>Ga0154001_1000006_pt1 | contig 54982 bp, 55 predicted proteins | sample TSNJ085MetaG_FD_104699 | JGI IMG/M metagenome (GOLD analysis project Ga0154001, IMG submission 104699) | Attine ant fungus gardens microbial communities from New Jersey, USA - TSNJ085 MetaG | ecosystem: Host-associated > Fungi > Mycelium > Unclassified | place: USA: New Jersey, Wharton State...
GTATCGCGATGCGCTGGAGCGGGCGCAGAAAACCTATGGCGTGCCGCCAGAAATCATTGTCGGCATTATCGGTGTGGAAACGCGCTGGGGCCGCGTGATGGGTAAAACCCGCATTCTGGATGCGCTGGCGACGCTGTCATTTAACTATCCGCGCCGCGCCGAATACTTCAGCGGTGAGCTGGAAACCTTCCTGCTAATGGCGCGTGAAGAGGATGATGATCCGCTGGACCTGCGCGGATCGTTTGCCGGTGCAATGGGCTATGGCCAGTTTATGCCGTCGGCATTTAAGCAGTATGCGGTCGACTTTAATGGCGACGGCCATATCAACCTGTGGGATCCGGTCGATGCGATTGGCAGCGTGGCGCACTACTTCCAGCAGCACGGCTGGCTGACAAACGGCACGGTGGCCGTGCAGGCTAACGGCCAGGCTCCCGGACTGGAGAGCGGCTTTAAAACCCGTTACACCGTGGCGCAACTGGCCTCTGCCGGTCTGTCACCCACCATCCCGCTGGATAACAATCAGCAGGTCAGCCTGCTGAAGTTTGATATGGGCACCCGCTATCAGTACTGGTACGGGCTGCCGAACTTCTATGCCATCACCCGCTATAACCACAGCAACCATTACGCGATGGCGGTTTGGCAGCTGGGTGAAGCCGTGCGCGATGCGCGCTAGGGCGTGACGCGATTCTGTTGCAATTTTGTTATTTATCGCGCTGGCAGTCAGGCTTACAGTAGCCCTGGCTGTCACCGATCTTTTAGCGAGGAATAATGAAAGAGTGGAACCCCGATCTCTACCGCCAGTTCGAAGCGGAGCGCACCCGCCCGGCGCAGGAACTGCTTAACCGCATCCCTTTATCCAACGTCTCTTGCGCGACCGACCTTGGCTGTGGCCCCGGCAACAGTACCGAACTGCTGCATCGCGCGTGGCCCGCTGCCCGTATCACCGGGCTGGACAGTTCGCAGGCGATGCTCGATCAGGCGCAGCAGCGCTTACCGGGCTGTGCGTTTGAGCTGGCGGATATCCGCAGCTGGCAGGCCAGCCTGCCGCAGGAGGTGATTTATGCGAATGCCTCACTGCAGTGGCTGACCGATCATCCGCAGCTGTTCCCCCATCTCATTAGCCAGCTGGCTGCCAACGGCGTGCTGGCCGTGCAGATGCCGGATAATCTCGATCAGCCCAGCCATCGCCTGATGCGCGAAGTGGCCGCCCGCCCGCAATGGCAGGACAAGATATCGCCACAGGCCGCGGACCGTAAACGGCTGCTGACCACCGGGCAGTATTACGACCTGCTGAGCGCGGCGGGTTGCCGGGTGGATATCTGGCGCACCACTTACTATCACGTGATGCCTGCGCCGCAGTCGATCGTTGACTGGCTGCGTGCCACCGGCTTACGGCCCTTCCTGGCCGGGCTTAGCGATGCGCAGCAGGCGCAGTTCCTCGCTGATTATCTGGCCGAAATCAGCGCGGCTTATCCGGTTCGCCACGATGGCAATCTGCTGCTGGCTTTCCCGCGCCTGTTTATCGTAGCGCAAAAAATCTGACCCCACGCTGGAAGACGCGCCGCAAAACTCGCGTCCCCTTACTCTTGCCTGAAAGAAAAGTGCTACTCTCTTGCTCTTAAACATCGGGCGGGGGAGAGCGCTATGACAGATCGTGAATTAAGCCAGTTGAGCACCCGGGTAGGGCAGCAGCTACTGGCGCGCAATGCCAGCGTCACCACGGCGGAGTCCTGTACCGGCGGTTGGATAGCCAAGGTGCTGACCGACATTGCCGGTAGCTCAGCCTGGTTCGAGCGCGGCTTTGTCACCTACAGCAATGAGGCAAAACAGCAGATGGTTGGCGTCAGTGAATCTACGCTGGTGCAGTTTGGTGCGGTGAGTGAGCAGGTGGTGCGTGAGATGGCGCTGGGCGCGCTCAGCGAGGCGGGGGCGCAGTATGCGCTGTCGGTCAGCGGCATCGCCGGGCCGGATGGGGGCAGTGAGGGGAAACCGGTGGGCACCGTGTGGTTTGGCTTTGCCGCCTCGACGGGAGAAGTACTGGCGCTGGTTGAGCGTTTTCACGGTGACCGCGAGGCCGTTCGTCGCCAGGCAACCGCCTGGGCACTTCAGACCCTGCACGATCATTTTCTCAAAAATTAAACTTGATACTGTATGACCATACAGTATAATCAGCGCATATTTTAGAGACAAAGCAGCGTCCGCGTGTGCTTTACCCGCATGATTAGGAGTAGAAATGGCTATTGACGAAAACAAGCAAAAAGCACTGGCAGCAGCGCTGGGCCAGATTGAAAAGCAATTTGGTAAAGGCTCCATCATGCGCCTGGGTGAAGACCGCACCATGGATGTGGAAACCATCTCTACCGGTTCGTTATCCCTGGATATCGCACTGGGTGCAGGCGGTTTGCCAATGGGCCGTATCGTCGAAATTTATGGCCCGGAATCTTCCGGTAAAACCACGCTGACGCTGCAGGTCATCGCCGAAATGCAGAAGCTTGGCGGCACCGCGGCGTTCATCGACGCGGAACACGCGCTCGACATCCAATACGCGGGCAAGCTCGGCGTGAACGTGGCCGACCTGCTGGTCTCGCAGCCGGACACAGGCGAACAGGCGCTCGAAATCGCCGACGCGCTCGTGCGCTCGGGCTCGATCGACATGATCGTGATCGACTCGGTCGCGGCACTGGTGCCGAAGGCGGAAATCGAAGGCGAAATGGGCGACTCGCTGCCGGGTCTGCAAGCGCGTCTGATGTCGCAGGCGCTGCGCAAGCTGACCGGCACGATCAAGCGCACGAACTGCCTCGTGATCTTCATCAACCAGATCCGCATGAAGATCGGCGTGATGTTCGGCAACCCGGAAACCACCACGGGCGGCAACGCGCTGAAGTTCTACGCGTCGGTGCGTCTGGACATTCGCCGTATCGGTTCGATCAAGAAGAACGACGAAGTGATCGGCAACGAAACGCGCGTGAAGGTCGTCAAGAACAAGGTGTCGCCGCCGTTCCGCGAAGCGATTTTCGACATTCTGTACGGCGAGGGCATCTCGCGTCAGGGCGAAATCATCGACCTCGGCGTGCAGGCCAAGATCGTCGATAAGGCTGGCGCATGGTACAGCTACAACGGCGAACGGATCGGCCAGGGCAAGGACAACGCGCGTGAATTCCTGCGCGAAAATCCGGACATCGCGCGCGAAATCGAAAACCGTATCCGCGAATCGCTGGGCGTCACCGCGATGGCAGATGCCGTGACCGGCGCGGACGCTGAAGTCGCGGACGAAGAAGAGTAAGCATCAGGTGATACGCAAAGGCCGGCCGCTGTCCGGTTCAGGTTCCAGCTCCGACTCCGGGCGTTACCCGGACGGCCCGCGCGATGCAGCGGAAGGATCGCCCGAGCAGGGCGATCCCTTCGATCCGTTCGAATCCTTCGACGCCCACGATCACGCTGCGGGTCGCGGCCCGCAGCGTACTCGGTCTCGAGTTTCCTCTGCGGCGTCCAGCCCCGATTTCTCCGGGCCGGATTCCCAACCCCTCTCCGAAAACACCTACACCCGCTCACGCCGCCAACCCGGTGAAGCGAAGCCGGGGCAGTCCGACGAAGCGGACAGCAGAAAATCCCAACGCCCGGCCCGTTCGCTGAAAGCGCGTGCGCTCGGCTATCTGTCGCGCCGCGAATATAGCCGCGCCGAACTTGCGCGCAAGCTGAAACCCTACGTCGAGGAAACCGATTCGCTCGACACGGTGCTCGACTCGCTCGAAGCCGAGAACTGGCTATCCGACTCGCGTTTCGCGGAAAGCCTGATTCACCGGCGCTCGTCCCGACTGGGCACGAGCCGCATCCTCGGCGAACTGAAGCAGCATGCGCTCAATCCTGCGCTTGTCGAAGAGGCGACCGCGCAACTGCGCGACACCGAACTCGCCCGTGCACGGGCCGTCTGGAGCAAGAAATTCGGTGAACTGCCGGGCACCCCGGCCGAGCGCGCGAAGCAGGCGCGCTTTCTCGCCTCGCGCGGCTTTTCCGGCGCGACGATCGGCAAGATCCTCAAAGGTATCGACGAGATGTGGGACGGCGACTAGCCGCACAGCGAGCGGAAAACCAGGAAGCGCCACGCGGGCGGCACGCCAAAAAGACAGGCGGGGCAGCGTTTTCCGCGCTACAGCCCAGCGGGCGGGGACGCAATCGGGACTGTCCCAAATACCCGTTATGCTAAAATCCGTAGGTTTTCCAATCCGGCCTTTCCTTCCCGCATGTCGCTCTCCCCGCCAGTGTCCCGTCAGTTGCGTCATCGTCGCGCAATCAGAGCGGAAGCTTACGAGCGAGCAGATGGCCTGTGGGACGTGGAAGCGTGCCTGACCGACAAAAAGCCGCGCGATGTGCAGCTTGCGTCGGGTGTCCGGCCCAATGGTCAGCCGATCCATGAGCTCTGGCTTCGCATCACGATCGATCGCAAGCTCAACGTCGTCGACGCCGAAGCGTCGTCCGACTGGGTGCCCTATCCGGGCTCATGCCAGGCCAGCAATTCCGCCTATCGCGCCCTCATCGGGCTCAATCTGCTCCACAACTTCCGTCGCGATGCTGCCCGTTTGCTGGCCGGCACGGCTGGCTGCACGCATCTCACCGAGTTGTGCGCGGTCTTGCCGACCGCCGCGATTCAGGCGTTTGCCGGCGACGTGTGGAACACCGCTGACAGCGCATCGGGCGCGAACACGGGTTCAGGAGACGAATCGCCTGATAGCACGGGCGAGCATTCCAACGACAAACCGCCATTCCAGCTGGGACGCTGCCACGCGCTGCGTTTCGACGGCGAAGCGGTGCAACGGTTTTATCCGCGCTGGTATGGCCACGCGCCGCGCCCGGAGCAGCGCGCGGCCTCGTCAGGCGATGCGGCGGGCCGCGAGGCACAACGCGGCAGCGCGTCCGGCATGAACGGCGGCAGCGGAAACGAAGTTCAATCCAACTCTCAGACTGAAGGGAATCACGCATGAAGATTCACGAGTACCAAGGTAAGGAAATCCTGCGGAAATTCGGCGTCGCGGTACCGCGCGGCAAGCCGGTCTTCTCGGTGGATGATGCGGTCAAGGCCGCGCAGGAGCTGGGCGGCCCGGTGTGGGTCGTCAAGGCTCAGATCCACGCGGGTGGCCGTGGCAAGGGCGGCGGCGTGAAGGTCGCCAAGTCGCTGGAACAGGTTCGCGAGTATTCGGAACAGATCCTCGGCATGCAGCTCGTCACGCACCAGACCGGCCCGGAAGGCCAGAAGGTGAACCGCCTGCTGATCGAAGAAGGCGCTGACATCAAGAAGGAACTGTATGTCGGTCTCGTGATCGATCGCGTTTCGCAGAAGATCGTCGTGATGGCATCGAGCGAAGGCGGCATGGACGTCGAAGAAGTCGCGGAAAAGACGCCCGAGCTGATCCACAAGGTTGCCGTCGATCCGTCGACCGGCCTGAAGGATGCGGAAGCCGACGACCTCGCGAAGAAGATCGGCGTGCCCGACGCTTCGATCCCGCAAGCTCGCGCGATCCTGCAAGGCCTGTACAAGGCATTCTGGGAAACCGATGCATCGCTCGCCGAAATCAACCCGCTGATCCTGACCGGCGACGGCAAGGTCATCGCACTCGACGCGAAGTTCAACTTCGACTCGAACGCGCTGTTCCGTCACCCGGAAATCGTCGCTTACCGCGATCTGGACGAAGAAGATCCGGCTGAAATCGAAGCGTCGAAGTTCGACCTCGCATACATCTCGCTCGACGGCAACATCGGCTGCCTCGTGAACGGCGCTGGCCTCGCCATGGCAACGATGGACACCATCAAGCTGTTCGGCGGCGAACCGGCGAACTTCCTCGACGTCGGCGGTGGCGCGACGACCGAGAAGGTCACCGAAGCGTTAAAGATCATGCTGAAGAACCCGAACCTGACCGCGATTCTGGTCAACATCTTCGGCGGCATCATGCGCTGCGACGTGATCGCGGAAGGCGTGATCGCGGCGTCGAAGGCCGTGTCGCTGAAGGTGCCGCTCGTGGTCCGCATGAAGGGCACGAACGAAGACCTGGGCAAGAAGATGCTCGCCGAATCCGGTCTGCCGATCATCTCGGCCGACAGCATGGAAGAGGCGGCTCAGAAGGTCGTCGCGGCTGCTGCGGGCAAGGCGTAAGCCGGCCACAGCGCATACCAGACTACGAATGGCGGCGCGCGAGCGACGCGGGCGGGCTTCACGACGCCTTGCGGCGCCACGGTGCGACGCCAAACGAACAGAGGTTAATACATGTCGATTCTGATCAACAAAGACACCAAGGTCATCACGCAGGGCATCACCGGCAAGACCGGTCAGTTCCACACGCGTGCTTGCCGTGAGTATGCAAACGGCCGCGAAGCGTATGTCGCGGGCGTGAACCCGAAGCGCGCCGGCGAAGACTTCGAAGGCATTCCCATCTACGCGAGCGTCGCCGAAGCCAAGGCCGAAACGGGCGCGACCGTGTCGGTGATCTACGTGCCGCCGGCAGGTGCTGCCGCGGCGATCTGGGAAGCGGTCGAAGCCGACCTCGACCTCGCAATCTGCATTACGGAAGGCATTCCTGTCCGTGACATGATCGAGCTCAAGGCCCGCATGCGCGCGGAAAACCGCAAGACGCTGCTGCTCGGACCGAACTGCCCGGGCACGATCACGCCGGACGAACTGAAGATCGGCATCATGCCGGGTCACATCCACCGCAAGGGCCGCATCGGCGTCGTGTCGCGTTCGGGCACGCTGACGTACGAAGCAGTCGGCCAGCTGACCGCGATCGGCCTCGGCCAGTCGTCGGCAGTCGGTATCGGCGGCGACCCGATCAACGGTCTGAAGCACATCGACGTCATGAAGATGTTCAACGACGATCCGGATACGGACGCCGTCATCATGATCGGCGAAATCGGCGGTCCGGACGAAGCGAACGCTGCCGAGTGGATCAAGGACAACATGAAGAAGCCGGTGGTCGGCTTCATCGCTGGCGTCACGGCGCCTCCGGGCAAGCGCATGGGCCACGCCGGCGCGCTGATCTCGGGCGGTGCGGACACCGCCGAAGCGAAGCTGGAAATCATGGACGCCTGCGGTATCAAGGTCACGAAGAACCCGTCGGAAATGGCGCGTCTTCTGAAGGCGATGCTGTAAATCGAAGAAATGTGCGTGCCGTCGCGGCACGCCTTTGATACGCTTACGAGGTCCTTTCGTGAGCGGGCGGTCCCGAAAAGCGGGGGAGTGCAGACTCCTCCGCTTTTTTTTTGTCCGCGCGCATGCCGAGTTTCCGTCCGCTAGGCGGTTTTTTCCTATCCGGTCTCTCATGCTCGAATTCTTCTCGACGCTCAACTGGGGCGCGGTTTTCCAGATCATCGTCATCGACATTCTGCTCGGCGGCGACAACGCGGTCGTGATCGCGCTGGCCTGCCGCAATCTGCCGCCGTCGCAGCGCGTGCGCGGCGTGCTGTGGGGGACCGCCGGCGCGATCGTGCTGCGCGTCGTGCTGATCGCGTTCGCGGTCGTGCTGCTCGACGTGCCGCTGCTGAAGTTCGCGGGCGGCCTGCTGCTGCTGTGGATCGGCGTGCGTCTGCTCGTGCCCGCGCACGATGTGCATGAGAACGTCAAGCCTGCCGACAAGCTAATCTCGGCGATCAAAACCATCGTCGTCGCGGACGCGGTGATGAGCCTCGACAACGTGATCGCCATCGCGGGCGCGGCCGAGTCGGCCGCGCACGAGCATCGTCTTGCGCTCGTGATTTTCGGCCTCGTGGTGAGCATTCCGCTGATCGTGTGGGGCAGTCAGCTGATTCTCAAGCTGCTCGACCGCTTTCCGTTCATCGTGCTGTTCGGCGCGGCATTGCTCGGCTGGATCGCGGGCGGCCTGATGGTCAACGACCCGGCCGGCGACCGCTGGCCGATCCTCGACACGCCCGTCGCCGAATACGGGACGAGCGTCGCGGGGGCGCTGTTCGTCGTGATCGTCGGGTCTCTGCTGAAGCGCCGCAACGCGAGGCGCGCCGCGCTTTGACGGGGGCGCCGGGCGAGGAGATGCGCCGGGCGGGTTCGAGTGTGCCGGGCGGCTAACACGTCGGCACGTCGGCGCAACATTAGCCATCTGGCTGACTGTGAACCGCGCGCCTCACTCGCTACGATTGAAACGCCTGTTCCCGATTCGCGGGCAGGCGTTTTTCGTATCAGGAGGTCCGCCGATGATCTTTACCTTGCCGTATCCCCCTTATTCCCAGGCCCAGGCCGCGCGTTCCTCGTGCCTCTCCCGCTGCGTGCGCTGGCGCCCGAACTGGCCCGCGCGGCTCGCGCGCATCCGCGATCGCTGGGGCGTCGGCTTCACGCTGATCGAGCTGATGATCGTGCTCGCGATCGTCGGCGTGATCGCGGCCTATGCGATTCCCGCGTATCAGGACTATCTGGCGCGCAGCCGGGTCGGCGAGGGCTTGTCGCTCGCGTCCTCGGCGCGGCTCGCGGTGGCCGAAAACGCCGCGAGCGGCAATGCGTTCAGCGGCGGTTATGCGTCGCCGCCCGCCACGCGCAATGTCGAGTCCATTCAGATCGACGACGACACCGGCCAGATCACGATCGCGTTCACGACGCGCGTCGCGCCGGCCGGTTCGAACACGCTGACGCTTGCACGGATAAGTTTTCTGTATATTGACTGTGCGTGCAAGTAAACGATAATGGACAAACTTACATGTTGGATTGCACCATGCCTACCCTAAACTACGCGGATCGCCGCAGGCTCATACCGATCAGTACCGGTATCCGAGGCTCACAGTTATGGTGAAGCCGCTACCTAAATGTGCTGTTCTTCCGTCCTTCGTCTTGACCGAGACGTGTGATGCCACCGATCCCTTGGCGAGGAAGCGCGTGATCTCGTCCGGCCCGTCAAGGGAAGAGACGATCTACTATGTTCGAGACGTAGCGCAAGGAGTCGATTCCAACCACAACCTTTCCCGTTGGGCGAAATTCAACTACAACCTTTTCCCCGTCGTCATAGATAGACATGGTGTGCCATGGGCCGAGGCGACCATCTACATTCTTTCCAGATGCCAGGCGCAACCATTGCCGGATATGACAACGTTCCACGGGATCGCCGAGGACCTGTCAATATTCAGGCGCTTTCTCGACGAATTTGAAATCGACTATCTGCGGTTTCCGCGATTTCAGCTTCAGCGTCCAACATATCGATTCAAGGGGTACCTGAGGGGCCAGATTTTGCAGCGACAGATGGCGCCAGCAACCGCCCGTCGAGCAATGGGATCAGTAACCGGGTTTTATCGATTTTTAGCAAAGAAGCAGCTGTTGACTCCCGAGTATCCCATGTGGCAAAGCCGGGACCGCATTCTCTCGTTCAGGAGCGGCCACGGCACCACGATCTCCAAAGTTGTAACCGTAACCGACATCACTATTCCTGTTCCGAAGCAGGATGACCCGTACGATGGGTGCATCAACGATGGAGAGAGGCTTAGGCCACTACCGCAAAACGAACAGAAATGGTTGATTGAGGCATTGGCGGCCCTTCAAAATCCTGAAATGCTGCTGCTTCACCTTGTCATGCTTTCTACTGGCGCGAGACTCCAAACTGCTTGCACGTTACGACTGGGTACTTTCATTAATGAGTTTCGTGGTTCTGTTCAAGAGATTCGTCTTAAGGTAGGTGCTGGAACCGGAGTTGATACAAAATCAAATAAACAGATGACGCTACATTTTCCGCACTGGCTCTATGAAATGATTCGAGCGTATGCGCATTCCGATCGAGCCTCCACTCGGCGAGAAAAACAGAAATCGAAGCAATTCAAAACAGATTATCTATTCCTAACTCAAAATGGAACGCCTTATTACCAACAAAAAGCAGAGAGCCTTGTTTTCGACCCAAATTTCAATCAGCGATATAGAGGGCGGGGCCAAACCATCAGAATGTTTATTCGAGACCGTATACTGCCGTGGATTCGCGAGAGGTACGAACGCGATTTTCACTATAAACCTCACGACCTTCGAGCGACATACGGGATGAACCTAACGGATGTTCAACTTGCCGCTGTCGAACAAAAGAAGAAAACCTTGTCGCAGGCAAGAGACTACGTCCGCGTCCGGATGGGGCACGACAGCGCAGCGAACACAGACCTCTATCTGAACTACCGGCAGAATCAGGAAATTGTGTACGCGGCAGTCGATGGCCACGAAATCTATTTTCGGGACCTAATCGAAAAAGCGTGGCAGGGAACTCTTGATGCTAAAGAATGACAAGCGGACTGCAACGATCGAGACGTTCTCGGTTCGTCCGACGCAGTTATACGAAATGCCTCTGGCAGACGGTGTAGCCATTCTCCATCCCGAGCGAGCCACGCTGGTATTCGGTGGAATGTCGATTGATGTCGGTGCGCTTTGCTATCTGAGACGAGACGATTCTGAGGCGTCGCGTAATTTGCGGATGCGTCATGGACGAAAGGTCGATATTCATTCTTTAGACCCGCAACGAGCAAACCTGATTCGTCAATTTATCGTTTTTTTCTCGGAAATGCTGGTTGACGCCGGCTTCGCGCTTCCAACCGTGCATGCGCTAGTCCGAAACCTGATCTATTTCATGGACTGGGCGGACGCGCACGGCCGCTGCGGTGTTTTCAGCGAACCAGAACACACATATTCTGGCTTCCGCAAGTATGTCGAATACCTTCGGCATCGTGTTGACACCAATCAGGTATCCCAAACGACCGGTGCCGCACGGCAATTTTCGATTCTAAGAATAATTGAGCGGTTCACAGGCCAGCACGATATCCATCGCGGTGTGCGTCTCATTGAATCCGTGAATAACGGCGCCGGAACCGTTCCACCTTCGGAGCGTGACCTCGGACATTTTGAAGGGCTTTGCGATGCTCTTTTCAAGGGGCACTGTGAACTTGTATTGGAGAACAGGCCTTTTCCGTACAAACTGAGTATGCCGAAATCGCTTGGCTGGAGCCGAAATTACGTGTGGCACTTTCCGATCCCTTCGTGGTGCGTGTCGCCGGACAAAGCCTGTACGATAGCAGGGAGCGCTGCCTACGACTTTGAACGCGGCTGTATCGCCACCGTCGAGGAGGTTAGGAACAAGTTCACCCTTTTGTCGAATGCCATTGCGGCGGTTCGACAGGCGAAGCAGCGCGTCGCAAATGCGAATCACGACGTTCGACATCCGGCGCGCATTGCCGCCGCAGTTCGCGCACATAACGCGTTCGTCATGCTCTTCCTTGGGCAAACCGGGCTGAACAACTCTGTTGCCTTTGCTTTGCCGTGGGGAAAGGACTACAAGATTGGAACGTCCCAACAGGGGTTTCGCGAAATCAAGTGGCGGGCCGGCGGCAAGATCGTTTCAATCGTCATTCGTAACAGATTTCTGCCGCTTTTTGCCAAGTTCATCGAGATTCGTACTTACTTACTCAATGGTCGAGAATTTGACCGACTTTTTATAAACCTTGGGTGGAAGCATCAGGCCGAACCAGAACCGTTTGCTAACCGGCAGCTAGAGACCTTTCTCGATATTTTGGTTGCGATCGACCCGACTATGCCCCGTATCCGGAGCCGCAAGTTGAGGGCAGCAAAACAGGATTTTCACATACGGGATAGTGAGCCCGCGATTTCAGCGAAGATCATGGGGCATTCAGAGGAAACTGCAAGGAAGCACTATACAGCTGGAAGCGAGGCTGTTTATCACGAGGAAATGTCATGCTTCCTGTCCCGGGTGCAGCAGGTCGCAATCAACAAGACGACCGTCATTGCCGCAGACGCGTCGAGCGAAAACGACGTAAGCATCCACGTCGGCAGTTGCAGGAAGTTTGAAGCGCCTAACCCGATTGCCAAGGCAGTGCCGGTTTCTCCAGATTGTACGACCTTGGAAGGTTGCCTCTTTTGCGACAAGCATCGGGTGCATGCACACGAACAGGATGTGCGCAGGCTGGTGAGTTGCGCATTCGTTGTGCAGCAAACAACTTACTTGCCAGGTGCGCAGGAGTACTTTCAGCCTGTGCTGGATCGCATAGGTTCCGTGCTGGACGAAGTTGGATCGTATGCAGGAATGGTCCAAACAATCGAACGTGTAACTCGCGAGATCGAGGAAGATGGCGCACTCGATCCATACTGGGCCGAGAAATGGACTCAGCTTAACAATCTGGAGCTCATAGCATGAGCAGGTTTCAGCCTAAACTGGTGCTGCCAACAGGAGCAATGGCGCCGGATGAGTGGGATGAGTCAATTGCCAGTGCGAAACTACCGGATGAGTTCGTCGTCAGTCGCTTTGCAGATGGAAAGGTGGCCTCACGGCTAGGAGATATCTACTGGAACTGGAGTCCATACGATCCCGAACAGCGCGCGCGGTGGCTGGCGTTCAACTATTGGAAAAAGACGTCGTCGAGGCAATCCGATCGACCTCTTCGAGAATCTATGCCCCCATTGAGGCAGACGATCGTCGCTGGAATGCAGCGATTCATGGCATTGGTGATCTATAAAAAGCGCGGGGCATCGCTGACCTTCGCCTCCTTGCAAGAATATGCGAGGGTCTTCCGCGCCATGGGGGCGTACTGCGAAAAAAACGGTGTTGCATTCGATTTGCTTTGGCAATCAAGCGACCTTCTGGAGGATTTTTGTTCTTCTCTGGATGAGAAATCCGAAATCAAAAATACCGCTAGGGCGATGTCTGTCCTGATGGCGATGGATCCGGTAACTGATATTGGATTCGAGTTGGGCTGTGCAGCGCTGATTTCCGGTCTGCATGAACGTATCAATCAATACCCAAAGAACAGGCAGACGCCGCCAATGCCAACGCGGATTTATTCGATCGTGCTGGCGACGTTTTCACGTGAACTTGATGAGTTTTCGGCGGTAGAAGACCGGTATCTGGCCCTAGTAAGGAGAATCGTTTCGTTATGCGAAATTCCGGCGAAAGAGCGCCGCACTCTTGCCGATATCAGCTGGCTTCTTGACGAATATAATCTCGCGGAATACTTCGCGAACAAAGAACTTGCCAGCACGGTAGGTGGCGTATCCGCTGGCCTATCCGCTATTCAAGTCATCTGTCGATTAACAGTTATCGCGTATAGCGGCATGCGTCGCAGCGAGGCTCTGGCCCTGCCGTACAAGTGCGCTTCGCAAGAGCGTAGCTTCGGCATGGTGCATCATCTTCTCGAAGGACGAACGACGAAGCTGGAGCATGGTCGAATCCGCAGAACCAGATGGGTAACCAGTCGAGAAGGATTCAGGGCTGTCAATATCGCGAGGCGAATCGCAGTGACGATATACGAAGCGATCGGGGACGTTCCAAAGGGCGGGGTAGAAAGGATCAATCGATATCCGCTGTTTATCGCCCCGAGCTATCTACGTTTCACTTCGAAACCGTCGTATCAAAAGGGGCAGGACGCGTACCAGACGTCGGACACACGATTGAGCAGCCGTTCTTTTAAGCAACTGATGACGCGATTGTGCCCTCTCATCGAGGAACAAGATCTCGACGAGCTTGAACAGATTGACATCGAACGAGTGTGGCGCGACGAGTCGGACTACCAGCCAGGTAAGCCGTGGCCGCTACGAATGCATCAATTTCGCCGATCGCTAGCTCTTTACGCGCAGCGCAGCGGCATAGTTTCGCTTCCATCACTGCGACGTCAGTTGCAGCACATCACGAAAGAGATGTCGCTTTATTATTCTAAGGGCTCGATTTTCGCAAAAAACTTCATTGAGGATGAGCCGGATGAGTACAACGAGCACATATGCAAGGAGTGGCGGGAGGCAAAACCTGTCGCAGAGGCGATCGCTTTTCTTCGAGATGTGGTGTTTTCTGAAGAGCGCTTGTTCGGTGCGGCCGGAATCTTTGAGGAGCAGAAGAAAAAACGCGGGCAAGTAGTTGATCGCAACGTGACGATCTTGCAGTTCAAGAAGGGGCTGACCGCATACAAGGAGACGCCATTTGGTGGCTGCGTGAAGATCGGTGAATGTGACAAAGTCGGTATTAGGCTGATGGGCGTACTGTGCCTTGAGGACTGCAAAAGCATTGTAATAAAATTGTCAAAGCTCAATCGTGCAATAGCGCAGCAACAGCATCTGATCGAATTGATGGACCCATCGTCGCCGACGTACGTGATGGAGAAGATTGACTTGGACGCTATGCTAAAGGCACGCACACGGTGCGTCGAGATGGCACGCAGGGAGGGCAGCCTTGGCTGACATGCTGAACGACTATTTTGCCGCTCTCGAGCGACTTAAGAGGAACGCGCCTAGCGTGGTGCCAAAGGGCACAAAGATCTCAAACGACGCAGTATCTATCGAAGCCGGGCGTGCTAAAGGGAGCATCAAGAGATCACGTAAAGTCTTCCACGATCTGATCGAGGCGATCGACCAGGCGGTCTCCGAGCAGAGTAGGCCTAAACGAGACACAACGGAGAAGATTACCTCGGCTAGAACATCTGCGAACAGGTATCGGGAGCTATGGGAGGAAGCCTTGGCGAGGGAGGTATCATTGCTGGCCGAGCTTTTGGAGACAAGGCAGGCCCTTGCCAAACTCGCCGGGGGCGAGGTGCTCCCAATCCGGAAAAAATCTGCAAAAGATGCCATGGGTTCGACCGAGGAGCAAGGTTAAATTCTGCCTTGAGACGTGGGCTAGGCAATCGTGGTCGATTCTTTACCGGCCGGCCGGCCGTTCACCGTCGCCGAGTGCAAGGATATGGCGAGGCGGGCGGGACGGCTCGGACACAACGATACCTGCAAGGCCATCATCCTCGCTGACGCGCCGATGGAGCGCGCCCGGCTATTCCAGAAATATGTGCTCGGCGTGCCGGAAGATGTGAAGTCAACCTTCCAGCAGCGAGATCTGCCAACGTGGACATTGCGCTGATCGGAATTCCGCTGATCGGGAAGTTCTCTAATGCTCGCAGCGTGTGAACGCCGTAGTACGCCGTCGCGGGTACTTCCCGGTCCACTTTGTTGCAATCTGTAGGGAAGACCGCGAGTACCTGAATGGGGCGCTCGAACCCCCGCCCGGGAGATTCGTGATCGACTGGCGGCTGCGGCCTGCGAGCCTGGCGTTTCAGCCTTGAAACTGGCCCGCGAGACCAGCATCAATGCGAACATGTTGTTCACTTGGCTCCCCTCAATTTGTCCTATTGAGCGGCAGTGAGCGAGGGGATTATGAATGAGGTGGTAAGTGTCGCGGTGCAATGCAGCAGAATGAATGTGTTGTAGGGGGTCTTAAACCCTTCGGCGACGAATTCATGTGGCACACCGTTTTGATCGTCTAGCGTCAAACCTACAGGACTCGACATCTTGCGGCTCCCCATAGGAACTGCCGCCATGAGGTCATGTGAGTACGTCAGTTCCGCTGGCAACACGAGTGAGCCAAACCGTTTGAAGAAATCCGTGGAAAGCTGAACGCGCCGAACAGTGGCGTTTAACCCCTTCACCGCGCACACTTCGGTAGGCATGAGAACAATGACAGCGCACGCTCTATGACTACGCCGGACATATTCCCTGATCGATGCGTACACCGACGCACCAAATTTGCGCCCGTATTTCAAAGGAACCTTGATACTGAACTCGTAATCAGCCGTCATTGCGGCAAACGTGTTGTCCTGAAATAGCACGATAGATGCAAAAGTGTTCGCTTCACGCTCGAACAATTCCGCCGTCTCGGGAGCCAGATGCTTCGCACAGTCCTGAATGAATTTAAACAACCCGGATTGGTGAGGAATCTCTTTGTGACCCGTTTCATGCAATTTTAGAAATGTTTGCTTTTCCTGATTGACGGTTTCGTCGATGTGGACGACATTCTCCTGAACGTCATAGATTCCGAGTACTTTCTCGATCGCTGACTTGACCGTGGCGGCCGTCTGCTTGCCGACTTTCATCGCGTATTCAGCCATCGCCTGTAGATCGAATACGCTTCTTCGAGCGACCTTCAGACGCGCTGCCTCCATCAGGTCGTCAACCGGTGTTGGGAGGCGCCCCCAGGCGCCCCCCTTGTTCAGCAAGTTGACTGCGGCCTCATGGACCGTTTTGTATTCCCCGGGTTCTAATGAGCTGTCATCGGCTTTCACCGCTTTTGTCCTTTTGTGATCGTCGGAAGCTAAGATATTCGAGCAGTTCTCTTTCTTCGTCTTCGGTCAGATTCAGCTCAGCAAGGGTAGCCAGCCGCCCGTGAGTGACATCCCCCTTCTTTCTAGTGGGCGTAATAAAGCCCGCCAACTCCATTAACTGTTCATAGCTCGTCTTGTACGTATTCGCCAAGGCATGAAGTATGTTCGGCGACGGTTGAGAGACCTTTCCGCTCTCAATCTGGCTCAGATAGGCATTCGAAACAAGTTTTTTCGTCAGATCTTCAACTTGCCGAAGCGAGAATCCTCGATCTTTCCTGATAGCTGCCAAATGTATTCCCAACGCCGACCCCGGCTTGGTTGGCGATGCGCCGTCCTCAGGCACGTTCAATCTCCTATATAAGACCATCGGTCGTTCAACGCTACTACAGACTGCTTGACAAATCAAGCGCGCACGATCATCGCTAAATAGAGTAAGCATGCTAATTGTATGCTTGATAAACTTAGCGCGCGTTGGTATCGTAGCGCCATGGTGTGATAGCGCATTCGGCGCGGCCCACCAACACTTTGGAGCGGAAAAATGGCAACTCAGAACATGCCCGATGATCCCGGCTTCGTTGGACAGCGGGACGTAACGGCCTTTTATATCGACGTTGTCGACCAAGACTTCTTGACGCGCAGCGTCACACTTCACCATCCGACGGTGCATGGCCGCCAGATTGCGACTGCGGCCGGCTTTCGTGAGGAGGACGTGGTAGTGCTGCGGCAATCCATCGAAGAAAGTATTCAGCGTATTGCGCCGAACGATCTGGTAAATCTTCGTATTGACGGTGGTGAGCGGTTTTTCGTAATCCCCGGAGACCGCACATTCTTTCTTACGATCGACGGTCGTGACCTCGAGTGGCCACAAGCTAAGGTGACTGCCGAAACGATTCGCAAACTAGTGCGAAAGGACGATGGTTGGCTCGTTTATCAGCGCATCGAAGGCGAGGCTGACCAGGAAATCACTGCTCATGAAACGGTTGACCTCGCGCGTAATGGGATCGAACACTTCGTCACGAAGCATCATGTCAAGACGGTCACGGTTTTTTACAACCATGATCCGTTCCAGTTGCAGCACCGTGCGTACACCACTGAACAGCTGCTTGATGCGTTCAGCGTTCCGGCGGGCTACATCCTTGATCTGATTGCGCATGACGGTGAGTTCGTAGAACTCAAGCCCGGCCGTGAGATCTTGATCAAGGAAGGTCTGCAGTTCGTATCCCATGCACCTTGCGGGCAGTCGTCATAATGGCCTCGCCAGCAGACTTCGATAAGTTTCGAGCGCTTTATCCAAGCCTTGAGGTCTGGCGTGAAGGCGGAGTAGACGCCGCCTTCGTTCCATTGCTCAAAGTTATTGCCGCCGGAGCCACCCACGAGGTTCAGATTCTGCTGTGGCCCAATGCACGTGACGGTTACCCTTCGCGTCTCTTCGTGAGTGAGAAGCTGCCGGGTGCGAGGGCAAACAATTGGAACTCGTTTGCGATTTGTGGGCGTACCTGGTGGGCGTGCTCGTGGAGCGGTGTGCAGGCCACTCTGCCTTTGGCCGAAATGCTTGCGAATCACTTGAGGGCATTCGAATGAGCGCACGCATCAAGATTTCGCGGCACACCCTAGCCGACATTCGGGCCGACCTCTCGCGTGCCCATGCGTTCGCGCACGAACGGGTCGGTTTCCTGACCGCTGGCGTCACTCGGCAGCCGGATGGAGCCTTGCTGCTGCTCGCGCGCGACTACCTCCCTGTCGAGGATGGAGATTACCGCGCGAATCCTAGCGTCGGTGCCGAAATTGGGGCGGACGCTATTCGTAAGGGGTTGCAGGCCGCATACAAGGGCAAATCGGCACTGCTTCATCTACATTCGCACGGCGGCGGTGGTCGGCCCGAGTTTAGTGCCGTCGACTTGGAGGGCGGTCGTGCCTTCGTCCCTTCGTTCTTTAACGCGGTCCCGCAAATGCCGCACGGAATTCTCGTGCTTAGCAATGACTCGGCGCGTGGGTTGCTATGGACACATCCGAAGGAGCAGCCGACGTATATAGCTGGCTTCGTGCAGGTCGGTGTCCCATTTCGCAAATTCGGAGAGACAGCATGAGTCGATTGGAGCGGCAAAGTTTTCTCGGTATCGAAAGCGAACACAATTTGTGGTGCTCGCGTGTGGGCCTTGTAGGATTAGGTGGTGGCGGCTCGCATATCGCACAGCAACTCGCACATCTCGGCGTCGGCAAGTACGTTTTGGTAGATCCTGACGTGATCGAAGACACCAATCTCAATCGTTTGATCGGTGCAACCGCTGAGGACGTGACTGTTGCCACGTTGAAGGTGGACGTCGCGCGACGCTTGATTCGAACTGTAAGTCCGGGCGCCGAAGTTGTGACTCTAGCTTCTCAATGGCAAGAAAATCTCGGTCTGCTAAGGACCTGCGATGTAATCGTCGGCGCTGTTGATTCGGTTCGTGCAAAAGACGAACTTGAACGATTTTGTCGACGGTTTTTGATTCCTTATATCGACATAGGAATGGATGTTCACGAGGTTGGCGAGCAATTCCTGATTGCCGGCCAAGTAGCCTTGTCGTCACCAGGGTGTCCATGCCTCCGTTGCATGGGTATCGTGCGCGAAGCCGATTTGGAACAGGAGGGCCGTAACTACGGCGCCGCTGGGGGCAAGCCCCAGGTCGTATGGCCGAATGGTCTTCTTGCGTCAGCCGCTGTAGGCCTGATTGTGCAAATGATATCTCCGTGGCACCAAGGGGCGACCGAAACGGCATATCTTGAATATGACGGGAATCGACATACCCTGCAGCCGAGCGCGAGGATGAAAGCTATTGCGGGCATGGACTGCAAGCACTATCAGTCAGAGGAAACGGGCGACCCTGGTTTTGATATTCGCTCCCATTGGCTTGCCGTTGCGGCGGACGGCGTTGCAGAGCAAGTGCCGAACAAATCGGGCGATCAATCACCGTCATGGTGTTCTGGCATGATCCGGTCGATTTATGCAGCAGTTAAAGCGATCTTTCTACCGACGAGTTCTAGGTGAACACACTCGCTCCGCCTCACTGGATCTACCACATTCCCGTGCGGCGCTGAGGAGCAAACAGTGCACGCCGGCCCCGTATCGGCGCATTCGCCGATGGGAACACGAAGCGGTACTCGACAGAATGCAACGCAGACTGGATCGTCAGCTTGACGCGATGACAATACGGCGACGAACGGTCGAACACGTGTTTGGCACGCTGAAGCACTGGATGGGCTCAACCCACTTCCAGATGCGCAGGCTTGGGAACGTCTCGACTGAAAATGAGCTTGCATGTGCTGGCGTACAACCTCAAACGCGTCATGAAGATCCTCGGATTTGCAAAGACACTGCGAGCGATGAAGCTGGCAGGCGCGAAATCTCACACCTGCCTATGCTTGCTGGCGTGGCGCAATCAGTTCAGTCGTAGAAAGCAGGAAGCTGCGAAGGCGCAGCCTCACCAGTCGCTCGACAGACTGCCGGCTCACGCGTTTTTACACGGCCTCGGCCAGAAGCTGACACTAGGATAGGAAAGCTCTGGGCGATTCGACACCCGTGAGAAGCCTTCTACAATTGGTTAGATATTGGAATTCAGTTTCCTAGCTTCAGTGAGAATTTCTTGAACATCCGATTGCCCTAGCTTGTCCACTAAAGCAATCCTCTTCCCCAATCCATTAATACTCGTACCCATTACGATGCCGGTACCTGCGTCCGGGTTGAGCCAAAACCTGTCGTGAAACACCTTGGTAGGCGTATCGAATACCGCAACACCAGGTGCCAAGTTATTAAATGCAGAATGAATCTTTTCCTTCATACCGCCGCCGCCACTCGAAAGAATAAATACTTGTTGGAGCGTCGCAGCTTGTTGCCCAAGGAGACGTGAGATGTAAGCGTCGGTGTCTGCCTCCGCATTGGGAGAGTAGAAGTAAGGGTCGATTATGACCAACCGCTTCGCTGGCAGCAGGGTGCGTACGAACTTCGTGGTCACCGCCTCGACCTGATTTGATGTCATTGATGGAGACGTAATGTCTTCCATGACAATATTGAATTTGAAAATTGAATTCAGCCCGTGCTCAACGATGTATTCGACAAATTCGTCCCGAAAGGACAGGGCCGGATACGGAACTTGTGCCAATCGATATTTTTCGACAATCCCCATCGCCCGCAGTTGCTCAACAAACTCATCGTAAGGTCGATCTTGACCGCATTGGATGGTTAAGACGACTTGAAACAATTCGTCATTTGAATCAGGCATTATTATTTCCTTTCTGTTTTTGTGGTAATCAGTTCGGAGACTAAACGATCTCCGTGGCTGCATTAGAAGTAGCGTTTTACCTCCATGCCACTTTCCATCATATCGTTAAGGCACGTGTTGTAGTCAGTGTGGCGACCTGTGCGTGTCTGGTTCGGATGCGTATGCCGACTATCGGGCGCACCTGCTGTCGTGGCGGGAATGCGAGCAGCGACTGCCCGAGTATTGCGCGAAGGTCGGATTGCCCGAGAATGGACAGGACTTCGTTGCCCATCTGCGGCAGTGGCTGAGCGAGACGGCGCGCAAGCTGGACAACGATTTTCCGCACAAACGCGAACATGTCACGATCGGTCAGGGTGGCGAGCCGATCCTGCGCAGGACCGTGCCCGCGAAATTCCGGTCAGCGCGATTGCGCTGCAGGAGCCGCTTAACGCGCGGCTGCCGACCCGCAACGTACTGGACATACTCGCGAACATCGAACACTGGACACATTTCACGCGGCACTTCGGGCCGCTCTCTGGTATCGATCCGCAGATCCGCAAGGCGGCCGAACGCTACCTGCTGACGATTTTCGCGATGGGTTGCAATCTGGGTCCGACCCAGGCCGCACGCCATCTCGACACCGATGTGACGGCGCATATGCTGTCGTTCGTCAACCGACGGCACATGAGCCTCGAGAAGCTCGAAACCGCGCAGCGCGAGCTGATCGAACTATACCTTCGGCTCGATCTGCCAAAGCACCGGGGTGATGGCAAGACGGTGGCTGCCGATGGCACCCAGTACGATTTTTACGACAACAACCTGCTTGCCGGCTTTCACTTCCGCTATCGCAAGATGGGCGCCGTCACATACCGCCACGTCGCCGACAATTACATCGCGGTGTTCCGGCATTTCATCCCGCCCGGCGTGTGGGAGGCCATCTACGTGATCGAGGGTCTGCTCAAGGCGGGCGTGTCGGTCAGGGCCGATACGGTCCATGCCGATACGCAGGGCCAGTCGGCCGCCGTGTTTGCCTTCACTCATCTGCTCGGGATCAAGCTGATGCCGCGTATCCGCAACTGGAAGGATCTCGTGCTGTACCGGCCGGGCGACGAGGCAAAATACAGACACATTGACAAGCTCTTCACGGCGACCATCGATTGGGAACTGATCCAGCGCCACTGGCAGGAACTGATGCAGGTCGCGCTGTCGATCCAGGCGGGTACGATCTCATCGCCGTTGCTATTGCGCCGTCTCGGTTCGGAGAGCAGGAAAGAACCGGCTCTATCTCGCGGCGCGCGAACTTGGTAACGTCGTGCGCACGGTCTACCTGCTCGGATGGATCGGCGATCGCGAACTGCGTCAGGAAGTGACCGCGAACACCAACACGATCGAGTCGGATAACGGCTTCGCGAAGTGGCTGTCGTTCGGCGGTGACGTGATCGCGGAGAACGAGCCGGAAGAGCAGCAGAAACGGCTACGCTACAATGATCTGATTGCATCGGCCGTGATCCTGTAGAACACTGCGGACATGATGCGCGCGCTGCGCGACATGGTGGCCGAAGGCGAGAAAATCCGCCCTCAGGATATTGAATTCCTGAGCCCGTATCTGACGCACAACATCCGCCGGTTCGGGCGCTACCGGCTGCACCCGGATCGCGCGCCGGAGAGCTGGATCACCGATGCGCTGTTTGGTCAGGCGGCACGCCCCGGTGACGAGATGAGGTAACGACTGCATGAGTGCAAGAGCTGCGTTGACCGTGACGCCCTACGGTGAGGTGGACGCCGCCGCGCTGGAAGCACTGGAATCGGGCTACGACACGACACGACGCGGATGCTAGACGCCGTGGGCACACTCGATGAGGTACGTACCAGCCTTTACGATCCGGAAGGCCTGCGGGACGATCTGTTGCGCCTGCACAGCATCGCCCACACGCTCGTGAAAGGCGCCGGGCTGACGGTCGGCGCGCAGGACGAGCCGTTCGTCGATCAGGTCTCGGACGTAATCCAGTAGATCGACCAATACGTTGCCGATCTGCTGGCGATTCGCGACGTACTGCAACCGTTGGAGGCACTTCGTCCGGATGGCGCGGATTGTTTCGACGACCGCTGAGTTTCTCGCCAACGACCGCATCGCGGCCATCCTTTAGGCCAGCCTTTTGATTTTACGCCGACGCGATTCGTCGACTCTTGAAGCTCACAGTTTCTTTGTACTCCGAAACAGTGCCCACCCGGCGCAGATCTGCCCATGTGCCTTTGTAGTAAGGCAGCAGATTCCGGTCGGTCCAGGACGTTGCCACGTTACCCATGATGCCGTTGAAATGCCCGAATTGCATGAACGTCTGACTTCTTTTAATACTCGGCTCTAGATAGGCCATCGCAACAGTCGATCCGTAGTCGTTATAGAGTTCGACCACATCGCCCGAAGCGATTCCAAGCACACCAGCGTCCTCAGGATTTATCTCAATGTACGCCATGGGAACGCGCTCTCGCACAAACTCATTGTACTGGTCGTGGAATAGTGTCTGCCACACCTCGTTGACCCGTCCGTTATTTATCCAGAATTTATATTTGGATTTCTGCTGCGCGACCGTTTCAGGTAGACCGTTCCACTTCGCTGGCTTAAATTGCGCCTTCCGGTCAGGCGTGTCGAAGTTTCCGTCCGCGTAGAGTATCTCCGTGCCGATCAAACGGCCGTCCTTATAGCCTTTTGCCGGCAACTGAACACCATTGTTACCCATGGTGCGCAAGCGCGAATACGTGACGAAGTTTCCAGACGTGCCTCCCTGGCTATCGATGGGGCCAGCGCCCGGCTGCCCGGCTGCCCGGAAACCGTCCTCAAATGCATCTTCTTCTGTCTTCCAGTCGAAACCGCTGAACCGTTCCGCCATCTCGCGCTTTCCGTCATCGACGTACATGCGCTTGAGCGTGTTTGCGATGGCTGCCGCAATCAGACAATCGGGCGTTGCAGAACCGGGAGGGTCCATGAACTTTTCCGTTAGGCGCATACGTCGCTCGCCGTTCATCGAGGTTAAGTCCATTTCGCCGGGTTGGGCCGCGGGAAGCATAAGATGCGCCGCCTGCGCGAGTATCGTGGGATAGAGGTTGACCGAGGTCACGAACAGTCCCCCTTTGTTTTTCACGGCATCGTACACGACGTCCACGATTTGCCTGGTGGTTGCACCGCGCATCTTTGCCATGGCCTCCTTCACAATCCCTGAACGTCGCAGGATCACCGTGCGGTGTTCTTCGGCATTCAAAGTGGTCTGGAAGGGATTCGCGCCCCAGGCGGTGTACATCATGGCCTTGCCGCGAATAATTTCCTGATCTACATAGATCTTCGTATTCCCGGGATACGGTGGACGGGTATAACCTTCCTGATGGCCACCCATGCGTACCACGCCGGTACCACGCCGACCGACGTTGTTCGTTGCAAGCACCAGGTCCACTAGGGCAGACTGAATGAGATAGTTATCGTTGCCCCAAATGATGCCTTTTTCATATGCATGCATCGTCCTCGGTCTGTGCCCTGATGCTTTTGGCCTGTAGGCCCATTCTGCGGCACGCTTGATGCGGTCGGCGGGCACGCCGGTAATGCGCGCCGCATCCTCCACCGATAGGCGATTCGCGCTCACTGCATCGTCGAATCCGCTTGTGTGCGCCTTGATAAACCCGGTGTCGTGCCATCCCTGTTCAACCACGTACGTCAGCATCGCATTGAACAGGGCCACGTCTGTTCCTGGCTCGATATCAAGGTGAAGTACGTTCTGTACCCCAGCTACCCGCTCTGCAATTGCCACGGACGGGGTTCGACGCGGATCGACAAAAATGACTTTTGCTGACTCGACGCTCTCGCCTGGAAAGCGCTGCTGCCGCTTGCCAAGCGTCAGTCCCTGCAGGTTCGGTACCCAATGGGCGAGAAAGTAGTTGGTCTGGGTCTCGTAGGAATTACATCCGATCGCCATGATGACGTCCGCCAGCTCGGCATCCTCATAGCTGTTGTTCAGTTCTCCAATTCCCATCTCCCGCGTGGCGTGGCATTCCGAATTGTAGGCCGGACGGTTGTGAATGCGCACGAGCGGCGTCTTCAGCGCATTGAACATCAGTTTGCCGGTGCCCCATGTGTTCTCGAATCCGCCGCCACCTCCGCCATGATCGAAGCAGTCGAACGCGAGTTCAGAAGGACCATCGTTATCCAGGATCTTTCGGGTTAAGCCGGCATAAAGTTCAAGCGCGTCGTCCCATCCCGTATCGGCCCATTGATCCGCCGCATACACGCGTGGGTTGCGCAACCGATCCCGGGAGAGTCCCTCGGCGTTATACGTCGACTTTGCCATCTGGCCGCCACGCGTGGACGATAGCCCCTGATTCACGCTGCATTGAGTGTCGGGCACCACCAAGATGTTGTAGCGACGACCATCCTTGTCGGTAACCGTGTTTTGCATGGCCGGCGTCATGACAGTAGACAGCGGGGGCAGCTGTTTGCGAAAGTCAAGCCCGAGTGCATTCTGAGCCGGCGATCGACCACCTTCAATGTGTTCAGGCCATTTGTATACGTGATAACCGCAACCGACGATGCAGAACTGGCAGGTCAGATTCGTTCTTTGGGCGTCAACAGGAGGCAACGCCACACGGTCCTTGTTCGTAGCCATCCGGGCCCCCTACAACAAATTGGCCTGACGGCCGTAGATCAATCCGTCGATCGCGATTGCGCGCACCGCACCATCGGTGGTGCTGTATTCCAGCGTGACGGTTGGCAGTTTCGCGGTGGCATGACCTGAAATCATCTGGCCGCATTTTTCCGCGTCAAACATGCTGAAATGACAGGGACAGGTGAAAATGGCGGTAGCGGGGTCGTACGATACCGGGCACCCCATGTGCGTGCACAAGGCGCTGTAGGCAACGATATCCTGCGCCGGGCCAACACCGCCAGGAACAGGCGTTCCCATTTTGATGAGAGTGCACGGCGACGATTCGTCAGGGAATGAGAATTGGACCGGTACGTTGTCCTTAAGCTGTGTCGTATGGGCAATCACCTTCGGCAAATACGGTAGCGTCGTACGCCCTATATCTGCTTGAACTTTTTGTGCAGGCGACGCGTGCACAGCTGTGGTACCGGCCGCTGCTGCGGCGCCCGTTAGTTTGAGAAAGCGACGGCGGCTGACACTCATGACGTCTCCAATGAAACATGGATAAAGGTCGGCGCAAGCGCCATGGCTCCGGTCGATGCGAGTTACTCGCACAGTAGCCGTGAACAATGAAGCGCCCTGGATTTTGGGGGGCCCACAGAGCCCCAGCAGATCAATTGAAATGAGTCAGCAGAAAGTAAAATGTGGCGCCCAGCAATGCAGCGACCGGTAGCGTAAGAATCCACGACAGCAGAATTCCTCTTATCACCCCAGAGTTCGCTGAACCGTTGATAAGTCCGATTCCGGTTATGGCCCCGACCGACACGTGGGTTGTCGAAACAGGCAGTCCAAGCTTGCTGGCGAATATAACCAACACCGCAGTCATCAGGTTGGCTGTCAGCGCCTGGCCGTCGTTCATCTTCGAAATCTTTCGGCTCATTGTCTCCGCAACTTTCCTGGCGTTCACTAATCCACCAATTGCCATGCCGCTGGCTACGACAAGCACACCAAGCTTGATATCAAGCCAGTGGACCACGAGCAAGAGTCCGGCAATCTTGGGTGTATCGTTAAGGCCTCTTGCGAAGCTGAGCGCGATCGCGCTCATGTAGTGAGCTACGTTGACAGCTCCCTGTGCTGACACGCCGAACATCTGCCCGTCATATTTGTAGACGCAGTCCTTGAGTTGGCCGGTCGTTAAGCTCGCGTGGCCTAATACAGACTCTTCGGCCAGCGACATCGAGGAAACAGGTACATACTGCGCCGGGCCGACGCACAGACACAACGTTCGGCTGATTCCCATTCGGTTGGCCATCTCGTGTGCAGCCTTGTAGATAGGAACTGTCAACGCGATGGAAATGATCGGGCTAAAAATGAGCGGCAAGAAGAATGCGTTGCCGAGGACTTTGAGGTTGATAGCCCGCCCGACTGCCACAAAGCCTGCCCCAACCAGGGCGCCTGTCAATCCATGTGTGGTTGAGACAGGAAAGCCAAGTACTGTGGCCAGGATGACAGTCACTCCTGCGCTAAGGGATACTGCCAGAAGGAAATTCGGCGAACTTGCTATCGACGCGTCCACTAGTCCCTTTCCGGAGAAGGCTTGCGCGAGCCCGTTTGCTAGAAACAACGAGCAAACGCAGCCGAGCAGTGTCGCCAAAGTCGCGACCGTGATAGAGACTTTGTAGCTGGCCGCATTACTTCCGTAGAGTGTCGCAACTCCTTTGAAATTGTCGTTTGAGCCATTCGAGTATGCAAGGAAAACGGTGGCGACAAACAGAGCGACCATTATTAACATTTTGTAGTCCTTACAGAATATAACAAATCGCATTCGCAAAACGTCAATCGATTGCTCGCTAGGGCGCAATGCGGACTGCCTGAACACTCCCGTAAATCAAAAGCAGCGGTCAGAGGATGACCGATTGAGACTGGCACGCCGAGCTAACGGCCCGATTGTGTGCGTCATATGCGCTACGGCGAGGCAAATGCGAATATCCAACGCTACTCTGGCCGAATGTTGCAATCTGCTCGCGCAGTTTGAGTGAAACCGCTGGTTCGGCAGAGGCATCTACTCTTACATCGAGCTGACCGTGTCGGCCCTTCCTTGCATCCGCACGAATGACATCGGCGGATTAAATATGAACGCCGCGCAGGAGTGCTAGTGGCGCTGGCACGATCGTTATCAACACTTACCTTCACACTGCGAACTGGCTTCCCCATTCACAAGGGCAAGTGCTTCCGCGCCTTCGCAGCAATGTTCCATCAGAAAGCCGATCAGTGCATTCACTCTGGCGTAATCCGCCACATACACAACAAAACGTCCTTCCTGACGCGCATGCAGCAACCCAGCAAAAGTCATTTCTTTTAGATGAAACGACAGCCCGGACGGGCTTTTGCCTGTCAGTTCAGCTATTTTTCCGGCGACAAGCCCATCTGGTCCAGCTCTCACGAGCAGACGAAAAATGTTAAGGCGCGTCTCCTGCGCGAGCGCTGCAAGAGCGACGACTGCTTGGTCGTTTGTCATCATCGGCGGATCGTACTTCAACGTTCGTGGAAATGCCAAACAAAAAATTAAATTCGGCATCTTGATCTTTTCGGACACTTCAACACAAAATGAAACGTCGAAATGTTGGTATCGATGTTTCAACGGAATCAGATCGATGCGCCATGCATAGTTACGGTGCATAACTGAAAGCCGACATCGATCTCTAAACAACCTTTTATGCAAATTGCATAAACGAGGACGGTAATGGCTCAGGTCCAAACAGCTAGCCAAACGACGAGTCGCCTTGGCGACACCCTACGTGGGTTGTCAGTCGTGCCTTTCCCTTTGGCCATGATTCTGCTCACGGTCATATTGGGCATGGTGTTCGGGATGGATGATGCCAAACTGATCGGCACATTCAACAAAGGGTTTGGATACAACATGGGCTATTTTGCCCTGATACTCGTGTCCTCCTTTTTTCTCGCTGCAGCGATCAGCAAAGGGGAAGTGTTCACTGTCGGGAAGTTGGGCGTCGTTGTCTCACCTTTCACCGGGGCAGGGATGGTTTGCCCTGACACTTCTTATGCCACCCTCGCGCCGATCGCTCCAGCGCACCGGAAGGGAATCGCCGTCGGCAGTTATGCCGGATTCAAGTTGATGATTCCCGCGGGCCCCTTGATTATCGGGCTTGGCTTGTCGATCGACGTGAACCGCCCGGGGTTCGCAGTCCTTGGTTTTGCTCTGATGATCCCGGTCGTCCTCGCTGGCCTGCTCTGGCTCAAGATTGCCGACCGGACGCAATCGGCGAATGGTCTGGAAGGGACGCCGCCTGGCCGATACGAGGCCAAGGCCAGTGCCGTTCGTCGGCTATTCCCCCTGTACTGCCTCGCGATTCTGCTCGTCGTCGGACTGACGATAAATTTCTCGGCGACTCCAGCGCTGAAGTTTTTGACCTCTCCTGCTGGTGCACTGGCGGTCACAGCTGTGCTGACATACTTTCTTGTGGCGCCGGAGTTGCGGAAGGAGTGTCTGGATTCGGCGATCCGCCGTAGCTCATCGTTACTATTCATCATTGGCTCCGCTAGTGCACTTGGAGTGATGCTGGCGACCGTTTTGCCTTTGGCGCATCTTGCTTCGACCTTCGCGTCGCACTATTCAAGCTTCGCGTTGATATTCGTTTTGTTTGGTATCACGGCGATTTTCAAGGTTATCAACGGGTCGTCGTTGGCGACATTCGCTGCGGTTCCTCCCATACTTGCCCCTGTTGTCGCTGGTGCGTCGCTTGACCCAACAATTGCGGTCTATGCGATCTGCCTGGGTGCGTTTGTCGCCATTCTCCCGAACGACAGTTATTTCTGGCTAACGCAGCCGACAGCGGCTTCGGACGCTGAAAAACGGCCTCCAACTTTTATTTTTACCGTCGCTTCGATCATTCAGGCGCTTGTAGGTTTGGCGTGCCTCTGCGTCTACGCGCTGACATTCAAATAAACCGGCATCATCTTCGGAGATCGCGTCATGGAAATGGATTTAGTCATTCAGGATGAGTACTCGAAAGCGCTTCAGGATAAATCTGAATTTCTTGCCAACGAATACCAGGTACTCTGCACGGCCGAAGCCTACGATCTGAGCTTGCTCAAAAAGATTCCGAAGCCGATATTAGACGCCGACTTCGGGTGCGGGAATCCTGCACCGTTTGTTCGCGAAGGCGACGCCGTACTCGATCTGGGGAGCGGCAGTGGAAAGATATGCTACATCCTGTCGCAGATTGTTGGGCCGGCAGGAAAGGTATTCGGCGTCGATTTCACGCCCGAGATGATCGAACTGTCGCGAAGCCAGCAGGAGCCGTTCGCGGATGTGCTGGGTTTCGACAATATGCGTTTTAACCGAGCATCGATCACAGATCTAAGAACAGATCTTGAAAAGGTAGATCGACTGCTTTCCCGCACATCAATTGACAGTCTCGACAAGCTTCTGGCATTCGAACGCAGGAAGAACGAGATATTCGCGGCAAATCCTCTCATTCCCGACGAGACGATCGATGTTGTCGTCTCCAATTGCGTAATCAATCTGGTCAAAACATCGGACAAGACGGAAGTGTTCCGGGAGATGTTCCGGGTGTTACGCCCTGGCGGCCGTATCGCAATTTCCGACAATGTATCGAGCGCTCCTGTACCGGATCATCTGCAGGCTGATGCCCAGCTTTGGGCGGCATGTTATGCGGGGGTCTTCCAGGAGCAGGATTTCTACAGGGCGATCGAGAGTGCGGGGTTCGAAGGGTTGAAGATTGAGGTAAGAAACGATGATCCGGCGAAGGCGGTAGAAGGCATTGTGTTCCGTTCTGTCACCGTCACGGCCGTCAAACCCCGGCGCCCAGCCAGCAGTGCCGGAGACTTTCAGATCATGTATCGAGGGCCGTGGGCAGAGGTCGTCGATGAGCATGGCGTGCGCCTACGGAAAGGCGAACTCACGGTCGTGTCGGCGGAATCAGCTGCGAAATTTACTGCTGAGACTTATCAGGCCGATCTCTTCAGTCTGGACGGTCAACCCCCCTTCGGCGCGAGCTCCTGTTGCACTCCAGCGACAAGCCAACCGGCCGCGTGCTGCAGTCCCGCCACCGGTGAATCCGGAGCCAGCGGCTCCGGCAGTTGTTGCTAGACATCTTTCCGCCTTTTTCAGTGGTACGGCCCGGAGCGCGCAGCTTCTCGACGCACGTAGCCGGGTCGTTTTCGGCTCATGTTTGCGCGGCCCAAAGGACTCACCATGAACAATCATCTCGTCGTGTCGACGTTCGAAGGCGGTTACCAGCCCAACACCGCCCTGTCGGCGGCGACCGCTCTCCGAAATGCGGGTTTTGAGACTACTCGACTGCTTGACACTTATGTCGACGGCATTCCTGACGGCGCGTTCGATAACGCGGATGTCATCGCAATATCGATGCCGCTATTCGATTCCCTTCAAGCCGGACTGCAGCTGACAAAGCAGATTCGCGACGAAAATCCAAGCGCTGCCATCGTCTATTTCGGCCAGTACGCGACCCTCAACGCGGGACGACTCGTGGGCCGATATGGCGATTTCGCCGTAGTAGGGGAATGGGAGCATCCTCTGGTTAATCTTGCACGCTATGTCAATGGCTTGTCGCCGGTGCTCGATAAATCGGGGCTCGTCGATGAAGAGGCCGCTTCAAGCGGAAATATCCCCCATCCGTATCTCGCCCGGAATGCCGTCATGGTCCCGGACCGCGCGCTGGCACCCGCCCTTCACAAATACCCGCAGCCTCAGGTTGAGAAACTCCTCGGCGAAGGAAAACACCTGGTAGGGGGCGTCGAGGCGACGCGTGGATGCCATCACAAATGCACGTATTGTTCCGTTTACGCCGCTTACGACGGCAAGGTAATCATGGTCTCGGACGATATCGTGGTCGAGGATGTGCGAAACCTCGTGCGACAGGGGATGACACACCTGACGTTCACCGATGCCGAATTCTTCAATGCGCGAAACCACGGCGTGCGCATCATGCGCCGGCTGCACGATGAATTTCCGACGCTGACCTACGATTTCACCACGCGGGTCGACCATATCATCGAACATGAGGGCGCGATCCGGGAAATGGCGTCACTGGGGCTCAAGTTCATCACCTCTGCGTTGGAGTTTCCGACCCAGAAGGTGCTCGATATCGTAGCGAAGGAGATCTCGGTAGCGGACATCGAACTGGCGATCGACAAGATGCGCGACTGCGGTGTGAAGCTCAACCCAACGTTCATCATGTACAACCCATGGGTGTCGAGGAGCGACATTCTGTCGTTCAAAGACTTCATCTCGAGAAACGATCTCGAAAATGTTGTCGATCCGATCCAGTACGAAACGCGACTTCATCTCTACAAAGGCTCGCCGCTGCTGAACAGGCCGTCGACGGCCGGGCTGAAGCTGACCGAGCAGGAATTTCACTTTGATTGGGCGCATCCGGACCCAGCCGTCGACGAAATGTACTACGCGAACGTGACGCCGCCGGAGCCCGGGGTCTTCAAACGCTGTTGCCTCAAGTGCTGACACGTCGTTCCCTCGGTCCGTTCTCTTCACCTTATATATAGGTCTGTGAGCATGAATACGAATGAGTATTTCGCCGATGTTGCTGGACGGTGGGATCAGATGCGCCAGGGGTTTTTTTCTGAAGAAGTGCGGGCCGCCGCGTTTAAGGCGGCGGGCATCAATAGCGACGCCATCTTGACCACCGCCGCGGATATCGGCGCGGGTACAGGTTTCATGACGGAGGGTTTAGTTGCGGTCGGGATCGAGGTCATTGCGGTCGACCCGGTTCAGGAAATGTTGGACATCCTTGCACGCAAGCCTTACGCGATGCACGGCGTAGAGTGCCGGCTCGGTGGCGCGGAGAAAATTCCGATCGGCGACGCCAGCGTTGAGTTCGCGTTCGCAAACATGTCGCTCCATCATGTCGAGCACCCTGTGGTCGCGATTGCTGAAATGTGCCGGATTCTGAAACCCGGCGGCCGGTTGGTCATCACTGACATGGACTCGCACACTAACGAAGATCTCCGACGTGCTCATAACGACCGATGGATGGGATTCGAGCGAAGTCAGATTATGGAGTGGTTCCGAGATGCAGGGCTTGTGTCTGTTGAGATATCCGGTGTGGGCGCTTGTTGCGGCGGAGGCGCGTCTCAAATGACCGTTGATGGGTACGGAATCGGGATATTCGTAGCTTCATGCAGCCGGCCTTGACTGGCCGATCACAATCGCAACCGGAAGGGGAAATCATGGAAAGCGCGACACTGGAAAACAAAAACGGCTCGAGCGTACTGAATATTCTCGCGCCTGAAAATCTCCGCAATCCTTATCCGATGTTCCAGTATCTGCTGTCCGAGGCGCCGCTGTTCTTCGACGAGAACAGCAAGTTCTACGTGATATCGCGCCACGAAGATATCGAGCGCCTCATGAAGGATCCACGTGTATCTGCGGATCGATACACGACGCTGGCAGCGGATACGCCAGCGGCTGACAAAGATATGAATGACGTGATCGTCCGTTATCTCTCCATGTTCCTGCTGAATCTCGAAGGAGATCGGCATTTGCGATTGCGAAATCTGACAAATAAGTCCTTTTTACCTCGTCACATGGAGTCTCTCGGGCCTTTCGCGCAAGAGGTTACCGATGAACTGATCACCGCCGTCAAAGCCAAAGGCGATCTGGAAATCATTGGCGACCTTGCGTTTCCGATGCCGATTCGCTTCATTTGCCGGATTTTGGGTCTTCCAGATGCCGATGTTCAGTTGATCAAAACCCTGTCGGATTATGTCTCTGTATATGTTGGCAGCGCGGGAAAGGCTCCCGGGTGCATTCCGCTTGCGCATCGCGGCTTCACCGAGCTCGCCGATCTGTTCTATCCAGTTGTGCGTGAGCGTCGACAGAACCCAACGGACGATCTGGTGAGCTCGCTTATCAACGTCCGTATTGGCGACGATGCCCTGACAGACGAGGAGGTCGTTGCCAACTGCATTCTGTTCCTCGTCTCCGGATTTGAAACGACCACGAATCTTATCGCCGCAGGCACGCTCGCTCTTCTTGAACATCCGGAGCAACTACAGCAATTGCGTGACGATCCAACGCTTATCGATGGCGCGATAGAGGAGATGCTGCGATTTTACCCTCCGGTAAACCGCACAGCGCGGGTATTGGTCGACGACCTCGAACTGTACGGCACGACGCTGAAGAAAGGGCAGATCATCATTCTGATGCTCGGTGCTGGCAATCGGGATCCGCGGGTTTTTGAAAGACCCGATTCATTCGATATCACGCGTCCCAGAAGCGGCAAGATCCTCTCGTTCGGCGCCGGACATCACTTTTGCGTTGGATCTCATCTCGCGCGTCTTGAGGCAAAAATCGCAATCCAGTCACTGCTGAAGGAACTGCCCGGAATGTCTCTCGAGCGAGACTCCATAGCCTGGCGAGGCGAGTCCCGTTTCAGAGGACTGCAGTCAATGACGATTACGTTCTAAGGCGAGACCATGCCAAACATAACAACGAGCGACGGAGTATCGCTGTCGTACACGGACACTGGTGGGTCTGCACCTGTTCTTCTCATGCTGCACGGCTGGTCGCAATCAGGCGCGATGTTCAAGCGCCAGGTCGAAGGTCTCCGCGAACGGTATCGTGTGGTGACGCTGGATTTTCGCGGTCACGGTGAATCCGAAAAAACAAGTCGCGGCTACCGGATATCAAGATTCGCCAAAGACGTTGACGACGCTATAAAGGCGCTTGAACTCACGGACATTACCCTGCTGGGATGGTCAATGGGGTGTTCAGTCGCATGGTGCTACTGGGATCTCTTCGATCGGGAGCGCATCCGGAAACTTATTCTCGTTGATCAGGCGCCCTGGCTGTTGCCATCCTACTCAATTTACGAGAATGAGCCTCATACCCTCGACACTGCAATGCTTGACCGGCTTTACTCCGGACTCGTAGGCGCCGACGCTGAAGCGTTCTCGGCCGGTTTCTTCAAGATCATGCACACAACGAGCCTACCGAGTGATGAGGCAGCCTGGCTTTTCTCCGAAAGTTTGAAACTGCCACGAAAAGAAGCCGCTTTACTCCTTCTCGACCACATTTGCAGCGACTGGCGCGATGTTATTCCGACGATCAACGTTCCCACGCTGGTCATCGGGGGGCGAGCTAGTTTGATCAAATGGAAAACTCAAGAATGGATATCTCGCCAGATTGCCGATTCCGGACTGGTTGTCTTTGAAGAAGGGGAAGGCGGCGGTCACCTGATGTTTTGGGAGAACGCGGAGAAATTCAACGCGGTAGTCAAAGAATTTATCGGATAGGGGAAACGCGTGACCGTGGACGCATTTACAACACTTGGTACCAGTGCCGGACTGTCTGTACTGCGAGGCTATCTCCACAAAAATTCGGTAGCCGAGGGCGACATTCTATTGCTGGGCGCCGTGACACCAGGGCTCAAGGAGTTGGTGATTGAGGCGAACGAGAGCGGGGCCGGACATGGGAGGTTGGTTGTCGTTGAGCCTACGTACGAGCGCCGTGCACCGCCTTCGGATGCCGATAACTCCCTCGACGGAGCGGGGCCGCCGATCGTCGACGCTGCTCTCGATGATTTGCACACGTGTCCGACGACTGCAGATCGCATAATCAGAGCGGCGATCCCTCGAGACATGTCTTCATATTGCTCAATCCGCAGGCTGATTGAATCGGCGTCGCTTGCAGACCCGCTTTTCGCCGACGGGAGCTTCGACACGGTCATCATCGATCTGGGCCTAAATCGACTCGATCGAACACGGGCTAAGGCGTGTATAGCTGAGTCGTTTCGCGTTCTCCGGCGTGGCGGAAAGGTGCTCGTTACGGCAATTCTTGGTGACGAGGAGCCTGGGTTTATCTCCGGCGTTGCGGAACTGCTCCAATCAATTGCGAGTGTGCCCGTCGAAACCGCAATGGGCAAGCTGCTTGAAGATTCCGGATTCTATGGAATATCGTATTTGTGGAGCAGCCCAACGTCTTTCGAAGTAGCCGGAGGCGCACACCTTCGCTACTTTATTGCTGAAGCGTTCAAGGGAAAACAAGGCGTCTGCCTTGATCAAGGACATGCGGTTATTCTTAAGGGGCCGTGGAAAGAAGTTTTCGATGACGACGGACACAGATATGTGAGAGGCGAAAGAACAGCGGTATGCGAAAAGACATACCGTATTCTTACTCAGGAACCCTACGATTCATATTTCATCGGCCTGCCGTGTTCAGAAGCGCCTGACCTAGCCGATGCTCCCCTGTTCGATTGCTCTACCCCGAGGCTGCGCGACCCGCGTGTAACCCGCGGAGCGTTGCCGGTTGTAAATGAATTGCCCGCGAATCCGCTTCGAGCGGCAGAAACCGACGGCATGACGTGGGGCGTAACGAGTCCTTAGGCAAGAGAACCGCGACCCATGTTGGGAAACGGCGCGCCGCTCAAGTTTTGCACGTGCGGCGTTTCAGTGTGCGCGGCGCTGACGTCGGGAGAATCCTGTGTCACGCGCTTGCGCGCGGAGGAGTAGGATCGCAGAGGAGCGGCACAGGCCGACACGCAGCGGCGTCACAACGGGAGGGCGATACGTGAGGATCGGGTACGCCACCATCGTGTCGAGCAATTGTTCGTCGCTCGACGACGCATCGTCCGGTCTGAGTTCGGCATTGGGCTTCCCTTTCTCGCGCAATGTAGCGCGTATCATTCTTCAGCATGCCGCGGTTCGGCGATGTTTTCAAACAGCAACGACCAGTATGAGCCGGTGTCGAGCGCCAAAAATCAGTTTGAGACCGGCTGCTCGGAGGGAGGCACACAGGATGCCGTGCAGAGTCGCTTTCTCATGCAGCAGACAGTCGGTGGGCACAGCGTTGCGAATTGCCTGCATGACCGCACTTCGTCGGGAACCTTTTCGCGGCTTACGTGTTCGTAGCCAGCGCGCTCGAAAAATCCTGCAGCTGTCGTTGTTAGAAGCCAAATGTCCTGTTTGTTACAGGAGCGGGCGCTGCTTTCAAGGCGCGCGATCAGCGCCCGTGCGATCCCTGCGCCGCGCGCTTCTGGCGCGACAGCGAGCGATCTGAGTAGCACCTTGGAATTCAGGTGCTCAAGTCCACCGACTCCGATGATTGACCCGGTCGCGCCTTCTGCGACCAGAAATCCCTCGATGAGCGCCTTCGAAACGTCTTTGATCGGCAGGACATTCGCATGTAAAAGGCTTTGAATGGCGCTGAGATCGGCCTCGCTGGCCATTCTTATCTGCATGTCGGTCTGCTCATTCGAAATTGGCTTGATGCTCGCCAAACTTTTTGCCAGCGGCGAGGCGTATGGCGAGAATGAACGCGGCGGCCGAAACCAGTGACACAAGCAGCACGGTCCACTCGACAGGAACATAGTTGTCACCGACCGTCCAGATCGCCGCCGCGGAAATCGGTGCGATGCCCTTGGCGATATTCGACGGCATCGAGAGCAGTCCGCTTACGGCCCCGTAGCCCTCCGTCCACATCACGTCCTGGACGATCGTCCCGCGCAGGATGGTCATCATGCCGTTTGCGCCACCGTAGACGACCGCGAACAGGATCAACAGTGTAGGCGACGTGCCGGCGAACACGAGTACAAGGACTGACGCAGGAAACGCCGTTGTGATCACGACGCCGACAATCGACGGACGAACATTGCGACCAATCGTGAACCACAGCACACGCGCGAGAACCTGTGCCGGACCAATGACAGCCATCGTGGTCAGGATCAGTGCTGGCGACGCCCGCCGTTCCGCCATGAGCGGTACCAGGTGGAAGGTCAGCGCCGCAAATGTCGCATAGTAGGCCGTAAAGCACACAGTCAGCGCCCAGAATGTCGGCGTTCGCAAGGCGCGCCCGGTTGCCGCCGCGTTGGTCGCCTTCAGCGCGGCCTTGGAATCCCGATCGTCGTCGCGAGGCGCATCGCGACCGATAGCGAAAACATGTATGGGCAGACAGATTGCCAGATTGGACGCGGCAAGCGCGAGAAGCGCGTCCCGCCACTGGAGACGGTCGACCAGAATCTGCGTCAGTGGGATAAAGACGGTACTGGCGAAACCGGCTACCAGCGTGACTAACGTAATCTTTGTGCGAAAGCTGCGAGGAAAGTCTCGCGTGATCACGGCGAAAACTGGATCGTAAAGCGATGCGGCCATTGCCACACCGAGGCCAATCCAGACGACAAAGAGTGTGATGAGGCTATGTGCCTGCGACCACAGCGCCAACATCGCAGCGGCCAGCAAGGTCCCGCAGACCATGACGCGCCGGCCGTGGCCGTGATCTATCCACGTTCCGACAGGGTAAGCCGCCAACCCTGAAATCAGCAGGCCGACCGAGAGAGCCGCGTTTGTCGCCGTCCGACTCCATCCCATCGCACCTTCCATCGGCACGACAAAGAGGGGGAACGCGTAGTAGATTGAGCCCCAGGAGACGAGCTGCGCAATTGCGAGCGCCCATGTCGCGAGAGCTGCCCGGCCACTGCTGCTATCACTCCGTTTCGTTGTCGTCAGTGTCTGCATTGGCGGTCACTGCTTCCTGATTCATGGCGGCGGCAGCCAGTGTTGTTGCAAGCTCTGGGTGCGCTTCCTTCCGCTCGCTGTAGCGATCGGTCAGGTAGTCCGAGCGGTCGCGCACCAGCAGCGTGAACTTGTACAGCTCCTCCATCACGTCGACGAGGCGATCGTAATAGGCCGATGGTTTCATCCGGCCGTTTGTGTCGAACTCCAGCCAGGCCTTTGCCACTGACGACTGATTGGGGATCGTCACCATGCGCATCCACCGGCCCAGGATGCGCAGTGCGTTCACGGCGTTGAACGATTGCGAACCGCCGCACACCTGCATCACTGCAAGCGTGCGGCCCTGCGTTGGACGAACGCCGCCGCTTTCAAGAGGGAGCCAATCGATCTGGTTCTTGAATACCGCCGTCAGGGTTCCGTGACGTTCCGGGCTACACCATACCTGCCCTTCCGACCACTCCGAGAGTTTGCGCAGTTCGACCACCTTCGGATGATCGGCGGGAACGCTGTCCACAAGCGGCAAGCCGTGCGGATCGAAGATCCGGGTTTCCGCTCCGAAGTGGCGCAAAATGCGTTCGGCTTCAAGCGTGAGAATCCGGCTGTATGAGGTCGAGCGCAGCGAACCGAACAGCAAAAGGATTCTGGGAGCGTGTTGCGAAACCGTGCGTGAGTCCAGCTTCTGCAGATCAGGTGTGTCCAGGTGCGGAGCGCTGACGTTCGGAATGTCTTGCGTCATTAGAGAGGCCTCTTTCCTTCACTATCGACCACACGCTCGCCATCCTCTTTCGTGAATGAGCCTTTCTGCCCAGCAGGCAGGATGTCGAGCACCAGCTCGGAGGGCCGGCAAAGGCGCACACCAAGCGGCGTGACGACAAAGGGGCGGTTAATGAGGATCGGGTGTTCCATCATTGCGTCGAGCAACTCGTCATCGCTTAACGAGGTCTCGGCGAGGCCGAGTTCGGCATACGGCGTGCCCTTCTCGCGCAGCGTGGTGCGCACGGTGAGGCCCGCGCGTTCGATCAGACTCTTCAATGTAGCGCGATCGGGCGGGTTCTTCAGATATTCGATGATTTCCGGCTCGATCCCCGCATTGCGGATCATTGCCAGCGTGTTGCGCGACGTGCCGCAATCGGGGTTGTGATAAATCGTGAGCCTCATAACGGTTGTCCCTTAATGCCGTGATTCGCTTCGTACCAGTGCTGGGAGCGGTTGACAATGCCAACGACGAACAGCATGACCGGCACTTCGATCAGTACGCCCACCACCGTTGCCAGGGCTGCACCGGACTGGAAACCGAACAGACTGATTGCCGTGGCGACCGCCAGTTCAAAGAAATTACTGGCGCCGATCAGGCTGGAAGGGCCGGCAACACAGTGCGCAACGCCGAGGCGCCGATTCAGGAGGTACGCGAGGCCCGAGTTGAAAAAAACCTGTATCAGGATCGGTACCGCGAGCATGGCGATAACCAGCGGTTCCGTGACGATCGCCTGCCCCTGAAACGCAAATAGCAGCACCAGTGTCGCGAGCAATGCGCTAATCGAATACGGACCGAGACGTGCGACCGCTTGCCGGAAATATGTTTCACCTCTGGTTAGCAGATGTTGCCGCAACAACTGGGCGAGGATGACGGGGATGACGATGTACAGCACAACCGAAATGATCAGCGTATCCCACGGCACTGTGATGGCCGACAGGCCGAGGAGCAGCGCGACAAGCGGTGCGAAGGCGACGATCATGATCGAGTCGTTGAGTGCCACTTGCGATAACGTAAAGTACGGATCGCCCTTACAGAGTTGCGACCACACAAACACCATCGCCGTGCAGGGAGCGGCGGCCAGCAAGATCAGGCCGGCGATATAGCTGTCGAGCTGGTCGGCGGGAAGCCACGGTGCGAATACGTGGCGGATGAAGATCCAGCCGAGCAATGCCATCGAGAATGGTTTGACGAACCAGTTCACGAATAGCGTGATGCCGATGCCGCGCCACTGGTTCTTAACCTGGGTCATCGCGGAGAAATCTATCTTGACCAGCATCGGGATGATCATCACCCAGATCAGCACACCGACCGGGAGGTTCACGTGCGCCACTTCCATGCGACCGATTGCCTGAAAGAACGGGGGAAGTAGCTGCCCGATCAAGATGCCACCCACGATGCAGAGGGCAACCCACGCCGTCAGATAACGCTCGAAAAATCCGATCGCCGGCTGTTCGCCGACGATCGCTGTATCAGTACTGCTCACTGGATTCCTCCGCGGACTTTTCGCCAATGGCACGCGTTTCGCGCTGGATCGCGTTACGGTCCAGCACATGCAGCGGCAGATTCACGAACTGGCTCACGCGGTTCATGATCTGCCGGTAGACCTTGCCGAAGACCTTGCGCTTGTCTTCGTCGCTGCCCTCGAAAGCGGCCGGATCTTCAAAACCCCAATGCGCAGTGATCGGACTGCCGGGCCAGATCGGGCAGACTTCGCCAGCGGCCTGGTCACACACTGTGATTACGAAATCCATGCGCGGGGCGTCGGGTGTAGCGAATTCATCCCAACTCTTGCTGCGAGCCTTCGACGTGTCAAAACCCAGCGCTTCGCATCGTTCGATCGCGAACGGATTGACCCTGCCGGCTGGATGGCTGCCGGCGCTATACGCTTGAAACTTGCCCTTTCCCAGCACATTGAAGAGCGCTTCGGCCATAATGCTGCGCGCGCTGTTTCCCGTGCAGAGAATGAGGATCGAGTAGGGTTTATCGCTCATGTGCGGCTCCGGAAGAGGCCGATGGGTTCAGTCCGGCGGGGGCGCAGCATGCGGCCGGCAATCGGGTGATGGTTGAAGAGGGCTCGCGCGAGCGGCCGTAGACGGGCGCAGCGTCGAGCGTTCGGAAGGTTTCCCACGCGACGCCCTGCGGGTCGATTGTCCAAGCCTTGTCCGACTTGGCATAGCAACAGGTCGTCCCGGTCTGAACCTGTACCGGAAGCTGCGCCTCGCTGAACCGGGCGTTCATTTCAGCTAACTCGGCATCGGTTTCGACCTGGATTCCGATGTGATCAACGCCCGGTTTGGCACCGCGTTGTGAGATTGCGAAGTTTACCGCCGGATCGGTCAGTTCCCATTTGCAGTAGTCGCTCTTTAGAACGGTCGGCGTGGCGTTGCCGAACATCGCGCTGTAGAACCGGATGCTGTCGCTCAGGTTCTCAACCGCGACGTGGATATGCATGCGCTTCATGGTGTGTCTCCGCAGCAGTCGGGGAGGCCGCTCGCGGCACAGATTGCGCCTGCGCAGCAGTTCTCCGTGAGGAAACCGATCAAACCCGTCATGGCGTCAAAGTTCGTGGTGTAGATGATGAAACGCCCCTCCTGTCGCGGCTTCACGAGGTCTGCATGCGACAGATCCTTCAGGTGAAAAGAGAGGCTCGAAGGGGAAAGCCCAAGATGCTGCGCGATCTCACCGGCAGCCATGCCGTCGGGGCCGGCCATCACCAGCGTGCGAAAGATCGCAAGGCGCGATTCATGGGCTAGCGCGCTCAGGGCGCGTACAGCAACGTTTGTGTCCATGCCTGAAACGATAGACCATTCATTTCAATATTTCAAGTATTATAGAATTGATGCCGCTCTCATAGAACTCACTGGAGATGCCACTTTGCGCTATTGAAGCGTATCAGCGGCCGCTGAGGACGCCAGTGATGAACTCACAGGCGGCGACGTCCCGGTTACAAATGCGCGTGCTGACCTCCCCTTTAAGATAACTACCGTGTGCGTCAATCGACAGGCAAATTCCCTCCGATCGCCAAGATGTGGAGGGCGCGTATCATTCGGCATGGCCGCTGGCCGCTGGCCGCTGGCCGCTGGCCGCTGGCGGCGGTCGGCGGGAGTCATCCCGCTAACCGCGGGACACCAACGCCGACAAGTTCGAGATCCCCTTCATGCAGAACCGAAAGCCGATCCCGCAGAATTATGTGAAAACCGGCAGAGGCTGGTTCGCACTTCTGCGCGATATGACCTCCGCTGACGCGCTTACGGAATTCCGCGTCGAGGTCAAAGCGTTCGTTACGCGGGCTGAGGGCGAGCTGGAGGTGATCGATGGTTTTGCGAAAGAATTCTGATCTGATCAACCACACGGTTGATTTAGCCTGACCAAGCTAAAAAATAGTGCGGCTTGCTAATTTCATTATGCCAAATGACGTGTCTCGATCCTGTCGTCCGTTGCAGGGCGTGTTCGAAGCCGGCACAGACATGATAAATTTGCGGTCACTCTTTCGGTGCTGAAATCTTCGACGTGCGTCAAGCAGTTTGCCGCATTGCGAAGCACCGTATTACAGACTGTTAGAGCAGGGATTTATTGAGGCGGACGTTGCGCCTATCGGGGATACGACGTGGACGAAAAAACGACGGGATCTTGGCTGATCCACCATACGCAGCGGCTGCAGCGCGCCGAATACCTTCCGGGCTATGATCGGATCTATATCGCCGGAAAAGCTGGAATCCTTCTGTCAGCAATATCAGCTGACAAAGCAAGCGAGCTTTCCCGCGAGCGCGTCAACGCGCTTGCGACCGCTTCGAAAATCACGCCTCTCGAATTGCCGGGCTTGCTGACTAGGCTTCAGGAACGAGAACTCATAGATCAAACGGCTAACGGCGTGAGCGTTCTCGGGGTTACAACTCAGGCCGCGACGCTGATGCATACCGCACGATTGTTCGCAATCAGCGATCCCACACCGATCGAGAACGCTGCACTCGCGCTCGCAGAGGCCGCATCTCAAGCTCCCCTCGACTACAACGAAGCGCTGCAAATCGGGGATGAACACAAACTGACCAAGACGCTTGCGCAGCAAGCGATCAGCGAGTCGAGCGACGTCGGATTCGTTGACGTGGAGTCTCTGTCTGGCGGTCAACAGTTGTTCTTCAATGGCAACTTGTTCCGGCGAGACAACACGGAGAAAATTAAGCGGGTTTTAGACTCCCTTGGCTCCGCGGACCAGAGACTTCTCAACGACGCTACGACGCAGTTGCAACAGCGCGGCTGTATCGAAGTCACCGAGATCCGACGGATGCTCGGCGATGCGCTTTTCGAAAAAATCATGTCCGTGGGATTGTTCGACATCAACGTCGTAAGCAACCCGCAGGAGGAAACGGGCTTTGTAACGCTTCCGTCCGCGTTCAGCAAATTCAGTACCTCGACGGTCGACGACGCTTTCGACCTGGCGAAAGCCTTCGTTAGCTCCATCACCTACGGCATGACGAAAAGTCCGAGTCACAGGGGGCGCATAGAATTTGTCGCAGCGTTAATACGGACATTGATTCGCGGCGAGCCGATCGGCCCGGTTCCCGCAATCGCGCAGGATTACAGAATTCTTGAAGTCAAGGGCGTTGTGCAGGTGAAAGACGGCGCAAAGAACGGGCGGAAAGGGCCAATGATGTGGCTGCTGAAGCGAGAGGTCGGAGAGTTGGCATTGCAAGTGATCATGCAGGGCGATGCCAGCGAGCAGTCTCTTGATGCATTACCCAGCGCCGCGGTCTCACGATATCGGGGCCCCGAAGAAAACCAGCAAATTGTGCGCAAAAAGCAGGTCAAAGAGTCGCCGACCGTGACGAATGACATCCTGCGCGTCCTGCGGACCACCGGAGCAAGGTAATGGCAGAAACCCTGGCAAAAGGCGCGATGTTGGAAGAAGCTTTGCGCGCGTATTTCATCAAGGCCGGCTACTTTGTCGTTCGTGGCGTCCCGTTCACCTACGAGGGCTTTGACGTCACGGACATAGATTGCTGGCTGTACGGACGTGCATCATCGGTCTCGCGCGAAATCGCAATCGTGGATATTAAAAACAAGAGGACCCCTCAGGCGATCGAACGGATTTTCTGGTGTGCGGGTCTGCAGCGCGCGATAGGTGCCAATCGAGCCATTGTGGCAACCACTGATAAGCGACAGGAGGTTAAGGACTTCGGTCGAGAATCTAATGTGCTGGTCCTAGATGGAACCTTTCTTGGCAAGCTGGAAAATAAAGACGCACACCTTGAGCAGCGTCTTTCCGACGAAGAATTCGTCGCCGTGATCGGAGAGAATCCACTCGATAAATTCGAAGGAAACTGGAAAGCGCGGATGCGGAAAAACAAAGGCCTGCTTGCCCGCGGGCCGTCATTCGATACGTGCATTGAATGGCTAGCCGAGGGGCGTTATTTCGTCGAACAGGCTACCACGCGTCAGACCCAGGCCAATAAAGCCCTGCGATGCCTTTATCTGTTGTGCGCGTTCATCGCGATCGGAGTCGACTATGAGCTGCGCGATCTTTCATTTACTGAATCCGCTGAGCGGAGCAAACTGATTGCGGAAGGCTTTACCTATGGATCGAAGGGCCGGACCGGGCTGAAGAAACTCGTTGATCTATCAATTGGGCTGGTTTCCGCCTACGCGAATGAAGGGCGCGCGATCGCGACACAGGTGAAGTCAAAGATCGAAAACAGTCTCGACGAAATCCCGACCTCAATTCTGGGGGACTACTTTTCCCGACGTGACGTCCTCGGATCACTATTCCATACGGCAAGCGAATTCGAATCGCTTGCAATGGCTCGACACTTTAAGCATCACGGCAGCGCGTCCACCGAGGTGCGCGCGTTTCTTGGGTGTTTGCTCGATTACTGGGGGATTGATCGAACGCATCTTTCGATCGCTCACCATGCGCACAACGGCGATTTGCTGGACGCGGAAGCCCGTACCGGTCGGTTGATATAGTGTCTGCTTGTTTCCGGAGTCCATCGTCGCGCTTTCCCAGCCTGGTGTGCAGTTCGTGAAGATGACTGGCCGCCCGTCCTTGCTCCGCCACACCGGGTCCGCGACAGGCGGGCCATTTTTTTGGGCCCATCTAATCCTGATAATCGCTATTGAACGAAACCGCTGACGCGTTAGCAGGTGGTCGGTCAACGTCAACGACTTGATTGAGTGGTTGCTCAGGCGCTCAACTTCGGCCAAGAAGAAGATTTTCGACCAGTATTTTTTCGCAAAGGCGCCGCAGTGGAAATACGAAAGGGAATGGCGCGCGGTGTCGAAGACAAACGGAAAGCAGGACCGGCCCTTCCGGATTGGTTCCATTCACTTTGGACTGCGCTGCGACGTCGCTATCGTCACGACTATCGTTAAACTGTTTGCCGAGTCTCGAGAACAGCCCAAATTTTATAAAGTCACTTCGCGGGATGACGGTTTCAAACTTGCGCGGTACCAAATCGACCCTTGGGAGATTGAGGCGTTTGGCCTACGTGAGTCGGCACACTTCGCCATGGACGATTTCGAGTTCGACCCAACGACTGCAACCGGAGAGATTTCTGGACGCACGCTCAAATGAAGCGCACCGTCCGAAACATGAATAGACGGGCCATGAGCGATTAGGAGCAATCCTACATACAGAAGGAATACATGTGCAGACGCTAGAGGAATTGACCGGGGAATTTCTTAAAAATGCCGACCAGATTGCGATCGAACTTATTGCCGGGTTCGGCCTGAAACACGGCCGGGCAGTCGATGGACTGCATGCTTCACTGCTGCGGTGGCTAGACTATCGCCTGAGGGTAATCGACCCACGTCCGCGTCAAATCTATCTTTCTGACCGATTTCCGAAGTCGCTTGACGAACCAACCGCTCGGGCGCTTCGAGCAATCGAGCAGGCCATTTTGAAAGGCGATGACGTAAATCCGTTTCAAAGCAAAGGGCTGATGCGGTCGGATTCTAGCGGTAAGAACCGGAATGAGAGAACGGATTTGCTTTGGGCGGATTGGGGAATCCATCATCTGCACGTCGCAGAGAAACAGGAGGGTGGACAGGCCTATTTCTCCGGCCGTGGCGATTTTCTACTATTCGCGATGTTTGGCCAGGATTTCGCGCTGTTCGTCGATGTACAACCCCACTCTACTGACCCCGACCATGGCGACCCCTTACGCTTCGCGCGAGAAGACCTAATTCGCGTGGTTGCGCGAAATTGGCCCCCTATCGTAGAACCCTTCCAACTAAGAGGCGTACTCGTTTCCGAGCGCCAGATTAGCGATGCGGACCGCAAGTTACTTCGAAAATCGGGCATCGATGCGCCGTTGGTAATAGACGGTAAGGCCTATTTTTCTCCCGGCCATGGCGTGACGTCCGCATCAACTCCAGGGAAGGTGACAGATGCGATAACGAAGTTGCGGCGCAATTTGCGTGCGCTCGCGCAACTCGTATTAGAGCCAAGTGGCCAGTTCCAGGCGGCCTTGCCAGAGTCCTGTCGGGTTGGCAGTCATTTTTCGCTACGACTTCTCCCGGAAGGCGTTTTCGTCTACGAGAAGTCCGTTGACCGTGGCTGGACGTTTCCCGACGCGAAATTCGACGGAACAGATAGTCTTTTCGGCGAAATATCCGATGCCCTCACGCCTCCTTGGGTGAAGGATGCGATGCGGGAAGCCGCGAAGAAACCCGCTGAGGCAGGATGACTACCGGCGCTTGCCTCCCAATTACACGCAGGCATGTGGCGGCCACGATGACAATGAGACGACGCACCAAGTGATTCCCGGCGCGTCGTCACAACTTAACCGCAACGCTTCTCAGTGTTGACGGCAGACCGCCACTCTTAATTGCCGGCGGAATACTCCAGCGCTAGATGTCGAAACGTCGCCGCGTCAAATCCCGCTTCGTTTCTGACACGAACCAAGGGGCACCGCGCAGCAGCGTTCAAGACGTTCTTCGGCACGAGTTCGACGTCCGCCTCATTTGACTTCTCCATCCATGCAGCGAGAGCGCCTGTTTGAATGAGATGACTCATGGCGGTCATGCGTGTGATTGCCGTGTGTGCCAAGTGGGCAGCGCCGGTGCGCCCCTTGAACACCCTTGCTGCGGCAAACGTCGCTGTTTCCCAGCCGGGCTCCTGTCCCTCGTGGCGCGCGCGCGTGACCTCTTCCTGAAGGGCAATCAAATCATCAACTGTGACTGAGGCGGAGTTAAACCGGACCAGATATTCCTCGTCGATAGTGGTCCATTCCTCACCCTCGTTATCATCGTCGGTACCTGCCTTCAGAGGTCCGAGGCTCTCAATCTCCTTGCCGTCCCAAAGCGATAGATGACCTACCATCGCCAGTCGCTCCCGCGCGATTGGCAAGTCGCTGACGAACCGTTTCTCGATGGTGGCGCATAGTCGAAGTCCGGCCGCTTCCGCCTCGGTGAGCACGGCTTGTAAAGAGATAGGGTCCGGTGCGCGTCTGTACAGCTTCATCAGCTTTTCGAGACTCCGCTCTGCAAGTGGGGCGCCTTTGGCAACCCCAGATACAGTTAAACGGAGGTGGTCAAAGTTTCGCATCCAGAGGGCTATTTCCTCACCGCCGGAAACTGGCATCCAGACCGGGGCCCTCGAATCGACATAGAGGTCGTTAGCCGAGGACAGTCCCAAGCCCCTCGTTAGGCTAAAAAGGGATGTTCGGAGCAACTCACTCCGCTCCATCGCGGCCTGCCACTCCTCTGAGGTAACGCCAGCTAGCGCGGCTGCCTCGCCGGGTGAAATGGCTCGAGATTGGAGCTCATAGGACAAACGCTCTTCGTCAAAGCCGTCGGATACGAAGCGGCCCTCTTTGTGTTCTTCTTGTCGACGACCAAGAAACCAGGAGAAGTCGGTTTCGTTGAATCGATAGAACGCCTCCAGCCGCCGCCAAAGTCGCTCAAGTACTTCATCTTCAACCGGCACACGCTGGTCGCTGCCGGCGACAACATGAAAAACCCGATAGTGCCGACCATCTGCTGGCAGACGTAGGAGCGACTCGGACTGGAGGTCAAAATCGTCGTCGGCTTCACACGCAGCCAGTATGGCCGACTCCATGCCTTCGGCTACGACCACGCCGTCTTTAAGCAGTTGCAGTCGGCCGGTCATAGGGTGAGCAATTTTCGCAGCACCGTCGAGCCATCCGTTGAACTGACCTTCGACAACGCGTCGTACGCGTTCTATTGCATTCAGGGCGTCGGTTTCTTCAAGTACCGCCGGCGACTCCCCGGGTCCCTTACAGGAGAGGATGTAGCGCGCGTCGGGCTGCGGTTCGCCTTCAAAAATGAACTCGATATAGTCAGGCGCACGAAATACGAAGCCGTATGGCCGTTCCTTTGTATCGGACAAGTCGTCAGCGAGGCGTGTGCATAGGTCAGCCGTGGCATCTGCTCCCTTTGGATGACTCTTTACCCTGGGGGTGATGGCGGGTGCCTCGAAGATATACCGTGCCACTAGCCAGGTTGGTTTCGGTCGCGATACGTGTCCCGCGAAACCGTCCATCAATGCAATGGCTTTCAGGCAGGACGTGTGCTTGAGTTCGATGTTTTGTTCGGCCAGCGCGGCTTTCAGGAAGCGTGCGGGAGGCAGTTTCGCGACTCGCATCCCGCCGCAAATCTCAAGTGCAGCCGATGTGGCCAAGGTTTGCTGTGCTTGTGCGAGGAACGACACGAGGGCGGAGGCTTGAGCCTCCAGAGGCATGGCAATAGGGGAGGACATATCAGTCTCCAGTCAGCAGAGCCAATATCGACGGTGTGCATTGCCGGGCTCCGGGACGGAAACTCGGTTTTGAGGTGCTACAGAATCTGCCTTTGCCGTACTCCCGGGAGGGAGCGCACACGCTGACGGGCGGCAACTAGCCCATAGCGGAAAACATACGGGGAGTTTGCGATGGTGTCAAGTCGCAGACGATACGGCTGGTGGCCGCTCAACCCGGCTGGCACCACTGCGTCGCGGATGTGCGTCTTGCGCGTAGAAGATATGCTGCGGTTTAATCTTCTGCGAACAAAATACAATTGCCGGCGAAGATTGACATCTCGGTGCGCTCCCTGTCTATGACTATTTCGAACGGATACCGGTCTAAATCATGACCAACGACAATAACCAGCCGAGACCAGTCGAACCGCAGGACGCGCAACCGGCGATTCCATTTACCCTCCCCGAAAATGCTGGCGATGCGGTCCGCATCGAAATGGAGGAGCTAGCGAACAAAATCAAGGCTAATGTCCTTTCCCATGACCCGAGGCATCTGCTTGGGTACATGTGGGGCATTCTTCTCCAAGTGACGAACGAAAACGAAGCTCAGGCAGACACCGTCGCTGCGGCCGCTCAGGCACCGCAGCTCGCGCTCGAATATATTCATGCGATTTTGTCGTGCTTCAGACCGGAGCAGGAGGAGGCGCAGTTCGACGAAAAGGCTGCGGAAGAGCTCATCGCGCTATGCGAGAAGATGCGTGCTTCTTCCTATTGGTATGCAATTGCGAGCACGAAATCTGATGGCGACGGAGTATTTGGGCCTGAGACTGGGCAGATTGAGTTTTGGGCCAAAACCAGTTGGGTCAGTTTGCGCGGCCATCGTTACCAAGTGCTCGAGAAGGAGTTCTTCTGCTACGTACTCGGCCCACACGAAGAAGCTTTGCGACAGGCTTACGGCGTCGGAGCAAACGAAATTGCGGACGGCATCCAGCAAATCACTGACTCCATGATGTCGGGGCATTCGAAAGCGTATGCTGTTTTGAAAGAAGAAAAGGCCAAGCTCGAAGCTTTGGCGGCAAAGCAAGGCGTATCAGTGGATGATGCGTGGCGCTCGCTGGTGGATGAAAATTCGCAGTTTGCAGCGGTGGGAGAGGAGGCGGCGCTAGACTTGTTCGAAGGCGGTATCTGCAACCTCTCAAGGAAAACGACATTGCCCCAAGTGTTGCTGGCAGACCTTGCCTTCGAACGGGGCGGCAACGATGAATTCTTCGCACTTGGCGACTTCTGTGGCACACCGCTGCGCACACTTCCAGCGCGGATTCGGCCGGCAGTGAGGTTGAATGACGGGTACTACGCTCCTGACCTAAGTTTTGTGCGCGACAGCGCCTACCGCGCCATTCAATGGGGTCTTCAGGCCAGGCTTCCCGGAGACCGTCGGCGCTGGAAGGACGCGCAGCAATGCATGTCCGAAGATGCATTCGAGAAGATATGCGCGAACCAGCTTCGCGGCGCACGCGTTTTCAAGGAGGTCTACTACCCTCATCCGGTAACCGGCAAATGGGTGGAGAACGATGTTCTTGTGCTGGTTGACGATGTTCTCGTTCAGCTCGAGGCAAAAGCTGGCACGATGCCAATGCACAATCCCGCGACGAACTTCGACAATCATGTCCGTGCGGTCCAGCAGCTGGTGACAGCAGCGTATGAACAGACGAAGCGATTTTTCGCGTATGCATCTTCAGCGGAGGAGGTCCCTCTGTTTCGGCTTCGCGAAGGTCAATACGAGGAAGTGGTACGCCTTCGACTCGGCGATTACCGGGTGTGCATTCCTGTTGGTCTAACAGTCGAGTCGTTCTCGCCGTTCTCCGCAATGTGCAAGGAGCTTCCAGCAGTCGAAGCCGTACTGGGCAAGCATCCGTTCGTGTCGCTCTCGATTGACGACCTGTTTGTTCTCACAAAACTGCTGCCTGGAGCGGGCGAGTTTTTCCACTATCTGTCGGTCCGCCAGCAGGCCGCCGGGATTCGCGGGACGATGATATTCGACGAACTCGACCACCTTGGCTTCTATATCAAGAAGAACCGGTTCGACGTCGAACTGCGTGAGATGCTGGACCAGGCCGACCAGATAGTTACCGGTGGTCTGTCCGATGTCGTTGATAGCTATTTTCGCGACAATCAATGGCAGTTGCGGGCACGCCCTCGCCAGGAAGCCCCAGCCGAATTTCGGGCTCTGTGCGACGCGCTTGACGAGGCGCGAAAGCCGGGCTGGTTGGCTGGCCAAGCCCTGCTGCTGGATTGCGCGTCAGACACCAGACAACTGGTGGCCTCACAGTTGCGGAAGCTGGCGCCTACGTTACGGGAGCACGGGGAGCGATGGACATTGCTCTCGTTGGCGGGGCAGCCGGCGATGCTTTTCTTGCAGAGGGAAAACGCTGACACCGGTCTCGAAAGAATGAACTCGGAAGCAGAAGCGTTTTCAGTCATGCAAGACGAGAAGCCAACCCAGGCGTTTGTCATCACCTATGACATGCAAAGTCGCGTCGTGGATGCTTTCCTTAGGGTAGTGAAAGCTCCGATGCCGGGTTCGCATCGTCGTGCGGTGGCAGAAGCACGCTCAGCAGAAATGCGCCAAAAGGCGCGGCCGGCCTTCCCCGCTGTCCCAGCACCCGTGCCTTTCAGATTCCCGGAGTCTGCGTCGGGACCTGCTCTTCCGAAAGAACGACCGGCGAAGCTCCCTCGGCGAAACGATACGTGCTGGTGCGGGAGTGGCGTTAAATACAAGAAGTGCCATCTGCCTGATGACGAGCAGAGGGGCGCTTAGATGCGTCGGATAAAAATACAAACCGAGAGGAACCTATGTCCCGCCTAGGAATAGAACGGCAGTAACGGCTTCATTTACGAGGGCAAAGAGAATCCGAGCCGTTTTGCGGTCCCTACACCAATGGTTTCACAGTGCAAACTGATTGAGTCGACGCCAGACCTAGCGAGCATGCCACGCGGGATGGACAGCGACTTCTTTCATTGGATTTTTCGAAAAGAGTCATTTGACCCAGTGTCCCGAGGCCGTCGAGAATTTTCCGAGCTTCGCTACGCTACGTGAATTCGAAGCGAGGATAGGTGGGTGCGTAATCGACGATCGCAGTCGGCTGCCAGTGATGTAGCAGCAATGCAGCGCTGACGGTGGTCCTGCGGGGCGGCAGTCGCGTGCGCCGAGCATGCTTCTGCGAATGCCTGCTCGGCGCACGCGTTGACCACTCTTAGAAGCCGCTATGCGAGACCCCGAGCAAGCGATACATTGCCTGGGTAGGCCAGACGCCGCGCCGCAGTGCTGTCCATGCGTACCTCAATCCGGGGGGTAACATTTCCGCAAAGTATAGTGCAGGTAAGCAATTGTGCGATTCTGTTTCATCGAAGGAGCTGTCGTGAGGTTGCTAAATTCTCGAGGGTGCGCACCCACTGTGGTATGAGGGGTTGTTTGTTGGCCCGAGGGCTGTTCAATGCGGGAGTATGCATTTTTGTTTTTGCAGGGATATGTGCATCTGTTCGAACGGCACAATCAGCCGTCATGCTCGTCGCTACCATCAGGGATGCCGGAGGCGTGCGTTAAACGCGACTCTATCGACCACTCAATTGTGTACTCGCATGTGGCATCCGGTCGCGGCTGCCAAGGCAGGCAAGGCTGAGTCATGCCTTTACTGTTCACAAAGTTATACCAGACGACGCCTGCTGCTGAGTAACTGGTAAGCGTGTGAACTAACTCGAGATGGCTTGCCGACTCCCTATCCAGGGTCAGCTGTATCTTATAAATGCGAAAGCTATCGTCTGGTAGCTGCGCGAGAATTTCCAGCAGATTTTCCGGCGATGCAACCATATAGGCCGCCGGCAGTGATCCCGAGTCCTGTGATGCTGGCCTGTCGCACTCGATTAGGAAGCAAGGCGACTCGTTGGAGACGGCCATGCAACGCCAAGGAACGAATGGGCTAACAAGTCGTAGTCTCGTCGGTTGAGAGTCTTGCCACCCGGATTGTGTAAGTAACATCGAGCCTTTAATTCGTGCACACGAATGCGAGCATCCCCACGCCACGGCATCGTTAAGTCTACGCCGCGACGGATGACGTCAATTCCATACGCAGTCTGTGAAAATTGCTAATCATAGTATGTAGAATCATAGTATGCAACGACGGACATTACTTGTATGTCCGTCGATTCAAACAAATGTCTTCTCGTATCAGTGTTTGCCGCCAACGTTAGGCGGATCAGGCTTGATCTCGGCCTGTCTCAAGAGGTGCTCGCCGAACGAGCCGGAGTGCATCGTACTTACGTAGGTATGCTTGAGCGCGGAGAGAAGAATGTGACGATCTACAACATCGAGCGGATTGCGGAGGCTCTAAAGGTGGAGCCATCAATTCTCCTGCAAAAATGAGATAGCCACCCACGCTGTTATCCAGTCTTCATAGCCGAGCGCGCTGCTTTCGAATTGAGGTGGGCTTTAGGGTCGTTAATGATTGTTGCGGTTCTTCCGGCACGGAAGCCACGCTGTACCATTACCAAGCATTTTGAGTAGCCCGCGCACCGTTTGCGAACAGCCTCTTGCTCGAATATCCGTCGCAGGTTCTGGAGAGAGCAGGCTTTACCAGGCATGCTCACACAATAAACGCTGCAAGGATCTTGTGCGTTGTCGTACATAAAGCGTGAGGCCGGCGAGACTTCTCCTCGCTGCACGAGGCGATGCGATAAAGCGGCGTGAGGATTGCCGGAAGATTTTCAACATCGCACGGACCGCTGCAGTCGACACAAGCCCTGCACTGACGCCCACATTGGTCACTTTAGAGGGGCGCGGCACTCGAAATCCTCGCGGCCCGAAGCTTTAGTCGCAGACGTTGGGCCGTTATCGGGGCTGCTTCCTACTGCCCATCCGCTAGCACGGCTCCGACAGTTGGCCAATGAGCCAGTCTTCCCAGTCCCATGGATACATGCAATTGCCCAACCCGTCGTGATCAAAAACGTGCAAAGCCTGGACCCTGCACAAGTCGAGCAGCTCGTCGCGCCACGGTTGCGGAACAGTCGCGATTCGGATTCCGAACGGGCGGCCGTCGTATTCGACCTTCGGTACGATGCGTTTCAGGAACAGGCGGTCATCGTCGGTCATAAGAGTTCCGTACTCACAGTGGGCTATCGTGGCTGAATTCGTCATAAGGCATGCAGCGCGATATTCACGCCGTTTGTAGGGCCGGTAGGATGGCACGGATCTACGAGGGGTTGACATGCGCTGCATCGATCGTGTGCCCTAACATACCCATGAACCGTCTCCCGTCTATTGCCTATTATCCCATGCTGTCCGTCTGCACATTCGCCTCGCAATGGTGGTCTTGCCTCGCCTCTCTCTAAGGTCGGTTACGATCAACTTGTTTATTTTTTGGCCGCCTGATCTTGTCGAAAGCGAAGCTGCTTCTGTTTGAGGTCGTATCTCGTACAAGTCATCGCACGGATGGCTGGAGAGCAGGGATGGACCGTGTCTCAGCCGCTTTCGGAGAGCAAATAGCAGAGTGGGCCGGCGCCGAGACAATGGACTGCGGATTCGCAAAGTTGTCCATTAATTGGGCTTTTCGATGGACACGCCGACCTATAGCCAAACAGGCCTCGTAACAGGCTCTTTGGGATGTCCACTATATTAAACTTATGCGTGTGGAGTTGCCGTCGGTGCCGGACAACGCGGACGCACCGACCGCGCGCGTCGCCTTGAACAAGGATGCGGTGCAGAGCGGTGCGCTCACATGGGAGTGTTTTGCGGGCGGCAAGGCGGCGTCGTCGTTGCCGGCACCGGGCGCGGGACCCGCGCCGGTCGACGCGCCGACGCTCGCGGCGAATCTGGCGCCGCCGGAATGCCGCTCCTGAGCGGTCGGCTGACTCCGCGCCGCAACAGGGACGCCACGTAAAACGCTGATTTTTGGGCTATTTCGGCCGGGCCGGCGCACAGCGCAAGGAATTTTTTGTATAGTGCGCCGGTTGCCGACGCCCACCGTTGATTCGATGCCCACCCCTTTCGCGCGTTACCTGTCTCTCGTCCTATTGGCTCTCGCGTTGGTGCTGCCTTATGCGGTTTCCAACCATACGTATCCGATCCCGACCTTCTACGCCGAATTCACCGCGTTCGCGCTGTATCTGCTGATGGGCGCCGCGGTCGTGCTGCTCGTCGCGAGCGCAAGGCCGCGCGTGACGTTCGCGTCACCGGCGGTCGCGCTGGTGCCGCTGCTGTTCGGTCTCGTGCTGGTCGTGCAGACGTTCGTGCTGCCGGTCGCACAGCCGTCGATGAACTGGCTCGGCGCCGGCTTCCTGCTCGCCGCGTTCATGGCCGTGCATGCGGGCTACGGCTTCGCGCGCGCGAAGCTCGATGAAACCGCCTTGCGCTGGGCGGCCGGGGCGTTGATCGCGGGCGGACTGTTTGCGGTGTTCAGCCAGGTGATCCAGCTGTTCCATCTCGAGACGCGCGTGGCGCCGCTCGTGGTCGCCTATAACGTGACCGTCGAGCGCCGGCCGTTCGGCAACATGGCGCAGGCGAACCACCTCGCCACCTATATCTCGTTCGCGATGGTGGGCGCGCTGTATCTCGTGCAGACACGGCGCATCGCCGTGCCGGTCTGGTTGCTCGTGTCGACGATTTTCTCGGCCGGACTCGCGCTGACCGTCTCGCGCGGTCCGTGGCTGCAAATGGGCGTGATCGTCGTCGCCGGTTTCTGGATGGCGTTCGCGCAGATGCGCAACGAGCCGCGCCTGCGCCGCGGCAACCGCGAGTGGCTGATTCCGATCGTGCTCGCGGTGCTGTTCTTCGTGGTCAATGCGCTGATCCGCTGGGCCAACGTGCGCTATCACCTCGAACTCGGGCAGTCGGCGGCCGAGCGTTTCCAGGACGCCGGCCAGATCGCGCCGCGCCTCGCGCTATGGAAATACGGCTGGACGATGTTCAAGGCGCATCCGCTGCTCGGCGTCGGCTGGGGCGAATTCCCGAACTACCAGTTCGAACTCGTGAAGACGTTGGGCGGCGTCGAAA
>Ga0154001_1000009_pt1 | contig 50688 bp, 43 predicted proteins | sample TSNJ085MetaG_FD_104699 | JGI IMG/M metagenome (GOLD analysis project Ga0154001, IMG submission 104699) | Attine ant fungus gardens microbial communities from New Jersey, USA - TSNJ085 MetaG | ecosystem: Host-associated > Fungi > Mycelium > Unclassified | place: USA: New Jersey, Wharton State...
ATTCAACCGCTTTCGCGGCCTGAGCTGGCTCAAGGAACCGTGCCGCAGTTGCGAGGAAAAGGAGCACGACCTCGGCGGCTGCCGCTGCCAGGCCTATCTGCTCACGGGCGACGCGGCCAATGCCGACCCCGTGTGCGACAAGTCGCCGTTTCACGAGCAGGTGGTCAAGGTCGTGCAACGCGCGGCGTCGGCAGCCGGGGCGGAGGCAATCGCCGCGCGCGAGCAGCCGATCCTGTTTCGCCACGACGCCAACTCGCGCAGGCTCGCGGCCGCAGCCCGCGAGCCCGGCGGCGACCACGGAGCACAACCATGACGACCGACCTGATCTCCGTTCTGCTCGTCGACGACCATGCGGTCGTGCGCGAAGGCTACCGGCGGCTGCTCGAACTGAATTCCGACGTCGAGGTCTGCGGCGAGGCCGCCGATGCTGCGCTCGCTTATCAGCGCTTCTGCGCGCTGCGGCCCGACGTGGTCGTGATGGACGTGTCGCTGCCCGGCGCGAGCGGCATCGAGGCGATGCGGCGCATGCTCGCGCGCGAGCCCGACGCGCGCGTGCTGATCTTCAGCGTGCATGAGGACTCGATCTTCGTGCGCCGCGCGCTCGATGCCGGCGCGCTCGGCTACGTGACCAAGGCCAGCGCGCCCGACGTGCTCGTCGAGGCGGTGCGCTCGGTCGCGCGGCGCGCGGGTTATCTGAGCCCGGACATCTCGCAGGCGCTCGCGATGCGCAACGCGTTCAACGAAGGGCCGCCGGGGCGGCAGTTGTCGGCGCGCGAGTTCGAGGTGCTGCGTCTGCTCGTGCAGGGCTATACGCTGCCGAGCATCGCCGAGAAGCTGGGCTTGAGCCAGAAGACGGTGGCGAACCATCAATCGGTGATCCGCCAGAAGTTCGGCGCCGACAACGGCGTGCAGCTCGCCCAGATGGCGAGCCGCCTCGGGCTTCAGTTCACGGGCTCGGCCAGCCCCGCGTGAGCGGGCACGCGCGCGCAGAACAGAAAGCCGCCCTGCGGCTCGCTCGCCACGTGGAATTCACCGCCGAGCGCCTCGACGCGCTCGCGCATGCCGATCAGCCCGAGCCCCGCGCGCGGCTGCGTCAGATCGACGCCGGGGCCGTCGTCGGCCATCGTCACGACGATCTCGTCGATCCGGCCTGAAGTGCTACCCGCATTACCCGCATTACCCGCGCTACCCGTGCCGCCTTCGCCACGTTCGACACCTTCGCGCGGCGCGCGCACCATGAACAGCTCCACCCGCGAGCGGCGCGCGAACTTCGACACGTTGGTCAAGCCCTCCTGCACGAGCCGATACAGCGTGATGGTCAGCGCATCGCTCAAGCCGCTGAAGTCTCCTTCGATGGTTACGGAAAACGACGCCTCGGGCAGCCGCTCGCGCCAGCCGTCGACGCAATGTTCGAGCGCGCTCGGCAGGCCGAATTCGTCGAGGCCGATCGGCCGCAGGCGACGGATCATGCCACCGATCTCGCGGTACACGTGGCTCGCGCTTTGAATCAAGCCGAGCGACACGCGATGAATCTCCGGCTCGCGCTCCTTCGCGAGATCGCGGATGCGCGCGGCGTCGAGCGAGATCGCGTTGAGGTACTGGCCCAGTTCGTCGTGCAGTTCGCGCGCCATATGGCGGCGCTCGCGTTCCTGCACCTGCAGCGCCTGATTCGCGAGACGCCGGTTGTCGGCGAGCAGCCGTTCGGCCTGCTCTTCGAGCCTGCGCCGATAGCTCAACTCGCGACGCGCCTCGCGATAGCGGCGCCATGCGAACCACACGAGCCCGATCGACAGCACGAACAGCGTGCCCGGCAATTCGTCGAGCTGGAAGCGCTCCATGCCGCGCGTGAAGCGGTAGGCCTTCTCGCTGAGATCGAAGGTTGCGCCGAGCACGGCCGCCAGCACGGTCACGGCGACGACCCATGCGAGATCGCGGCGGATCGTCGAATGCGGCGGCGGGCGGCCGGCGGAAGATGAAGGGATCGGGTCGCTTGACATGACGCTTGCATTCTACCCAGCGCGATCGCGCGCGACCGATTTTTGCGCAGGTTTTGGGAAGCCTTCCCCGCCAGATCGGGAAAAGCTCCCGCGCGCCTTACAGGCGCGTATGCCAGGCTTGACACAGACTTCAAAGAACGCGCCGCGCGCGCACCGATAAAGCCGACAGGAGACATAACGATGAGCCTGCGATCCCTGGCACGCCGCAAACGCCGCTTCGAACGGCGGGCCGGCATCACCCTCTGTTTCGGCGGCGCGCTCGCCGCCTTGTCCGCGAATGCGTGGGCGCAGGCCGAGGCGCCGGTCGCGGCATCGGCTGCCGCCGGGTCTGCTGCGTCCGCTACATCCGCTACATCCGCTGCGTCCGCCGCAACCGTGGCAACGCCCGCCGCCGGCGACAACGCCACCGCCAACACCGCTGTGGCAACGCCCACCACGACCCTCGCGCCGATCGTCGTGGTCGGCACCACGCCGCTGCTCGGCATCGGCACGCCGCTCACGCAGGTGCCCGCCAACGTGCAGACGGTCCACGCCGCCGACCTCGAACGGCAGCGGCGTCAGACGCTCACCGATTACCTCGCGGCGAACCTGCCGAGCGTCAGCATCGCCGATGCGCAGGGCAACCCGTATCAGATGAACCTGACCTATCGCGGCTTCACCGCCTCGCCGCTGCTCGGCACGCCGCAGGGGCTGTCGGTGTTCGTCGACGGCGTGCGCGTGAACGAGCCGTTCGGCGACGTCGTGAACTGGGACCTGCTGCCGCAGCAGGCGATCAGCACGATGCAGCTGATTCCGGGCTCGAATCCGACCTACGGCTTCAACACGCTCGGCGGCGCACTCTCGATCACGACCAAGAACGGCAAGGACAACCCGGTCGGCGAGGCCGAGATATCGGGCGGCTCGTGGGGCCGCAAGGCCGCGCAGATCGAACAGGGCGGCACGATCGGCCAGAACCTCGACTACTACTTCACCGCCAACGCCGCCAACGACAACGGCTGGGCCGAGCAGAACGAGAGCCGCGTCCGCCAGGCGTTCGGCAAGCTGCGTTATACCGACGCGAATACGACGCTGTCGTTGTCGGGCGGTGCCGCCGACAACGACCTGCACGGCACGCAGACCATTCCGCGCTCGTTCCTCGGCAATCCCAAGCAGCCCTACACGTATCCCGACCAGAACCAGAACACGGTCGGCTACCTGACGCTGTCGGGCGACCACTACTTCAACGATCACGTCGAACTGAGCGGCAATGCCTATTACCGGCACTTCCGCAACACGAATACGAGCAGCAACGTCAACAACGACTACGGTTCGGTGGAAGACGACGGCGACGTCAATACGCTGCAGGCCACCAACGAGAGGTCGGTCGTCGCGACCGACAGCTACGGCGCGAGCCTGCAACTGACGCTGCTCGGCAAGCTCGGCGGCATGGAGAACCAGTTGATCGCGGGCATGGCGGTGGACGCCGCCAATTCGCGCTTCACGCAGGCCTCGCAGGACGCGGCCTTCACCGACTCGCGCGCGACGATCGGCATCGGCGATTTCGAGCAGGAGACCTACGCGAAGACGCACAACACGAGCTACGGCATCTATCTGTCGGATACGCTGTCGCTGACGCCGCACTGGTCGCTCACGCTCGCGGGCCGCTACAACTGGGCCGAGGCCACGATCGGCGACGAAAGCGGCGAGCAGCCGAACCTGAACGGCCACCATACGTTCTCGCGCTTCAACCCGGCGGTCGGCATCAACTGGAATCCGACGCGGGCGCTGACGGCCTACGCGAGCTACAACGAGGGCATGCGCTCGCCGACCGCGATCGAACTCGCCTGCGCCGATCCGAACGCGCCGTGTTCGCTGCCGAACGACTTCATCTCCGACCCGTCGCTCGAACCGGTCATTTCGAAGACCTTCGAAATCGGCGCACGCGGCAAGCTCGGCGCGAGCACGACGTGGAGCGCCGCCGCCTACACCACGACGCTCGACAACGACATCCAGTTCATCAGCAGCAACGGCGCGGGCAGCTCGCTCGGCTTTTTCCAGAACGTCGGCCGCACGCGCCGGCAAGGCGTCGAACTGGCCGGCCAGACGCAGCTCGGTCCGGTCACGGTGACCGGCAGCTATAGCTACGTCGACGCGACCTACCGGTCGAGCTGGACCGAAAGCAGCCCGAGCAATTCGAGCGCGGACGACGACGGCAACATCACCGTCAAGCCGGGCAATCACATTCCGGGGATTCCCGCGACGACGGTCAAGCTGCGGCTCGACTACGCGGCCACGCCGAAATGGCGCATCGGCACGAACCTCACCTGGCGCGGCAGCGTCTACGCGCAGGGCGACGAAAACAACCAGGACGCGAACGGCAGGATTTCCGGCTACCTGCTGATCGACATGGACACCGCGTATCAGGTGACGAAGCAGGTACAGGTGTTCGCCTCGGTGACGAACCTGCTCGACAAGCGCTATGCGAGCTTCGGCGCGCTCGGCCAGAACTTCTTCACCGGCCCCAACAATACGTTCAACGGCGCGAACCCGGTCAACGAGCAGTTCGTCGGGCCGGGCGCGCCGCGCGGCTTCTGGGTCGGGATGCGCTATGCGTGGAAGTGAAGGTGTGGGGTATTGAGGCGTGGCCGCCGCGTGGCTGCTCGTCGTAGTTGTAGCGAGCGGCCGCGCGGGTTGGATCATGCGTCGCGGCGAATGGAAGCAGTCGGCTGGCGGCTAAGCGCATCCAAATGCATCGAAGCACATCGAAACGCGGCGGCGCCCGCCTGCAAACGAGCGCCGCCGCGCAAGACCGGCCGGTCAGTGCGATTCGATCGAGCCGTCGCTATGCGGATACGTGACGATGCCCCATGCGAGCGGCAGATCACCGATCTGCTTGAGCGGCTGATAGCTCTTCGCATCGAGCACGTAGACCGCGTCGGAGCGCCCGCACGCGACCATCAGCTTCGAGCCGTCCGGCGTGAAACTGAAGTGCCAGCAGCGCTGGCCGACCGGCACGTCGGCAATATGCTCGTAGGTATGGCCGTCGAACACCTGCACGGCCTTGTCGCGCGCCGCCGCGACGAACAGCCGGTTGCCGTCGGGGCCGAACGCCACGCCATAGGGGCCGAGCTTGGTGTCGACGGTCTTGACCACGTCGAACGTGTGCGCGTCGAGCACGACGAACTTGCTCAGCGACTCCAGCGTGACCACGTAGTCCTTGCCGTCGGGCGACAGCCGGATGCCGCGCGGCCGGCCGCCCGCCGCGAGCTTCACGGTCCTGACCGGCGCACCGGTGCGCGCGTGATAGACCGATACCGTGTCGTCGCCTTCGTTCGTGACGAGCATCGTCTGACCGTCGCGCGAGAACTCGATGCCTTCGGTTTCGTGGCCGCTCGTCACCGAGCGGATCACTCGCCAGTCTTTCATGTCGACGATCGCGATCTCGGCGGGCGGCTTGTTGGCGTCGTCGTCATCGTTCGCGCCGGGCTTGTCGCCTGGTTTGCCGTCCGCCTGTGCTCCCGGCGGCCCGCCGTTCTCGCCCGGTTCGTAGGTCACATAGGCATAGCCGTTGTGCACCCGCACATACTCGGGGTTCTTGCCGATCTTCACGCGCTTGACGACCTTGCCCGTGGCGGTGTCGATCACCGCGAGGTCGCCGGTGTTCTTGTTGGCGACCAGCAGGCGCGTGCCGTCCCGGTTCAGGCTCAGGCCGCGCGGGCCGTCCGCGCCGACCGGAAAGGTCTGCGCGAGCGTCATCTGATCGAGGTCGATCACGCCGACGCCGGCCTTCTCGCTCGTCACGTAGGCAAGCGGCGCGGCCGCGGCATACGCGGCGCCCGTGCCGAGCGCGAACGCGACGGCCAGCGCGATGGAACGGCAGGGTTTTCTGGTGAGGATAGGTGTCTCCGGCATTGTGGTACTCCGTGGTGAAATCGCTGTGCCGCGATGGCGCGCGTCATCGATTCAAAGTACCGCACCGGGCGATTGTTTGACAACGCAATCGGGCGGGAGAATTTCCCGAATTGCGCGGCGCCGGCGCGCAGCCGGTTCTAAAACGCGGGGCGCGAGAGGACAATGAACGCGGAGGTGGCAGCGATGTTGCAAGCCGTCATGGCAAACCCCGCGAACCGCGGCAACGCGATGAATTCAGTGACGAATTCCGCGCCGGACTACCGGCGTGCCGCGCTCGTGCTCGGCGCCGTGATCGTCGCGCATCTGACGCTGCTCGCGTTGACGCTCGCGGCGCGCAACAGCATGGTCGAGCGCCGGGTCGAGCCGCGCACGATCACCGCCGTGTTGCTGAGCCCCGAACCGGAGCCGGTGACGCCCGCTGCCGCGCCGGCCGTGCCAACCACGCCCGCCGTGCCCGCTGCCGCGCCGCCACCGGTCGCGCGCCCTGCGGCGCACCCTGCGGCGCGCGTCAAACCCGCGCCGCAACCGCGTCCGCATGCGGTGCCACCGCTTACGCCTGCGCCGTCCAGCGTGGCGACGCTCGCGCCGTCGGCGCCAGCGGAAAGCGCCGCAGCGATCACGCCCGCGCCCGCACCCGCGCGGCCCGCCGAGGCCGCCACCGAAGCGCCGGCGACACCCTCGCCCGCGATGCCCGCCACGAGCGCGCCGAAAAACGTCTCGCACATCGATTGCACGATTCCCAAACCCGATTATCCTGACGTTTCGAGGCGGCGCGGAGAAAACGGCACCGCGATCGTGCGCTTCGTCGTCGGGCTCACGGGCCGGATCGAAACCGCGCAGTTGCAAAGCAGCAGCGGCTCCGCGCGGCTCGACGAGGCCGCGCTCGCCGCCGTCCACGCGGGCGCGTGCCGGCCCTACCTCGAAAACGGCACGCCGCTGCGCGCCGCCTACTCGCAGTCGTTCGTGTTCGGGCTGAGCGAATGACCGATTAAGCGCATGACGCCGTTGCCTCGAAGGACCACAGCCAGGGAGCCAGGAAAACCGCCATGCAACATTACGGACTCGCGAATGTCTGGGAAACCGGCGATCTCATCACGCGCTTCATTCTGAGCGTGCTGGTCGTGATGTCGGTCATGTCGTGGACGGTCATCATCATGAAGCTGCTGCAGGTGCTGCGCATCCGGCGCATCACGCGGCAGAGCGACACGCGCTTCTGGAGCGCGGACCGCTTCGACGACGGCCTGCGCAGTCTCGGCGACCCCGAGGCGGACGCGCATGACAACCCGCTGCTCGCGCTCGCGCTGGCGGGCCACGAGGCGGCCACGCATCATCGGCAGACGCAGCAGCATCTGCACGACCGTATCGACGTGTCCGACTGGATCACGCGCGGCCTGCAGGACACGATGGACGACACGGTCGCGCGCCTGCAAAGCGGCCTCGCGATCCTCGCCTCGATCGGCAGCACCGCGCCCTTTGTCGGACTGTTCGGCACGGTGTGGGGCATCTACCATGCACTGATCGTGATCGGCGAGACCGGGCAGACCTCGATCGATCACGTCGCGGGACCGGTCGGCGAATCGCTGATCATGACCGCGTTCGGGCTGTTCGTGGCGATTCCCGCCGTGCTCGGCTACAACGGGCTCAATCGCGCGAACCGCGCGATCGTCACGCGCCTGAAGCGTTTCGCGCACGGCCTGCACGCCTACTTCGTGACCGGCGCGCAATTGCCGTCGAGCGCGGGCCCGCAGATGCGCGTCGTGCCGCGCAACGGCGACGCGAGCCGCGACGGAGACCTCGAATGGCAATGAGCCCGTTCTCCGACGACGACGATCAAGGTCTGATGAACGAGATCAACATGACGCCGCTCGTCGACGTGATGCTCGTTCTACTGATTATTTTTCTGGTCACGATTCCGGCGATGCAGCATGCGGTCAGGATCGACCTGCCGCACGCGAGCAGCCAGCCCGAAGCGCTGAAGCCCGCGCACGTCGACGTCGCGGTGCAGGCGGACGGCTCGCTGCTGTGGGACGGCCAGCCCGTCACCGATGCCGGCCTGCGCGCGCGCATCGCCGAGGCCGCACAGGCGACGCCGCAGCCCGAGCTGCATTTGCGCGCCGATCGCAAGGTCGCGTACGAGCGCGTGGCCGAGGTGATGTCGGCGGCTCAGAGCGCCGGCTTGACGAAGCTCGGCTTCGTGACCGATCCGCAGCGGCGCAAATAGCGCGGACCCATACTTAAGGACCGGCTTATCGGCGGCGAAAGAATCTCTGAATTCAAATCGGCCGGCGGCTCCGCTATCGTGGTAGAGGTCCGAACAGGCATCACGATAGCGGAGCCGCACGATGCAAGCCCTTATCTTCGACGTCGACGGCACGCTCGCCGACACCGAAACCGCTCATCTGCACGCATTCAATGCCGCGTTCGCGGAAGCGGGCCTCGACTGGTTCTGGGACGAGGCGCTCTATGCGCGCCTGCTCGAAGTGGCGGGCGGCAAGGAGCGTCTGCGGCATTACTGGCGCATGGTCGACGGCGCAGAAGCCGAGGGCGCGCAAGCCGCCCGGGTCGTCGACAAGCTGCACGCGCTCAAGACCTTCCACTACACCGAGCAGGTGCGCCGCCACGGCTTGCCGCTGCGCCCCGGCATCGCGCGCCTGCTCGACGAAGCCGCCGCGGCCGGCCTGCGCGTCGCGATCGCGACGACCACGACGCCGGCCAACCTCGACGCGCTGCTGCGGGGCCATTTCGGCGCGGCCTGGCGCACGCGCTTCGCGGCCATCGGCGACGGCGCGACCACGCCGGCGAAGAAGCCCGCGCCCGACGTCTATCGCTACGTGCTCGAACAGCTCGGTCTCGATCCCTCGGCTTGCCTCGCCGTCGAAGACTCCGGCAACGGCCTGCTCGCGGCATGCGCCGCGCAGGTGCCGGTCGTCGTCACGCCGACCGCGTACACGGCGCACCACTCTTTCGACGGCGCGCTGGCCGTGCTGCCCCATCTCGGCGATGCGCGCCTGCCGCTCATCGAGCCGGTGCGCGGCGAACGGCATCGCTGGGTGGATCTGGAGACGCTGCGGCGCTGGCATGGCGACGCGCTGCGTCATGCCGCGCCGCATGCGCAGCCGGGCGCGAGCCCAACCAATGCGGGAACCCCATGACGACGAACAGCCATTGCAAAGCCCTGCTGTTCGACCTCGACGGCACGATGATCGACACCGCGCCGGACATCGTCGCCGCCGTCAACCGCATGCTCGACGAATTCGGTGCGGCGCCACTGCCGTTCGACACAGTAACCTCGTTTATCGGCAACGGCGTGCGCAATCTCGTGCGCCGCTCGCTAGCCGCCGCGGGCCTCGACGAGCGCGTCGGCATCGACCGCGCGCAGCCGGTATTCGAGCGGCACTATGCCGCGACGAACGGACAGTTGGGCCGCGTCTTTCCCGGCGTCATGACGGGGCTGCGCGAATTGCGCCAACACGGTTATCGCGCCGCCTGCGTGACCAACAAACCGCAGGCGCTCGCGGCGCCGCTGCTGGAAAAGAGCGGACTCGCCGCCTATCTGGACGTGCTGATCGCGGGCGATACGCTCGCGAGCATGAAACCGTCGCCGCAACCGCTTTGGCATGCATGCAGGCTGCTCGACGTCGATCCGCAACGTTGCGCGCTGGTCGGCGATTCTTCCGTCGATATCGCGGCGGCACGCGCGGCCGGGTTGCCGGTGTTTATCGTCAGCTACGGATATGGCTGGCGCGGCGGCAACCGCGAAAGCGGCGCGTTGCAAGGCGATGCGCTGATCGACTCGTTCGAGGCGTTGCCGGCGCTTCTCGCGCGGCGGCCGTTGACCGCTCACCATGCATAAGCACGCAAACAGCAGCACAAGCCCGATACGGTGGCTATTTTCCAGCGACTCGGCGAGTGCTTGCGGAGCAAGCGCGCCACGGCTTCAGACACTATCCGACGCCACCGGCAGCCCCTCGATCTTCCAGCGCAGCATGCCGCCCGCGAGATTCGCGACCTTGCCGAAACCGGCCTTGCTCAATAACACGCTGGCCTGAGCCGAACGAACGCCGGAGCGGCACACCGCCACGACCGGCCGCTCGCGATCGAGTTCGTCGAGCCGGCCCGTCAACTGGGACAGCGGCACAAGCTTCGCGCCCGGCAAATGCCCGAGACGATCGATGAATTCCGGCGCTTCGCGAACGTCGACAATCTGGAACGACGCGCCGTGTTCGAGCAGCGCCATCGGCTCGATTTCCCACACGCCGCTAAAGCGCAGCGTGAGCGGCGCCCAATCCGGCATTTCCGCCGCCATCGCCGCCGCGCCGTCCTGCGGTTTTCCGCAGCGCAGATTGGCGGGCACCGCCACGGCCATCAGCTTCGGATGCGGCAGATTCAGATTGTTCATATGACCGGTGAAGTCGCCGAGGTCCACGTCGCCACCGAGGCGCGGATTGAAGCGCCGCTCCTCGGCCACGCTCGTCACGGTAATGCCGCGATAGTCGTGCGCGGGATACAGCAGGCAATCGTCGGGCAGCGTCAGGATCTGCTCGCGCACCGAAGCGAACAGTTGCTGCGGGCTACCCTGCTGGAAATCGGTGCGGCCGCAGCCGCGAATCAGCAGACTGTCGCCGGTAAAGGCCATGCTCCGGTCGTCCAGAACATAGGTCAGGCAACCGTTGGTATGGCCGGGCGTCGCGCGCACGCTCAGATAACGCGTGCCGAAATCGATGCGCTCGCCGTGCCGCAGCGGCCGGCTCACGCCCTCGGCCTCGACCGCCTCGGCGAGCGCGATCCGGCTGCCGCAACGCTGCTGCAAACGCCACGCGCCGGTCACGTGATCGGCGTGAACGTGCGTGTCGAGTGTCGCGAGCAGGCGCAGGCCCAGTTCGCCGAGCAGTGCGAGGTCGCGCGGCACCTGCTCGTAGACCGGATCGATCAGCAGTGCCTCGCCGCTGTCGCCGAGCAGGTAGGTATAGGTCGACGAAACGGGATCGAATAGCTGGCGAAAGATCATCGCGAACCTCGGAAACAGGGAAGGCGCGGCGGGCCTTCGTGCGAGTCGGGCATAGAGGGCACTGCGGCGGCCGCGCGAGTCACCGTACGAGTTATCGCGCGGGCCGCCGTGCCCGCGTTTCAGCCCGGCTGTTTGGTGGTGCGCAGATACGGCTTGATGGTCTTGAAGCCGGGGAAGCTCTGCTGCGCCTCTTCGTTGCTCACCGCCGGCGTGATGATGACGTCCTCGCCCTGCTTCCAGTTGACCGGCGTGGCGACCTTGTACTTCGCGGTCAACTGCATCGAGTCGAGCACGCGCAGGATTTCGTCGAAGTTGCGGCCGGTGGTCATCGGATAGGTCAGCATCAGCTTGATCCGCTTGTCCGGACCGATCACGAACACCGAGCGCACGGTGGCATTGGTCGCGGCCGTGCGCCCTTCGCTCGTGTCGCCGGCATCCGCCGGGAGCATGTTGTAGAGCTTGGCGACCGCCAGATCGGTGTCGCCAATCATCGGATATTTGACGGCGGCGCCCTGGGTTTCCTCGATGTCGGCGGCCCATCTTGCGTGGTCTTCGACCGGGTCGACCGACAGGCCGATCAGCTTGGCATTGCGCCGCTCGAACTCGGGTTCGATCTTCGCCATGTAGCCCAGCTCGGTGGTGCACACCGGCGTGAAGTCCTTCGGATGCGAGAACAGAATGGCCCACTGGTCTCCAATCCACGTATGGAAATCGATGGTGCCCTGCGTGGTGCGCGCGGTGAAGTTGGGCGCGACGTCATTGATACGAAGTGACATATTGCCGTCCTGTGAAGTAAGGGTTGAGAGGAAGACTCGAGCCAGGCCGGTCTGCATCTGCAACGGTCCAGCGCGGGCCCGAAAAAACGGCGGAAAACACCAGACGCTCATGATCGACGAACTTCGCCGCCGGCCGCAAGAGCCGGTGCGATGTTCGGCGATGTTCATAAGTGACGAATACAGAACTGCGCGAAGCCACGAGGTCCCGCCTGTCAAACGAATCGGCGCGGCCTCGTCTTGACAGAATGATAGTCGGGAATGCGGCCCGGCATCGGTGTACCGACGACGCAGCAAATTGCTGCGTCGGTCGAACTTCGCGCGGGAGGGGGAAGCGCTACGGGGATAGCGTATGCGCGAGGTTGGCGGCCGGGTTGCTTCAGGCAGGTTGCTAGCGGATTGCTTCAGGCGCGTTGCTTCAGGCGAGCGCTCAATCAAGAGCGTCAATCGGGCGACGCGTCGCACGCGCAATCGAGCGAAGCTGCCCTCGCGGGCCGTTCCGCCGCGGCAAGCCGTTGCAGCGTCACCATGCCGAGCAACGCGAGTCCGAGCCCCAGCGTGAAGTCGGCGTGCACACCCGCGCGGTCGACGATGGTGCCCCCGACCGCCGAACCCGCCGCAATCGCCACCTGGATCACGCTGATGAATAAGGCCGAGCCCGCTTCGGGCAAGTCGGTCGTGCCGCGCTGAATCCATACGCTGAAGCACAGCGGAAGTGCGCCGAATGCGATGCCCCACAGCAGCATCCCCACAGTCTCGCCGATGGGCGAATGCTCGAGCAGCAGCATCGACGACATCGCACCGAGCAGCAGCAACACCATCGCGGCAACGGACTTCTTGAGATGGTCCGACACCGCCATCGACATCAACGCATTGGAGAAGAAGCCGATCAGGCCGAATCCGAACAGCAGCAGCGTGATGGCGCTCAACGAGAAGTCGTGCTCCAGCAGCGGCGCGATGTAGGTGTAGGTCGAGAAATGCGCGCCGAACACGAGCGCGACCATCAGCATGCTGAGCCGCATATGAGAGCGGCCGAGCAGCGTTTTGAAGTCTGCGATGCGCAACGCCGATGCCGACGGCAACGCGGGCACGAGGAACACCTGCGCCAGCAAGGCGAGCGACACGAGGCCCGCGGTGGCGGCGAAGGCCATGCGCCACGAGGCGAACGACGCGATGAACGTGCCGAGCGGCACGCCGATCACCGTCGCGAAGGTGACGCCGGTCAGAATGGTCGCGGTCGCCCGGGCCGCGTCTTTTGCCTGCACGAGTCGCGGGGCCGCCGCCGTCGCCAGGGTCCAGAAGCCGCCCAGCGCGGCGCCGAGCAAGGCGCGGCCCACCAGCATGACCGGGAAATTCGGCGCAATGGCGCACACGATGTTCGCGATCAGCAGCACCGCGGTGAGCAGCAGGAAAACGTAGCGGCGGTCCGTGCGGCCGGCGCCGACGATGAGGGTCGGCGCGAATATCGCGGCCATCACGCCGGGCGTGGTGACCATGAGACCTGCGACGCCGGTGGACACGCTCAGGTCGTGGGCGATTTGCGGCAGCAGGCCGACCGGCAGGAACTCGGCCGTCACGAACGCGAACGCGCTGACGGCAACGGCAATGACGGATAGCCATTGACCGGCGGACGTCGAACCGCCTTCGAGGGAGGCTGGGGTTGAAGCTCGGGTAGAAGCAGTGGGTGTATCGATATGCATGGGGACACTGATGCCAGATTGAAGGCCCACACTTTAAGCCGGGTTTCGATCCGGAAAAAGTATCGTCTGCTGAAAAGACTAGCTGGCGTAGCTGAACAATATCGGTGCGAGCCGCCAAAGCGCGAACGGCACGGTCACGAAGCGCGAAGCGCCGCGTACTTTTGACCGACACGAATTTGACCCGATCGCAAATATTTCCAGACAATATTCAAGATCCGAACCGCATGGCCGTAAACATCGTTGTGCGCCGTGCCTGACTCCACGGCATCCGACATCCATTTCGTTTAGCTAACTAATTGCAATGCTGAAGAATTTGACGATTCGCGCCCGACTCGCGCTGGCCATGGGTTTTCTGGCGTCTTTGCTGATTATCGGGGCCGCACTCGGCGCCGTCGGCATCTGGATGAGCAATGCGGATCAGAAGCAGATGTACACGAATCAACTCGCCTCGTCGGTCACGCTGTCGGAAGCCAGCGTGAACTATGCGCGCGGCCGGCTCGTGCTCGACCGGATTGCTGTCGAGCCCACGCGCAGCGACGTCGCCGATCTGCTCAAGCGCGCCCGCGGCTTCTTCAGCAAGTCCGACACCGCATGGGAAGCGTATCGCGCGCTGCCGTCGAGCGGCGAGGAAGCACGCCTCGCCACCGATCTGACCGGAAAGCGCAAGACGTTCGAGGCGGGGATTCTCGCCAGAACCTTCAACGCGATCGACACCCATGACACCGCAACCCTCAGCGATATCGTCGCCCGGCAGTTGACCCCGCCGTCCAATGACATCGCCGAAGGCATTTCGTCGCTGCAAAAGCTGCAGGGACAACAGGCCAAAGCCCTTTACGAAAGCGCACAGGCGCGCTTTCATCTGATCATGTCGATCACCGGCATCGGTCTGCTCGCGGGACTCGTCCTCGCGTTTTTTGCATGGAACACCCTGCGCGCGGCGATCGCGCGCCCGCTCGACGAAGCGCTCGCGCATTTCCGCGCGATTTCGTCGGGCGACCTCACGCAGCACGTCGAGGTTCGTTCCCGCGACGAAATGGGCCAGCTCATGGATGGCCTCAAGGGCATGCAGCAGAAACTCACGACCACGCTCGCCACCGTGCGTCACGGCACGCAGTCCATCGCGACGGCAACGGCGCAGATTTCGGCCGGCAACACCGACCTCTCGCAACGCACGGAAGAACAGGCCGCGTCGCTCGAAGAAACCGCGTCGAGCATGGAGCAACTGACATCGACCGTGCGCCAGAACGCGGACAACGCGCGTCAGGCGACCGAACTCGCACGCACCGCCTCATCGGTCGCGCACGAAGGCAGCGCGGTGGTCTTGCAGGTGATCGAAACGATGGACGGCATCAACGGCAGTTCGAAGCAGATCGCCGACATCATCGGCGTGATCGAAGGCATTGCGTTCCAGACCAATATCCTTGCGCTGAACGCCGCCGTCGAGGCGGCTCGCGCGGGCGAACAGGGACGTGGCTTCGCCGTCGTCGCTGGCGAGGTTCGCACGCTCGCCCAACGCAGCGCGACGGCCGCCAAGGAAATCAAGGCGCTCATCAACGAATCGGTCGAGCGCGTCGGCAACGGCACGGAACTCGTCGGCCGCGCCGGCCACACGATGAACGAAATCAACAACGCGGTGCGGCGCGTGACCGACATCATGTCCGAGATCGCGGTGGCCTCCGAAGAACAAAGCGACGGCATCGAGCAGGTCAACCGGGCCGTCACGCAGATGGCCGAAGTCACGCAGCAGAACGCGGCGCTCGTCGAGGAAGCGGCTGCCGCGGCGGTTTCGCTCGAGGAGCAGGCCGCGCGTATGTCGGATGTGGTGAGTGTTTTCCGTATCGCGCCGGTGGCGAAAGTCTGAGTTCGCCGCGGTTTCCGTACGGGCTCAGCGACCGTTACGGCTGCGCCATGCCGCGAACCTGTCGAGCGTTTCCTGTTTCGTCGCCGGATAGAGACCGACGATGGTTTCGCCCGCCTTCACCTGCTCCATCACGAAGTCCTCGAATGCGGTCATCTCGGTGGCTTCCGCCGCGATCTCTTCCACCCGATGCGCGGGAATGACGATCACGCCGTCGTTGTCGCCGACGATGACATCGCCAGGAAACACGGGCGCGCCGCCGCAACCGATCGGCACGTCGATATCGAGCGCTTCGTGCAAGGTCAGATTGGTCGGTGCCGACGGACGCGTGTGGAACGCGGGCATGCCGACGCGCGCGATATCGTCGGCGTCGCGGAAACCGCCATCGGTCACCACGCCCGCCACGCCGCGCTTCATGAGCCGCGTCACGAGAATGCCGCCGGCCGACGCCGCGCGCGGATCGTTACGGCTGTCCATCACGAGGACCGCGCCCGCGGGGCACGTCTCGACGGCCTTGCGCTGCGGATGCTCGGGGTTGCGGAAAACTTCCAGCCCGTTGCGGTCCTCGCGCGCCGGGATATAGCGAAGCGTGAACGCCTCGCCCACCATGCTCCTGTCGAGCCGCGCGAGCGGAGTGACACCCTGAATCACCTGCTGGCGAAAGCCGCGCTTGTAGAGCGCGGTTGCGAGCGTGGCGGTGCTGATCTTTTCCAGTTGCTGGCGCAATGCGGCGGTCAGAATCGACATATCGGTTGCCTCTTTTGTGAAAGTTGAATGCGAGTGGATGCGGTTCGATGCGAGCGGATGCGGTGATTCAGGCCGATTCTCGCACCGTTGCGTCAGCGTGGTGCCGAGTCCGGGAAGAACCGGCGCCTGTACCATACCGCGTTCGATGACGCGCAGTCACTCCCGAGCGTATTCCGATGACGGCCTCGTCCCTCACAGACGTTGCCGATCAAGGCACTCCTGCTCTCGTCGATTGAAACAGGCTGCTGCCTGACTACAAACGACCTGGCGAAAACCCCAACGCGGAAATGCCGGACTCGCTCAACTGACCTCTACCGGCTTTTGTTGACAGTTTTCCACGATGTTGCGAAATGCGCTAACTCCCACACGGCATGTTTCTGCGCCTGCCAGGGAGTACTACGGCATTCGCAACGGCTTCAGCGATTCATTCTTTTGTAATACGCGATTCGACGACATGACAGGTTTGCTCGCTGATCGTGCAATGCAGAACTACCAGAACTGTCGAGGTTATCAATGATTGACCGGCAAACCGCTTTCATCACTTTCTACGACGAGCAAACAGGTCAGGTGAAATTTTGCGTCGTTCCACGTCCATTTGTGCAGACCGCGATCAACCGCGTCATGGCTATTACAGTACCGCCGGACGCGCCCGAACATTCCTCAGCCCCCTTCACCGACGACGACGCACGCAAGCTAGGTGGCATGGCCATCATGGCTCTTTCCGGGCCTAATCCGGAATTGCGATCGCGCTTGCAGATATCTACCGAAGCGCCAGTCAATTGGTCGCATCGTGATCCATCGAAAAAGACCCAATGCAGAGGCTCTTAATGCAACCCAAACGCCCAACATGCATCATCACTCTCCACGACGAAGAAACACAAACGATCTCCCATCATCACGTCGCGCAAAGCGCGATCACCAGCGCAATGGCGAAAAGCACCAGCTTCGATGTTCCAATCGCGGATTTCGGATACACGCTCGACGATGAGTTTGCGCGCAAGCTTGGTGCAACAATCCTGCTGACTTTAGCTGGACGCTATCCCTCGCTGCAAAGCCACCTCGCCATCACAACGAATGCAAGCGATAGCGACAAACCGCCAGCCACGTAATTCTCGATGCCTGCGCACACGCCAGCAAAACGGCAGCCATCTCCGGTTCCTCGGTCACGCTCTACGGCATTCTCGATAGCGGACTCGAATACCTCACCCACGCATCGTTGTCGAACGGACAAACCCATAGCATCACGCGCATGGCGTCGGGCGACATGTCCGGCCCCTGCTGGGGCATCACCAGCAACGAAAACCTCGGCGGCGGCTTGCAGGCGCGTCTCGGCGAAGCCGCATGGACGCTGTTCGACAATCTGCACAAGAACGGCATGGTCATGCTCGGGCCGAACGCGCAGGCGATCAACCCGGTTCTGCAGGGCGCGAAATCCGCGGTGTTCGGCGCGGTCGACTATGTCGCCTACGGCGCGGCGGCCAACGGCGAATCGGTGAAAGTGATCTTCCCGAGCAGCGGCACCGTGATCGCGCCGCGTCCGATGATGATCCTCAAATCGTCGCATGCGCAGGCGGACGCGCGCGACGACATCGACACGCCGCGCCCGCGTCTGAAAGACCTCAAGCTGTTGCCGCAGGATGGCGGCGGCAACACGAAATCGCGAACCGAAGTGCTCTCGCGTTTTAACGCACTGTTCGGCGAACACTGATGGCCGGCGTGCTCGCGCAGCGTCCCGCCACGCGTCGGACGTAGCGTTTGCGTCGCTCTGGACGCGACGGCTCGATACGCTGCATTGATCCGTCTCTGCACCACTGCGCCTCTGCAACGACCTCCGTATCCACCTCTGAATCGCACCGCACCGGCTATCGCAATACGCCAGCGCGGTGCCGCCACGAACGTTACTGGCTACAGAAGCTCGGCTGGTACTTGTAGACCCAGGCCGTTTTCGTCGAACTCGGCGACTGCACCCAGTTCGTCATGCCCTGAATCGTGTTGAAGATCAGCTGCGAGCGCGCAGTGACCTTGTCGGTAAACACACCCTTGTCGCTCACGTCGACTTCGAATGAAATTTCCGCAAGTGCCGGCGTGGTCGAGCCATTCGCATACCAAACGGTCATCGTGAAGTCGGCATCTTCCTGACCGATATCGCTGGTGGGCCCATCGAAGGTCAGTTCATGGATCGACAGACCGCTCACCGGCACAAGCGGCTGCGAGCTGATGCTGTCGAACGCGTGCGTAGTCGGGAACAGATCGTTGATATCGCTGAGGTGGTTGATGTTCTTCGAATCCGAAAGCGGCTCGCTCGTGGAATGCGAGAAGGTTTCGTTCGACGGCGGCGTGATGTCGTCTTCGAGCTTGCTGCTTGCCTTCGACGAACTGCCGGTGACATCGGTATTGGCCGACGTGGTTTCGTTCGGCGAACCGAACTTCAACTCGATCTTGCGATCGCCGCTTTCGTCGCGCTCACGCATCGAATAGCCGGTCTGCCTGACGACGCAGGTGCCCGGCGAATCGTAGTACAGCACGGTGCGGTCGTGGTCGGCCTTGAAGCTCTTCTTCACGGTGCTGTCGAAACCATTGGCCGCGAGGCTCGCCTGCAGGTCGGTCAGAAAGCGGTTGGCGGTATCGACGGGAGAACTGTCGAATGCGGACGGCATAAGCAGTACCTTGTATTCGCGGCTGCCGACGCTCGGTGCGCCGGCGTGGGCGACCTGGGACGCCGCGAAGAGTGCGAGGGCTGCTGCATGATTCCACTTGATCTTTGTCATTCAGGCTCTCATTAGTTGAAGGAGTACAGCACGAATGAAATTAGAGATTTCAGGTGACCAAGTTATGAAGTGGACAGATAATTCTTTTGCGAATGGCTCAAGATATTCACTACGCAAAATCAAGGCCTATTTCCAGGCTCATTTCAATTCATGCCAGTCAGATATTCAGTCACTCCGTATCTATCGCTGTGCCTGTTACACTACGAAGAGAACGGCGACCTTTATGCAAAGGCAATTGCAACGCCTGCGACGTCACTTCATAAATAGAGGACAAGTACTTCAATGACGCTTTCGAAAAGAAAATTCGGCCGCACGGGCTGGGACGTGTCGGAAATCGGTTTTGGGGCATGGGCGATCGGCGGCTCGTGGGGCGATGTCGCGGAAGACGATGCCAAGGCCGCGCTCAACGCCTCTCTCGATAACGGCGTCAATTTCATCGACACCGCCGACGTCTACGGCGACGGCCGCTCGGAACGAATCATTCGCGACGTATTGCGGCAGCGGGGTGGCGAACGTCCCATCGTCGCCACCAAGCTCGGCCGCCGGCTCGACCCGCACGTGACCAGCGGCTATATGAACAAGCAGGCGCTCGAAGGCTTTATCGACCGGAGTCTGTCGAATCTCGGCGTCGACACGCTCGACCTCGTGCAATTGCATTGCCCGCCGACCGAAGTCTATTACCGCCCCGAAGTGTTCGACGCGATGGAGAGCTTCGTCGCTGCCGGCAAGATCCGCTTCTACGGCGTGTCGGTCGAAAAAGTGGAAGAAGCACTGAAGGCGATCGAATATCCCAATGTGGTTTCGGTGCAGATTATCTACAACATGTTCCGTCAACGTCCCGCCGGTCTGTTCTTCGATCAGGCACAAAAGAAGAACATCGCGGTCATTGCGCGAGTACCGCTCGCGAGCGGCATGCTCACAGGCAAGATGTCCGCCGATTCCGTTTTCGCGCCCGACGACCATCGCGCCTTCAATCGCCATGGCGAGGCGTTCGACGTTGGCGAAACGTTCTCCGGCGTACCCTATGACGTCGCGTTGAAAGCGGTCGACGAACTGCGCGGCCTCGTACCGGTAGAGGCATCGATGGCACAACTGGCTCTGCGCTGGATTCTCATGGAAGAGGCCGTCTCGGTCATTATTCCGGGCAGCAAGAACGCAGCTCAGGCGGCGTCGAATGTCTCGGCGGCAAGCCTCGCTTCACTGTCCGAAGAGGCCATGCGACGTGCGCGGGAAGTCTACGAGCGCCATATTGCGCCTCATGTTCACCATCGCTGGTAAAGCGCCGAACACGCGACAGGGTTTCGCGTGGCCAAAGTGGGCGGCAGGTTGACTTCCTGCACCGAGACTTCTCGCATTCGCTGCATGCAGTCGCAAGCCGCCCCACTCGTTATGTCTCCGGTGCCAATTTGCGCGCCCTACTCCATCACGCCAGCGCGATAGACCGTGACCTGCCTATAAGGCTTCTCGCGCGTCACAATCATGCTCTCACGATCGGGCATATTGATCTGATTCGGAAAGCCGCCGGCTTCGAGGCAAAGTCCGGAATTCCGCCTGTATGTCGAGCCGTCTCTCCCTCGTACTCCTTCGAGCCGGTTTCCGCTATAGAACTGCAGCCCTGGCTGGTCAGTCTCGACCGAAAGCACACGCCCGCTTTCGGGTTCGACCACCTTCGCCACGGTACGCGGTTTGCGGGTCCAGTCCGCTTGCTCGTTCCCCGCGCGATCAAGCACATAGCAATGGTCAAAACCGTAGGCGAGTTCCAGTTGCCGATTCGACACGTCCAGCCGCGAACCGATCGTCGCGCCCTCGCGAAAGTCGAACGGACTGCCTTCCACGAATGCACGCCGTTGCGGAATCAGTTCCTCGTCAATTTCAAAGTACTCACCGGAATCTATGGTCAGGCGATGATTGCGAATATCGCCATCATGCCGCCCCGACAGATTGAAATACGGATGACTGGTCAGGTTCAACGGAGTCGCGCGATCGGTATGGGCGGTGTATTCGATAGTCAGTGCGTGATCTTCACTCAACGTATAACGCACCTCGACCTGCACGTTTCCCGGAAAACCTTCTTCTCCCTCACGCGATTCCAGCCGCATGACCAGGGATTGCCCCTCGTATTCGGCCGTCCACAACCTGGCGTGAAACCCGCCGGCACCACCATGCAGCAGGTTCGGCCCTTCGTTTGGCGTGAGCCTGTAGTCGATATCGTCAAGTGCGAATCTGGCACCTGCGATCCTGTTAGCCCAACGGCCCACGAGCGCGCCCATATAAGCACCCGCGGCCAGGTACTCCGCCGGCGTATCGTGCCCGAGCAGGATCTCCGCGCATCGGCCGGTCCTGTCCGGCGTGAGCCACGATACGAGCGCCGCGCCAAGTTCGCTGATCCGTACACAACCTCCCTGCGAATTTGCAAGAAGATACGTTCGCACGTTTCGTCCATCGGGGAGTGTTCCCCAGAAGGCAGCCTTGTTCATGTTTTTCCCGCTTTTTTGCCCATTGATCTCACAACGACGCGTATGACGGGTGCGTGGTCCGGGTCAAGGACGCAAGACGTTCGACCGTGAAACTGACCCGGCGCGTCAGCGTCTTTCCCGCGCCGAGAACCGTCAGCCCGCACACGTTATCGCCGTCCTGAATGCAGTTGTGTTCCGACTGGTCATTGACCACCTGAAACGAAAACGAATCTTCCTGAGGATGCGCGCGAAGCCGATAACAGTCCGTATTGCCCACGATCGCGAGAGAAAACTGGCGCGCGGGCCATTCAACCAGCGCTCTCCCGCCCCAGCGAGTAAACGTGTGATCGATCTTTGTCGCCGGCAAATGGTGCGTCACTCCGAACTGCCAGGCCACCGGCGTCGGCACGAGCCTCGGCGCATGGCCGCTTTCTCCGGCCAGCCAGATTCCGCCTGCTGGTGCACTAATGCGCGTATCGAGATCCCGCGTCAGGACAGGCCTGATATCGATTCCGCACTGTAGCGGCGCACGGCCGCAATTCTCGAGTTCCACGGTGATGGCCAATGTCGGCCCATCAAGCTCGTAGGTCTGGATCGCCCGACAGGAACCGGCAACTTCAGTTTTGAGACGGGCGGTTCGCTCGTCGGCGGATTCGACGTTCCAGTCATCCGCGAGCACGACGTAGGCAAGCGGAAACGGTCGGCCGACACCGGTCAGCCGCACCCCCGACGACTTCCTCGCAGCCCCGAGTACCTTTCCCGGCTTCGTTATCCGAATCAACGGCTGACACGATAGCCCACGAGCAATCGGCATATGACCCGATCGTTCCGCCCGTCGAAAAACGGGTGTCCAGATGCCCCGGTCATGCCAGTCCAGTTGCGTGATGCCGCCGTGCATCCCTGCCTCGATGCCGAGCCGCAGATAAGCGTTCGAAAGCATCGTTTGCCGGTGCATCCTCTCCGCTGCGCCGCAATCGGGGCCACCGAGTCTCGCGGCCTTCACGAAGACAGGTTCTCGTAAATCCGCTTCCCATGTATCGAGCACGTTCCTCTCCCCGATCAGACAGACTGGATGGCAACCGGAAACGCTCAGACCATCGTGACAGGATCGCCGCCGCCATGCTGCTCCGGCCTGCGCTGCCCGCCGTTCGACGGCTCTTTCGAGCGGGGCCCCAGACCGGCGCCGCCCGTGCGGCGGCGTCCCGCCTGTCGCTCGATCATCCGTTGCAGAAGGCAGAACACGCAGAGCAGTGCGCCGATGACGATGCGCGTCCACCACGAACTCAGCGTTCCGTCGAAAGTAATCAGCGTCTGAATCGTGCCGAGAATGCCGACGCCGAAAAGCGAACCGATGACGTAGCCGACGCCCCCCGTCAATAGCGTTCCGCCGATCACCGTCGCGGCAATAGCGTCGAGTTCCATGCCCTGCGCCTGAAGCCCGTAGCCCGAGAGCACGTACAGCGTAAAGATCACGCCGCCGAGCGCCGCGCAGAAACCGCTCAACGCATAGACGGCGATCTTCGTTCGCGCGACCGGCAAGCCCATCAGCAACGCGGAACGCTCATTGCCGCCGATCGCATAGACGTTGCGCCCGAAGCGCGTAAAGTGCGCGATAAAAATCGCGACGACGAGCGCCGCGATGCCGATCAGCGCCCCCGCATTCAGGGAACCGCCGCCCAGCGGCAGGCTCAATGACGCAACCGCGTGGAAAGTCGGCTCGTTGATCGTGATGGACTGTGTCGTAATCAGAAAGCACGCGCCGCGCGCAAGAAACATCCCGGCCAGTGTGATGATGAACGGCTGCAGACGGAAGAAGTGAATCAGCACTCCCATCGCCGCGCCATACAGCGTGCCGAATACGAGCACGATCGGCACGACGATCCAGATGGGCCAATGCAGCCACTCCGCGCCCACCGCGCACAGTATCGTGGTCAACGCGACCACCGCCCCGACCGACAGGTCGATGCCCCCCGACAGGATCACGAACGTCATGCCGATAGCCACGACGAGCAGGAACGCGTTGTCGACGAGCAGGCCCGTGAGTACCTGCATCGAAAAGAATCCGGTGTACATGACGGAGCCAAAGCCGAACAGCGCGACGAACAGCACGATCGTGGCGACAATGGGCAAGGTTCTCGGATCGGCCAGCCGGCCAGTCAACTTTCTCATGATGTGCTCGTTCCGGTGGATGCGCGCTGGCGCGCCGGGGAAAAAAGATTCTTCATTGGTTTGAGCAGCATCGCCCGCGCGGCTTCCGACTGGATCACGCTGACCACGATCACCACGACCGCCTTGACGACGAGCGTGGCCTCGGGCGGCACGCCGATCGAATAGGTCGTATACGTCAGCGTCTGGATAATCAGGGCCCCGAGCACCGTGCCGCCCAGGCTGAAGCGCCCGCCCAGCAGCGACGTACCGCCGAGCGTCACGGCCAGGATCGCATCGAGTTCGAGCAGCAACCCGGCATTGTTTCCATCAGCACTCCGCACGTTCGAGCTGATGATGATCCCGGCCACCGCCGCCATCAACCCGCAGATCACATACACGCCGAACACGATCGCGCTGGAGCGCAGCCCGACCAGCCGCGTTGCAACGGGGTTGATGCCGATGGCGCGCACGAAAAGTCCGAGCGCCGTGCGGTTCACGAGCAGCGTGAGCACCACGCTGACGACGAGCGCGATCCAGACCGAGCACGGCACCATCGCCAGATAGCCATCGCCGAGCCTGAGGTAGCCTTCCGCGCCGATGGGAATGATCTGCCCGCCGGTCAGCAGTTGCGCCACGCCTCGCCCGGCCACCATCAGGATGAGCGTGGCGATGATCGGCTGCATGCCGACGAACGCGACTAGCAGGCCGTTCCACATCCCGGCCAGCAGCCCGACGGCGAGCGCCGCGCCAAGCGCCATGCCGACGCGCGACGGGTCCGCTTCGAGAATGACCGCGGCAGCCGCGCCGGCCATCGCCACCGTCGCCCCGACCGAGATGTCGATGCCGCGCGTCGCGATAACCAGCGTCATGCCGAGCGAGACGATCACGAGCGGGGCGGCACGATTGAGGATGTCGATCGGTGCGCCGAAAAGATGGCCGTCGAGAATCGTCAGGGAAAGGAAACTCGCGCGATGCGCAACGTCGAGAAGAATCAGCAGGATCAGCGTGAGGGCGGGCCAGAGCAACTGATGCCGTGCCAGCGCGTGGAGCCGTTTCATGACTGACCTCCTGCAATGAGTTGATACACCTGGTCCTCCGAAAGATGTTCGCCGGCAATTTCGGCGACCTTGCGCCGGTCGCGCAAAACGGCGATCTTGTGGCTGACGCGCACCACTTCGCTCATTTCGGAGGAGATGAACAGAATCGCGAGGCCTTTCGCGCACAGCGAGCGCACGCGGTCCATGATCTCGAACTTCGCGGCCACGTCGATGCCGCGTGTCGGCTCGTCCAGAATCAGGAGTTTGGGCTCCGTGGCAAGCCAGCGCGCCAGCAGTACTTTCTGCTGATTGCCGCCCGACAGCAGCCCGATCGGCTGCTCGGCGTCGTGTGCCTTGATGCCGAGTTGCGCGATGTACTGCTCGGCCATTTTCCGCTGGCGGGCGTAGCTCAGCAGACGCCACCAGCCGCGTCGCGCCTGCAATGCCAGGATGATGTTCTCCCGGATCGACAATGCGGCGACGATGCCTTCCTTCTTGCGGTCCTCGGGACAACAGGCGATGCCGTGGCGCACCGCGTCGCGCGGCGAAGCGAGCTTCACGCTGTGCCCGTCGATCCGCATCGTTCCGGTGTCCGCGCGTTCGGCGCCGAACACCAGCCGCGCGGTCTCGGTGCGGCCCGAGCCGAGCAGTCCCGCAAGGCCGACGATCTGGCCGGGGCATACGTCGAGATCGACGGGACTCATCAGCCCGCGCCGCCCTACTCCCTGCATGGAAAGGAAAGGCGCAGCCGCGCTCGCCGAACGTGCAGCGTCCGACGCATCGGCCTTGAGCGCCTCGTTCGCGCCTTCGCGGCCCGTCATCTTCGCCACCAGTACGTCGACGGGCAAGTCTTTGGCCAGATACTCGCCTTCGCGCGTGCCATTGCGCATCACGGTAATGCGGTCCGATACCGCATAGGTCTGTTCGAGAAAGTGCGTCACGAACAGAATCGCCATGCCCGCTTCCCTCAAGCGGCGCAGCACGGCGAAAAGCCGCGCGACTTCGCCGTCGTCGAGACTCGAAGTGGGTTCGTCGAGAATCAGCACGCTCGCGTCAACCGACACGGCGCGCGCAATCGCCACCATCTGCTGAACCGCAATCGGATAGGAGTCCAGCGAACGCGTAACGTCGACGAACAGATCCAGCGCGGCCAGGGCCTCGCGCGTTTTGGTATTGATCGCCTTCCAGTCGATCGTTCCGCGCTTCTTCGGATGCCGGCCGGCAAAGATGTTTTCGGCCACCGACAGGTTCGGACAAAGATTCACTTCCTGGTAGAGCGTCTGGATGCCGGCCGCTTCGGCTTCGAGCGGCGCGGCGAAGCTGACCGGCCGCCCGGCGAGGCGAATCTCGCCGAGATCATGCGGAAACACGCCGGTCAGCACATTGATGAGCGTGGATTTTCCCGCGCCGTTCTGGCCCATCAGCGTATGAATCTCACCGGGGAAAAGCCGGAAATCGACCTGCTGCAACGCCTTGACGCCCGGGAACGTCTTGTCGATGCCGGTCATTTCGAGAATGGGTAGGTCGCTCATGATCTTCTCGAATAATCTTCGCGAGACCCGCGCAAGGCCGCGCCGAAATGGTTAGGGAACCGTAGTGAATCACCCGGGCGCTTCATGCGCGCCGTCGCAGTTAACTCGGACCGCGCTTGCCGCACCGGAATCGGCCGCACCGCATGGTAGCGCACGGCAAGCGTTCAGTGACCGAAGGCCTCGACCTCGACGTGCCTGCCGAGCAGGAACGCGTCGGCGACGAGGCGCAACGGACGCACGTCCACGTCGTCGATGCCCTGCGCGATAAGCTCGTGAAAGCGCTCGTAGAGCGCCGCGTATTCGCGCTCGGCTTCGAGCTCGACCGGCTCGCCCGCAATGGCCAGGCGCTTGCCGCCCGCCGCGATCGAGAGCAGACCGTCGGTCGTTTCGACATCGATTTCCCATTGCTCGACAGGGCCGTGGCGCCAGTCGAATTCGGCGCGCACCGGCACGCCGTCGGTATCGATGCAATCGAGTTCGGCGGCGATCGGCGTCGAGCAGTCGCGCGGCACATGCAGCGCCGCACCGCGCAGCAGCACCTCGCGCGGCAAGATGCGCGTGACGATCGAGAGCGCGTTGATGCCCGGATCGAACACGCCGAGCCCGCCCGGCTCCCAGATCCATTGCTGGCCCGGATGCCAGCGGCGCACGTCTTCCTTCCAGCGCACGTGCACGGCGCGAAGCGTTCGCCCGGCGAGCCACGCGCGCGCCGGTTCGACGGCGCTCGCACAGCGCGAATGCCAGGTGGCGAACAGCGTGCGGCCGCGTTTTTGCGCCAGCTCGCGCAATGCCTCGACTTCGCTCACGCTCGCGCCCGGCGGCTTTTCGAGCATCACATGCTTGCCTGCTTCGAGCACGGCGCGCGCCTGCGCATAACGCACCTGGGGTGGCGCGCAGAGCGAGACGGCGTCGAGGTCGGGCTCGGCGGCCAGCAGCGCGCCGATATCGGTGTAGTTGCGCACGCGCTCCACCTGCGCATTGCGGCTCGCGCTGGCCACGAGCTCGAAGCCCGCATTGCCGGCGATGGCGGGCAGGTGCTGGTCGCGCGCGATCTTGCCGACGCCGACGATACCCAGCTTGTACGACGCATTCATGAGTGTCTCCGTCACCTTGTTATTCTGACTGGAACTGGATCGCTACCGGGCTATTTCGCCCAGCGCAGCACGAGCGGGTCGAGCCGGCGAGCGATATCGACCAGTTCCTTGCGCGTCTCGGGATGCATCGAGGGTAGCGGATGACGCGGCAGTTCGCAGTCGATCACGCCGCCTTCCTTCATCAGCGACTTGCAGGCGAGCAGACCCGCCTGGCGGTTTTCGTGATTGATCAGCGGAAGCCACTTCTGATAGAGCGCGAAGGCTTCGTCGGTGCGGCCCTGGCGATGCGCTTCGATAATCGGGCGAATGCCGTCCGGAAAGCCGCCGCCCGTCATCGAGCCGGTTGCGCCCGCGTTGAGGTCCGCGAGCAGCGTGATGCCTTCTTCGCCGTCCCATGGTCCTTCGGCCGCCTCGCCCGCGAGCCTGATGAGTTCGCGCAGTTTGTTCGCCGCGCCTGGCGTTTCGATCTTGAAGTACGAGACCTGCTCGATCTCGCGCGCCATGCGCGCGAGGAACGCGGCGCTCAGCACCGTGCCGCTCGCGGGCGCGTCCTGGATCATGATCGGAATGTCGATCGCGTCGGACACGCGCGCGTAGAAGTCGTAAATCTGCGGCTCGGGCACGCGAAAGGTCGCGCCGTGATACGGCGGCATCAGCATGACCATCGCCGCGCCCTGCTCCTGCGCGCGCCTGCTGCGCGCGGCGGCCACGTTCGTGCCATAGTGCGTGGTCGTGACGATCACGGGCACGCGGCCCGCCACGTGTTCGAGCACGCTGCGCGTGATGATCTCGCGCTCGTCGTCCGAGAGCGAGAACTGCTCCGAGAAATTCGCGAGAATGCACAACCCGTCCGAGCCCGCGTCGATCATGAAGTCGACGGCGCGCTTCTGGCTGCGCAAATCGAGTTCGCCGGTTTCGGTAAAGGTTGTCGGCACGACGGGGAAAATGCCCTGATAACGGGGCGTACGGCTCGTAGTCATATCGTCAGTCCTGCTTGAGAAAGAATCAGCGTCCACGCTTTCACGACCCGCTCGCGGCACGCGGCGGCGTGCGCAACGCCGCGCGCACGGCGAACGTCACGAGCACCGCGAACACGAGCGTGGCCGCGAGAAAGTATAGGCCGGCCGCGAGGCTGCCCGTTGCGTCCTTGATGAGCCCGATGCCATAGGGGCCGAAATAGCCGCCGAGATTGGCAAGCGAATTGATCGTCGCGATCCCGACGGCCGCGCTCGCGCCCGTCAGAAACTCGCCGGGCAGCGCCCAGACCACGGCCTGAATCGAATAGATCGAGAAAGCGGTCAGGCAGATAAACAGCAGTTGCAGCGCCGGCGCGCGGAACCATGCGCTCGCGGCCATCGTCAGCGCCGCGGCGGCAGAGACCACGACGATATGGCCGTAGCGTTCGCGATGCCTGTCCGAATGACGCGGCACGACGAGCAGCCCCACCACCGCGAACAGATACGGCACGGCGGAAAGCAGGCCCGCCGTCGAATCGCTCACGCCGAACGCCTTGATGATGGTCGGCAACCAGAGCGACAAACCATAGATGCACAGCGGAAACGGCAGGAACAGCAGCGCGAGCAGCAGCACGCGGTGATCCTTGAGCGCACTGAACGGATTGCGATGCGTGTCGAGCTGGTAGGCGCGCTGGTCGGCGGCAAGCTCGCGCTCGATCCAGCGGCGCTCGGTTTCGCCGAGCCAATGCGCGTGCGCGGGCGACTCCGGCAACAGACGCAGCGTGGGAATGCACAGCAGCACGGCCGGCAGGCCGCTCACGACGAACAGCGTCTGCCAGTTCGACATGCCGAGAAAGCCGTGCGTTTCGAGCAGCGCGCCGGCGATCGGGCCGGTAACGATGCCCGCGATGGGCTGAGCGAGTACCAGCAGACCGATCACGCGCGCGCGGTGGCGCATCGGAAACCAGTGCGTGAGGAAATACAGAATGCCGGGATAGAGCCCGGCCTCGGCCGCGCCCAACAGAAAGCGCAGCGCATAGAAACTGGTCGGGCCGCTCACGAGCGCCATCGCCATCGTGATCACGCCCCACGTGAAGAGAATTCGCGCGAACCATACGCGCGCGCCGAAGCGCGCGAGCGCGAGATTGCTCGGCACTTCGCAGAGGAAATAGCCGATAAAGAAGAGGCCCGCGCCGAGTCCATAGGCGGCATCGGACAGGCCCACGGCCGCGTTCATATGCAGCTTCGCGAAGCCGACCACCGTGCGATCGACATACGCGACCACGTAGATCAGCGCGAGAAACGGCACGAGCCGGCGCGCGATATGGCCGACGATCTGCTTTTCCTCTCCGCTTTCAGCGGCCGCCGGCGCGACCGCCTCACCGGATTGCAACGCGTTCGTCATACTGTCTCCTTGATTGCGCTCTCCAGCCGACGTCGTGCCGCGCCGCCGGCTGGCGCGTCGGGCACGCGGATGGCCGCGTCGCGCGCGGCCATCGAGCGGGCGTCAGCCGGCGAGCCGGATCGCCCTGATTAGTTTTTTAAATCCGTCAATGCGAGTGGCGCGGCACAGCCGACCCGCGCTTGCCGACGAGAAAGTCGAGATCGCAGCCCTCATCGGCTTGCAGCACGTGATCGACATAGAGGCGCGCGTAACCGCCCTTGCCCAGTTGCTCCGCCACGCCGGGCGCGGCGGCGGGATCGACATCGCTCAAGCGGCGCTTCAGTTCTTCGTCGCTGATATCGAGATGCAGGCGCCCCGCTTCGCAGTCCAGTTCGATCCAGTCGCCGTTGCGCACCGCCGCCAGCGGTCCACCGGCCGCCGCTTCGGGCGCGACGTGCAGCACCACCGTGCCGTAGGCCGTGCCGCTCATGCGTGCATCGGAAATCCGCACCATGTCCTTCACGCCCTGGCGCAGCAGCTTGGGCGGCAAGCCCATGTTGCCGACCTCGGCCATGCCGGGGTAGCCGCGCGGACCGCAGTTCTTCATCACGAGAATCGAGTCCTTGTCGACGTCGAGCGATTCGTCGCCGATCGTCGCCTTGTAGTGATCGAAGTTCTCGAACACGACGGCACGGCCGCGATGCTTCAAAAGCTCGGGCGTAGCCGCCGAAGGCTTCAACACCGCGCCGCGCGGCGCGAGATTGCCGCGCAGGATGCAGATGCCGCCGTCCGCGATAAGCGGATTGTCGATCTGGCGGATCACCTCGTCGTTGTAGTTGGGCGCTTCGCGCACGTTGTCCCAGAGGGATTTGCCGTTGACGGTCAATGCGTCGGGATGCGGCAGCAGCTTCGCTTCGCCGAGCCGGCGCAGCACCGCCGGCAGGCCGCCCGCGTAATAGAACTCTTCCATCAGGAAGCGGCCAGAAGGCTGAAGATCGACGATGGTCGGCGTATTGCGGCCAATGCGCTGCCAGTCTTCGAGTTCGAGATGCACGCCGATGCGGCCCGCAATCGCCTTCAGGTGAATCACCGCATTGGTCGAGCCGCCGATCGCTGCGTTGGTGCGAATCGCGTTCTCGAATGCTTCGCGCGTGAGGATCTTCGAGAGCGTCAGGTCTTCGAGCGCCATCTGCACGATGCGGATGCCCGACATATGCGCGAGCACGTAACGGCGCGCATCGACGGCGGGAATCGCGGCGTTGTGCGGCAGCGAAACGCCGAGCGATTCGGCCATGCAGGCCATCGTCGAGGCCGTGCCCATCGTGTTGCAGGTGCCCGCCGAGCGCGACATGCCCGCTTCGGCCGAAAGGAAATGATGCAGGTCGATCTCGCCCGCCTTCAGCGATTCGTGCAGCCGCCACACCGCCGTGCCCGAGCCGATGTCCTGGCCTTCGAGCTTGCCGTTCAGCATCGGGCCACCGGTCACGACGATGGCCGGCACGTCCACGCTCGCCGCGCCCATCAGCAGCGCGGGCGTGGTCTTGTCGCAGCCGCACAGCAGCACGACGGCGTCGATCGGGTTGCCGCGAATCGCCTCTTCCACGTCCATCGCGGCGAGATTGCGCGTGAGCATGGCCGAGGGGCGCAGGTTCGATTCGCCGTTCGAGAACACCGGGAATTCGACCGGAAAGCCGCCCGCCTCGTAGATGCCGCGCTTCACGTGTTCGGCGAGCTTGCGGAAATGCGAGTTGCAGGGCGTCAGCTCCGACCACGTATTGCAGATGCCGACGATCGGCCTGCCGTCGAATTCGTGCTCGGGAATGCCCTGGTTCTTCATCCAGCTTCGATACATGAAGCCGTTTTTATCCGTGGTGCCGAACCACTGTTGGGAGCGTAGTTTGGGTTTGGTTGCCGACATGGGTGCGTGGTGTGGGATTCAATGTTCGGCTTAGTCTAGGGATAAACGCGATATCCTTCTAATGAAATATTCGCTCTTTCCCATATCAAAACCGGCATTGGTATAAACACCTAAGGCCATGGGAAACCCCGCGGGCCCACGATTTCCGCCTGCTACACCCCCGATGATCGGCACATTAAGGCGTGCGAGCCGCGCAAGTGACGGGCCGCCGCATCGAGATCGAGCCGCTGCTCACGCACGAGCCGTGCAGCGAGTGAAACCGATATGCGGAGTACTGCTTAGGTATGTTGCCGGCTCGTGGAACGATCCGCGGCACGCGGACGGATTCCGCGCGCCGGCCACGTCGTCTAAACGAAAACGTCCAGCCGTTCGGCAAGCTCGCCGAATCCTTCGAGCACCATGTCCGGCGACATTCGCTGGCACTGCTCGCGATCTCCGTAACCGTAAGCGGCCCAGCACGCGTGAGCGCCGATATTGCGCGCGAGCCCCAGATCGGCATGCGTGTCGCCGACCACGACGATCTGCTCCGGCAAGACATCGGGAAACGCCGGCGCGATCAAGGTGCTATAACACGCCGGATCGGGCTTCTTCGCGATGCCCGGTGGATCGCAAACGAGCAGATCGATAAAGCGGCCAATACCGAAATGATCGATGGCCTGTTGCACCGCGGCTTCCGATTTGTTGCTGGCGATCACCATCGCCACGCCCTTCTGCTTCAAAGCCGCCAAAGTTCGCTCGACGTCCGGAAAGATAAACGAGTGAGCGAGACCATGCTGCAGATAGAGCGCGCGATACGTCGCCGCCCACTGCCCGGCGCCGTCCGTGCCGAGGCGCCCGTCCGTCAGCATCGACATCGCTTCGCTCATCACCACACCGGCCGCGATCGCGGCTTCGAGGCGATCGGGTGCGGGCCGCTCGACGCCATAGTGATCGAAAGTCAGATTGATGCAGTAACGAATGGCGTCATGACTGCCGCACAGCGTACCGTCGAAATCGAGGATGCAAAGTCTGATCATAAAAACCCGCAAAATAATGAAAACGTCGTCACTGACAGAGTGATGAGCGTAGCCGCCCGCATACGCTATCGTGTTACCCTTCAACAGGTCAGTGCCCGAGTGTCGGCGTACCCAGGTACGAGCGGCAATTCACAACGCGACACTCAATAATTCAGATAACGATTGCAAGCTCCATGGCTCCGGTTAGTTTAAACGACGTCGCTCGCGCGGCCGGCTGTTCCGCCTCTACGGTTTCGCGCGTACTGCGCACGCCGCACGTCGTGCGCGATGAAGTCGTGCAGCGCGTGCTCGCGGCCGTGCGCAAGCTCGGCTACACCCCGAACAACGCGGCGCGGGCGCTGCGCTCGCGCCGCACGCGAATGATCGGCGCCGTGCTGCCCACGCTGGAACATGCGATCTACGCCCGCCTCGCCAATGCGCTCGAAAGCGATCTCGCAGCCGACGGTTATTCGCTGATCGTCACGACCTCGGGATTCGACGCGCACAAGGAACTGGAGCAGACGCAACTGATGATCGAGCGCGGCGCGGAAGGCGTGGTGCTCGTGGGCGATGCGCACGAGCGCGCGCTCTACGAATTCCTGAGCCTGCGCAACGTGCCGTATATCAACACCTATGTCTATACGCGGCAAGCGGCGCATCCGTGCGTCGGCTTCGACAACCGGCGCGCGGCGCGGCAGGCCACCGACTATCTGCTGAGCCTCGGCCATACCGAGATCGCGATGCTCACCGGCGTACGCAAGGACAACGACCGCGTTCGCGCGCGCATCCAGGGTGTCGAGGAAGCATTGAAGGAACGCGGCCTGACGATCGCGCAGGAGCGCATTATCGAAGGGCCTTATTCGATTACGGCCGGACGCAACGGCATGCGCCGGCTGCTGAATCTTGCCGTGCGGCCCGAGGCCGTCATCTGCACGAGCGACATTCTCGCGTTCGGCTGTCTCGCGGAATGCGTGAGCGCGGGCATTGCCGTGCCGCGCGAACTGTCGATCACCGGCTTCGACGACCTCGACTTCGCCGCGCATCTGAACCCGCCGCTCACGACAATGCAGGTTCCCGCCATTGAAATGGGCACCCAGGCCGGGCGCTTTCTGATCGATACGCTGGAGGGCAAGTCGCCGCTCGACCGCGTCGAGCTCGAAGCACGGCTCATCATTCGCGGCACCACGGGACAGCCGGCCGCTTCGAAGAAACGCCGCGCCTGAGCAAGCGCGCGGACCATACGGCCCGCGAGGCTGCCTTATAGTCCGCTGCGCCGGACCATCATCGTCGTCGTCCTGCCTTGTTGCACGCACTCGCCGCGCTGATTGAACACGTCGATCGCGAGCACCACGATGCCACGGTCGGCGCGCTTCGTCTCGCGCTTCGATTCCACGCGCATCACGGCCGTGATGCGGTCGCCGCTCAGCACGGCCTGCTTGTAGTCCCACGTCAGCGAAAGCGTGGCGACCGCCTGCAAGCGCCACGCACAACGCATTTTCATCGCATCGACGAGCGAGACGATCAACAGGCCATGCGCGATGCGCCGCTCGAAGCCGAGCGCGCGCGCCGCCTCGTCGTCGGTATGAACCTCGTAGAAATCGCCGCCGACGCCCGCGAAGGCGACGATGTTCGCATCGGTGATCGTGAAGCCGCCCAGCTCGACCGAGTCGCCCACATTCAGGCCGTCGAAGTCGCGCCCTGCCATGCTCATGTCCTGATTCGCTGCGTTCACGGCGTCACCACCCATTTGAGAATATGCTCGGCCACGCTCACCAGTTCGCCCTCCTGATTGACGATGCGAATCTCGGCCACCGTGCGGCGGCGTTCGGGATCGACATCGCGAATCGTATAGTCGAGCCTGAGCGTATCGCCCGCGAAAACGGGCTTCAGAAAGCGCACGCGGTCGTAGCCGAGCGACACCGGCGTCTCGCGCTCGCGCACGCCTTGCACGCGCTCCACGATCGCCGTCGAGCAGGCCGACATATAGGCCACCATCAGCGCGCCGTGCGCGATCACGCGGCCATACGCGCTGGCGGCCATGGCCTGTTCGTCGACGTGGTTCGGCGAGTGGTCGCCGCTGACATCGGCAAATGCGCGAATTGCCTCGGCACTGACGTGTTGTTCGAGCGAAACGGTATCGCCCGGCTTCAGATAGAAATCGCTCATTGGCCTCTCCGATGGCATCAGGCCGGCGCGTTCGTGTTCGCGAGACCGCGTCCGGACACGACGCCCTCGTTGGCGAGCGTCTGGATCCGGTCGGCGCCATAGCCGAGTTCTTGCAGAATCTGCTGCGTATCGTGTCCGATCTCGATGGCGAGGTGCCGTACCGCGGGCACTTCTCCGTCGTAACGCAGAGGATGATTGATGAGCGTCGCCGTGCCGCCCTTGATATCGACCGTTTCGAACACGCGGTTGTGCTGCGCCTGAGGGTTGTCGCGCAAGTCGCTATAGTCCTGCACGGGCGCCCACCACATGGCCTTGGCATCGAGCGCTTCGGCCAGCGCATCGAGACGGTAGCGCTTCACCGCGTTCGCCGTGGCGCGCGCGTAGGCATCGCGCTCCTCGTAGGGGTTGCAGTTCGCGAGCGCGCGCAGCCCATCGTCGTCGAGCGCTTCGGCAAACACCGCGGGATTGTTCAGCGAGATCGCCACCGCGCGATCGTCCGCCGTGCGATAGATGCCATACGGCGCCTGATGGAACCACGTCGACAGATGCGCGTCGCGCTCGAATACGGCCGCGCTTTTCTCCGCGGTCAGATAGTTGGTGATCGCTTCGGCCTGCAAATCGATGCCCGCGTTGAACAGGTTGCCTTCCACGCGCGTGCCCTCGCCGGTCTTCATACGCTTCACGTAAGCGCCGAGAATGCCCATTGCGAGCAACGCGCCGCCATGCTGGTCGCAGATCGCCGCGCCGACCGCCGTCGCGCCGCCGCCCGAGGCGGCCACGAGCCCGGTGCGCGCCTGGATCATCAGGTCCTGCCCGGGCATGTCGCGCATCGGGCCGGAACCGCCGAAGCCGCTCGCCGACGCGTAGATGATGCCGGGCTTGCGCGCCTTCACCGCGTCATAGCCGAGGCCGAGGCGATCGAGCACGCCGGGCCGGAAGTTCTCGACCACGGCGTCGGCCTCGTCGATCAGCTTCAACGCAATCTCGCGGCCTTCCTGCGACTTCAGGTTCAGCGCGATGACACGCTTGTTGCGGTTCGCACAGAGGAAGAACGCGCTGACGTCCTCGACGAACACGCCCGCGCCGGACCAGTGCCGCTCGTAGGCACCGCCGATCGCCTCGATCTTGACGACGTCCGCACCCATGTCGGCGAGATATTGAGTCGATGCCGGCCCTTGCAGATAGTGGCAAAAGCTGACGATGCGCATACCTTCGAGCATTGTTTTCTCCAGAAAACGATAGATTGAAATCCGCTTGTTGAAATCGGCCTAGCGCGCGGAGTTGGCCGCGAGCGGCAGCGACGCCGCCGCGTGAGCACGCTTCACGCTGCTCGCCAGCAACACGGACACGATCAGCGCGCCGCCCATGAACAGATACGACGAGGCCGGGTCGCCCGTGAGCCCCGTCAGATAACCGACCGCGTAGGAGCCGAGGAACGAGCCGAGTGCGCCCACGCTATTGATCAATGCTAACGCACCGCCTGCCACGGTCCGCGGCAGGACTTCGGGCGCAATCGAGAAGAACGGCGGAAAGACGACGTACATGGCGATACCGGCAACGGTCAGCAGAGCGAACGACAGCCAGAAATTCGACGCGCCCACGAAGTACAGCGCGAAGAACGCCAGCGAGGCGATCGCGAGCGGCACCGCGACGAAGAGCTTGCGGTTCTGCAGGCGATCCGACATCCACGCGACCGGCAGCATGCAGACCACGGCGCCGAAGTACGGCACGGCCGACAGCCATCCCGTGTTGACCATGCTGAGCGTCGCGCCGTGCCGCAGGATCGACGGCAGCCACAACAGGAAACCGTAGAAACCGAGGCTCTGGAAGAACAGCACGCCCGCCAGCTTCCACACCGCGGCCGTGCGGAACGCTTCGCGATAGTTCTTCACCGGCGCGAGGTCCTTCTGCTCTTCGGCCAGCGAGTTCTCGATCGCGGCCTTTTCCTCGGCGCTCAACCAGCCCACTTGCGAAGGCCGGTCGCGCACGACGGCAATCCAGACGAACGCCCACAGCACCGCCGGCAGGCCTTGCGCAATGAACATCACGCGCCAGCCCCACGACTGCACGAGATAGCCCGACACGACCGACATCCACAGGATGGTCGCCGGATTGCCAAGCAGGAAGATCGTGTTGGCCCGCGAGCGCTCGCGCCTCACGAACCAGTTGGACACGTACACGAGCATGCACGGCATCACGGCCGCCTCGACGATCCCGAGCGCGAAGCGCACGGCCATCAGCATCGGCACGCTGGTGACGACGCCCGTCAGCGCGGCGAGGCCGCCCCACGCGATCAGGCTGAAGAAGATCAGGCGCCGCACGCTGCGTCGTTCCGCGTACATGCCGCCCGGAATCTGGAAGAAGAAATAGCCGAGAAAGAACAGCGAGCCGAGTAGCGAAGAGGTCGAGCGGCTGATGCCGAGATCGTGGTCGATGCCCGCGGCGGCCGCGAAACCGTAGTTCGCGCGATCGAGATACGCGAGGCTGTAGGTGATAAACGCGACGGGCAGGATGATCCACCATCGCTTGATGGGAAGGGTTGTTCCGGCCATCTCCGGTCTCCTTGTGTTCTGGTTTGCTGTCGATTCGGCCGCGATGCGCGGTCCGTTGCTCGCGTCCTGATCCATCTCTGACAACGATTGCAAGAACAATAGGCCCGATTTGGCATCGTTGTCAATCCACTCTTTTTCATTTCGATCACCCTGTAAACCCTAGCATTTCTCTGAATAGCCTTATATCAAGGGCCTTTAAGAGACTTTCACGTTGCCGGCTCTTGCCACTGGGTCTTGCCTTCTCAGGCAAATTGACGCACAGTGACAACGTTGTCAAATTCCTGCCTGGCTCTGTCATTACGCCGGGCATATCCATGACAGGAGAAAACATGAGCAGCTGGTTGAACGACGGCATCGAAGCGGCCGTAAACAAGGTACGCGCCCAGGCGAGCCGCGGCGGCGACTTTCCGCATATCACCGAGGCCGGGCAATGGTGCACGACGCCCGACGGCGTATGGACCGGCGGCTTCTGGGCGGGCCTGCTCTGGCTCAGCTACGAAGAACAGAAGAGCGACGCACTGCTCGCGGCCGCGGTGTCGTTCACCGAGCGCCTGCTGCCGCGCGCGTCGGACCCCGTCAACCACGATCTCGGCTTCATGTTCTATCCGAGCGCGATCAAGGGCTGGCGTCTCACCGGCGACGAGCGCTACTTCAAGGCCGCGCTCACCGCCGCCAACAGCCTCGCCGGGCAGTTCAATCCGCAAGGCGGCTTCATTCCGGGCTGGGGCTTCTTCGGCAGCGAAGACTGGTCGGGCTCGGTCCTGATCGACACGCTGATGAATCTTCCGCTGCTCGTCTGGGCCGTCAATCATGGCGCCGACGCGCAGTTGCTCGAGGTCGTGCAGCGCCATACGAAAACGGCGCTCGCCAACCATCAGCGCGAGGACGGCTCGGTCTTTCATGTGTACAAGTTCAATACCGCCGACGGCACGCCGATTGCCGGCGACACCTACCAGGGTCTCGACGCATCGAGCGCATGGTCGCGCGGCCAGGGCTGGGCGCTCGCCGGCCTCGCGATGCTCGCGGACATGACCGGCTCGCAGGAGTACTTCGCGGCGGCCCAGCGCGTTGCCGACTACGTGGAAAAGCACTTGCCGGAAGATCGCGTTCCGCCGTGGGATTACTCGGCGGACGGCGTACCGGTCAAGGATTCGTCGGCGGGCGCGATCACCGCGTATGGCCTCATCCGGCTCTGGGAACTCAGTTCCGATGCGCGCCATCTTGCCCTCGCCGAAGCGATGCTCAAAGCGCTGTGCGAAGATTGCCTCGCGAGCGACGACCGCGCGCCGATTCTCGCGCATGCCACGGCGGATTTGCCGCACGGCCTCGGCATCGATGAATCGGTCATCTATGGCGACTACTATTTCCTCAAGGCACTGCTGACGTTGCGCGGCATCAAGGAACAGAATGGGCAACGCGGAAGCGGCGCGCAAGGCTCGCTCGCACAGACCTCGAACGGATAGAACACGACAAGACTCGACGCGAGTGAATCATCATGGAAACGATCACGCAGGAACGCTTTGACGCCGTCGCCGTACTCACGCTGAACCGGCCCGAGCGCATGAACGCGCTCAGCAAGCCTTTGCTGCAAAGTCTCGACGACGCGCTGACACGCCTTGCCGACGATGCGAAAACGCGCGTCGTCGTGCTGACGGGCGCGGGCACGAAGGCCTTCTCCGCGGGCGCGGATATCAACGAGCAGCGCGACTTCTCGCCCACGGACGCCTACGAGCATATGCGTTGGGGGCAGGCGATTTTCGATCGCATCGAGACGTTTGCCAAACCGACGATCGCCGCCATCAACGGCGTCGCCTTCGGCGGCGGCCTCGAGCTGGCGCTGGCGTGCGACCTGCGGATCGTCGCCGACACCGCGCGGCTCGGCCTGCCCGAAATCACGCTGGCGAGCTTCCCGGGATGGGGCGGAACTCAGCGCCTGCCCGCGCTGATCGGCGCATCGCGCGCCATGCGAATGATGCTCACGGGCGATCCCGTATCGGCACAGTGGGCACTCGATGCGGGTTTGGCGAACGAGGTGGCCAACGCGGACACGCTGCGCGATCAGGCGCTGACGCTCGCGAACGCGATCGCGCGGCATGCCGGCGAAGCGCTGGCCGAGTTGAAATCGGTAGTGCGCACCGGATTGCGCGAGGGTCGCGCAACCGGCCTCGAAGCGGAAGCTCGCGGAGTGGGCCGGCTGTGGGGCTCGGCCGCGCAGAAGGAAGCACAAGCGGCTTTCTTTGCCAGAAGAAAGCGCGCTGCGCCGGATGCGGGATGAGGCGCCTGTACATAGAGAAGAAGACACCATAAAGCTTCCGCCTGGAAGTTTTATGGTGAATCGAGCCTGAGAAAAATATCGGCAGCACTCCGGAAGCATTGATCTGAAGAAATGCGGCGGACGTCAGCCGTTGCCTCCCAAACACCCGCCAAACCACACCCAGTCCATTCGCAGTACTTCGAAGCGACTGTTCTCGCCCGCCACCCATGCAACCTCGCGCCGGTTGCGATAAAAGTGGCCGCCCCGTCAAAGCCCCGCAGCATCCATCAAAGCCACCTGCAATTTGCACTCGACCCGCCGTGCGGGGCGATCCACGCCGGCAAAAAACGGAGCGAACCTCATCACGCTCCGGATCGTCTACCGCGCTTCGCTGCCGACCAGCTCGTCATGCCGAAGCGAACTGCCGTTGACATTGACCGACCTCTGAGCCGTGATGCCGGTGCCGTCGAACAGAACTTCAACGGTATCGCGGAATGCGGTCTCGGGGAAAATCCAGACCATCTGCAAACGCTTGTCGTCGAGCCACGTCGCGCGCGCGACCACCGCGCTGTTATTCATCTCGTAACCGTGGTGCAGATCGCTGCCCGGCATATCGGTTCGACCTTCGATCCAATGCCCGATTCCGGCCACGATCGTGTGTGCCCCGCGCGCATCGAACTGCGTGAAGGAGCATCGATCGTCCGAGCATGCGAACTGGACCGCTTCGACACCATACCGATTCGCTTCGATCTCGAAGCGTCGCGCGCCGGTCCATGCCGCCGTCGCGGATTTCCTGAGCGGCTCCTTCCAGAGAGTCGGCGCCTCTTCGTGCTGCCAGTGCGCGAGCTTTTCGATAAGCCGCTTATCGGCCGAGGCGGAAGCAGAAGCCGCGGTATCGCCATTCGTGAATGCCGCGGGAAAATGCTGTTCGATATGAGGAAAGAGCCTGAAACTGCCCTGGATCGCCCCCATCACGGCAAGCGCCGCGTTGTGCTCCGGAAATACCGTCACCATCTGCACGAATCGTCCAATTGCGCTATAGCTGCCGTCCGGCCGGGTCCACCAGTGATAACCATATTTGAAGGGCTCGCCATGCGGCTGGGTCGCCACGCGCACCCAATCTTCCGGCAGCACGCGCTGCCCATTCCACACTCCGTCCTGAGCATGCAGCATGCCGAGCTTGAGCAGATCGACCAGCCTGGCCGAGAATCCGTTGCCGCCGGGATTGATGCCGTCCCGGCTGACGTCCCACGTTTCGCCCGTCACGCCTAGCGGTTCGAGCAGACGCGGCTTCAGATAGTCGTGCGCCAATTGACCGGTCACACGGCTCAGGATCGCCGAAAGCATGTAGCTGGCCGCGCTCGTGTACACGAAGGTCGAACCCGGTTCATGAGCGAGCGGAATCTTGAAGAATTCGGCGATCCAGCTGGTATTCAGAACGCGCCACACCGCGCCCGATGTTTCGCTTTCATGCCCAGCGCGCATGGTCAGCAAATCTTCGACCGTCATCTGCGCGAGCCAGCCTTCCACGGGACCGGCATAAAGCTCCGGAAAGAACGAGACGACTTTGTCGGTCAGCTTGAGTCGGCCCTCTGCAAGCGCGAACGCGATTGCCGACGCGACAAAGCTCTTGGTCGCCGAGTGCATGATGCGCGTGCGATCGGCCCGATAAGGCCAGCGATACCCTTCCGCCACGACGCGGCCATCACGGCTCAGCATGAAACCGTGCAGATCGAGACCCGCGGCCTCGACATCGTCGAGAAACGAGACCACGGCATCGGCATTCACGCCGGTCATGGATGGCACGGCACGCTCCAGCCCGTCGCTGAAAACATTCGACGGCGACGCTGAAGGCAGCCCATTGGAAACAGCGGTCGACTCTGGCATAGGCACCCTGATTCAATGACAAACAGACATGACACGGTCTCCCTCATCGGGGCTGACCACACGAAAAGACTGTAGCGGCGCGAACCGGATTGAGGAAGTCGCTACAGCCGATCACTATGTGTAATTCCGATCACCCCGCCGCCGCCCGTCCTGTACGCTCACGGGCATGCGATCGCGGCATCAGTCGCCGGCCTTTTCCCGGGCCGCGTTGTGAAGGTGCATCTTGAGAAAATTGGCCGCAGCCTCGCGCTGGTCGGACAGCAGAAGATCGATCAAGGTCAGGTGCTCGCGGCAACGTCTCTCCGCCTGATTGCGATCGACGGCTTTCCGATACTCCATCAGGCGACGCAACCGGTCGAGACGCCGCAGGCCATCGAGAATGAACGCATTGCCCGAGCAGGCGGCAATGGTTTCGTGCAGCCGGCTATTCGCGTCGAACAGCGCGGCGGGCGAAGCCGTGCGCACCTCACCGTTGACGAGCGCCTCCTGCTCCGCACGGCATTGCAGCAGAGCCTCGCGATCGAGCCGAAAAGTCGGCTCCAGAATGCCGGCCGATTCGATCAGCAACCGGTAGCGATAGCCCTGCCGATAGGTTTCGGCCGAAGTCAGCATCGGCAGGAACATCCAGCCGTGCCCGGGCCGCCGTTCGATCCAGCCCTCTTGCGCCATGCGGCGCAGGATCGCATTCAGTTGCGCGCGGGTCACGCCGTAACTGCGCATCAACGCGTTTTCCGTGAAGCGGTCGGCCAGCTTGCCGGCCAGCCGGTCTTCGGCGATCGCGAGATAGACCGCTTCGTCATCGCCGGCGGCGGCCATCTCACCGGCGTCGGCCGACCTGCGGAATGCCGCTTCCGAGACGGCATAGCCGCCGTCGGGATGCGCCATGACGATCTCCTGCACCGCAAGGCGCTTCAAGGCTTCCCGCACCGGCGAGCGCGACACGTTGAACTGCTCCGCGAGGGTCCGCTCGGGCAGGCGTGTCCCGGGTTCGATGCCGGCAACGCGAATGTGCTGATGAATATGTGCCGCGAGCGCATCGGCTAATGGGCGGCTCATTCTGTCGTCCAGAGTAATAGATTTGCCGGGGATTGTAGCATGCCACTATCAGGTATTTTGATTGATAAATATACCTCTCTCACCGCTTTGCCGACCGAACAGGCTTTCAATACACCTCCATGCCACTGCATATTTCTCGGGATATTCTGCGCGATAGCACCGTAGCGACCATAGAACGGGTATACCCCAGTGGTACAAATCATCTTCAAAAGACCAATCGAATGGTATATTGAAAAAACAAAATACCAAACAGATTTCATGTGCGGCAACCCGCGGCACGCACGGAAACGGAACCCTCATCGAAAGGCAAACCTTCATGTTTCGCACCTTGAATCCGGCCACCGAATCCGTCGTGGCAACGTTCGACGCCGCTTCGCCGGCCCGCATCGAACAGGCGCTCGACGACGCCGTCGCCATTCAGCGGCCGTGGTCGCAAGTGCCGATCGCGCAGCGCGCGGCAGTCGTCGCGCGCATCGGCGAAGTACTGCTGCGTCGCAAGGAAACGTTGTCGCAACTGATTACGCTGGAGATGGGCAAGCCCATCGTCGAGGCCGAAGCCGAGATCGAGAAGTCGGCCGCGACCTGCGGGTTCTATGCCGCCAACGCGGCGCAGTTCCTCGCCGACGAACCGGTCGCCAGTGCCACGGGCAGCCAGATCGTCTACGACCCGCTGGGTGTCGTGCTCGCGGTCATGCCGTGGAATTACCCGATATGGCAGTTCATCCGCTTCGCCGCGCCCGCGCTCTGCGCCGGCAACGGGATCATCCTCAAACACGCCGGCAACGTGCCGCAATGCGCGCTTGCGATCAACTCAGTATTCGCCGATGCCGGTGTGCCGCCGGGACTCGCTGCGTCCCTGCTGATCCAGCCCGAGAACGTGGCGGCACTGATTAGCGACTCGCGAATCGCCGCGGTCACGCTGACCGGCTCGACCGCGGTCGGCAAGCTCGTCGCCTCGCAAGCGGGCGCCGCCATGAAAAAGCAGGTACTCGAACTCGGCGGCTCCGATCCCTTCATCGTGCTGGCGGACGCGGATGTGGAGCGCGCCGCGCAAGCGGCCGTCAAGGCACGCTTTTCGAACACCGGTCAAAGCTGCATTTCCTCAAAGCGCTTCATCGTCGACGCAGCCGTTGCGGACCGCTTCGTCGAGTTGTTCTGCGCCGGCGTGGCTCAACTGAAAGTCGGCGCCCCCACCGATCGCAGCGTAACCATCGGGCCGCTCGCGCGCGCCAATCTTCGCGACGAGCTGCATCGCCAGGTTGAACTGAGCGTTGCCGCCGGTGCCGTGCTAAAGACCGGCGGACAGCCGCTGCCGGGCCAAGGCTTTTTCTACGCGCCGACCGTTCTCGACCACGTGACGCCCGACATGGTCGCCGCTCGCGAGGAAACCTTTGGCCCCGTTGCGGCGGTCATGCGGGTCAAGGATACCGATGCGGCCATCGCGCTGGCGAACGATACGGAGTTCGGTCTCGGCGCCGCGCTCTGGACCGCCGACCTGACGCGGGCACAGCAACTCGTGCGGAAGATCGAGGCGGGCGCCGTTTTCGTCAACAGCGTGGTGGCGTCCGACGCGCGGCTGCCGTTCGGCGGCATCAAGCAGTCCGGTTACGGGCGCGAACTCGGCGCCGTCGGCATGCGTGAATTCACCAACATCAAGACCGTCTGGATCAATCCGGCGCTGAGCCCGATCCACCCTCAGGAGAACATCATGACGATCAAAACACCATCGGGCGCGGCCCTGCTGCGCCCCGAAGACCTGCCGCGCTACGATCGCGGCGGCGGCGCGAGCACGACGCCGCTCGTCGGCAAGAACGTCGGGTCCGCGAGCTTCATCACCGGGTACACGTCGTTCGAGCCGGGCATGGAAATCCCGTTTCACAGCCATAACTGCGAGGAAAGCGTGGTGCTGGTCGAGGGCGATGCGATCCTCGACATCGACGGGCTCGAATACCGTCTGAAGCCGCTCGATACGACCTTTATTCCGCCGAACGTGCCGCATCGCTTTCGCAACATGTCGAAGACGAATCCCATGAAGATCCTCTGGATCTACGCGCGGCTCGATGCCACCCGCACGCTCGTCGCCAGCGGCGAAACGCGCCCCGTCTCGGCCGAACATCAGACTCCCTCTCCCTGAGCGTCAACATCCGCCATGCGTATTCTCGTTTGTCCCGGCGACGGTATCGGTCCCGAAATCATCGCCGCCTCCATGACCGTTCTCGCCCAGGCCGATCGCGTGTTCGATCTGCGTTTGCAGTACGACGTCGAAGACATCGGCTTCGCGAGCCTCGCAAAATACGGCACGACCCTCAGGCCTGAAGTACTCGAAAAAGCCGCCGGTTACGACGGCCTGATTCTCGGCACCATCTCGCACGCCGACTACCCGCCGCCGGACCAGGGCGGCCGCAATGTCTCGGCGGCATTCCGCTGCGATCTCGATCTGTACGCGAATATCCGCCCGGCCCGTACGCGCCCGTTTCTCAGCTCGAACCTTCGCGAAGGCAGGCAGATGGATCTCGTCATCATGCGCGAAGCGACGGAGGGGTTCTATCCCGATCGCAACATGCATCTCGGCTGGGGCGAAATGATGCCGTCGAAAGATATGGCGCTGTCGGTCCGCAAGATTACGCGCCATTGCAGCGAGCGCATCGCGCGACGCGCTTTCGAACTGGCCATGAAGCGCAAGCGGCGCGTCACCGCGATTCATAAGGCCAACAGCTTCCACATGACCGACGGCCTGTTTCTCGAATGCGTGCGCAACGTGAGCAAGGATTTTCCGGAAGTCGAATTCGACGATCTTCTGATCGACGCCTCGACCGCGCACCTGGTGCGCTCGCCGGAACGCTTCGACGTGATCGTCGCGACGAATTTCTACGGCGACATCCTGAGCGACCTCGCGGCCGAATTGTCCGGCAGTCTCGGGCTGGCCGGCTCGGTCATGGCCGGAGAAACGCTCTGCTGCGCACAGGCCCAGCACGGTTCCGCACCCGACCTCGAAGGCAAGGACACCGCCAACCCGACCTCGATGATGCTGTCGGTCGGCATGCTGATGCGCTGGATCGGCGAACGACGCCGGCTGGCGAACTTCGTGGCAGCCGCAACGGCCATCGAAGCCGCCGTGGACGCCACGCTCGAAAACCCGCTGACTCGCACGGCGGACCTGGGCGGCACGATGGGTTGCAGCGCTTTCGGCAAGCAGGTCGCGCAAGCGCTCGCTGGCGCGTAATCAGGCCGGAGAACGTCGCTCGCCACTCGTACAGGACTGCATCAAGCAGGCAAGCGGGAGAGCCTTTCATCGGGAGCGCACGGCAACGCAAGCGGTCGTGTGCCTCGCCAGGAAAAAGACGCAGCAATAGCGGAGAACGGAAGATGCAAGTCGAATCGATCGGGCGAAACGGCGTTCACACGGCCCAGGAAGCGAGAACCGAGATACAGCGAAGTGCGCTGCGCAAGAATACGTGGCGCTTCATGCCATTGCTTCTGGTCGCGTTCATCATCAACTATCTGGACCGCACCAGCGTCGGTTACGCGGCCCTGACGATGAACTCAGACCTGCGCCTGACGCCCGCGCAGTTCGGATGGGGCGCCGGCATCCTGTTTGCCGGCTATTGTTTTTTTGAAATCCCGAGCAACCTGGCCTTGCATCACTACGGGGCCCGGCGCTGGCTCGCCCGCATCATGATTACGTGGGGACTCGCCGAAGCGGCGACCTCGCTCGTGCAAGGCCCGACCAGTTTCTACATCATGCGCTTCCTGCTCGGTGTCGCCGAGGCCGGTTTCTTTCCCGGGGTCACGCTGTTTCTTTCGTGCTGGTTCCCGCCACGGGAGCGAGTACGCGTGCAGGCGCTGTTCGCGCTCGGCATTCCGCTGTCGGCGATCATCGGCGCGCCGCTGTCGACCTCCATTCTGCGGTGGGGCGGATTCGCGGGGATGCATGGCTGGCAGGCCATGTTTATCATCGAGGGCTTGCCGGCCGTGCTCGTCGGCTTCGTCGTGTATGCCGTCCTGCGGAACAAGCCGGAAGACGCCCACTGGCTGACACCGGACGAGCGGACCGAACTCACCCAGATGCTCAATGAAGGCACGGGTCAGCACATCAAGAAAGACCTGACCTCCGCCTTGAAGGACCCGCGCGTTCTCATGCTGGCGGCCATTCAGTGCGGCTTCGTGCTGGGCGGCTATGGGGTGGGAGTGTGGCTGCCGCAAATCCTGCGGGGCCACGGCCTGCGGCTGTCGGAAATCGGCCTGCTCGCCACCATCCCGCCGCTCGCCTCCGCCTGCGTCCTGCTGACCTGGTCGTATGTCGTCACGCTCAGGGGGAGGCCCGTGACGAACCTCGCGATCATGTGCCTGATCGGCGGCATCGGCCTCGCACTGGCGGCGCACTTCAACTCGCTGGGGGTCGTCATGCTGGGCATCACCCTGACCTCCGCGTCGACCATCTCGGCCGTCGGCATTCTCTGGACGATCCCCACCACCTTCCTGAGCGAGCGGGCCGCGGCGGGCGGACTCGCATTCATCAATTCGATCGGGACACTCGGCGGCTTTGCGGGGCCGTACATCATCGGCATACTCAAAGAGACGACCGGTGCTTTCTCGGCCGGCATATGGGCAATGTCGGGTTTCCTGTTCGTCTCGGCGATTCTCGCCGCCGTCCTCGTGCGCCTCGTCGAGAGCAAGTAAATCGCGCCCGCTCCGATCGGCCTGATGATTCCCTACCCATTCCCATGCGCCTCGCCTACGACTTCAGAACCAGTAGTTTTCGAACAGCGGCAGAACTCGACGCATGGCATCGGCAAAGTTCCGAGCCGGCTCTCGACCCCGATCTGCCGATCGTCGATTGTCATCATCATCTTTGGCAGCGCAAGAACGGAGACTATCTCGTCGACGACTTTCTCGCGGACCTGACGACCGGCCACCATATTCGAGCGACCGTTTTCGTGGAAGGCGGCACCTCCTATTGCGAGCATGCAAGTCCGGCGTTGCGCCCCGTCGGAGAAACGCGGTTTGCGGTGGCATCCGCGCTCGCGGCGCCCGCGCGATGGCGTAACGCAATCTGCGCCGGCATTGTCGCGAGAGCCGACCTGATGCTGGGCGACCAGGTGGTGCCGGTGCTGGAAGCGCAGCATGAAGCAGCGGCAGGCCGCTTGCGGGGCATCCGTTTCCCGATCCGCTGGGATGCAGCCGGCATCGGCATGTGGGGACAGACGTACGCGCAAGGACGCAGCGCCGACCGATCCTTTCGCGCGGCATTCCGTCACCTTCGCGCGTTCGACCTGAGTTTCGATGCGTTCGTCTATCACCATCAGTTGAACGAAATCGCCGCTCTGGCGGGAAGTTTTCCCGAGACCCGCATCATCGTGAACCACGTCGGCGGTCCCTTGGGCGTCGGTCCTTACGAGGGCCAACGCGATGCCGTCTTTGCCGAATGGAAGTCGGGGCTCGCACAAGTCGCCGCGCATTCGAACGTGTATATGAAGCTGGGCGGACTCGGCATGCTATACACCGGCTTTCCATTCCATCTGAACGCGGTGCCCCCCGGCTCGGAAGTACTCGCACGCTCATGGGCCCCGTATGTTCACGAATGTCTGGAAGCGTTCGGCGTGACTCGCTGCATGTTCGAAAGCAATTTCCCCGTGGACCAGCAAAGCGCGAGCTACAGTGTCGTCTGGAATGCATTCAAGCGCTTGACCGCGCGATGCTCGCCTGACGAGAAACGCGCGTTGTTTAGCGCAACGGCGGCCCACGCCTACCGTCTTGCGCTGAGTTGATTCGATTCATGCACTCAGAATTTATAGGAACTGGTCAAGAAAACCAGGCGGCCCGGATTGAGCGTGACGAAATCTACGTAGTACACAGCGTCCTGGTAAAGCGTGCGATTAAAGACGTTCTTGATGCCAAGAATGGTCGACCAGTTTTTGGTTTGATAATGCACATTCAGATCGGTCTGCATCTGCCCGGGAATCTTGTATACCAGCGGTTGCACCGGTATCTCGTAGCTGCTGCGCGCCTGCAGGCCGATGCCGGCTCCCCATCCCCGCAGATGCTCGGACTGCAGGTCGTAGCTCAGCCACAGGCCGCCCATATGACGCACGGGTGGAGTATTGTTTGTCGGTAACTGCTGCCCAGTGGTGTACGTATAGTTGAACGTCAGGTTCAAGCCGGGCAGTACCTGGCCCGCCACATTTATTTCGGCACCCCGATAGGCTTCATTTTCCGCCGGAAGGTATCCGCTGGGAGATCCCGGTGCCGGATAGAACGTATTTGACATTGCGGTCCGAAATACGTCGGCCGTGACACTCAGTTGATCGTCGAGCAGATTGAGCTTGACGCCGGCCTCTACCGAACGCCCCAGTGCCGGCGGCACGAGCACGCCCTGAATCAGAGGACTGAATGTATTGGGAACGAAACTCCGGAAGGTGTTGGCGAAGACGGACACATCATCGCTCAACTGATACAGCACACCGATATTAGGCAACCAGGCCGATTGCGCCGGCTGACTGTTCGACCAGGAGGTTCCGCGCGCGAGACTCGCCAATACGCGCAGTCGCCCCCAGCTCATCTGGTCTTGCAGATACAGGTTGTTGAAGTACTGCCTTGAACTGATGTTGTAGAAATTCCCTGCGACCGGCGGGAGTGTCGGCGAAGGAAAAGGGGCGAGGACCCCAGAGGCGATTTCATTGATATTCGTCCGGTAAATCTGGTACTCCCCCCCGAACATCAGGCTATTCTTGACGGCGCCGATCTGGAATGCCGTTTTTATATGATTATCAGTTTCAATCGAAGATGAACTGGTGGTGTATGTCCCGCCCGAATAGGGCATTGATGTCAGGTCGTATCCGAAGGGGAAATAATTATTTTCACTCCAGTCATTGATATTCTGATACTGCGTCCGGCTCTCGACTTCCCAGTCATGCCCCAGTTTCTGTTTGATGTCATAAAACAGCGTGTCGGATTTAATGAACTGGTTGTCCGGAGGGGTAGCACGCGCGTCGAGTCGAAGCGGCCCATCCGGGCCGACAAAAGTAATGGCCGTGGCCGGGAGGTTCTGGGCCTGATGCTGATAGCCGACAACGATGTCCGTCCCCCCCGATTTCCAGCCCAGCGTCGGCGCCACATAGAACGTCCGGTTACCATCGTATCCGCCATAGCTTTCACCAGAACGCTCACCTGACACCACCAGCCGGTAGGTCAGATGGTTATCCGGCGTCAGTGGCCCGCCCAGATCGACTGCGCCCAGCCAGTCCCCATACGATCCCGTCTGAACGGTTAATTCGCGAACCGGGTCCGCGGTCGGCTGCTTCGTCACGATATTGACCACGCCGCCCGGATACATGACGCCGGCCACGATCGAATCCGCGCCCTTGATCACCTCGATCCGCTCGATACCGGCCATGGGAATCGAAAGCGCGGTCTGGTTCCCGCTGACGTCATTGATTCCGTTTCTCATGACATTGGCCGTGAAACCTCTGGAAATAACGGCCGCACTATTTCCCTGAGACTGGCTCACGATCGGCAAGCCGGCCATCTCGAGTGCGTCCAGAACCGATTGCGTCTGGTGGCTTTTGAGTTGATCCGCCGTAATCACCTGGATCGACTGCGGCGTTTCGCTAATCGGCGTGTCGGTACGCGTAGCGGTATTGCTCGAATACGCGAGGAAGCCCGTGTTATCCGAGGGGACATTGCCCGTTACCGTAATCGCCGGCAACACCGTAGCGGCATCCGTGGCACCCGTTGCCGCCTGTTTTGACGACGCCGAGATGACCCATGTCCCCTCCTGCTTCTGTTCGGCTTTGAGATTCGTGCCTTTGAGCAGTTGATCCAGCGCGTCATGGATACTCAGCGTGCCCGAGACCGCCGGCGCCATGCGATTTGCCACCGATGCGTCCGACGCAAGAATGTTAACTTTGCCTTGCAGGGAGAGCTTCGCCAGTGCTTCCGACAAGGGCAATGCCGGCAAATCTATTTTCACCGTTTGCGCATTCGCATATCCACTCGCAACCGACAGACAAGCCACGGCGACATAGTGCTTCCATGTTGTTTTTCTCGACGTCTGTTGCTTCATGGTTTTCTTGTAGCGTGTTTGAAAATTCACCACCTCAGCGACGAACCCGAGCGTTGCCGCCTTTGTCCGTCAACGCCAGGCGATCGTATCCCCCTCGACAAACACCTGCCTCCCTTGCGGCCGGTGCCGTCTGACGATCCCGAGGTTCTTTTTCCACGTCCCGCATTTAAACCACATCCGGGAACAATTTTCAAATGCGCTACAGGAAAAATGGCGCCTTGATTCGCATCAAGGCGCCATTTTTATCGGCTTCGGCGGCCACGCGCTAAAGCCGATGCATCTTGCCGGTCTATCTATTTGCTGGAAGGAACGGCGCCTGCCGCACCGGCCTCGTCGCGCGCAGCGGCTGCCTGCCGCCGCTCCTCGCTCTCGAGCCTGAACGCGCGCCGCCCCGTGCGCGTGCCCACGACCAGCACGAACGACAGTACGGTCGTACCGACCAGATAAGC
>Ga0154001_1000012_pt1 | contig 46620 bp, 36 predicted proteins | sample TSNJ085MetaG_FD_104699 | JGI IMG/M metagenome (GOLD analysis project Ga0154001, IMG submission 104699) | Attine ant fungus gardens microbial communities from New Jersey, USA - TSNJ085 MetaG | ecosystem: Host-associated > Fungi > Mycelium > Unclassified | place: USA: New Jersey, Wharton State...
AAGCCCGACCGTCTGCACAACGAGCCACAGATTCGCCGCGCTGATCGCCACGAACAGCGTCCACGCGAGCAGCCGCGTCGGCAGTCTGTTGGCGAACTCGCCCATCAGCGAGCGATCGTTCGTCATGCGAATCAGCGGATAGAGCGCGAACGGCAATTGCAGGCTCAGCACGACCTGGCTCGCGACGAGCAGTTGGCCGACCGCACCGTTGCCGAGCATCCGCACGCCGATCAGCGCGGGAATCAGCGCGAGCGCGCGCGTGATGAAGCGCCGCTGCCAGCACGGAATCTTCATCTTCAGGAAGCCTTCCATGATGACCTGCCCCGCCACCGTGCCGGTAAAGGTCGAGCTCTGTCCCGATGCGAGCAGCGTGATCGCGAACAGCAGCGCCGCGAAGCCGGTGCCGACGATCGGCGCGAGCAGCCGGTAGGCATCCTCGATCTGCGTGACGGCCTGGTGGCCGGTCGCGTGAAACGCCGCGGCGGCCAGTATCAGGATCGCCATGTTAATGAGCGCCGCGAGCACGAGCGACACGATCGTATCGATGCGCGACAGGCTGATCGCCGAACGGATGCCGGCCGAGTCGCGCTTCACCGCACGCGTTTGTACGATCGACGAATGCAGATACAGGTTATGCGGCATCACCGTCGCGCCGAGGATGCCGATCGCGAGATACATCGGCTCGCGCGAACTGAGCGCCTGCCACGACGGAATCAGCCCATGCGCGACCGACGGCCAATGCGGCCCGACGAGCGCCAGCTCGATGATATAGCCGACACCGATCGTCGCGATCAGCCCGAGCATGATCGCTTCGAGGTCGCGAAAATTCTTGCCCTTGAGGCCGAGCACGATCAGCGTATCGAACGCGGTCAGCAACACGCCGGTGGTCAGCGAGCAATTGAACAGCAGATGGAACGCGAGCGCGCCGCCGAGCACCTCGGCGAGATCGCACGCGATGATCGACAGTTCCGCGAGCAGCCATTGCACGCGCGCGACGCGCGGCGAGTAGCGCGCGCTCGACAGTTGCGCGAGGTCGCGTCCAGTGGCGATGCCGAGCCGCATGCTCAAACATTGCAGCGCCATCGCCGCGAGGCTCGACAGCAGCACGACGAACAGCAGGCTGTAGCCGTAGCGTGATCCGGCTTCGATCGCCGTGGCCCAGTTGCCCGGGTCCATATAGCCGATCGAAACCAGCAGACCGGGCCCCGCGAATTGCAGGATCTTTTTCCAGAACGGCGCTTGCGCCGGGACGGCCACTGAGCCCTGCACCTCGGACGGGCAGAACGGCGCGGTGGCGGTAGTCGGTAATTTGAAGAACAAGCCGGGAATCTCTTGAGGGGAATCGACGCGACGCCCCACGCGGGCGGTCGCAAACGGCCTCAAGTGTACAAAGAAACCTCGGGCAGCGTGCCGTTTAGCGCGTAGCGGCCGACGTCGCGCACGCGATAGTCGAGCGGATCGTGCAGCGTATGCACGCGCGCGTTGCGCCAGAAGCGGTCGAGCGCAAGCGGCGCATGCGTCGCGCGGGCACCGCAGGCGTCGAACAGCTTTTCGCCGACGTCGAGCGCCGCGCGGTGCGCCACGACCTTCGCTTCCGACGTCACGAGCGCCACCCGCGCGCGCGTGCCTGCTTCGAGCGACATGCCCTGCCGCCACGCCTCGTCGAGCGCGTTCGCGGCACGCACGGCCAGCGCTTCCGCACTGACCGCCTGGATATGCATTTCGCCGAAACGCTGGATCAGATACGGATCGTCGGTGGCCTGGCTCACGCCGGACGCGATCCACGGCCGGCCATGCTCATGCACGTACGCGCGCGCCGCGTCGAGCGCGCCCTGCGCGAGGCCGACAAACAGATTGGTCAGCACCTGTTGCGAGATCAGCGTGCGCAGACTCGCATACGGCGTGTCGGGCCGCACCAGCACTTCGTCGAGCGCGACGCGGACCCGCGCGAACGACACGCTGCCGCTGTCGGTCTGACGCTGGCCGATCGGATTCCAGTCGTCGTGCACGGCAATGCCCGCGCGCTCGGTCGGCACCACGGCGAACACCGGCTTGCCGGTGACGGGATCGTGCGCGGACACGGTCATCATCTGCGAGCCGCGCGTGCCGGAGCAAAAGCCTTTCTGGCCGTCGAGCAGATAGCCGCCGTCCCCGGTTGCCGTTGCAACGAGCCGCGTATCGAGCGGATTGACCGCATTGCCCCACCACCAGCGATGTTCGACGCTGCCTCGCAGATAGTGCGCGCGTTGCTGCGGATTACCCCACACGTCGAGGCTCACGATTTGCAGGCAGGTGAAGCCGAGCAGATGCGCGAGCGCGCTGTCGACGCGCGCGAGTTGGCGAATCACATCGTAGATGTCGGACCAGCCTGCGCCCGCGCCGCCGAATTCGCGCGGCACGGCGAGCGTGAGCAGTCCCGCATCGGCGATCCACTGTTTTTCCCGCGCGGCATGGCCGCCTTCGCGATCGCGCTGCGCGGCGCTGGCACGCAGCGCCTGGAGCAACGCCGTCAGGTCGCGCGCGGGCTGCGCCTGTTGAGGTTCGCGAATCTGCTCGATGCCGTCACGCACGAAAGTCACTGGCTTGCCCTGGAGTAGTCGATGGTTGCATCCGGACGATCATAGAGAGCCGTGCATGCGAGGTCTACGAAGCGATTGGCAGAAGGAAAGCGCGAAAAACGATTTGGACGCAAAAACGCCGGGCGGCGCTTTTGCGCGGCCCGGCGTTGGTAATGCCTTGGTGATGCGACCGTTGACGGCGTTGAGCCTCAACCGGTCGAACAACCGGTTAGCGCTTCGCCACCTGCTGCTGCGCCGGAACGGAGACGGCCTCAGACGCGGAGTTCGACGAAGCAGAGCTCAAAGCAGCAAGCGAAGCCGCCGCAGCGCCAGAAGCCCCGGCAGGAACCGCATCCGCTGGCACCGGAGCCGCCCCCACCGCGGTATCGTCCGCTTTCGCATCGCCCCAGCCGCCGCCCAACGCACGAATCAGATTCACCGTCGCCACCGCCTGCGTGCCCGCCAGATGGCTCGCCTGCAATTGCGACAGCAGCACCTGGCGCTCGCCGTCGATCACGTCGAGATAGCTGACCGCACCTTCGGTGTACTGCGTACGCGACAGATGCGCGGCCCTTTGCGAGGCGTCGACCGCATTGTTCTGCTCGCGCATCTGATCGTCGAGCAGGCGCAGATCGGCAAGATTGTCCTCGACCTCGCGGAACGCCACGAGCACCTGCTGACGATACTGCGCGACGTCCTCGTCGTACTTCGCACGCGCCTGGTCGAGACCCGCGCGGCGACGGCCGCCGTCGAAGATCGGCAGCGTCAACGCGGTGCCCGCGAACGGCCCGAGAATGAACGCGCGGCTCGACCACATGAACAGATCGCCGAGCGTCGCCGATTCGAAACCGAACGCGCCGGTGATATCGAGCTTCGGGAAGAACGCCGACTTCGCAAGCCCGACGCGCGCGTTCGCGGCCTGCATCGCACGTTCGGCCGCCGCGATATCGGGGCGCCGTTCGAGCAGCGCCGACGGCAAACCGGCCGGCACGCGCACCGTCACCGGCACGAGCGGTGCTTCGGCAAACGAAAAATCGGCGGGCGGCTTGCCGAGCAGAATCGCAAGGCTATGCTCCGAGGCCGCCCGCTGACGCGCGACGCCGACCGCATCGGCACGCGCGCTCGCCAGTTCGTTGCGGGCGCGCGCAAGGTCGAGTTCGCTGATGTCGCCTTCCTTGAAGCGCCGCTCGACGAGCTTCAGCGCGTCCTCGCGCAATGTGACGGTGCGGCGATACAGGTCCTGGTCCGTATCGAGTTCGCGCAACAGGAAGTAGTTCTGCGCGACGTCGGCCTGCAACGACAACTGCACCGAACGGAACAGCGCTTCGCTTTGCTGCTCGTCGGCGCGCGACGCGTTCACGTTCGAGCCGACCCGCCCGAACAGATCCGCCTCGTACGACGCGCCCATCTGCGCGCGCCAGATCGTGCCGGTCGTGCCGCCCACGCTGTCCGGCTGGAATTGCGACGCCGCCGACGCCCGCTCGCGCGTCGGGCCGAAGCCCGCGTCGAACTTCGGAAACCAGTCGGACTTCGCCGCCTGCGTCACCGCGCGCGCCTGCTGCACGCGCGCCGCCGCGGCCTTCAGATCCTGATTCGCGGCGGCGGCCTGCGCTTCGAGCGCGTCGAGTTGCGAGTCGCCGAACACCTTCCACCATTCGCCGCGCAATGCGTCGTCGGACGGTTGAGCGGGCTTCCATGTGCCGGCGTTCTGTGCCGATGCATCGGTGGCGCCCGAGGCCGCCGCTGCCGGCGCGGCCGTTACCGCCGGCGCTTCCTTGAACGCGGCCGGCGCATCGACATCCGGCCGCTTGTACACGGGCTCCAGCGAGCACGCCGCCAGCAGCGCGACCAGCAAACCGCTTGCCGCCGCGCGGCCCCAGCCGCTCAAAGAGGCAAAGCGAGATTCAAAGCGTTTCATTATTGTTTTCTCCTCAGGCGTCCGTGACGGCCGTGCCATAGCGCGGCGAGTCCTTCTGCGCGACGTGGATCGTCCCACCCGCGAGCGAACGCAGCACCACATAAAACACCGGCGTCAGCATCAGGCCGAACAGCGTGACGCCGAGCATGCCGAAGAACACCGCGATACCCATCGCGTGACGCATCTCCGAGCCCGCGCCGCTCGACAGCACCAGCGGCACCACGCCCATGATGAAGGCGATCGACGTCATCAAAATCGGCCGCAACCGCAAGCGGCTTGCCTCGATCGCCGCCGCGAGCGGCGTGCGTCCATCGTGTTCGAGTTCGCGCGCGAATTCGACGATCAGGATCGCGTTCTTCGCCGACAGACCCACCAGCACCATCAAGCCGATCTGCGTGAAGATGTTGTTGTCGCCGCCGGTGAGCCACACGCCGGTCAGCGCGGACAGCACGCTCATCGGCACGATCAGGATCACCGCGAGCGGCAGCGTCAGGCTTTCGTACAGCGCCGCAAGCACGAGGAACACGAGCAGCACGCTGATCGGGAACACCCACATGCCCGCATTGCCGGCGAGAATCTGCTGATACGTGAGGTCGGTCCATTCGAGCTTCACGCCGCGCGGCAGCACTTCGGCCGCCACGCGTTCGGCCGCGGCCTGGGCCTGCCCCGACGAATAGCCGGGCGCCGGGCCGCCGTTGATGTCGGCCGCGGTATAGCCGTTGTAGCGCACCACCATCTCCGGGCCGTATGTCGGCGTCACCGTGACCAGCGACGAGAGCGGCACCATCTCACCCGAAGCATTGCGCGTCTTCAGTTGCAGGATGTCGTCGGCACGTTGACGGAACGGCGCATCCGCCTGCACCCGCACCTGATACACGCGGCCGAAGCGGTTGAAGTCGTTCACGTAGAGCGAGCCCAGATAGATCTGCATCGTGTCGAACACGTCGGTGACCGGCACGCCGAGCTGCTTGGCCTTCACGCGATCGAGATCGACGTTCAGTTGCGGCACGTTGATCTGATAGCTCGAGAACGTCGGGCCGAGTTCAGGCGTCTGCGCCGCGCGCTTCACGAATGCTTCCGCCGCCTTGTTGAGTTCGGCGTAACCGACCGCCCCGTGATCTTCGAGCTGCATCTTGAAGCCGCCGAGCGTGCCGAGGCCGAGCACCGGCGGCGGCGGGAACACCGCGACGAACGAGTCCTTGATCGCGCCATACTGCTGGTTCAGCGCGCCGGCAATCGCACCGGCCGAGAGCTTCCTGCTGCCACGCTGCTTGAACGGCTTCAGCGTGACGAACACGATGCCCGCGCTCGAACTATTCGTGAAGCCATTCACCGACAAACCGGGGAACGCCACCGCACTTTCGACGCCCGGCTGCTTCAGCGCGATCGCGCTCATGTCGCGAATCACCTTCTCGGTGCGATCGAGCGATGCACCGTTCGGCAGCTGCGCGAACGCGATCAGATACTCCTTGTCCTGCGCGGGCACGAAGCCGCCCGGCACCACGCGCGCCATCAAGACGGTCGCGCCGAGCAGGATCGCGTACACCACGAGCATCGCGCCCTTGCGGCGCAACACCCCGGTCACGCCACGGCCATAGGCTTCCGAGCCGCGATGAAAGACCTTGTTGAAGCGCTTGAAGAAGCCGCCGAGCACACGATTCATCACGCGCGTCAGCCAGTCTTCCTTCGCGCCGTGGCCGCGCAACAGCAACGCGGACAGGGCCGGCGACAAGGTCAGCGAATTGAACGCCGAGATCACCGTCGAGATCGCGATAGTCATGGCGAACTGCTTGTAGAACTGGCCCGTGAGACCCGTCATGAACGCGAGCGGCACGAACACGGCGACGAGCGTCAGCGCAATTGCGATGATCGGCCCGCTCACTTCGCGCATCGCCTTGTAGGTCGCATCGCGCGCACTGAGCCCGTTTTCGATGTTGCGCTCGACGTTCTCCACCACCACGATCGCATCGTCGACCACGATACCGATCGCGAGCACCATGCCGAACAGCGAGAGCGCGTTGATCGAAAAGCCGAATGCCAGCAGCAGCGAGAACGTACCGACGATCGACACCGGCACCGCGATCAACGGAATGATCGACGCACGCCACGTTTGCAGAAACACGATCACGACAATCACAACGAGTGCAATTGCTTCGAGCAGCGTGTGGATCACCGCCTCGATACTCGAACGCACGAATTGCGTCGGGTCGTAGACGATCCGGTATTCGACGCCGGCCGGCATGTCTGCGGAGAGTTCCTTCATCGCCGCGCGCACCTGTTCGGAAATCGCAAGCGAGTTCGCACCGGGCGCCTGGTTGATGGCCAGTGCAACGGCGGGCTTGTTGTCGAGCAACGAACGCAGGCCGTATTCCGACGCCGCAAGTTCGATACGCGCGATATCGCGCAGATACGTCACGCCGCCATCGGGCGCGGTCTTCACGATGATGTCGCCGAATTCGCTCTCGGTCTTCAAACGGCCGCGCGCATTCACCGACAACTGCAACTGCGTGCCCGGCACCGACGGCGATGCGCCGATCACGCCGGCCGCCACCTGAATGTTCTGCTCGCGAATCGCATTGACGACTTCGGTCGCGGTCAGCCCGCGCTGCGCGACTTTCTGCGGATCGAGCCAGATACGCATGGCGTAGTCGCCCGAACCCCACAACTGCACTTCGCCGACGCCCTGAATCCGCGCGAGCCGATCCTTCACGTTGAGCAGCGCGTAATTGCGCAGATACGTCATGTCGTAGCGGTCGTTCGGCGAGATCAGATGCACGACCATCGTCAGCGTCGGCGAGCTTTTGATCGTCGTCACGCCGAGCCGCTGCACGTCTTCGGGCAGACGCGGCAGCGCCTGGTTGACGCGGTTCTGCACCAGCTGCGTCGCGAGGTCGGGATTGGTGCCGAGCTTGAACGTCACGGTGAGCGTGAGATTGCCGTCGCTATTCGCCTGCGACTGCATATACAGCATGTTTTCGACGCCGTTGATCTGCTCTTCGAGCGGCGCGGCGACCGCCTCGGCAATCACTTTCGGATTCGCACCCGGATACTGCGCATGCACCACCACCGACGGCGGCACCACTTCCGGATACTCGGAAATAGGCAGCTTGAACAGCGAGATGATGCCCCCGAGCAGGATCAATACCGATAGCACGCCTGCAAAGATCGGGCGATCGATGAAGAATTTGGATATGTTCATGGGAAGCTCTTAACGTTGAAACATGCGCGCTGGCGCGTGCGGCTCACGAATTGCCCTTTGTGCTCTTCGTGCTGTCCGCGCCGGTGTCCGCCTTCGCGCGCGTTTGCGCGAGCGGTGCGCTGTTCGGGTCCTGGTCGGCCGTCATCGGCACCATGTGTGCGCGAACCGCATCGCCGGGACGCACGCGCTGAATGCCGTTCACGACGATGCGGTCGCCCGGCTTCAAACCGTCCTTGACGACGCGCAGATCGCCCTGCATCGCGCCCGTCGAGATCTCGCGATAGACGACGTGGTTGCCTTGATCGACCACGAGCACGAACTTCTTGTCCTGGTCGGTGCCGACCGCGGCATCGTCGATCAACAGCGCCGGATGCGGCGCGCTGCCGCCCACTTTCACGCGCGCGTAAAGGCCCGGAATCAGCGCGCCGTCCGCGTTGTCGAACTTCGCGCGCACACGGATGGTGCCCGACGACGTATCGAGGCGGTTGTCGACCGACTCGATCGTGCCGCTGCGCGAGTAGCCGGTTTCATCGGCGAGACCGAGTTCGACCGGCACCTTGCTGCCGTCCTTCGCGCGGCTCAGGTATTGCAGGTAGGTCTGTTCGTCCGCGTCGAACGATGCGTAGATCGGCGAAACCGACACGAGCGTGGTCAACGGCGCGGCACTCGCGCCCGCCGACACGACGTTGCCGACCGTGATCTCCGCGCGCGACACGCGGCCCGACACCGGCGCCGTGATCTTCGTGTAGCCGAGATTGATGCGCGCGGTTTCGAGCGCGGCTTGCGCGGCCTTCAGGTTCGCGCTCGCCTCGCGCGCGGCGTTCTGCTTCTCGTCGTAGTCGCGCTTGGCAATGGCGTTGTCGGCGATCAGTCGCTGCGCGCGCTCCCAGTCGCTTTGCGTGTAGCCCGTGCGCGCCTGCGCGGCCGCGAGCTGGGCTTCGGCGCGATCGACTTCGGCCGCATACGGACGCGGATCGATCACGAACAGCGTGTCGCCTTTCTTCACGAGCGCGCCGTCCTTGAAGTTGACCGAGACGATCGTGCCCGGCACCTGCGAACGCACGTCGACTTTCTCGACGGCTTCGAGACGGCCCGAATAACTCTGCCAGTCGGTGATCGTCTTTTGCACGACGGTCGCGACGTCGACCTCGGGCACGATGGTCGGCGCGGCCGGCGAACTCGCATCGACGCGAATCGCGCCGAACGTGCCGAGCCCGGCGAGAACGAGCACGGCTAGCGCGGCAAACGCCACGCGGCGGCGGGAAAGTGGAAGGATGGTCATATGTAGCTCCGGTATCGTTGACTGAAATTCTGTTTATCGATGCGCGCGCGTGTCGAAGCGCCACTGAAAAAAGCGCACCGCTTCCTGCAATGCGGGCGGATGATCGGCGAGCGCCGCGTGCGAAACACTCGGATAGCGGGCCACCTGGGTCTGCACGCCCGCGTCGATCAGATTGCTTGCATACTTCTCGGCCTCGACGTGCAGCACGTCGTTCTGCGCGGTCGCGATCAGCGTGGCCGGCAAACCCGCGAGCCGCGCCGATTCGAGCGGCGCCGCGTACGGATGCATGCGCTGCGAGGCTTTCGGCAGATACGCGCGATAACACGCGGCGCACTCGCTCGCGGTGATGTCGGAACCGAGGCGCCGCTCGTCGCCAAGACGCGTCAGGCTCGGATCGAGCATCGGTCCGAACAGCGCCTGCGCGGCGATCGGCACGTCGCCGCGGTCGCGCGCGATAAAGGCGAGACAGTTCGCCAGCTGGCCGCCCGCATCGTGACCGGCCACGCCGATCTTTCTGCTATTGCCGCCGAAAGCACGCGCCCGCGTCTGCACCCATAGCGCCGCGCGATGCGCGTCTTCGGGCGCAGCCGGAAACGGAAACTGCGGCGCAAGCGAATAGCCGACCGATACAACGAGCGCCGGCAAGTGTTCCGCGAAATAGCGCGCGGCAAAGTCGGCCTGCTCTATCGAGCCCCGGGTAAAGCCGCCGCCGTGGAAATAAAGCAGTACCGGCAGTGCGGTCTTTTTCGCAAGCCGGTACAAACGCAGGGTGATTTCCTGTGCGTGTCCGTCGATCTGTACGTCGGTGATTTCGAGTGCCGCCTCATTGGCTTCCGCGGCGCTGTCGTCCACGGGAACAAAGGAATACGGCGATTTGAATGCATCCATGTCGAGCCGCGCAAATGCGCACAAAACTTCAATGGTGCGAATTGTGGGTTCGGCAGACTCGTAAATAAATGCCTATAATCCGGCAACACAATTCGGTGCCTCTGAACAATCCACCGCGATTGCTCCGCGGATTCCACTCCGCCACTGCGCCCGTCTTCATGGAGGTTTGCGATGGACCGGCTTCAGGCCATGCAAGTGTTCACCCGTGTCGTCGACACCAACAGCTTTACCCGCGCGGCGGAAACGCTCGATTTGCCGCGCGCGTCGGTCACCACGATTATTCAGAACCTCGAAGCGTTTCTCGGCACGCGCCTGATGCACCGGACCACGCGGCGTCTGTCGCTGACGCCGGACGGCGCCGCGTATTACGAGCGCTGCGTGCGCATCCTCGCGGACGTCGAGGAAACCGAAGCCAGTTTTCAGAGCGGCAACAAGAAGCCGCACGGCAAGCTGCGCATCGACATGCCGGGGTCACTCGGCCGCCTGATCGTGATTCCCTCGCTGTGCGAATTCCACACGCGCTATCCGGACATCGACCTGCAGCTCGGTTTGACCGACCGGCCGGTAGACCTGCTGCAGGAAGGCGTGGATTGCGTGCTGCGGGTCGGCGCGCTGCAGGATTCGTCACTGGTCGCGCGCCGCATCGGCCTGTTCGAGGGCGTGACCTGCGCGTCGCCGGACTACATCGAGCGCGCGGGCATGCCCACCTCGCTCGAAGATCTCGACAACCATAAGGCCGTCAATTACTTCTCGAGCCGCACGGGCCGCACCCTCGACTGGGCGTTCCTCGTGAACGGCAACGAAGTGGAAGTGAAGATGAAGAGCATCGTGTCGGTCAACGACGCGGATGCCTACGTGACTTGCGGACTCGAAGGCTTCGGCCTGATTCAGCCGGCGCTCTTCATGGTGCTGCCGCATCTGCGTTCGGGCCAGCTCGTCGAAGCGCTGCCGGAGTTGAAGCCTCTGCCGATGCCGATTTCCGCCGTCTATCCGCACAGCCGCCATCTGTCGCCGAAAGTCCGCGTGTTCGTGGACTGGATCGCGGAAGTGTTCGAGCGTTGCCCGCTGCTGAGCGGACGCTACAGTCTCGACGCCACCTGCACGAAGCGCACTTTGGAAGAACGCGAGTCGGCCCCGGTACGCGATACGCCGATGATGACCGAGTGGGTCGCATGAGAACCTCATCAGCGTCCCCGACGCGCTGCGTGGCTCTGCCCACATTGAAGTACTCAAAAGTACGCAAACTGAAACAGTGAATTACAGCCGCGGCTCCAATGCCGCGGTTTTTTTTAAAGCCTCGTCGCAGCCGGCGCAGTCGCGGCGATGGCCCGGCCTCACGCGCGATTGTTCTGAAATCGCGACAATTCATTTCGCGAAAGCGGGATTTACCCGTACTGCACCGACCTCTACAGTTCACCCTGTCGCAGCGCCATCCGTGCTGCCAAGGAATCGACAGGAGTGAATCATGAAACGCAATCTGCTGGCAGGTCTCGCTCTTTCGCTGCTCGTCAGCGCTCCGGTATTTGCGCAAGGCGGTGGCGGCATTGGCCGCGCGGGAACTTACGACACGCAACCGGCGGCGGCCGCGAGCACGAAAACACGTGCCGAAGTCAAGGCCGAACTGGTCGCCGCGTATCGCGACGGTTCGCTGCCCTCGCTCAATCGCAACGCGTATCCGGACAAAGGTCTGATCGGCCAAACGCAAACGGCCCGTATCGCGCTACAGGAAGGCACGAGCGGCAACGTGACTCGTGTAGCGGCAGGTCAGTAACGCATCAGCCAAAGCGCGCTCGGCGCGACGATCGATTTTCCATCGGAAGTGGTCGCCGATTCGTCGCCCGCGCACTCTTCATCAAGGAGCTCACCATGACACCGTCGGAACTGGACAACTGGAATAGCGATACGCCCGTGTGGATGCCGTATCGTCCGTCGCACCATTGAGATTGAGTGTGGGTTGTTGCTCGCGGCACCGGCTGTGACGCGGCTGATATGCGCGATATGTGCGCTGTGCCCGCAAGCATCGCTTCGCGGGCGAAGCGCCATTCGCAAGCACTCGCGAATGCGCGTCGCGACGCGGCTTTATGCTTCGCGCGGCACGTCGGGCTCGAAGAACACCCAACGCACTTGCGGAAAGGTGGCCTGCAAATCGGCTTCGATCACGTTGATCGCATCGACCATCGCGCGGCCGCTCGCATAATCGATCATTTCCGCCTGCACCGCGACGACGACATGACGCCCCCATTGCAGCGTAATCATATTGATGATGCTGCGAATCTCCTCGCGCGCATGCAGATGCGCCTCGATCGCGCGGCGCACTTCCGGGCTCGCCGACTCGCCGACGATCATCGATTTCACTTCACGCGCAACAAGCCACGCAATCACCATGAGCAGGAAACCCACGCCGATCGAACCGAGCGCGTCATAGACAGGATTGCCGGTCACCATCGTCAGCAGCACCGCGATAAACGCGATCGCGAGGCCCGCGAGAGCGGCAATATCCTCGCCTGCCACGACCAGCAGCTCGGCTTCGCGCGTCTCGCGAAACCAGCGCCACAGGCTTTTATCCGGATGCGTCTTGCGAATCTCCTTGACGGCGCCCCATAGCGACAGCGATTCGAGCACCACCGAAATCCCGAGCACCGCCAGCGCGACAAACGCAAACTGCAACGGCTCGCGCGCCATCACACGATGTACGCCTTCATACACCGAGAACGCGCCGCCGACAAAAAACAGCAGCAACGCAACGAGCAGCGAATAGAAATTGATTTCGCGGCCGCTGCCCATGGGATGCAAGGGACTGACCGGCTTGCGCGCTTCGCTCAGGCCGAATAGCAGAAGCAGTTGATTGCCGCAGTCGGCGGTAGAGTGAATCGCTTCGGCAAACATCGCGCCGGAACCCGTAAACGCCGCCGCCGCGAACTTGCAGACAGCGATACCGAGATTGGCGGCGAGTGCATAAAAAATGGCTTTCGGCGATTCTTCTTTCATCTTCGGGAAGGCATCCGTGAGTTTTATCTGAGTTTTATCGGAAGTTGCCGACAGGCAACTCCCGTATTATGAACACGGCGAGTTGGACACATCCAACTCGCCGCGCTGAGCCGCGTCATCTTATGCTACCTCGCTCCACGAGCTGCCGATGTACGCGGTCGGTAGTCGAGCCCTTCCATGCGCGCCGTCTCTCCTGTCGCCACGCTCCCCCTCGGACGCTCACTGTGCCCTTTCCAGTGCCGCCATCTCGCGCACGACCACGAGCAGAACGGAAAGACTCGCGCCGCCGGTGGCGCGCAAGTCGGCCAGCAGACGCGTATAACGCTCGATCTGCGCGGCACGTTTTTCGTGCCACGCCTGCACGAGCGAGTCCGGCGTCGATGCCTCGTTCGCGTCCGCCAGCACGCTCGTGGTCAGCGCGCGCTTGAGCCGCGCGAGTTCGGCCAATGCCGAGGCGCGCGCCAGCATGTCCCAGTGCGTCGGCGCCGGCAGCGAAGCCGCGCGCTCGCTGATCCAGCCATAGTTCAATAGCGTGCCGAGCGCGAAGTAGACGCCTGCCACCTGTTCGAGACTGCGCCCGCACGTCGATGCAACTTCGGCGATATCGAGCAGCGCCGCCGATACCTCGCCGCTCGCGATACGCACCGCGAGGTCGCTATCGACACCGGCATCGACGAAGCCGCGCTGCCGCTCGGAAAGCGCTTCGAGATCCGCGCGCGGCAGCAACGCGGGCCATTGCGGCGCGAGGCGCTGCGCCGCATCGCGGCAGCGCGCGAGCAAACCGGCCACGTCGTCGCCGGCCGCGCCCGATTGCAGATGCCGCAAGAACCACAGCGCCGAACGTTCGACGAGCCGCGCGACTTCGGCGAACATGCGCGCCTGCACGTCATCGGGAACGCGGTTGTCGAGCGCGTCGATATCACTCCAGATCCGGTCGAGATCGAACACGTCGCGCGCCATGATGCAGGCACGCACGATATCGCCGGGCTGCGCGTCGGTTTCTTCCATCAGCCGATGCACGAACTCGCAGCCCACGCGATTCACCAGTGCATTGGTCAGATGCGTCGCGAGAATTTCACGGCGCAGCGGATGGCGCTGCATCGGTTCGCGGAAACGCTGCCGCAATGGTTTCGGGAAGTACTCGATCAGCATGTCGCCGACGAGCGGGTCTTCCGGCATCGACGAATCCAGCAGTGCGTCATATAGCCACATCTTGCTGTAGGCGAGCAGCACGGCGCGCTCGGGTGTCGTCAGGCCCTGCTTCGCGGCCGCGCGTTCGGCGATTTCCTCGTCGGTGGGCAGAAACTCGATCACGCGATTGAGCCGCCCCGCACGTTCCAGATAGCGCATCAGGCGCGCTTCGGCATCGAGCAGTTCGACGCCGAAGCGGCCCGCGATCGACAACGCCTGGGTCTGATAGTAGTTGTCCCGCAGCACGAGCAGGCCCACTTCGTCGGTCATTTCGGCGAGCAGGGCATTGCGCTGCTTCTCGGTCATCTCGCCGTCGGCGACGACGAGCCCGAGCAGAATCTTGATGTTGACTTCGTGATCCGAACAATCGACGCCTGCGGAATTGTCGATCGCATCGGTGTTGATGCGGCCGCCGCGCTGCGCGAATTCGATGCGCCCCAATTGCGTCAGGCCGAGATTGCCGCCCTCGGCCACGACCTTGCAGCGCAGATCGGCGCCGCTCACGCGAATCGCGTCGTTCGCGCGATCGCCGACCTGCTGATGCGTTTCGCGGCTCGCCTTCACATAGGTGCCGATGCCGCCGTTATAAAGCAGATCGACCGGTGCCTGCAAAATCGCGCGCATCAGTTCGGCCGGCGCGAGTGCCGCCGCGTTGATGCCGAGCGCGGACTGCACCGCCATCGACAACGGAATCGTCTTCGCGCTGCGCGGGAACACGCCGCCGCCCGCCGAGATCAGCGACGGATCGTAGTCGGCCCAGCTCGAACGGTCGAGCATGAACAGCCGCTCGCGCTCGGCGAGACTCGCGGCCGGGTCGGGATCGGGATCGAGAAAGATGTGCCGGTGATCGAATGCGGCAACGAGCCGGATATGCGGCGACAACAGCATGCCGTTGCCGAACACGTCGCCCGACATATCGCCGACACCGACCACCGTGAAGTTCATGCTCTGCGTGTCGACGCCCATCTCGCGGAAGTGCCGTTTGACCGACTCCCATGCGCCGCGCGCGGTAATGGCCATCTTCTTGTGGTCGTAGCCGACCGAGCCGCCCGACGCGAACGCATCGTCGAGCCAGAAGCCGTATTCCTGCGAGATCGCGTTCGCGTAGTCGGAGAAGGTGGCCGTGCCTTTGTCGGCGGCGACGACCAGATACGGGTCGTCGGGATCGTGGCGCACCACGTCGGGCGGCGGCACGACGTCGGTGCCCGCGAGATTGTCGGTCACGTCGAGCAAGCCGCGCAGGAAGGTCTGATAGCACGCAACGCCTTCGCGCATCCACGCATCGCGCTCGCTTTGCGGCGGCGGATTCTTCACGACGAAGCCGCCCTTCGAGCCGACCGGCACGATCACGACGTTCTTCACCATCTGCGCTTTCATGAGGCCGAGCACTTCCGTGCGGAAGTCTTCACGCCGGTCGGACCAGCGCAAACCGCCGCGCGCGACGCGCCCGCCACGCAAATGCACGCCTTCGACACGCGGCGAATAGACCCAGATCTCGAACATCGGTTTCGGCTCGGGCAAGCCCGGCACCTGCGCCGGGTCGAACTTGAACGACAGGTACGACTTCGGCCGCCCTTCGGCGTCGTAGCGATAGTAGTTGGTGCGTTTGGTCGCCTTGATGACGCCGAGGAACTGCCGCAATATGCGGTCCTCGTCGAGATTCGGCACCTGGTCGAGCGCGCTCTCTATCGCCGCGAAACGGCTTTCGACGCGCGCCTCGCGCACCGCGCCGAGCGCCGGATCGAAGCGCGCGATAAACAGTTCGACGAGCATGCGCGCGATCGCCGGATTGCCGGTCACCGCGCGCTCGATATACGCGTCGCTGAACGTCGAGCCCACCTGGCGCAGATACTTCGCGTACGCCCGCAGAATCGTCACCTCGCGCGCATTCAGTTGCGCGCGCAAGACGAGGCGATTGAAGTCGTCGCTTTCGATCGCGCCGGTCCAGACCTGCTCGAACGCTTCCTCGAACAGGTCCTTCACGCGCTCGATGTCGAACTCGGCATCGTCCGCGAGTTCGAGGCCGAAGTCGTGAATCCATGCCGGCGTCGCGCCCAGTGCCTCGATCAGATAAGGCCGCTCTTCGTCGACCCGCACGCCGAGATGTTCGAGCATCGGCAAGCTGCGCGACAACGCGATCGGCTGGCCCGCGCGATACACCTTGAAGCGGAACGCGCGCGGTCCCGATTCGATCGGGCGGTACAGGTTCATCGCAAGCCTTTCGCTGCCCTGCACGCGCTCGATCAGCTCGATATCGCGCACCGCCGTGCGCGCCGGATAGTCGTCGCGATAGCCGGCGGGAAATGAGTCGCCGTAATGCTGCAGCAGACGGTTGCCGTGCTCTTCGCCATACACGTCGAGCAGCGCGTCGGCGAGATCGTCCTGCCAGCGGCGCGCAACCTGTACGAGCCGCGCTTCGAGCTCGCGCGTATCGACGTCCGGCATGCCGCCCGGTTTCGCATGGACGACGAAATGAATCCGCGCAAGCGTCGACTCCGAGAGCAGCGGCGTGAATTCGACGTTCTCGCCGTTGAACGCATCGGCGAGCAGGTTGGCCATACGCTGCCGCAAATCGGTGTTGTACTTGTCGCGCGACACGAACACGAGGCACGACACGAAGCGGTCGAAGCGATCGCGCCGCACGAACAGACGCGTGCGCTGATGCTCCTGCAAACGCAGCACGCCGAGCGCGGTATCGTAGAGCTGATCTTCGTCGGCCTGGAACAGTTCGTCGCGCGGGTAAGTTTCGAGCACCGTCACGAGCGATTTCGCCAGATGTCCCTTCGGCAGGAAAGCGGCGCGGCGCACGATATTGGCGCATTTGCGCCGCACGATCGGAATTTCCGCAGCCGAAACGAAATACGCGGTGGACGTGTAAAGGCCGATGAAGCGCCGCTCGCCGCTCACCTTGCCGTCCGCGCCGGTCAGCTTGATGCCGACATAGTCGAGATAGCCGGGCCGGTGCACGGTGGCGCGCGAATTGGCCTTGGTCAGAAAGATCGGCGACGTGCCGGCAATGATCTCCGTCGCAGCCGGCGGCAGCGGCGTGATTTCCGCGGCGCCGGCGGGCCGCAGCGCATCGCGCAGAATGCCGAGGCCCGAGCCCGGCACGGCGCGCAAACCATAGCCGCTGTCCTGCTGCACGAGTTCGTAGTCGCGCTGGCCGAGAAACGTGAAGTGATCGGCGACCATCCATTCGAGGAACGCGCGCGCTTCGACGCCTTCCGCGCCCGTCTCGCGAACCTTGAGGTCCTGGATCGTCGCCTTCGCGCACTCGATCAGCTTCGGCCAGTCTTCCACGGCCGCGCGCACGTCGCCGAGCACGCGCGCGATGTCGTCGCGCAGTGCGTCGAGTTTTGCGGCATCGCCGCAACGGTCCACTTCGAAGTGAATGCACGAGGTCAGGTGCGAACGCGTATCGCCGGCTTCCTCGGCGCCCTGGCTCACGCGCTCGATGCTGCCGTCGGCCGCGCGCCAGATGCGAAACACCGGATGCACGACCGAATGCAGCGCGAGCCCCTCGCGGTTGACCGCCATCGACACCGAATCGACGAGAAACGGCATGTCGTCGTTGACGATCTCGATCACCGTATGATCGGAGTGCCAACCGTGCTGTTCGAGGATCGGGTTATAGACGCGCAACCGCTGCTGGCCCGGCGCGAAGCGCTGCGCGGTTTGCCAGTGCGCGAGCGCCGCGCCGTAGAGATCGGCGATCGAGCGGCTTTGCAGATCGCCGCTGTCGACGAAATCGTAGTAATGCCGCAGGAAAGGTTCGACGATGTTGAAGGTCGGCTCGGGCAGCCGTCCACGCGCAAATTCGACGACATCGTTCAGCAGGTGCGTGACGGCTTCTTCGTTCTTTGCTTGCATGATCGACTCCCCTGGCTGGCGGCAATGGTGAGTATCGTGTGATTCGCAGGCAACGTCTGACAATGGATTATGCGCCCGTCGCGCGCAATCAGATCGATCGGCGCGCTCAGGTAATACCCGCTGCGTTTTTTCGCGGCGCCGCAGCGCATCGCGCTGCACTGCGGCAGTCCGCGCCGGCTGACGGCGAGCGGCTGGCGGCGCGGCCCGCTTACGGCGCTGGTCTGGCCGCCGCGCTTGCTGGCATCTACGCCGTGGCCGGCCCGTCCCGCTGCTCCAGCCATGCGCGAATCTGCGCCGCCATCCACGCCGGATCGTCGTGCGGCAGATCGTGCCCGGCCCACGGGTGCACGCGATGCCCGGTCCGCCACGCCGCCGCGAGCTTCGTCGAACAGGCCGGGTTGACGAGCCGGTCCGCCCGCGCGGAGAGGATCAGCAAGGGACAACGCGGCGCGGCGCGCGCCGCCGTGAAACGCGCCGCGGCCCATAGCTGCCGCAGCGCATTCGCGCGGCTCACGGGCGCGGCGCGGCGAATCCGCGTCCACGTATCAATATCGGTGCCCAATGTTTCGACGTTATTGCACGTGAGCCGATGAATGCCGCGCTCGGCCTCGACAGCATCGCTCCAATGCATGGCGATGCCGAGCAGACCCGGCCACGCCGACGGCCGCAGCCGTTCATGCGGACGGCTGAACGGCCGCATGCTCGTGTTGATCAGCACGAGCCGCTCGATGTCCTCGGGATAGCGCTGCGCCCAGTCGGTCGCCACCATGCCGCCGAGCGACATCGCCAGCACGCTGTACGGCCCCGGCGCCCCCGTTTGCAGAGCCGCTTGCCGCACGAACGCCACCATGCCCTCGACCGTCGCCGGGGCGCGCCGATCCGCGAACTCGCCGTTGCCGGGCAGATCGAGCAGCAGCAGGCGCGGGCACGCGGCATCGCGCAAGGCCTCGCCCGATGAGTGGCTCGCGGTCTGGCTCAAATGCTCGCGCAACGCATCCGGCAGATGCCCCCAGTGCCGGGTTTCGCGCGTAAGCCCGCGCAGCAGTATCCAGGTGCTCATACGGCGTCCGGCCTGTACCAGAGATCGATCGCGCTTTCCAGCATCTGCTCGCGGCGCTTGCCTTGCGGCAGCCAGCGCTGCGACGAAAACGCCGCGCGCGCGAGGAAGTCGAGCAGGTTCGCATGGCGCCGCAGCACGCGCGCCGTGCGATGCGCCTTGACCGGATTGAACATGCCCTGCCGCGAAAACAGCTGGCGCGGGTTCTTCTTGATCCACAGCCACGAGCCGAGTTCGAGCGTCATGGGCAGGAAGATGTTCGGCGCCGGCACGCGATCGTAAGCGTAGTCCCATAGATCGCCGTGCACGAGATACTGGTGGCTCTGCGGCTCGAACTTATAGCCGTGGTGCGGATGCGCGTGCTCGAACATGCTCTTGAGCACGTACATTTCCGGCAGATGCGGCATCCGCTTGCGCGTGCGCGCATAGGGAAACCAGATGCTGTCGCTCCAGCCGTAACCGGAGTGGCAATCGAGCGCGATGCTGAGCGGGCGCGTGGCCAGTTGCGTTTCGACGACCTGCAGCAGCGCGGCCGCCTCCGGCTCCATCGGCTCACCCGCACGGCCGCGATACCACGGCAGCCACGCGCCGACGCGCTGGCCGCCCGCGAGCAGCGGCACGCGCGCATCGGCATCCTGCGGCGCGTTGCGCATCAGATCGACACCGCGCGGATTCGCGCGCGTCGCCGCCCACATGCCGCCCGGATTGGCAATCGGCAGAAAGATCAGGCGAACCGACTGCAATTGCCGCACCAGCAATTCGTCCCACTCGAGCCGCGCGAGCAGCGCGCGCATGTAGTCGAGCACCAGTTGCGAGCCGATCCGTTCGAGGCCGTGAATGCCGCCGAAAAAGCCGATGGCCGGCGCGGACGGATCGGACGAACCGATGCTCGCGGTATAGACCGAAAAATGCCGGCCATGCACCGCGGTTTCGCACACGGCGCAGATTTCGAAGCTCGCACTGCCGTGGTCGAGAATCGACTTGAGATCTTCGTATTCCGCAAAGCTGTCGGGAAGAAAGCTCAAAGGGGTCGGCATGACGGCGTGAAGGATGATTGGGGACGGTCCCTGGATAACGCAATATAGCCTGGCCGCGTGTCGGCACGCGCGCGCGGCACGGTAGCGCACGAATCGTGTCATCCGTATGTCATTTTTCATTCTTCGGCGCATCGCGATCGGTGCCGCCTCGCTTCGCCGCTTCGGCTGACTTCTGGCTGACTTTGTTTTGCCATCCTGACGACATACAGGAAGGCATGAAATATATAGTCGTCTAGACGTTGCGATGCCTTCACTGAACCGTCACAGACGCTTCCTAGAATGTCCCCCACGCATACCGGCAGCGGCCGGCTGCAACGAGGAGAAACAGATGGAAACGATCCGTGAAGCCATTCGAATCGAACGTTTGAGCAAGACGTTCGGCAATGGACGCAAAGCGCTCGACGAAATCGATCTGCGAGTCGCGCCCGGCGAAATGGTCGCGCTGATCGGCGCATCGGGTTCGGGCAAGTCGACCTTGCTGCGGCACATCGCGGGCTTCACGGCCTCCGACGCCCAGCCCTCGCAGATCGAGATTCTCGGCCGGCCGATCCAGCGGAACGGCCGCATCGTCGGGGAAGTGCGCAGCATTCGCCGCGACATCGGCTTCGTGTTCCAGCAATTCAATCTGGTCAACCGGCTTTCCGTCGAAACCAACGTGCTGATCGGCGCGCTCGCGCGGCTGCCGTGGTGGCGCCGTCTGACCGGCCTCTTTCCGCAGGCCGAGCGCGCGCTGTCGCTCGCCGCGCTCGACGAAGTCGGCATCGGCGAACATGCGCGCGAACGCGCCGCGAATCTGTCGGGCGGTCAGCAACAGCGCGCTGCACTCGCGCGTGCGCTCGTGCAGCGCGCGCGCATCGTGCTCGCCGACGAACCGATCGCCTCGCTCGACCCCGAATCGTCGCGCCGCGTGATGGACATGCTGCGCGCGCTGAACGTCGAGCATGGCATCACGGTGCTCGTGTCGCTGCATCAGGTCGACATCGCAATGCAATACTGCGCGCGCACGATTGCGCTGCGGCGTGGCAAGGTCGTCTACGACGGCCCTTCCGGTGCGCTCACGCCGGCACTGCTCAAGAAGCTCTATGGCGACGACGCGCACGAACTGCTCGACGACACGGCGCACGAGTCCCTTGCCGACGCCCCCGCGCAGCACAACGACACGAATCGCGCCGCCGCGCACTACCCGTTCACACTCGCTGCCGCGCCCTCGAACTAAATTCGCATCGGGCTGCAACACGCCGCATCGCCCATCCACCCCATTCCGCTCACTCAACCAGAACTTCACCCATGAAACTCCTGCGCTCACTGATTACGCTGGCTGCCGGCGCAGCCGCTTTCGCCTGCGTCGCCGCGGCTCATGCCGAAGAAATCAACCTCGGCATCATCTCGACCGATTCGTCGGCGGTGCTCAAGCAACGTTGGGAACCGCTGATCGACGACATGAAGAAGCAGACCGGCCTCGACGTGAAGGCATTCTTCGCGACCGATTACGCCGGCATTATCGAAGGCATGCGCTTCAACAAAGTGCAGATCGGCTATTTCGGCAACGCCTCGGCGCTGGAAGCCGTGGATCGTTCGAACGGCGAAATATTCGCCAAGGCACAGCACGCGAACGGCGACAGCGGCTACTACTCGCTGCTCATCACCAACGTGAACAGCCGCTTCAAGACGCTCGACGACGTCTTCAAGAACACCAAGGACGTGACGCTCGGTTACGGCGATCCGAACTCGACATCGGGTACGCTGGTGCCGGCTTACTACCTGTTCGCGAAGCACAACACGCCGGTCAATACGTCGTTCAAGAGCGTGTTGCCGTCGAGCCACGAGGCGAACCTGCTCGCCGTCGTGAACAACAAGGTGGACATCGCGACCAACAACAGCATGGCGATGGCTACGCTCAAGCGCGAGCATCCGGACAAGTTCGCGCAGGTGCGCGTGCTGTGGACCTCGCCGCTGATTCCGTCGGACCCGCTCGTGTGGCGCAAGGATCTGCCGCAAGCGACCAAGGACAAGATCCGCAAGTTCTTCCTGAACTATGCGAAGACCGATCCGCATGAAAAGGCGGTGATGGCCGGCATTACCGAATACAGCGGCTTCGAGGCTTCATCCGATCAACAGTTGCAGCCGATTCGCGAGATCGCGCTGTTCCAGCAGAAGCAGAAGGTCGAGGCCGATACGCATCTGTCCGACAGCGAGCGCAAGACCCAGCTCGCCGAACTCGATGCGAAGCTGAGCGCGCTTAGCGCACAGCAGAAGCCATGAACCCGGCCGATCTGGTCACCTCGCCGGCGCCCGCGGACGACCCGTCCGCAGCACGGGCGGCGGCGCGCGAGGCGCGGGCGAAGGCCGCCGGCAAGCTCAGCTGGCGCTCGCTGCTCGGCTGGATCGTGGTGCTGGCGGTTCTCGGCGGCACATGGCATAGCGCCGACATGCGTCCGTTCGATCTCATCAGCGACGCCGGGAACATGGGGCAGTTCGCGAAAGACTTCTTCCCGCCCGACTTCACCGAGTGGCGCACCTACGTGCATGAAATGTTCGTGACCCTCTCGGTCGCGATCTGGGGCACGGCCCTCTCGCTCGTGTGCGCGGTGCCGTTCGGCCTGATGTCGGCGCACAACATCGCGCCGATGTGGGTCGTGCAGCCGGTGCGCCGCCTCATGGATGCGTGCCGCGCGATCAACGAAATGGTCTTCGCGATGCTGTTTATCGTCGCGGTCGGCCTCGGGCCGTTCGCGGGCGTGCTCGCGCTGTGGGTGCACACGACCGGCGTGCTCGCGAAGCTGTTCGCCGAAGCGGTCGAGGCGATCGATCCGCGTCCGGCCGAAGGCGTGCGCGCGACCGGCGCGACGCCTCTCGACGAAATCGTCTACGCGGTGCTGCCGCAAGTGCTGCCGCTGTGGATTTCGTATGCGCTGTATCGCTTCGAATCGAACGTGCGTTCGGCGATGGTGGTCGGCATGGTCGGCGCGGGCGGCATCGGCGTCGTGCTGTACGAGGCGATCCGCTCGTTCGACTATGCGCAGACGTCCGCGCTGATGATCATGGTGATCGTCGTCGTGACCGTGATCGATCTCAGCTCGGCATGGCTGCGCGACCGGGTGATCTAAGTCAGGGTGATCTGATTCAATGCGCGAGGAGCGAAACCGCTCCTCGCACCGCCGCTTCCTCGATTCATCAGCGCGCGTAATTCACCACCGGCACCGAGTACGAACTCGGGACGAAATCGGCACGGCCGCCGCGCTGCGACGAACCGTGCGCCGGCGCGCCGTAGCCGCTATTCCCCACCGCCTGATTCTGGGCCGAGACCTTCGCTTCGGCCGCCTGAATATTGGCCGGATAATCGACGACGTTCTCGGTGGCCGGATCGTAACCGACCTTTTCGAGCTGGACCAATTCGGCACGCACCTGCGCGCGCGTGACCGGTTCGTTAGCCTGATTCGACTGGGCCGAGGCCGCGAGCGGCGCGGCAATGAGAGCGGCGATAACGGTAGCTTCGATCAGCGACTTGATGGTCTTCATGATGTCCAATCTCCAGAGATTGCTTCGTTCGGTTGCCGCGGCGCCTTGTGCAACGACCGGTTGTCCGCAGCGATGAAGCCAGTTTAGAAGCCGGCTGTATCGCACAGAAGCCCCTGAACCATGAATTCACTGTTGCGCTAGCCACCACAATGCGTGGCCGGCATATCGGCCGTGCGGTCAAATCGTCATGCATTACACTGATGACGCACAACGAAGCGCCCACGCCATCGCATCCGATCGAGGAGACCCGCGCCCATGCCGCCAGCCGTTGCCCTGCCTTCCTATCGCGCAACCGTGCGCGCCGAATGGGTCGATTACAACGGCCACATGCGCGACGCTTTCTACATGCTGCTTTTCAGTCTCGCCGGCGATGAGCTGATCGATCTGATCGGCCTGCCCGACAGCGTGCGCAAGGAACGGCGGCGTTCGATCTACACGCTCGAGGCCCATCTCAACTATCTGCACGAGATCAAGGAAGGCGCGCAGGTGCGCATCGACATGCGCCTCCTCGCGCACGACGCGAAACGAATCCACCTGTACCTTGAAATGTTCGCGCTCGACGGCCAGCGCGCCGAACCCGTCGCCGCGAGCGAGCAGATGCTGTTGCACGTCGATACGAGCGGGCCGCGCAGCATCGCGTTCGATCCCGACGTCGCAGCGCGCGTGCGCGAACTCGCGGAAGCCCACGCCGCGTTGCCGCCCGCGCGCTTCGCAGGACACGTGATCGGCCTGCCGGCCGTCACACGGCGCCACGCGACATAGCGGGAGACCCGGCAAACGGGCGGGTGAACAAACGGGCGAGCAGGCGAGCGATTGCTCGCACGGAAAGAGCGCCGCCCCCGACCGGCGGGCGGCGTATCGACGCAGTTCAGCGATTACGCTGGGCGCGCCATTGCGAAAACGTCACGAGGTCGATACCGACTTCGGCCGGCTCGATACGCGTCCAGCCATAGAACGCGTCGTCCCACTCCGGAATGCCGCGCGGCGTCAGCGTCCTGAACTTCATGCCGGAGCGATAGGCGAGGTCCGGCCAGAACAGCGGCATGACCTCGCGCACCGCGAGTTGCCGCAGCAGGTCGGACGGCCCGCCCTCGTCGGCGACGATCTCGCCCTGCGAGATCCAGTCGTTCTCGGCCCACGCGACGAACACGCTCGGATTGCCCGCGCTGTCGAACATCAGGATCACGTTCTGCTCGGGCCGCCAGTAGTACTCGACGATGCCCTGCGCGGCCACCACTTCGTCGATCACCTTGCGCGTGCGCGGATCGCAGTAGGTCATGCCGTTCTCGCCGAGCGCGAGCCAGCCCGATTCCGCGCAATGGCGGCTCTTCGCGTCCTTGAGGAAATGCAGGAGACGGTTGGCCGAATCGGGATCGGTCTTGCGCAGGTACAGGTCGACGATGCCGGCGTTGAACGCCTTGACCGCGACGGTTTCATCGGCGACACCGGTGAGCAGCACCTTCGCGCAGCGCAGATGCGAGATCGACGCGAGAAATTCGACCCCGCCGATGCTCGGCATATCGTAGTCGACGACAACCGCCGCCACTTCCTCGAAGCGCGAGGGCCGCGCGACGATATCGCGCTCCGCCGAGGTCTCGACGAAACGCTCGACACCCGGCTCGCTCAGGCACGCCGACGACGACGCGAATTCGAGCGAATTCTCGCGCGCATGCTGGCGGATATAGTTGAGCGCGGTTTGCGGCCGCGTGAAAAACAGATTGGTGTGGGTGTCTGGGAAAAAACGGCGCAGCGCATCGAGGTAGCTGTCGTTGTCGTCGACAAACACAACCGTGGACGGATAAAAAACGGGGGGTCGAATAAAGTTGTTCATGTTTTCACGTGGTTCATCACGCCGCCGCTGGAAGCGCTCCCGCAGGCACAACGGCCTGCCCTGACGACGATAGCCGAACCGTGGCCGGTGGTCGGCTCCGCTGCTACATAGTACAGGCTCCCTGCATGAACAGCACAGCTTGCGTTGCAGGGCGACCGTTGTATGCCAATCGAATAAGAAACGATTTACTGGCTCGAAAACGAAAATCGTAGTAGGCGCGAAAAAACAGGCGATCTCGATGATTCTCGATGACACGAGCGAGGAGCAGGAACGCCGCTTGCTCACTCGCTTGCGCGCTCCATGGGTTCCAGGTTCATTCCGACATCAGCCATCCGAATAGCCTCGACGCGGCGGTGGAAAGCGTCGTCGCGGGAGCCTGCGTTTATCATCGATTAATTGCAGTTCATGAAGATTGTTGGTTTAGATATGACGAATACCGGTAAGTTGTTGATAGTCGGCCTGCTGCTGATCGATGCAGGCATCGCCGGTTATCTGCTGTTTCCCAAGGACGACAAACAGCTCGAAGTCGCCGGCGCGGTGACAGGCAGCCCCGATAACGACGCGGCATTGGACTCGCAGGGCGGCTCGCCGCGTGTGACCGGCGGCAGTGTGTTGCCGGCCTTGCCGGCCGACGGTGCTGCGGGCAAGGCGGGGCAGTTGCCGCGGTCGCAGCAGTCTGCTGGCGGAGCTTTGCCGGCACAGAATGTGGCGTCGGCAGCGCCGGCCGCTCCTGCTCCGGCCCCCGCACTCGCGGCAGCGCCCGCCCCGAGTGCCGCGCCCGATGCCGGCCAGATCGTCACCGGGCGAATCGATAGTGCGGTGCCCGCTGCACCCGTTGCACCCGCACCGGCGCAGCCGCCGGTGTCCGCGCGTGCGCAGGCCCAGCCGCTCATGCAGCCGCAACCTCAGCCGCAACCTTTGCCACAAGCGCAAGCTCAGCCGCAGCCGAGGCCGCGACCGGCGCAGCGCGTCGAGCAGGCACAGGTGCGCAGATACGACGTACCGCGCGCGAACGGCGCAAACCCGTATTCCAACGCGATCCCGAACGCCAATGAAGGCACGAACGCCGTCTCGGCGGCACTGACGCAGCAACTGGTGCGGGAATCGGCGAGGCCCGATCCGTCGCTGCCGATACCGTCCGGCGCCGGCGCGCCGCCGCAACCGCCAATGCCGACAATGCCACAAATGCCGATGCCAACCGGCCGTGGCTCGAACCCGGTTGCGTCGGCCATGACCGATCAGCTGGTGCGGGAATCCGCGAAACCCGATCCCTCGCTGCCGATGCCGTCCGGCGTCAGCGTGCCGCTACAGCCGCAAATGCCGGCCAGCCGGAGCACGAATCCAGCGGCATCGGCAATGACCGACCGGCTCGTGCGCGAATCGTCGAACGTCACGCCGACTCAACAGGCGCCGTCGCAGGCCGCCGGCAAGCCCTAAGGGCTGCGCGCGCGGAGGGCTGTGCGGAGGCTGTGCCTCGCGCAAGAACCGGCGGCGCGCATTGCGAGCTGCCGGCGCCGACTCGCGGCCTCTGACTCGTCTGCCACGCCTCGCGGCCCGACCCGCCATCAGCGAGGCCGCCCCGTGGCCGCTCATGGCATGCACCCCGATCGTGCTAATTGCCTCCGCCCTGCCCTCCCGCTGAGCGCCGGAACAGGATAAGCTTCGCCCCCTCGCTGTTTTCGCGCTCACGCCGGTGTTCCGGAAAACCCTGCCTCGTCCCCACACGGCCCGCGCGAGCCGGCCGGCGGGCGCTTGTTGCCGCCACTGGCATGCCGCGTGCTTATCGACGGCCCGCAGCCCATTGCACGACGAAGCACGACGCATCCAGATCACTCGAACAAGATCGTTTTAATCAAGGACCACTCGCCATGAAAAAGACCCTGCTCGCCGCCGCGCTGTGCGGCGCCTTCACGATGTCCGCGCACGCGCAAAGCAGCGTGACGCTCTACGGCCTGCTCGATACCGGCCTCGTCTATACGAACAACCAGTTCGGCCACAGCAACTGGCAAGTCGTGAGCAGCACGACGCAGAACACGGTGTTCGGCCTCAAGGGTTCGGAAGACCTCGGCGCCGGCCTGCACGCGGTCTTCAAGCTCGAACAGGGCTTCCTGCTCAACAACGGCGCGCAGGCGTTCTCCGGCAGCGCGTTCGGCTCGCAGGCATGGGTCGGCCTGCAAAGCGATCCGTACGGCACGCTGACGTTCGGCCGCCAGTTCGACGTGATGAACGACCTCGTCGGCCCGCTCTCCGCAAGCTTCAACACCTGGGGCGGCAGCCTCGCCGCGCATCCGTTCGAGAACGACAATCTCGCCGCGAACTCGGTCGTCATCAACAACTCGGTCAAGTACGCGAGCCCGGTCTATCACGGCGTCACGTTCGAAACGATGTACTCGTTCAGCAACAAGGCCGGCGACTTCGCGAACAACCGCTCGTACGGCTTCGGTCTGTCGTATGCGCAAGGCCCGCTCAATCTCGCGGCCGGCTATCTGCAGTTGAACAACGCGGGCAACGGCACGGGCGCCGTGACGGCCAGCGACGCGAGCGCGAACTTCATCGCGCGGCGTCAGCGCATCTGGTCGCTCGGCGGCAACTACACGTTCGGTCCGGCCACGGTGGGCCTGCTGTGGAGCCACACGCAGATCGACGACGTCGCGGGCGTGTTCTCGTTCGGCACGGGCGACTATCTCGGCGCGAGCGGCGACCCGGCCGGCACGCTCGGCGGTTCGCTGCGCCTCGACAACTACGAGGCGAACGTGAAGTACGAACTGACGCCGGCATGGAGCGTATCGGGCGCCTACACCTACACGCACGGCGCGTACAACGGCTCGTCGCCGGCCTGGAACACCGCGATGCTGCAGACCGACTACGCGCTCAGCAAGCGCACGGACTTCTACCTCGAAAGCGTGTACCAGAACGCGCACGGCGCGCCAGCTGGGTCGGTGCTGTCGCACGCGATGATCAACACGCTGTCGCCGTCGTCGACGAATACGCAGGTGGCGGTCACGGTCGGCATGCGTCACGCGTTCTGATGACGGGCGGCGCGTCGTGAAAGCGGCACAGGTGCCGAGGGTGCTGAAAACACATCGCTCTCACGGCTGCGCCGCCGCGATCACCTGCGAGGCCAGCGCATGGTGCTGGCCGCGCCGCGAACGGATCGCGTGAATCTCTTCGAGCACGCCGTCCGCGCGGCCGAGCCGGCGCAATCCCGGCAGCAACGACAGATCGTCGGCGCCTGGCTCCGCGAGCGGAAACACGCCGAGCCCGCGCGCCGCGAACACCGCCATCAGCGCGCTGTCCTCGAATTCGCCGACGATGCGCGGACGAACGCCCTGCGCCTCGAACCAGCGGTCGAGCCGCGCGCGCAAGGCGCCGTGACGGGTCGGCAGCAGCACGGGCACCTCCGCGAGACAGTGCGGAAAACTCGCGCGAACCGGCTTGCGCACGATCTGCGCGGGGCCGTACCAATCCACCGGCGAACCGGCGACACGCTGGCTCACGACGCGCAGATCCGCGCCATGCGGCGCCGGCTGACAGGCAAGTACGAGATCGAGCCGATGCAACGCCAGCTCCGACAATAGCTGCGCGGGCTCGCCCTCGTGGCACAGCAGCCGCAGCGACGGCGTGGCCAGCACCGGCGCGAGCAGCGCATGCGCGGCGAGCTTCGACATGCCGTCCGACAACCCGACCGCGAAGCGCACCGCGCCTGCGCCGGTCGCCTCGCGCATTTCGTCGAGCAAGGCCTCGCCGAGCTGGAAGATCTGCTCGGCGCGATTGAACGCCTGCTCGCCGGCTTCGGTCATCGCGACGCCGCGCCCGGCCGGCTTCAGCAGCTGACGCCCGAGCGCTTTTTCGAGCTCGCGCACCTGTGCGCTGATCGTCTGCACGGCCATGTCGAGCCGTTCGGCGGCGCGCGCGAAACCGCCTTCCTTCACGACGATCCAGAAATAGTACAGATGACGGTAGTTGAGCATGCTCGTTTGATACTTCGAAAAAACCGATGTATTGCTCAGCTTATCACTGGTTTATTCGAACCATGAAAATCCCGATCATGACGGTTCCGCCACCACCGGCGCATCGCCTTTGACGAACCATCTCATGGATACCCTGCTCGCCCTCGCCGCCGATCCCGCCACCTGGGCCGCGCTCCTCACGCTGATCGTGATGGAGATCGTGCTCGGCATCGACAACCTGATCTTCATCTCGATCCTCAGCAACAAGTTGCCGGCCGCGCAACGCGCGCGCACGCAACGCCTCGGCCTCATGCTCGCGCTGGTGATGCGGCTGACCCTGCTCGGCACGGTCGCGTGGATCGCGCAGTTGACCGAAGCCGTGTTCACGCTGTTCGGCCACGGGTTTTCGTGGCGCGATCTGATCCTGCTCGGCGGCGGCCTGTTCCTCGTGTGGAAGGCGACGAGCGAAATCCGCCATCACGTGACCCACGCGGACGACGTCGCCGCCAAGGCAAGCTCGACCGTGCAGTTGGGCGTGGCGGCCGCGATCGGCCAGATCATCGTGCTCGACCTCGTGTTTTCGGTCGACAGCATCATCACCGCGGTCGGCATGACCGAGCACATGCCGATCATGTTCGTCGCGGTGATCGTCTCGGTCATGGCGATGCTGTTCGCCGCGCAGCCGCTCGCACGCTTCATCGAGCGCAATCCGACCATCGTGATGCTGGCGCTGAGCTTCCTGCTCGTGATCGGTATGACGCTGATCGCCGAAGGTTTCGGCTCGCACGTGCCGAAGGCTTACATCTACGCGGCGATGGCGTTCTCCGCATTCGTCGAGATGATGAACATGCTCGCGAGGCGCGCGAAAGCGAAGCCGGCGAAGCGGGTGGAAGGTGTCTCGCGTTGACGGCCGCCGTCACTGCGGCTCGACAGCGCGACTGCGAGCCCCGGTGGCGTACCTCTGGTCCCGCGTGCGTGAAATGCGGTTGGAAAGTTTGAGGGTTGTTTGAAGGTTGTTTGAAAAAGGGCATCGGCCCATTCGATGCCCGCGAACACAAGGAGCTTCATCATGAAATGCCCTGTCTGCACGACGACCGATCTGCTGATGACCGAGCGCCGCTCGATCGAGATCGACTACTGCCCGAACTGCCGCGGCGTATGGCTCGATCGCGGCGAACTCGACAAGCTGATTGCGCAGGACATAGGCGACGCGGGCCCCACACGCGACGATGCGCGGCACGCAGAGCGCAGGTATGAAGGAGAGCGCCAGCGCGGCCACGACAAGCGCCGCGCGGACTATCGCGGCTACCGGAAGAAGCGTTCGATTTTCGACATGTTCGATTTCGACTGAACGCTTCGGCGCGGCGCGAACCTCAGCGCGAACCCCGGCATGAACGCCGGCGGAATTCAGCGCGCCTTGCCGCGCGCGCCCTTGCCCGTGCTCGCCGCACGCGGTGTTTCTTTAGCGGCGGGCGCGCCGCCGTTCATCTGTTCGAGCCACGCCAGCGTATCGACGTACGACAGAAACTGCTTCAGATATTCCGGCGACAACTCGCGCATCAACGACAACGCGCGATGCACGAGGCTGCTCGAATTGAGCGGCCCCGCATTGCCCGGCACCTTCGCGAGCGACTGACGCAACTGCTTCTCGGTGCGGACTCTGGACCAGACGTCCCTGAAGTAATCGAGCGCGGGCAGTTCGGGATAAGCGGCGGCGCTGGCCTCGCCATGAGGACGCGCGCGATGAGCCATGCGTTCGACGAGGCTCGCGAGTGTCGCGTCGTCATTGGACTCGCCTGCCGCCGCAGAAGGTTCGGACGCGCTATCGGCCTCGGCCACGACGGCCGCATAGGCATCGAGCAATCCCGCCAGTCTCTCGTCGAGCACGCGCCGCGCCTCGCCGTGGTGATGCAGCACGCGCCGCGCCAGTGCCTCGATGAAATGAAAGCGCACCGGGTCGAGGCGATCCGCGCCGCGCGCGCGCCATGCGTCGAGCGTGGCGCGAACCGGATGGCGCGCATCGTCCTGCACGGCATGCGTCAGGATCGCCGCGCTCCCGTCCCGATTGCCCTGCTCGCTACTCTCGCCATACTCGCCGCGCTCGTCGTCAAGCACCGGACTTCTCCGTGGCGGCCGCGGCGGACGGCCGCGGCACCGGCGCGATTTCGACGCGACGGTTTTTCGCGCGGCCCTGCTCGTCGGCATTCGAACTCACCGGCTGGCCCGAACCGAACGCGGCCGCGAACAGCGACGCCGCCGGCACGCCGTCGTCGATCAGCGCGCGCGTCACGGTCAGCGCGCGCTGCGCCGACAGCTCCCAGTTATCGGCGAAACGCCGGTTGCCTTCGCGCAAACGCTGGTCGTCGGTAAAGCCGCTCACCATCAGAATCTGGTCGCTCGCACGCAGATAGGCGCCAAGCGGTCCGGCGAGGCTCTTCAGCAACGCGCGGCCCTCGGGCTGCAACTGATCCGAGTTCAAGGCGAACAGCACGTTGCCGCTAATGCCGATGCGCCCGTTGACGAGCGTCACTCGACCCGCCGCGAGCGGCCCGGCGAGCGCCTGTTCGAGCGTCTTGCGGCGCTGCGTTTCGGCCTGGCGCTGCTTGACCTCCTGTTCGAGCTTGCTCGACAGTTCGAGCTGCACGCCGATCACGCCCACCAGAATCAGCACGAACGCGCCGAGCAGCACCGACATCAGATCGCCGAAAGCGGCCCAGATCGGCGCGGCCGTTTCCACGCCGCCGTCGATGTCCTCGCTCATACCGCGTCGGCTCCGGCGGTTGCGCGCTGCACGGCAAGCCGTTGCAGATCCTCGACGATCTGCTTCTGCGACATCACGCTCAGGTCGACCACTTCACGCGCCTGGGCAACGTAATAGGCCAGTTGCTCGTCGCTGCGCGTGAGCGATCTGCCGAGCGCCGCTTCGATGCGTTCGAGATGCGCGACGAGCTTGTCGTTCGATTCGCCGAAGACCTGCACGGCCGCGCCGAATGCTTCGCCAAGGCTCGCCACTTCGACCGCGCTGCCGGTGACTTGCGCGGCGACCGCGCCGAGCTTGCCGGTCTCGTGTTCGAGGTGATCGGTGAAGCGGCTGCCGACGCGCTCCAGCAAATCCGCCGAGGTGGAAACGAGCGCATCGACGGCCGTGCGCTGTTCGGTGGACGCGTGGTTGACCGCATCGAGCAGCGTCTCCAGCGTTTCTAGCAGACGGCTGCGTTCCTGCAGCATCGCGGTATCGCGGACCATGCTGTCGGAGAGCTTCTGGCGCAGTTCGGCGACGACCTCGGCGGCGGCCTTCGGCGCTTCCGATGCCGCCTGCACGAGCCGTTCGATTTCGGCGATCGTTTCGCGTGCGTGGGTCTGTGTTTGCGCCGAGATGTCGCGTGCGGTTTGAGCGAGCGTTTCGCAGATTTCCTGCTGACGGCTTGCGGTTTGCGCGCCGGTCTGCTGCCATTGTTCGCTCAGATTCGCAGCCATTGCGCCGAGCGTTTCGGTCCATGTGGTCAGGCGTTGTTCGTCGCGTGCGGCCAGTTCGGTTTGCATCGCCAGCGCGGCCTTCGGTGCTTCGGCCGCTGCCTGTACGAGGCGGTCGATTTCGCCGATTGTTTCGCGTGCATGAGTCTGTGTTTGCGCCGAAATATCACGCGCGGTTTGAGCCAGCGTTTCGCAAATCTCCTGCTGACGGCTTGCGGTTTGCTCGCCGGTCTGCTGCCATTGCTCGCTCAGCTTTGTAGCCATCGCGCCGAGCGTTTCAGTCCACGTAGTCAAACGCTGCTCATCGTGCGCGGCCAGTTCGGTTTGCATCGCCAGCGCGGCCTTCGGTGCTTCGGCCGCTGCCTGTAAGAGGCGGTCGATTTCGCCGATTGTCTCCCGTGCGTGAGTCTGCGTGTGCGCCGAAATATCGCGCGCGGTTTGCGCCAGCGTTTCGCAAATCTCCCGCTGACGGCTCGCGGTTTGCTCACCGGTCTGCTGCCATTGCTCACCCAGCTTCGCGTTCATCGCCCCAAGCGACTCGGTCCACGCGCTCAGGCGCTGTTCGTCGCGTGCCGCGAGTTGCGTCTGCAAGTCCGCATGCGACTGGCCGACCGCTTGCAGCAACGACGCGCCATGCCGCTCGAACGTCGCCGCGGCCTGCGCCAGCGCCTGCTCGTTGTTCGCCGCAAGCTGTTCGCCCGCGCTGTGCTGACGCGAGAGCGCCGCATCCCACGCCTGCGACATGCCGCTCGCGCTCGCTTCGAGCCGCACGGACACGCCGTCGAGCAAGGCCGCCGAGCGTTGCTCGAAGGTTTCGGCGACACGCGCGAGCGACGCGCGCTGCTGTCCGGCGAGCGCCTCGCTCGCCTCGCGGTGTCCGGCGAGCGCGTCGTTCCAGATCCGAGCGACGTTCGCGCTGGTCGCCGCGAAGCCATCCGACATGCCGTCGAGCTGCCTGTGCACCGCCTGCGTCACCGAGTCGTGCAGCGCCGTGGTCTCGCGCGCGAGACCGGCCATCGTCGCGGCGACGACCGGCTGCAACGCCTCGCCGGCCGCACGCGCGCTGCCGGCCACGCTGTCCTTCAGCGACTGTTCGATGACGCCGGCGAGGCGCTGGTACGCGGCCTCGGTGCGGCCGTAAAACGCGTCGAGGCACGCGATCTGCCGTTCGTTCGACGCGACGCTCTGCTGCTCGATCGCGCTCATCATCGTCTGCAAACGTTCGACCAGTTGCGGCATCGCGTCGGACTGGCGCTGCAGCAGCCGGAAGCTTTCCTCGCGCTGATGGCTGCGCGAATAGACGCGCAGCGTCGTCGCGATCTTCAGGTCGAGCTGTTGCGCGGCATCGAGCCGTTCGCGGCGGCACAGCGCCGACAAAAGCCCAAGCATCGCGGACGTCGAGACACCCGCGATCGAGGTGCCGAACGCGAAGCCGAGCCCCTTGACCGGCGCCGCCAGCGAGGCGCGGATCGCCTGTAGATCGCTGGCGCTTTCGAGCGCGAGGCCGGTGCCGCGCAGCGTCATCACCATGCCGAGCAGCGTGCCGAGCATGCCGAGCAGAACCAGCAGGCCGACCAGATAAGGCGCCAACGCGGGGCCCGGCAGCGCCACGCGCTCGCCCTCGACACGCAGACGCACGGCATTGCGCAACCCCGGATGCAGCGTGTCGAGAAACGCCGACAGCCCCGGCGGCGGACCGGACAGTGCGGAGACCGCGCGCGTCAACGTGCCGGTGGCCTGGCTATAGCGGCGCAATTCGAGCGCGCCCAGCACGTAGAACATGCCGATCAGCAGCGTGACGGCGAACGCGAGCGGGTTGGTGACGGCATAGCCGGCTGCAATCCAGCACACAGCGGCGAGACCCGCGAGAAACACGACGAGATCGATACGATATCTGGACATGGGGTCCCAGTTAGCAGGCGCGAAGGGCCGCGAGCAGCCCTTCGACCGGTTGAAAACGGACATCCAGTTCGGCAAGCAAGACGCTCTGCATGTCCTTGCGGAATACGTCCAGCCACGCGTCCTGCGTGACCGGCGCGCGGTGGCCGGCGGTCGCGGAAACCCCGGCGGGGTCCGCGGCCGCGGCCACGGCTTTTGCCTGGGCGGTGGTGGCGGCGCGGGCCGTGGCCTCAGCCTCAAGCGCTTCGGCCGGCGTGGGATCGGCGCCGGCTTGCATCTGTGCCGGGCTCTGCCGTGCGGCGCTGGCATCGCCTTCGGCATCGGCTGCGGTATCGGCTTCGGCCAGCTTTTGCCGCGCGGCATCCGCTTCGGCTGCGGTTTCGGTTGCAGCTTCAGCTTCGGCCTGCCGCTGAAGCGCAACCTCGCGCAAACGCGCGAAGTGCCCGCCGAGCAATCCCGGCACCGCCGCCAGCACGGTCCGCTCGCGCTCGCTCAGCGCGCGCTCCATCACCGCATCCACGACCGCGAGGCGCGCGAACGCCGGCGTGCGCGCGGCGAGCAGCGCGCGCAGACGGCTGCGCAACGCGCCGATCGCCGTCTCCATCGACTGCTGGAGCGCGAGATAGCGCTGACGAAACACCGCGTAGTCGACTTGCGGGTCGGCGCCGCCGCGTTGTGCCGACATCCGCGTCGAACCATGCGCCGATCCATGCGCCGACGCCCGCGCCGGTGCGTGCCGCCGCGCGGGCGCAAGCACGCTGTCGCCGGCGATGGCACTCGCGAGCGAGCCGCGCACGCGTGCGCATTCGTCCTCGTCGGCGCGGCCGAAGCCGCGCGCGCCGGCGGCGACGGTCGGCGGCGCGCCGTTCAACGCCGACGACAACGCGATCGCATCGGTCCAGCCGAGCCACTGGCTCAGTTGATCCGACAGCGATTGCCGCGATTCGACGGCATCGACCTCCGCGAAACGGGTCAGTAGGCGAACGAGCGCGGGCCCGCTCAGAGCGGTGCGCTGGGGGGCTTGCAACATACCACCGGAAGCAAAAAACTCAGCAGTTTACACGCTGACGGGCGCGAGGCCGATCTCTTCCCCGATCGCCCCCGTCCGCGAGACATTTCAAACATGCGTTCCGATGGCGCAAACCGCACCCGTAGCGGGACTTTTGCGCGGCCCTGGGGCTTTCCCAACCACGGTTTTTCGCCAATAGATCAGCGGGCCGATCAGCGTATAAGATAAAAGCACGCTCCCTTCGCCGCATCCTCGCCGTCCCCTGCCTTTCCAGGCTGCCGCCCTGTTCCGAGCGTCGAGAGCCGTAACCCGGCTGTGACCCGCAGTGACCCTGGACGAGACGCGCAGCCGCATGAAATTCGATACCGTGGTGCTCGGCGCCGGCATTGTCGGTGTGTGCGTCGCCGTGCATCTTCAGAAACGCGGGCGCGCGGTCGCGCTGCTCGACCGCAAGCAGCCCGGCAACGAGACCTCGTTCGGCAACGCGGGGCTGATCCAGCGCGAAGGCGTCTATCCGTACGCGCTGCCGCGCAGGCTCGGCACGCTGCTGCGCTATGCGCGCAACCAGTCGCCCGAGGTGCGCTATCACGCCAACGCCATGCTCGAAACCGCGCCGTTTCTGTGGCGCTACTGGCGCAACTCGCATCCGCTGAAGCACGCGGCCATCGCGAAGTCGTACGCGACGCTGATCGAGCATTGCATCAGCGAACATCACGCGCTGGCCGCCGCCGCGGGAGCCAGCGCGCTGCTGCGCCCGACCGGCTGGATCAAGGTGTTTCGCAGCGGCATTGCCAGGGATGCCGAAATACGGATCGCCGAGCGCTGGCATCGCGAATACGGCGTCGCGTTTGAAACGCTCGACGCACCGCGTCTGCGGCAGCTGGAACCCGACCTCGACAAGCGTCTGCAAGGCGGCCTGCGTTATCCGGACTCCGACACGGTCAGCGATCCGAACGCACTCGTCACCGCATATGCACGCTATTTCGAAGCGCTCGGCGGGCGGTTTTTTATCGGCGACGCCGACACGCTGCGCGAAGGCTGGCAAGTCGACACGCAGGAAGGGACGCTCGAGGCCGAGTCGGTCGTCGTCGCGCTCGGGCCGTGGTCGGATCGCATCAGTACGCGGCTCGGGTATCGGCTGCCGCTCGCGGTCAAGCGCGGCTATCACATGCACTATGCGCCGCGTCAGACGGCGCGGCTCAATCATCCGGTGCTCGACGCCGAAAACGGCTACGTGCTTGCGCCGATGGCGCGCGGCATCCGCCTGACCACCGGCGCGGAAATCGCGCGGCGCGACGCGGACAAAACACCGGCGCAACTCGACGCGGTCGAGCCGATCGCGCGCACGCTGTTCCCGCTCGGCGAGCGTCTCGACGCCGAGCCGTGGATGGGGCGCCGCCCCTGCACGCCGGACATGATGCCGATCATCGGTGCGGCGAAGAAGCATCAGGGCCTGTGGTTTGCATTCGGCCACGCGCATCACGGCCTGACGCTCGGGCCGGTGACGGGCCGGCTGCTCGCCGAGATGATGAGCGGCGAGGAAACGCTCGTGGACCCGTGGCCGTTTCGCGTCGAGCGGTTCTAGCGGAGTGGGCGTGCTGCACGGCTGATTCGTCGGCCGCTCCGCCGCGTTGGCATTGCCACCTTGCCAGGCCGCTGCCTGAACGGAACGGCGCGGAACCGACGCAATAAAAAACGCCTTGGCGCTATTCGCGCCAAGGCGTTTTTTCAAACCAGTCAACGAGACGCCGATCAGGCCGTCGTCACTGCTGCCCTGCGCGGCGACAGCGCCGACACCGCAAAGCTCACGACAATGTTCGCCGCCAGCGCGATCATGCCGATATAAAGCGGATAGTCCTCATGGCCGACATGCAGCCCGTACACCGGCTTGAGCCCCTGCGAAATCGCGAGGCCCGTGCCGAGCGCGATACCGACGAGCCAGCCAATGAACAGGCCCGGCGTATTGAGGCGGCGCGTGTACAGCGAGAACACGACGGCCGGGAAAATCTGCAGAATCCACACGCCGCCGAGCAGTTGCAGATCGATCGCGTACTGCGTCGGCAGGAACACGATGAACAGCAGCGCGCCGAACTTCACGACCAGCGAGACGATCTTCGCGTTGGCGGCCTCGGCTTGCGGCGAAAGATTCGGCGCAACCAGCGGACGCCACAGATTGCGCGTGAACAGATTCGCCGCGCCGATCGACATGATCGCCGCCGGCACCAGCGCGCTGATCGCAATCGCAGCCGCCGCGAAGCCGATGAACCACGCCGGGAACAGCGTGCCGAACAGCGCGGGCACGACGTCGCTGGCCGACTTCACGTTCACGCCGGCCGCGATCGCCATATAGCCGAGCAGCGCGATCAGGCCGAGCAGCAGCGTGTACGCCGGCAGGAAGATCGCGTTCTTGCGCACGGTCTTGGCCGACGCCGACGACAACACCGCCGTCATCGTATGCGGATACATGAACGCGGCGAGCGCCGAGCCGAGCGCGAGCGACGCGAATGCGGTGTACTGCGACGGCTTCAGCAGAATGCCGGTCGCGCCGCCCTTCGCCTGGAAGTGCGCGTCGGCCGCGGCGAACACGTGTCCGTAGCCGCCGAGCTTCACCGGAATCAGCCATACCGCCGCGATCACGACGATATAGATCATGATGTCCTTGACGAACGCGATCATCGCCGGCGCGCGCAAACCGCTCGCATAGGTGTAGAGCGCGAGAATCACGAACGCGACGATCAGCGGCATTTCACCGCTCACGCCGAGCCCCTTGATGACGACCTGCATGCCGACCAGTTGCAGCGCGATATACGGCATCGTCGCGACGATGCCGGTCAGCGCGACCGCGGCCGGAAACCACTTGCCGCCGTACTCGCCGTGCACGTAGTCGGCCGCCGTGATGTGGTTTTTGTCGTGCGCGACTTTCCACAGCTTCGGCATCACCGCGAATACGAACGGATAGACGATGATCGTGTACGGCAACGCGAAGAAGCCATACGCGCCGACCGAATAAACGAGCGCGGGCACCGCGATCACGGTATAGGCAGTATAGAAATCGCCGCCGACGAGGAACCACGAAATGATCGTGCCGAACTGGCGGCCGCCGAGGCCCCACTCGTGCAATTGCGTGAGATCGCCCCGCTTCCAGCGCGCGGCAAAAAAGCCGATCACGGTCACGAGCACGAAGAACGCGATGAATACCGACATCGAGACGGGGTTCACTGGATTCAGGTCGCTCATTTGATACCTCGATACACGATGTAGACCAGCAGCGAGGTCAACGGCACCCACAGAAACTGATACCAGTAGAAAAACGGAAAGCCCGCGAACGAGGGATGCGCGTCGTTATAGAACGGCAGCCACAGCAGCGCGATATAAGGAATCAGCAGAATGAGCCAGCGCCATGAACGGCCGGCGGAAGTGGTGGTCTCCACGTATGTCTCCTGGGTCTTGTCGACACCGCGCGTCATCGCTTATGGCCTGGCGTGCAGGTGTCCGGTTGCCTGAGGTCAGGCGGAAAAACAGGCAGCGGGCGCGCCGTTCGGGGAATTTCATGGAATTCCGGGAATTCCCTAAGAAACGGCCCGAACGCCGCGGCTCGCGCGAGCGCTTGCGCCGCAAGTGCCGAAACCGCTCCGCGAACGGCGCGCAGGGCCCCCACGCGGCACGGCGCGCCGCGGGGATGTAGTATTCGCCTTCACGGGCGTCCTCACAAGCGCGCAACTACGTAAGCAGTCTACGTAATACTACGTAGACTGCCGGCCGTTTTTCAACGATGAAACTCAAAGCAAAGATTGTGCTGCTCGCGATCGTGCCGTTCCTGGCGGCGATCGCCAGCATCGAAACGGGGGTGCGCCGCGAAGCCACGGCACTCGCCGAGCGGCAGCACGCGACGACCCAGGCAGCTTACCTCGCGAGCAAGGAGATCGAACTCAGGCACTACGTCGAACTCGCGACCACCGCGATCGAGCCGCTCTACGACGCGCTGCTGCGCATGCGCGCGCTCGCCGTGCTCAAGAAGATGGATTTCGGCGAGGACGGCTACTTCTTCGTCTACGACATGCATGGCCGCTCGCTGATGCATCCGCGCGAGCCCGATCTGGTCGGCCGCGATCTCTGGTCGCTGCGCGACAGCCAGGGCGCGCCGACGATCCAGCAACTGCTCGCCGCGGCCGCGCGCGGCGGCGGTTACGTGCGCTATCTGTGGCATCGCCCGTCGACCGGCAAGATCGAGTCGAAACTAGGCTACGTGGTGCCGCTCGAACGCTGGGGCTGGATGATCGGCACCGGCATCTATCTCGACGACGTCGACTCGACGCTCGCGCATATCGACGCCGAGGCGGCCGCCAATATCGATCGCACGATGAAGTGGATCGACGCGATCGCGGTGGCCGGGCTCGCGGTGATCGCGCTGTGCGCGCTCGTGCTCAACGTCAGCGAATATCGCAGCGCCGACGCGAAACTGAAGCGGCTCGCGCGCCAGGTGGTCGAATCGCAGGAAAACGAACGCGCGCGGCTGTCGCGCGAATTGCACGACGGCATCAGCCAGATGATGGTCTCCGTGAAGCTGCTGCTCGAATCGGCGCTCGCGCGCCTCGAACGCGGCGACGCGCGCGTGCCCGCCGCCGAAGCCGCGCTGTCCACCGGTCTTACCCGGCTCGGCGATACGCTGCGCGAAGTCCGGCGCATTTCTCATGCGCTGCGGCCGTCGATGCTCGACGACCTCGGCGTCGCCGCCGCGCTCGAACAGCTCACGCGCGAACTGAGCGAACAGTCGGGCATCGAGATCGGCTTCACGCAGATCGCGCACACGCACGCGGCCACCTTGCCCGATGCGGTCAACACCGCGCTCTTTCGCATCGCCCAGGAAGCGCTGACCAACATCGTCCGTCATGCGCAGGCGTCGAGTGCATCGCTTGCGCTCGACATCGCGCACGACGCGGTCACGCTGACGATCGCCGACAATGGCCGCGGCTTCGACGTCACCGATGCGTTCGTCGGCCGGCGCGCGGGCGTCGGTCTGCGCAACATGCGCGAACGGCTCGAAGCGCTTGGCGGCAAACTCGCGCTCGCCTCGCAGGCGGGCCACACCGTCGTCACCGCGCGCGTGCCGTTGCCAACCACCGATGCCCCGCTGCCGCCCTTGCAGGAAATCCGCTCATGAACGACAACGCTTCTGCCACGAGCGCGCGCCTGCTGCTCGTCGACGATCATCCGCTCGTGCGCGACGGCCTGCGCGCGCGTCTCGAAGCCGTGCGCCATTTCGAAGTGGTCGGCGAAGCGGACAACGCACAGGAAGCGCTCGCACTCGCCGAGAAGGCGGCACCGCACCTCGCGCTGATGGACGTCGGCATGAAGAACGGCATGAACGGCATTGCGTTGACGGGCCTTTTTCACGAGCGTTTTCCGGCGATTCGCGTGCTGATGCTGTCGATGCACGACAACCTCGAATACGTGACGCAAGCGGTGCGCGCCGGTGCGAGCGGCTACGTGCTGAAGGATTCGCCCGCGCTCGAAATCATTCAGGCGATCGGTGCCGTGCTCGACGGCAAGACGTTTTTCAGCGCGGAATTGAGCGCGCGGCTGATCCAGGCGTCGGCGACGCAATCGCCGGTCGAGCGGCTCACGCCTCGCGAGCGCGATATTCTCGATGCGCTCGCCGAGGGTCTGTCGAGCAAGCAGATCGCGCAACGCAACGATCTGTCCGTGCGCACCGTGGAGACGCACCGGCAGAATCTGAAGCGCAAGCTCGAGATCGAGGGGCAGGCGGAGCTGATCAAGTTCGCGGTCGAATATCGGCGCGCGCGGCGCTAGGTTGCTTCGCGGGTCGCGCGATAATGGATCGATGGCGCGCGCCGATGCTTTCGAGCCTGTTTCACCACCGGTGCTTGAGGACTCCCCAAACCGCAGCAGGAACTGGAGCAAGCATGAAACGCCTGACCGAACGCCGGCTTGCCTGTCTGCTGATCTGCGCGGCAACGGCCTACGCTTATGCCGAAGCGCCGCGCGTCAATCGCGGCCACGACCCTTTCTTTCAGATATCCCAGGCAATCGCCGATTGCCCGACACCGCTCGGTCCATTCGAAACGGAACAGGAATGGCTCGACGACAGCCATTACCGCATCGAGCGTGGCAATAGCTGCTGGATCGAAGGACGCTGCCGCTTGCCGAACGCCTATCTATACGACGCGGAAATCGCCGAAACCGTGCGGCGGCGTCTCGCGAATCTCAACGTCGCGACGCACTGGCGCGAACAGTCCACGCTCTGGCTGACCTTGCAGCGCCGCTTTATTTATGTCGAAGGCTGCGTCGCGCCGGGTTTCGACAAGAAGACATTCCTGACCGAACTCGCGAAAACCGCGGACGTCGAGCGCGTCATCGACAACACCGTCACGAACCCGCATGCCGCACAGCTGCCTTATCGTACACAGGCCGAGCCGGACAAACCGGTGCTGGAGCCCGGCAATTAAATTAGCGCGATGCCTACGGAGTTAGGGTCTACGCGGAACCATGCCGGTACATCCTCACCGGCACGTTCCGCCATCGAAGCCTCTCAGCGAAGCCGCTCACTAATCCGCCGCGCCCGCGCGATCGCTGTTCTCCCGCACGATCTTCTCGATCAACGCATCCGCTTCACGCGAAACGTCGTCATGCACACGCGTGCTCTGCGTAATCGCCGACGTATCGTTGCCGATCAGATGACCGCCGCGCTCATGCGTATCGACCGAAGCCTGCATCGATAAACCGAGCCGCAGCGGATGCGCAGCCAGTTCGGCCACATCGAGCGAAATCACGATCGGCACGCGCTGCACGACCTTGATCCAGTTGCCCGCCGCGTTCTGCGACGGCAGCATCGAAAACGCACTGCCCGTGCCCGCCGAAAAACCTTCGACGTGGCCGTGATAAACGACCTGCGAGCCATACACGTCCGACACGAGCCGCACCGGCTGGCCCACGCGCATATGGCGAATCTGCCCTTCCTTGAAGTTCGCCTCGACCCAGAGATGTTCGAGCGGAACGATCGACATCAGCGTCACGCCGGGCCCGACCTGCTGGCCGATCTGCACCGCACGCTGGCCGACCGTGCCGTCGATCGGCGCAATCACCGTCGTGCGTTGCAGGTTCCGGTAAGCGAGCCGCAACTGCGCGGCGGCCTGTAACACGGGCGGACTCGATTCGATCGACGATTTGCCGCCGAGCGCGCGCGCGGCATCGAGCTGCACCTGCGCGGACGCGAGATTCGCCTGCGCGACAGCCACCGTCTCTTTCGCACGCGCGAGTTCTTCCGGCGACACCACTTCCACCGACGCATGATCGCGCGCGGCCAACGCACGCTGCGCGAGCGCGAGTTCGGCGCGGCGCGCGTCGATCGATTGCACATAGAGCTTGCGCGAAATCGCGGCGTTCGCCACCTGACGCACGGCCGACGTCAACTGCGCGCGCGCCTGCGCAAACGCGGCAGCGGCCTCGGCATCGTCGAGCTTGACGAGCGGCTGGCCCGCGCGCACGTGACGCGTGTTCTCGACCAGAATGTCGGTGACCGTACCGGGGATTTGCGCCGCGATCTGCACGATGTTGCCAGCCACGTACGCGTCGTCGGTTTCCTCGAAGAAGCGCGAACTGAAGCCCCAGTACGAGAGCCACGCCACACCGGCGAGCGCGACCACGCCGAAGAAGAGCGCAAAGCGCCGCCGCCGCGTTGCGCGCTTCACATCGGGTGCGCCGCTCTCCGCCGCGTGCGCTGCGTGGGCCTGTTCCTGTGTCCAGCCGGCCGCCTGCTGTGCCTGTTTATCGTTATGCATTCAATCGAAGTGCGAATCCATGAGGCGTGCGTGAGAGAAAAGAACCGTCTGCGAATGAACGATCGGTGCGCCGCTGATCTTGCGTTCGTCGAAGCCGCCGCCGAGCGCGCCGATCAGCGCGACTTGCAGCAGCATGCGGCGGCCTTGCAGATCGGCCTGTTGCGCGCGTTCGTCGAGCAGCGACAGATCGGCGAGCATCACGTCCTTCTGCATGCCGATGCCGCGCCGGTGCCGCTCGCGCGCAATCGCGACGATGCGCGTGGCCGAATCGACCGCGCGGTTCTGCTCGGCCGACAGACGCTCGACCGTGCGCAGCGAAGTCAGTTGACGCGCAACGTCGCCGAGCGCTTCGTCGACGGTCTTGTTGTAGAGGCTCACCGCCGCGTCGACGTTCGCGTAGTCGCCGTGCAATTGCGCGCGCAACCGCGTACGGTCGAACACCGGCAGCGAAATCGCCGGCCCGACCGAACCGGTCAACGCCGCGCGCGAGAACAGCGCGGCCGGCGTCAACGCGGTCAAGCCCGCGAACGCCGCAAGATTGACGTCGGGATAGAACTGCGCGCGCGTCGCGTCGATATGGTTGAGCGCCGCTTCGGCACGCAGCCGCGCGGCGACGATATCGGGCCGGCGGCCGAGCAGATCGACCGGCAATTGCGCGGGCAACGGCGCGTCGGCGGCCGCCGCGAGTTGCGGACGATGCAGCGACAGGCCACGCTCGGGCCCTCGGCCCGTCAGCACGCCGAGCTGCAACTCGGTCAGCGTGATGCGCTCGTCGTTGAGGGCCTGTTGCGACGCGAGGCGGCTGCGCTTCAACTCGGCATCGGCCGCGTCGTACGCATTGTCGATGCCGCGCGCGCTGCGCTCGCGCAATACCGTATCGACACCGTCGGCCGCCTGTTGCTTCTGCAGCAGCAGCGCTTGCATCGTGAATGCGCGGTCCAGTTCGCAGTACAGCGTGACGAGTGCGACCATCAGCGTAAGGCGCGCCTGTTCCGCGTCGACGCGCGTCGCGTCGCGCGAAGACAGCAGGCTGCGCGTAAGCGCCGCGTTCTTGCCCCACAGATCGAGCTGATAGCTGAGTTCCGCCATCAATGCCGATGGCGACACCACCGGATCGTCGAACAGTTGCACCGGAAACTGCTGTCCCGCGACGGACACGTTCGCGACATTGTTCGGTTGCGGCAGGCGCGCCTTGTTGACCGACGCGAGCGCCGTGCCGTTCAATCCGGACAACGAGGCAAACTGCTCCAGTTGCGACTGCGCCGCGCCGACGCGCGCCTGCGCGATCTGCAGATCGGGATTGTGCTGCAATGCCTCGGCGGCCAGTTCGTCGAGTTGCGGATCGCCGTAGCGCTTGACCCAATCGGGTGCGGGCCATGCGCCGTTCGCGTCGGGGCCGAGCGTTTTCGCGAGCGCATCGGCGCCCGGTTGCAGCGGTTCGACACTCGCATGCAAACCGGCATCGCTGACGCAGCCGCTCAACGCCGCCGAGATCAGCAGCATGGGCAGCGCGTGTCGCGTAAGAAATCGCATGGTGGTTGGCTTCATGAGCGGTTTCATGAATGGTGCGGGTGATGCAGCGCGGCTTCGCCGGCGCGTGATGGAGAAGAGGAACCCGCCGCGGTGGCCTTCCTCACGCTAGCCGTTTTTGCGGCCAGCCGTGGACGGGCCTGTTCGAGCGGTCCCATGCGTCCGAACAAACCGTCGATCAGCCCCTGCGCGATCGCGCTCAGCTTCGCGAGCTTGTCGTGTTCGGCCAGAACGATCTGTACGATCTGCCATAGCGTGAGCAGGTTCGGCACGATCGCGACTGGCAGGCGCAAGCCATATTGCAACGCGAGTTGCATCGCATTGCGTGCGCTGTAATAGCGACGAAAGCCGGGGTGATTCATCGTCGTCATTTCGAATGCGCCGAGTTTATGGCGGCGCCGCGAACCGATCCGGTGCAGTAGCACGAGCGATGGCACGAGATAGACGGGTACGTTGCGCAGCAAGGCGCGCAGGCAGTACTCGGTATCGACGTGATCGATAAACAGGCTTTCGTCGAAACGGCCGAGACGCGCGAATGCCTCGCGCGAAATAACGGAGCCCGAGGAGATCAGAAACGCGCAGCGCTGCAATGAGGCAGCGGCGTCCGTCGCGAGGCGCTTGACCGCGAGGCCGCTCGTGACGAGTTCCGGCAAATAGCGCTGATCGTTTTCGTCGAAAATACGTGGCCCCATCAGGAACGGCTGACCATCGAGCGGCGTGCAACGCTCGCGCATCACGTCGAAATAGCCCTCAGGCATGGTCGAGTCCTGATCGAACAGCGCGACCGCATCCATACCGTGGCCGAACAGCGCATGCAGTCCGCTATTGAATGCGCCCGCAATGCCGTGACGATTGCCGTGATGCAGCAGTGCGATGCCGGCATCGCCGAGCACTTGCGCCGCGCGAGCGTCGGGCTCGGGCGAGTTGTCGATCACGAGCAGGCGGTCGCACACCGCGCGCATCGCCACCGCACGCGCGAGTTGTTCGTCGTTCGGATGAAACAGTACGATCAGCGCGGCCAATTTCGTCATTGGCTTTCTCCTAGTGTCCGAGCGTCATCGCGGAGCCGCGTTTCGGACGCGTGAGCCACATCATCGCGGCGAGCGCGAGACAGGTGACGCTCGCCATATAGAACATGTCGCCGGTCGCCATCATGTAGGCCTGCTGCTGCACGACGTGGTGCAGCGTCGTGACTTCGCGCGCGCCGTCGATCCCGAAACCATGCAGCTTCTGCACGAACTGCTGCGTATTGCCCGACGATTTCGTCACCGCCTGGGAAATCACGTCGTAGTGAAACAACGCGCGGTTGTCCCACAACGTGACGCTCATCGCGGTACCGAATGCGGCCGACAGCGTGCGCAGGAAATTCGACAGGCTCGAGGCGGCGGCCAGCTTGTGATCGGGTACGCGCGACAGCGTCGCGGCGGTCAGCGGAATAAAAAAGCACGGCAGGCCGATGCCCTGGATCAGACCGGGCGTGATGATCTGCACGAAGGTCATCGTCAGCGTGAAATGCGCGTTCCACCACAGCACGGCCGCGAATACGAGAAAGCCGAACGTCGCGAGGACGCGCGCGTCGAAACGCGGCGCGTAAATGCCGACCAGAATCGAAAACACGAGC
>Ga0154001_1000013_pt1 | contig 46564 bp, 36 predicted proteins | sample TSNJ085MetaG_FD_104699 | JGI IMG/M metagenome (GOLD analysis project Ga0154001, IMG submission 104699) | Attine ant fungus gardens microbial communities from New Jersey, USA - TSNJ085 MetaG | ecosystem: Host-associated > Fungi > Mycelium > Unclassified | place: USA: New Jersey, Wharton State...
ATACCGTCCGCGCTGCGCCGGGCCCTGCCGTTGTACAGTAACGAGGTGATCCTGATGCTGCACGCGACCACGGTCGCGTTCACGGCCACGGTGCCCGACCTCCTGAAGGTCGCGCGCGACGCGAACTCGGCGACCTACCAGTCGTTCAACGCATTCGGGCTCGCGGCGCTGATTTATCTCGTCGTGTCGTTCGCGCTGGTGGCGCTGTTCCGGCGCGCCGAGCGGCGCTGGCTTGCGTATCTCGCGGTGCGTACGCATTGAGCGCGCGTTGACGCTATCGCATCGGGCGCCGCGCGCTTCGGCAAGGCGGCGTTCGCACCAGACTGATCCGTATTTTCACTGGGAGAGCATCTTGCTCCATACCACCCAAACCGAAGCTTGCAAGCTCGCCGCGCAGGACATCCACAAGCGCTACGGCGACAATGAAGTGCTCAAGGGCGTCTCGCTCAACGCGAACAAGGGCGACGTAATCAGCATCATCGGCGCGAGCGGTTCGGGCAAGAGCACCTTCCTGCGTTGCATCAACTTTCTGGAGCGGCCGAACGCCGGGCAGATCATCGTCGACGGCGAAGCGGTGAAGACGAAGACCGATCGCGCCGGCAATCTCGAAGTCGCCGATCACAGGCAGTTGCAGCGCATCCGCACGAAGCTCGCGATGGTGTTCCAGCACTTCAACCTGTGGGCGCACATGAACGTGCTCGAGAACGTGATCGAAGCGCCGATTCATGTGCTCGGTCTGAAGCGCAAGGACGCCGAGGAGCGGGCGCGCGAATATCTCGAGAAGGTCGGGCTTGCGTCACGCGTCGAGAAGCAGTACCCGTCGCATCTGTCGGGCGGCCAGCAGCAGCGCGTTGCGATTGCGCGCGCGCTCGCGATGGACCCGGACGTGATGCTGTTCGACGAGCCGACTTCCGCGCTCGACCCCGAACTCGTCGGCGAAGTGCTGAAGGTCATGCAGAAGCTCGCCGAGGAAGGCCGCACGATGATCGTCGTCACGCACGAAATGGGCTTCGCGCGCAACGTCTCGAACCATGTGATGTTTCTGCACCAGGGCCGCACCGAGGAAGAGGGCGATCCCGCCGAGGTGCTGAGCGCGCCGTGCAGCGAGCGCCTCAGGCAGTTCCTCTCCGGCAGCCTGAAGTAACGTGCCGCGCGCTTTGCAGCGGTAACCGATGGCCCGCCCGTCCAGCCCGGCTCGCACGACGCAGGTCGCGATCGTCGCATTGCCGCCCGTGTCGATGTCGGGCGTCGGGCCTATTGTCGACGTGCTCAATCTCGCCAACGAAATCGACGGCCGCGCGCTGTACCGCGTGCAGGTCTGTTCGTGGGACGGCCGCGCGGTGCCGCTCGCGGGCGGCGCGCAATGGCCCGCCGATGCCGCGTTCGGCGACGCGATCGCGTGCGACTGGCTCATCGTCGTCAGCGAGCGCTTTCAGCAGTTCGCCGACTATCGTCTGTTTCTCGCGAGCCTCGCGCGCGTCGGCCGGCGCACGCCGCTCGTCACTGGCATTCATCATGGCGTGTGGTGGCTCGCCATGGCGGGGCAGTTGTCCGGCTATCGCGTCAGCGTGAACTGGGAAACCTATCAGCAGTTCTCCGAACAATTCGAGCGCTCGATCGTCACGCAGCAGATCTTCGAGATCGACCGCGATCGCGCGACCTGCGCGGGCGGCCAGGCGAGCGTCGATTTCATGCTCGCGATGATCGGCCGCGAGCATGGTCCCGAACTCGCGGAACGCATTGCCGATACGCTCGGCGTCGGAGTGTTGCGCAACGGCGAGGTGCGTCAGCGCATTCCGTTCGTGACCGCGCCGGGCGAGCGCCATCCGCGCCTGAACGACGCGTTGCTGCTGATGGAGGCGAACATCGAGGACCCGCTCACGACCGATGAAATCGCCGGCCTCGTCGGCGTCTCGCGGCGGCAACTGGAGCGGCTGTTTCGCCAGTATCTCGGCGCGATGCCGTCCAAATACTATCTGGGGCTGCGGCTGTCGAAGGCGCGTACGCAATTGCAGCGCACCAGCAAATCGGTCGTGCAGATCAGCCTCGCGTGCGGGTTTGCGTCGGCGGCGCATTTTTCGAACGCGTATCGCGAGCGTTTCGGCGTCACGCCGCGCGAGGATCGCCGCAACTGGATCGACCGGCAGACCGGCGCGCACGGCGGCGCGGGCAGCGAGCCGCGGCCGGCCGCGATGATCGAGCGGCCCGAGGTGGATTGAGCGCGGCCGGCCGCGGCGGCGGCGAGGCAGATTCCCGGCAGCGGCCGCCGCGCGTGGAACCGCATGGAAAGCGTCGCGTATGCGCAAGACGTATCGCGCGTGGTTTCCTACACTAGCTGTATTACCCGTTACCCGTGAGAGGATTTGCCATGAACGACCTGACTGTGACACGACAGACCTTCGACGAAGTCATGGTGCCGGTGTTTTCCCCCGCCGCCTTCGTACCGGATCGCGGTCTCGGCTCGCGCGTCTGGGACACGCAAGGCCGCGACTATATCGACTTCGCCGGCGGCATCGCCGTCACCGCGCTCGGTCATGCGCATCCCGAGCTGCTGAAGGTGCTGCACGAGCAGGGCGGCAAGCTCTGGCACATCGGCAATGGCTACACGAACGAGCCGGTGCTGCGCCTTGCGAAGCGCCTCGAAAACCTGACCTTCGCCGACCGCGCGTTTTTCGCCAACTCGGGCGCCGAGGCGAACGAGGCGGCGCTCAAGCTCGCGCGCCGCGTCGCGTTCGACCGCCACGGCGCGCAGAAAGCCGAAATCATCTCGTTTGCGCAGTCGTTCCATGGCCGCACGCTGTTCACGGTCAGTGTCGGCGGCCAGCCGAAGTACTCGGAAGGCTTCGGCCCGGTGCCGGCCGGCATCACGCATCTGCCGTACAACGACATCGAGGCGGCGAAGAAGGCAATCGGCGCACAGACCTGTGCGGTGATCGTCGAGCCGATCCAGGGCGAAGGCGGCGTGATCCCGGCCGACCCGGCGTTCCTCAAGGTACTGCGCGAAGCATGCGACCAGCACAACGCGCTGCTGATTTTCGACGAAGTGCAAACCGGGGTGGGCCGTAGCGGCTACTTCTATGCGTACCAGGACACGGGCGTTACGCCGGATATCCTGACCACCGCGAAGGCGCTCGGCAACGGCTTCCCGATCGGCGCGATGCTGACCACCCAGGAGCTCGCCGCGCATTTCAAGGTCGGCGTGCATGGCACGACTTACGGCGGCAATCCGCTCGGCTCGGCGATCGCGGAAAAAGTGGTCGAGCTCGTCAGCGACCCGAAGCTGCTCGAAGGCGTGCGCTCGCGCGGCGCGACGCTGAAGGGCCACCTCGCGAAGCTCAACGAGCGCTTCGGGCTCTTCACCGAAGTGCGCGGCAAGGGGTTGCTGATCGGCGCCGAACTGAACGACACGTACAGGGGGCGCGCGAAGGATTTCGTCACCGCGGCCGGCCAGCATGGCGTCATCATGCTGATGGCGGGGCCGGACGTGCTGCGCTTCGTGCCGTCGCTGATCATGCCGCTCGACGACATGGCCGAAGGCTTCGCGCGTCTCGAGAAGGCGTTCGGCGAACTTGTCGGCACGGCCCAGGCCGCCTCGCACTGATCCACGGCCACGCGTTCATGCATAACGACACGCTCTCGGACACGCACACGCACATGCACCCGCAGCGGATCATGCGTCACATTCAACAGGAACGATGATGCTATTCGTACGTCCAGGCCGCCTCGCCGATCTCGATGCGCTCGAACATATGGCGCGCACCGCGCAGCCGGTGCTGCATTCGCTGCCGCACGACCGGCGCGCGCTCGAAGCGCGCGTCGCGCTGTCGGAAGACTCGTTTCGCGCGGAAGTCGATTTTCCGGGCGAGGAGTTCTATCTGTTCGTGCTCGAAGACCCGGCGAGCGGCAAGCTCATGGGCACCGCGAGCATCGTCGCGGCGGCCGGTTATGCGGACCCGTTCTACGCGTTTCGCAACGACGCGCTGATTCATGCGTCGCGCGAACTGCACGTGAACCGCAAGATTCACGCGCTGACGATGTCGCACGAGCTGACCGGCAAGAGCCGGCTCGCGGGCTACTACATCGACCCGTCGCTGCGCGGCGATGCCGCCGCGCAGCTGATGTCGCGTGCGCGCATGATGTACATCGCCGCGAATCGCAAGCGCTTCACGCCCGAGGTGTTCTCGCTGCTGCTCGGCGTCACCGACGAGAACGGCGTGTCGCCGTTCTGGGAAGCGGTGGGGCGCAAGTTCTTCGGCCGCGATTTCGCCGACATCGAAATCGAATCGGGCGGCCGCAGCCGCACGTTCATTGCCGAAGTGATGCCGACCTATCCGATCTATGTGCCGCTGTTGCCCGAAGCGGCGCAGCGCGTGCTCGGCGAGCCCGATGCGAACGCGCTGCTCGCCTACGAGATTCATCTCGAGGAAGGCTTCGAGACCGACCGCTACGTCGATATTTTCGACGCAGGCCCGGTGCTGACCGCACAGGTCGATCGCAGCGTGTCGGTCAGGCACAACGAAACGCGCGTCGTGCGCGAGGCGCCCGCGCCGCGCGGCGAAACCTACCTGATCGCGCACAACGGCGCCGATGGCGCGTTCCGCTGCGTGCTCGGCGAACTCGCGCCGGGCAAGGCGTCGGGCGCCGCCTTGTCGCAGGCGGCGCGCGCCGCGCTCGGCGTGCGCGAAGGCGACGCGGTGCGCTGCGTGCCGCTGCATCAGCCGCAGGATGAACATTCGGGAGAAGCGCAATGATCGTCGTTCGCGTGGTGCAACGAGGCGATGTGGATGCGCTGATGCGGCTCGCGCAGGAAACCGGGCCGGGCCTGACCACCTTCAAGCCGGACCGCGATGCGCTCGCGGCACGCGTCGAACGCGCGCGCCGCACGCTGGAAGACCGGGCCGAGCCGCACGAGGCCGGCTACTTCTTCGTGATGGAAGACACGGCGACCGGCGACATAGCCGGCGTGTGCGGCATCGAAACGGCGGTGGGGCTGCGGCAGCCGTTCTACAACTATCGCGTGAGCACGGTCGTGCATGCGAGCCAGGACCTCGGCATCTGGACGCGCATGCATGCGCTGAACATTTCGCATGACCTCACCGGCTATGCGGAGGTGTGCTCGCTGTTTCTGAGCCCGCGTTATCGCGCGAGCGGCGTCGGCGGTCTGCTGTCGCGCTCGCGCTTCATGTTTTTCGCGCAGTTTCGCGAGCGTTTTCCGCAGCGTCTATGCGCGGAGATGCGCGGCCATTTCGACGCGGAAGGCACCTCGCCGTTCTGGCGCGCGGTCGGCTCGCATTTCTACCAGATCGATTTCAACGCGGCCGATTATCTGAGTTCGCATGGCCGCAAGGCGTTTCTCGCCGAGCTGATGCCGCGTTATCCGGTGTACGTCGAGTTGCTGCCCGAAGAGGCGCAGCGCTGCGTCGGCCTCACGCATAGCGACACGATTCCCGCGCGCCGCATGCTCGAAGCGGAAGGGCTGCGCTACGAGAATCACGTCGATATCTTCGACGCGGGCCCGGTGCTCGAATGCCATATTGCCGATCTGCGCACCGTGCGCGAGAGCGTGGTGGTCGCGGCCGAAATCGGCGAGGCTGCGGAACCCGCTGCGCAGGACGGAGCGAAGTCGATGGTATCGAATACGTCGCTCGGAGATTTTCGCGTCGGCGTGGTGGCGGGCGTGCCGCACGCAGGCGGGTTCCGCCTGAGCGCCGCCGAGGCCGCCGCGCTCGGCGTCAAGGCCGGCGATCCGCTGCGGGTGCTGCCGTCGAAACACAAACAGGGATGATTATGAGCGAGCTTTTTATCGACGGCGGCTGGGCTGCCGGCATCGGACCCGCGTTCGCATCGCGCAACCCCGGCACGGGCGCGGTGGTGTGGCAAGGCAACAGCGCCTCGGCGGACGACGTCGATCGCGCGGTACGCAGCGCGCGGCGCGCATTCGCGGCATGGTCGGCGCTGACGCTCGACGAGCGCTACGCGGTGGTGCGCCGCTTCGCCGCGCTCGTGACCGAGCGCAAGGAAGCGCTCGCCGCAGCGATCGGCCGCGAGACCGGCAAGCCGCTCTGGGAAGCGCGTACCGAAGCGGCCTCGATGGCCGCGAAGGTCGAGATCTCGATCCAGTCGTACAACGAACGCACCGGCGAAAAACGCTCGGCGATGGCCGATGGCACCGCGGTGCTGCGGCATCGTCCGCATGGCGTGGTGGCCGTGTTCGGCCCGTATAACTTCCCGGGCCATCTGCCGAACGGGCATATCGTGCCTGCGTTGATCGCGGGTAACGCGGTCGTGTTCAAGCCGTCCGAACTCGCACCCGGCGTTGCCGCGCTCACCGTGCAGATCTGGCGCGACGCGGGCTTGCCCGCCGGCGTGCTCAATCTCGTGCAGGGCGAGAAAGACACCGGCATCGCGCTGGCGAATCACCGGCAGATCGACGGCTTGTTCTTCACCGGTAGTTCGGATACCGGAACATTGCTGCACAAACAGTTCGGCGGCCGGCCCGAGATCGTGCTTGCGCTCGAGATGGGCGGCAACAATCCGCTCGTGATCGGGCCCGTGGCGGACCTCGACGCCGCCGTGCATCACACGATTCAATCGGCGTTTCTGTCGGCGGGGCAGCGCTGCACCTGCGCGCGCCGCATCTTCGTGCCCGACGATGCGTTCGGTGAGCGCTTCCTCGCGCGCCTGACTGAAGTGAGCGCGCGCATTGGCGTCGGCGAATACGATGCCGAGCCGCAGCCGTTCATGGGGGCTGTCGTGTCGGCGCGCGCGGCCTCGCGTTTGATGAGCGCGCAGGAAAATCTGCTTGCGCGCGGCGCGAAGGCGCTGCTGAAAATGGCGCAACGCGATCCGCAGCTCGGCTTCGTCACGCCCGCGATTCTCGACGTGACCGGCGTGCAGGATCTGCCCGACGAGGAGCACTTCGGCCCGCTCGCGCAGATCATCCGCTACCGCGACTTCGACGCCGCGCTCGAACAGGCGAACGATACCGAATTCGGTCTCTCGGCGGGCCTGCTCGCCGACGACGAAGCCCTGTGGACGCATTTCCAGCGCACGATCCGCGCGGGCATCGTCAACTGGAACCGGCCGACCAACGGCGCTTCGTCGGGCGCGCCGTTCGGCGGTCCGGGCCGCTCGGGCAATCACCGGCCGAGCGCGTACTATGCGGCCGACTACTGCGCCTACCCGATGGCCTCGGTCGAGAGCGCGCAACTGCATATGCCCGCGAGCGTCTCGCCGGGCCTTCAATTCTAAGGATCGACGATGCTGCAAGCCACTGAAGCCAATTTCGACGGCCTGGTCGGCCCGACTCACAACTATGCGGGGCTCTCGTTCGGCAATGTCGCGTCGCAGAACAACGAGAAGTCGGTCGCGAATCCGAAGGCCGCCGCGCGCCAGGGTCTGCGCAAGATGAAGCAGTTGGCCGACCTCGGTTTTCATCAGGGCGTGTTGCCGCCGCAGGAGCGTCCCTCGATGCGGCTGTTGCGCGAACTCGGCTTTTCCGGCGACGACGCTTCGGTCATCGCCCGTGTCGCGCAGAACGCGCCCGAGTTGCTGGCCGCCGCGAGTTCGGCCTCGGCGATGTGGACCGCCAACGCGGCGACCGTGAGCCCGTCGTCCGATACGCACGACGGCCGCGTGCATTTCACGCCGGCCAATCTGTGCAGCAAGCTGCATCGCGCGATCGAGCACGAGTCGACGCGCCGCACGCTGCGCGCGATGTTTAGCGATACCGACCGTTTCGTCGTGCACGAGGCGCTGCCCGGCACGCCCGCGCTTGGCGACGAAGGTGCCGCGAACCACACGCGCTTTTGCGAGCAATACAGCGCGCGCGGCGTCGAATTCTTTGTGTACGGCCGCAGCGAGTATCGTCGCGGGCCGGAGCCGAAGCGTTATCCGGCGCGTCAGACCTTCGAGGCGAGCCGCGCCGTCGCGCATCGTCATGGCTTGCAGGAAGCCGCGACCGTCTATGCGCAGCAGAACCCGGACGTAATCGACGCGGGCGTGTTTCATAACGACGTGATCGCGGTCGGCAATCGCAACACGTTGTTCTGCCATCAACTCGCGTTCGTCGAACAGAGCGCGGTGTACGACGAACTGCGCTCGAAGCTCGCGCACCTGCATGCGGGCTTCAACGTGATCGAAGTGCCCGATGCGCAGGTCGGCGTTGCCGATGCCGTGACGTCGTATCTGTTCAACAGCCAGTTGCTGACGCGTCCCGACGGCAAGCAGGTGCTCGTGGTGCCGCAGGAGTGCCGCGAGAATCTGCGCGTGGCCGCGTATCTCGACGAACTGACGTCGCATCGCGGGCCGATCGACGAAGTGCTCGTGTTCGATCTGCGCGAGAGCATGAAGAACGGCGGTGGTCCGGCGTGTTTGCGTCTGCGCGTCGTGCTCGACGACACCGAACGTGCGGCCGTCGCGCCGGGCGTATGGATCGACGACACGCTGTTCGGCCGCCTCGATGCGTGGATCGAGAAGCACTATCGCGACCGTCTCGCGCCGGCCGATCTGACCGATCCGCAACTGCTCGTCGAATCGCGCACCGCGCTCGATGAACTGACGCAGATTCTCGACCTCGGTTCGCTCTATGACTTCCAGCGCTGAGTCTGCGATGTCGGCCGCGATCCCGATGCTCGACGATTTCCTCGCATGGACGCTCGCGGGCAGGCGGCCTGCCGCGCATGAAGCGCAGGGCGTGTGCGCGAATGGCGTGCACTGGTCATGGCTCGACGAGGGTGTGCTCATGATGGAGCCGACGCAGGCACCAATGCAGAGGTCGACTCAAGCCGCCACGCACGGCTCCATCGGAAAACCCGCCATCCCGCGCAGCGTACTGGTCTCGGCCGGCGTCCACGGCGACGAAACCGCGCCGATCGAACTGCTTTCGCGCATGATCGCCGATCTCGCGCGGGGCCGTGCCGCGCTCGCGTGCCGCCTGCTCGTGATTCTCGGCAACGTCGATGCGATGCGTGACGGCTCTCGTTATCGCGACGACGATCTGAACCGTCTCTTCAGCGGCCGTCATCTGCAATTGCCGCACAGCCACGAAGCGCCGCGCGCGGCGGCGCTCGAAGCGGCCGCGACGCGCTTCTTCGCGGCGGCGTCCGAGGCGCCCGGCGCGCGCTGGCACATCGACATGCATACGGCGATTCGCGCCTCCGCGTTCGAGCGTTTCGCGCTGCTGCCGCATACCGGCAAGCCGTTTTCGCGTGCGATGTTCGAATGGCTCGGCGAGGCGCGCATCGGCGCGGTGCTGCTGCATACGACGAAGGGCAACACGTATTCGCATTTCACCGCGCAGGCGTGCGGCGCCGAGGCTTGCACGCTCGAACTGGGCAAGGTGCGTCCGTTCGGCGAGAACGACCTCACGCGTTTCGCGGGCGCCGACCTCGCAGTGCGCGCGCTGCTCGCCGGAACGCGGGTCGGCGCGCAAGCGCATCAGCCAACGAATCAGCGAACCGATGCGGAATCCGATACGGAATTCGCCGCACCCGCGGCCATGCCGCGCGTCTTCACCGTGATCGATCAACTGACCAAGCAAAGCGATGCCTTCGAGCTGCTGCTAGCGCCCGACGTGCCGAACTTCACACCGTTCGCGAAGGGCACCTTGCTCGCGCGCGACGGCGAGTATCGCTATACGGTTCGGCACGACGAAGAGCGCATCGTGTTTCCGAACGCAACCGTCAAGCCCGGCTTGCGCGCCGGGCTGCTCGTGATCGAAACCACCGCCGACACGCTGTCCAGACTTGTCTAGACAGGTTCCGTGTACAATCGCGGGCGTCGCGGCGCTCGCACCATCACGCCGGCCGCGCGAGCCGGCCGCATTCCGTGCGGCGAAGCTGAAGGCCAGATGCGTGTGGGTCGAGAACTCGTTCGACGGCCTGATCCCGGCACTCGAAGCGCGCAAGTTCAACGCGATCAACTCGGACATGACGATCACCGACCAGCGTCGCCAGGCGATCGACTTCACCGATCCGATCTACACGATCCCGAACCAGATGATCGCGAAGAAGGGCAGCGGTCTGCAGCCGACGCCGGCATCGCTGAAGGGCAAGCACGTCGGCGTGCTGCAGGGCACGATCCAGGAAACCTATGCGAAGGCGCGCTGGGCGCCGGCCGGTGTCGACGTCGTGCCGTATCAGACGCAGGACCAGATCTACGCGGACCTCGTCTCGGGCCGTCTCGATGCGTCGTTCCAGGATGCCGAAGCGGCTTCGAAGGGCTTTCTGAAGAAGCCGCAGGGCGCGGGCTTCGAGTTCGCCGGTCCGGCCGTCAGCGACGAGAAGCTGCTCGGCGCGGGCGTCGGCTACGGCGTGCGCAAGAACGACAAGGCGCTGAAGGACGCGCTGAACGGCGCGCTGAAGGAACTGAAGGCGGACGGCACGATCGACCGCCTCGCCGCGAAGTACTTCGACGTGAACGTCGTGCTGAAGTAAGCGGCGTTGCGCATCGCGGGAGTCGCGACGCGCGGGGCTGCGACGAGCATCGCCAGGAACGGCCGCACAGCGATGTGCGGCCGTTTGCATTGGCGTTTCCGCACGGCTGCGTGGCGTGCCGATCAGGCTCGTCGCCCGCGTGGAAATAATGAAAGACCGTCGATTAATATTTCGGGTAATGGCTTCGCAAGCATGCTGGCATCTGAACGGCTGCGATAAAATCACGGGGCATAACGCCACGCGCGGCGGCTCTCATGAGCGTCATAAAAAACGCGCACAGTACGGCGAAAACACAAAACACAATACGGCGCACATACAGCGCCGGACAACAGCGGCCAGGCGCCAGCGGCGTCGAGCGGGGACCGGAATGACCATCATCGCAATCGAGACTCATAGCCCGAGCGGCGCGACCGACGACGCATCGTTGAGCGCCAGCTTCGCGCGGCAGCCCATTCTGAACCGGGACGGCATGCTGTGCGGTTACGAGATCAAGGTGCGGGCGCCTGAAGTGCCGCTCGAAGCAATAAACGAAGCAGCACACGAAGAAGCGGACAAAGCCACGGACAAAGCGCAGGACGCCGACACCTTGCCCGGCCGCGCGCCGACGCCCGCGCAACGTGTCGCCCGCGCGATCGCTCGCGGCCTCGTGCAAGGCGAGGTGCGCGGCGCGCTGACCGGCCATCCCGCCTATGTCGACGTGAGCCGCGAACTGCTGCTCGACGACGCGATCCTCAGATTGCCCGCCGAGCGCTTCATGCTCGAATTGCCGCCGTCGCTGGACGTCGACGCCGAGTTGATCGCGCGCCTCGTCTATCTGCATGGCCGCCGCTATCGCTTCGCGCTCGACGACGTCACGCAGCCCAACGAAACCTTCGCGAAGCTGCTGCCGTACGCCGAGGTCGTCAAGATCGACGCGGCGCGCGCGCCGCGTGCGCTGCTGCCGAAGCTCGCGAGCGTGCTGAAGTCGGCGGGCAAGCTGCTGCTCGCGTCGGGTCTCGACGCGCAGGCCGATTTCGACATGGCGCACGGGCTCGGCTTCGACCGCTTCCAGGGCTATTACTTCGCGCGTGCGCAGAGTTCGGACACGCGCCGTGTCAGCGCGCCGCGTCACGCGCTGCTCAATCTGCTGCAACTGCTCGGCGGCGACCCGAGCGTCGCGCAGCTCGAAGCCGAGCTGAAGCTGAACCCGGTGCTCGTGATGCATCTGATGAAGCTCGCGAATTCGAGCGGCTTCGCGGTCGGCCACAAGGTGACGACGCTGCGCGAAGCGATCAACGCGACCGGCACCGATCGCATCGCGCGCTGGACGCAACTGCTGCTCTACGCGGACGGCCGCAAGGTCGCGCTCGAAGACGATCCGTTGCTGCAACTCGCGGCGACGCGCGCGCGTTTCATGGAACTGGCGATCGCGCGCATGCCCGAGGCAGGGCGCGACGAAGCCGACGCGGCATTCCTGACCGGCGTGTTTTCGTTCGTCGACGCGGTGTTCGGCGGCTCGCTCGAAAAGACGCTGAACGTCCTCACGCTTTCGCGGCCGATCCAGGCGGCGATCCTGCATCGCGAAGGGACGCTGGGGCTGTTGCTGAGCGCGATCGAGGCGCTCGAAAGCGGCGCATGGGAGCGCGTCGCCGAACTGTGCGAGCGTCTACAGCCATTGGCGCTCGAAGACATCGCGCAGATGGGCCTCGCGGCCGCCGCCTGGGCCGGCGTCGCGGATCGCAGCGCGCAAGGGCTCGAACGGATCGAGGACTGAGCGGGCCTGCTCAGGCCACCTGCATCAGCGGAACTGTTTTCGGGCAAACACCGGAACGGCTTGAAACGAAGCAGGCGCTCAACGATCGCGCCACGTCTTCACATCGTCTCCATTTCCCGCATCTGCCCCTGGCCGAAAAAACGGCCTAACTCCTGGGCCAGTTCGTTGAGCACGCTCATTTCCTTCTGCGATATTCGGCGTGCTTCCTGCGTATGCGACCAGTCGCCGTAGAGCAGGGCGACGGTCTGATCGGTTTCGTCGACAACCGGCAGCAGCACGAACGCGCGCGTGTCGTCGAACGAGCGGCGGAACCATTCGGGCAGCCGCGCGACCATCTTCGGATCGCGCGCGTTCTCGATGAAGATGCCGACCGAATTGGCAATCGCGAGATGAAAGACGTCGGGCTCGAACGCGGCGTTGAACGTGAGCTTCGGCAAGGCCGCGTCGATCATCGGTCCGAGACCGAGGCGCGCCTTGAACGTGCCGTTGCTGTGCTTGACGAATACCACCGTGCGCGCAAAGCCGAGGCCGGCGAGCACGGTTTCCGCGGCCATCGCGAGCGCCGGCGCAAGCGGGCTGCCCGCGGGCAGATCGCGCAGATCCTTCACGCCGACTGCGATGCGGGCCTCCGGCGTCAGGGCTTCGCGCGCGATCGCATCGGCATTCGCGCGCAGCTCGACGATCTCGCGCATCACGCCGTCGCCGCCTTCCTCGCGCGCGAGCGCGATGCTCATCTGCTGCAGTACGTCGGGGTCCGTGTTCAGCGCGCCGCTATAGCTTTGCGCGAGTTCGGCGATGCGCGCCTCGCGCTCCCAGTCCGGCATGTTTTGCTGCGTGAGCACGTCGGCGACCGCGGTCGAGTAGTTCGTGATGGCGCGCAGCCATTGCACCTGGCGCGGCTGCGTCACGTCCTGCGGATCGAATTCGCCCATGCCCGAACGGATCATGTCGGGCAGGCGCCAGCGCACCGCGGCTTCCGTGCCGATTTCGTCGAACGTGACGCCGAGCACGAGCACGCACGCATCGGTTTCGAGCGCGCCGCCGTCGATGTGGCGGCGAATCTGGTCCCACTCCGCGTCGAGATAGAACACCACCAGCAGCTTGCCGATCTGCCGCATCAGCGTGCAGACCACCGCTTCCTCGCCGGCGCGCAGATCGCCGCGCTCGGTCAGCTTGCGCGCGACGCAGCCCGACAGCAGCGTGCGGTTCAGTTCGAGTTTCGCGTCGATGCGGCGCGGCGCGCTGTGATGAAAGTGATCGACGATCTTCAGCCCGACGACGAGATGGCCGACCGCATCCATGCCGAGCACCATCAGCGCGCGCGACACTGTCGTGATGTTGCCGCCGAACGCCATGTACATGGCCGAGTTCGCAAGTCGCAGTACTTTCTGCGTCAGCGCGAAATCCGACAGCACCACCTGCACGAGGCCAGTGAAGTCGAGGTCGTCGTTGTTCATCGCCGCCATCGTGGTGCGCAGCGATTGCGACAGCATCGGGAAATCGCCGCGCTCGCTCATTCGCGTCCAGAGACGGTCGAGCACTGCCGCCTTTAGCATGTGAGTCCCGCAAAAGCCATACGTGTTCCAATGAGTACCGCGCCGGCATGAAGCCGGCCTGTTGCGCTTGCGTTGCCTGCGTGCCGCGCCTGCATGGTCCGTTATGTGCCGTGCAGACGAAGCGTGCGCGCCTCGAAGCGCTGCGCGAGTTCGTCGGACGGCAACGCCTTGCAGACGAGCCAGCCCTGGATGTGATCGCAGCCCATCTCGGTGAGCAGCGTGCGTTGCGCTTCCGTTTCGACGCCCTCGGCGACGAGTTCGAGATCGAGCGTCTGCGCGAGCCCGACGACGGCGCTCACGATGGCCTGATCGTTTCGCGAGGTTAGCAGATTCTCGACGAAACTCCGGTCGATCTTGAGCTTGGCGAGCGGAAAACGCTGCAGGTAGGCGAGGCTCGAATAGCCGGTGCCGAAGTCGTCGACGGCGAAGCGGATACCCATCGCGGTGAGGTCTTCGAGCAGCGCCGTCGCGTGCGCGGGGTCGTGCATCAGCAGACTCTCGGTGATCTCGAAGACGACCCGGCGCGGATCGATGCCGGTCAGCTCCAGCGCCTCGCGCACCGAGTCCTTGAAGCGCGGGTCGCGGAACTGCTGCGGCGACACGTTGACGGCCACGTATTGCAGCGCGATGCCTTTCGCATCCCACTGGATCAGCTGCATGCAGGCGACCTTCAGCACCCAGTTGCCGAGGAAGTTGATGAGACCGATCGACTCGGCGAGCGGAATGAACATCGACGGCGGCACGAGTCCATGCACCGGATGAGTCCAGCGGATCAGCGCCTCGACGCCGACTACGCCGTGCGAGCGGCTGCTCGTGATCGGCTGGAAGTGCAGCGAGAACTCGCCGTTGCGCACGCCGTCGTAGAGATCGGCTTCGAGTTTCAGGCGCTCGGCGTCGGCCGGGTTGTCGTCGGGCACGTAGAACGCGAGCGTGTTGCCGCCCGCGGCTTTCGCCTGCAGGAGCGCGTGGTCGGCCCAGCGCAACAGATGGGTGTCGTGCAGCGCGGTGTCGTTCGCGTGCCGCACGTCCGGATACAGCGCGATGCCGATGCTCGCCGACAGATGCACCTGCTGGCCCTTGAACACGTACGGTTGCTGGATCGCGGTCAACAGGCGCCGCGCCAGCGCTTCGGCGGCGGCGGCCGCGTCGGTGCGGTTCGCGGCCGGCTTGACGAGGATCGCGAACTCGTCGCTCGCGACGCGCGCGAGCAATTCGTTCGGGCTCGTCATGTTGACGAGACGCCGCGCCGTGTCGCGCAGCATCTCGTCGCCGGCATCGTAGCCGAGCGCGCGGTTCACGCGCTGATAGTCGTCGAGATCGAGCAGCAGCAGCGCGACCGGCGTGCCGTGCGCGTCGGCCTGCTGCTGCGCGTCGATCAGCGCGTGTAGCAGGCCCGACTGGTTGGGCAGGCTCGTCAGGCGGTCCAGATGCAGCGCCTGGGTCAGACGTTCCTCGGTGGCGCGCCAGGCCGAGACGTCGAAGCCGGCGATCGCAAAGCCGTCGACGCCGTCGTGGCTGCTGCGCATGACGCGCAGCTCGACCGTGATCGGATAGGTCAGCGACTTGATGAGCCCGAGCGTCGCCTTCTCGACGTTGCCCGAAGCCGCCGCGCGCGCGAGCAGCGCGTCGAGGCGCGGCACGTCGGCTGGCGCGACGAGCTCGTGCAGCGTGATCGTCTCCAGATACTCGCGGTGATAGCCGATAAAGCGCAGGCTCGCATCGGAAACGTAAAGGAAGCGCTGCGCGTCGTCGACATGCGCGAGCAGGTCGACCGCGCCGACCACCTGTTCCAGTGGCACGGCACGGTGGGGGGCGCTCTGCCGTGTGCCGTCCGCGCGCCGGCCGAATGCGCGAAGCCGGTCGATGACCGTGCGCAGGGAGCCCCGGCGGGGCGCGGTGATCGTGTTCGCTTCCATGTGTCGCTGGCAACCTGAGTTCGTCCGCCGGCGCAACTGCGGGTCCGCCGGCTCGGGCGGCCGGCAAAGTAGCAGGCCGCCGCATCAGAACGAGATAACGACCCGCGCCGCGAAATCTTTAGCGGCCCTCGTGGAAAACACCCGGTATCGGATTGCCTCATGCCGCCGCGTGGACGATTCGGCTAAAGTGGGGCCGCTTTACATCCGTTAATACGAGGAATCCCGTTGTGCAGTGCCGGCCGTGGCGTCGCCGCTGCATAGTTTCCGAACCTTGCACCGATGAACCATGTTCGAACGCCCTGTGGCCAGGCCGCTTGCCGGGCCCGATGCCAGCCGCGCTTCCGGGGCGGCTGCCGGAGCTGCCTCACGGCACGCCGAGGTGAGTGAGCCGTTTGCTCGCTCCGCCGGGGTCTTGCCTGTTGGCGACGCGACGCCGGCGGCCGCTGCGCAGGATGACGCGCAGTACGTCTATCTGGGCCGCCAGCCGATTCTCGACCGCCACGGCGCGCTCCACGCCTACGAACTGCTGTTTCGCGCCGGCGCGCACAACTACGCCGAAATCAGCGACGACACCCAGATGACCGCGCAGGTGGTGGTGCGCACGATCGGCGGGATCGGCGTGCCGGCCGTGCTCGGGCAGCACCGCGGCTTCGTCAATATCGAGCGCCGGCTGCTCTTTAGCGACATCGTCCATCTGATGCCGCCCGAGCGCTTCGTGCTCGAAATTCTCGAAACCGTGCGCTTCGACATGCCGCTTGCGCGCCGTCTCGTCGAATTGCGTCAGGCGGGCTTCCAGATCGCGCTCGACGACGTCAGGGACCTCTCGGACGAACTGTTCGCGATGCTGCCGTACGCCGACATCGTCAAGATCGACCTGTTGCAGACCCCGCGCGACAAGCTCGCCAAGCTTGCGTCGATATTGCGCGGACACGGCAAGACGCTGCTCGCCGAGAAAGTCGAGACGCGCGAGGACTTTGCGCTCGCGCAGGAACTCGGCTTCCAGCTGTTCCAGGGCTATTTCTTCGCGCGGCCGCAGGTGCTGGCCGCGCCGCGCAACCGCTCGTTGCGCCCGGGCCTGCTGCGGCTGCTCGCGCTGCTCTCGCGCGACGCCGGCATCTTCGAGCTCGAAGCGGAACTGAAGCTGAATCCGAGCGTGGTCGTGCAGCTGCTGCGCCTCGTCAATTCGAGCGCGTTCGGACTCGGACGCCCCATCTCGTCGCTGCGCGAGGCGATCATCGCGACCGGCACGCGGCAGATCGCGCGCTGGGCGCAACTGCTGCTCTACGCGGACACTGGCGACCGGTCGTGGCGCACCGATCCGCTCGTGCAACTGGCCGCGACGCGCTCGCGCTTCATGGAGCTGGCCGCGAGCTGGCTGTACCCGGCCGACGGCGATTTCGCCGATGCCGCGTTCATGACCGGAATTTTTTCGCTCGTGCACGTGGTGCTTGGCAGCACGCCGCGCGCGGTGCTCGAAAAGCTCGCACTCGCGCCGCAGATTCGCGAGGCGATCGTGTCGCGCGCGGGCGAACTCGGCGCGCTGCTCGGTATCGCCGAAGTGGCGGGCGAGGGCGGCGACGCCGCGCCGCTTGCCGCGGCGGCCGGCTTCGCGGCGCTCACGCCCGCCGTGCTGTCGGAGCTGAATCTGTCGGCGGCGGCGTGGTTCGGGGTGCATGTCGCCGAGTCGGCGGTCTGAGCGGCCGGGGCCGGCCGCCCGACGCGCTGGTCTCGCCTCATTGGCCTCGCATGCTTTCGATCCGCTTATCGTCATGCCGCGCCGCTTACGCGCGTTGCGCATCCGTGTTCCAATAGCCGATGCAGGGATGGCCGAGGCCGTCCCCGATGCCCCGGACTGGATGACAACGCGTGTGCTCACGCAGGGAGACGCAGATGAAGATCAAACACCTACCGGCGGCGTTCGCCGCCGTCATGGCGCTCGGATTCGCCATGCATTCGCCGCTCGCATCGGCGACGCTGAAGCCGGGCGACACCGCGCCGACCTTCACGACCGAAGCCTCGCTCGGCGGCAAGACCTACACCTACTCGCTCGCCGACGAACTGAAGAAGGGCCCGGTCGTGCTGTACTTCTATCCGGCCGCGTTCACGAAGGGCTGCACGATCGAGGCGCACGAGTTCGCCGATGCGGTCGACGAATACAGGAAGTACGGTGCGACGGTGATCGGTGTGTCGCACGACAACATCGATACGCTGACGAAGTTCTCGGTCAGCGAGTGCCGCAGCAAATTCCCGGTCGCGGCCGATGCCGATTCGAAGGTGATCGGCGCATACGACGCCGGCATGCCGCTGCATAGCGGCATGGCCAATCGCGTGTCGTACGTGATCGCGCCGGACGGCAAGATCATCTACGAATACACGAGCCTGTCGCCCGAGAAGCATGTCGAGAACACGCTGAAGGCGCTCAAGGACTGGACGGCGGCGCATAAGGCGCAGTGAGGCGGGGCGGGGTGCGGTGGTGCCCGCTGGTGCGCTTGGTGCCCGCCAGGGCACGCCGCATAGTCGGCTAAGCAGCGCCGTAGCGGCAGGCAAGCCGTGGCGCGTCGGCCCGCTGGCCTCTTGCGCGCGGCGCTGCGATTGGCGCAACGACGGGTTGCATCGCGGACCGGCGCGCGCTCGTGCTAGGCTCAAGCCTTTTGCCGGGTGAGTGAGCGATGCCGATTCTCGTTGCGTTGATTGCGCTGATCGCGCTGGTGTACGGTGCGGTGCGGGCCTTTTATGCGTTGCAGGCCGCGTTCGGCCTGGCCGTCGCGGTCGGCGTCGCCGTGCTGGTCGCGCTGCTGTTGATCGGCGCGCTGGCGCACTGGTTGCGGCGGCGCCGCGAAGTCGCGCCGAACGTGCGCGACGGCGACTGGACGCATGAGCTGAAGGGCAACTGGGGTGCGCTGCGGCTCGCGGCGGCCAAGCGGCTCTGCGAGATTCGCGTCGGCGACGAAAAGGGCGCGTATATCTTCGCCGATCTGCTCGGCGCCGAAGTGCGGGGCGGCGGCGCGCAGGCACAACTTGCGCTCGAGGTGAAGGACCCGCGGCACGCCGAGTGGATCGTGCCGATGTCGGGCGAGCGCGAGGCGCGCCAATGGCAGCGGATTTTTGCGCTGGCTATTGCACAGAAACTCTGAGCAAAAACCCTGAACAGAAACGCCGAGCCGGCTTAAGAACGGCAACGCGGAGCAAAAGTTTTCAACGAAACGCCGCGGGAAAACGCCGAAGCTCTCGCTTTAAAAGTCTTCTGCTGGTTGGTCGCGCCGGCTCACGCGGCGGGTTCGCATGCATCGAATTTATCGGGCATGCCAACCCGCCGCGTTGCCATTGAACGTTACGACGACGTCGGCGTCGCGCCACCCGAGCGGCGCGCCTTTCGCGCTTCCCAGCGCACGCGGATGCGGTCCATGTAGAGATACACGACCGGCGTCGTATAGAGCGTGAGCATCTGGCTCACGATCAGCCCGCCGACGATCGAAATACCGAGCGGCGCGCGCATCTCCGCGCCTTCGCCGCGTCCGAACGCGAGCGGCAACGCGCCGAGCAGCGCCGCGAACGTGGTCATCATGATCGGCCGGAAGCGCAGCAGACACGCCTGGTAGATCGCATCGCGCGACGACAGCCCGTGGCGCGAGGCCTCGATCGCGAAGTCCACCATCATGATCGCGTTCTTCTTCACGATGCCGATCAGCAGGATCACGCCGATCAGCGCGATGATGCTGAACTCGGTCTTGAAGAGCAGCAGCGCGAGCAGGGCGCCGACGCCGGCCGACGGCAGCGTCGAGAGAATCGTCAGCGGATGGATGTAGCTTTCGTACAGGATGCCGAGCACGATGTAGACGGCCGCGAGCGCCGCGAGGATCAGGATCGGCTGGTCGGACATCGACTGCTGGAACGCCTGCGCGGTGCCCTGGAAGCTGCCGTGGATCGTGCCCGGCATGCCGATTTCGGCCATCGTGTCGTAGATCGCCTGGGTGGCGGTGGAGAGCGACACGCCCGGCGGCAGGTTGAACGAAATCGTCGAGGCCACGAACTGGCTCTGGTGATTGACCGACAGCGGCGTGGTGCCCGGCCCGAAGCTCGCGATGGCCGAGAGCGGCACCATCGTTTCCTTCGCGGTCGACACCGGCGAGCCCGACGACGCGCTCGACTTGCCGCTCGCCGCGATCGAGTTGATCGCCTGGTTGCGCGCGGAGTCGGCGGCGATGCTGGCCGCGCTCGTGGCGGTGGTGCCCGCCGCGCCGCCCGTGGCCGCACTGGTCGTGCTGGTTGTGCTGGTCGTACTCGCCGCCGCGTGCGCGGTCACCGTGCCGGCCGGCGCGTTGGTGGTTTGCGCGCCGCTCGCGCTGCCGCCCGAGGTGCTGACGAAGATTTCATTCAGCATCTCCGGGCTCTGCCAGTAGCGCGGCGCGACTTCCATCACGACGTGATACTGGTTCAGCGGGTTGTAGATCGTCGACACCTGGCGCTGGCCGAACGCGTCGTAGAGCGTGTTGTCGATCTGCGCGGGCTTGATGCCGACGCGCGACGCGGTCGCGCGGTCGATCGTCACCATCGCTTCGAGGCCGCCTTGCTGCTGGTCGGAGTTGACGTCCGCGAGTTCCTTGCGCGCCTGCAGCGCTTCGGTCAGCTTCGGTCCCCACTTGTAGAGGTCGGGCGTCGAGTCGGCGAGCAGCGTGAACTGATACTGCGCGTTCGATTGCCGGCCGCCCACGCGGATGTCCTGCACCGATTGCAGGAACGTGCGCGCGCCGGCCACGTCGCCAAGCGGTGCGCGCAGCTGCTGGATCACCTGATCGGCGGAGAGCTTGCGCTCGCTCTTCGACTTGAGCGACACGAACATGAAGCCCGAGTTGGTCTGCCGGCCGCCCGTGAAGCCGACCACGCTGTCGACGGCCGGGTTTTTGCCGACGATGTCCATCATCTGCGCGAACTTGCCCTTCATCGCCTGGAACGAGGTGCTCTGGTCGGCCTGGATGCCGCCGACGAGCCGCCCGGTGTCCTGCTGCGGAAAGAAGCCCTTCGGCACGATGATGTAGAGCGCGACGTTCAGCGCGATCGTCAGCAGCAGGATGGTGACGATCAGGAGCGGATGGCGCAGCGCCCAGCAGAGCGTGCGCTCGTAGCCGCGCTGCATCGACATGAAGCCGCGCTCGAGCCACTGGCCGAAGCGGCTTTCCTCGCGCTTTTCGTGCGGCTCGCGCAACAGGCGCGAGCACATCATCGGCGTGAGCGTGAGCGAGACGAGGAGCGACACCGCGATCGCGAGCGACAGCGTCAGCGCGAACTCGCGGAAGAGGCGCCCGACGATGCCGCCCATCAGCAGAATCGGCAGGAACACCGCGACGAGCGAGATGCTGATCGACATCACCGTGAAGCCGACCTCGCGCGCGCCGCGGAACGCGGCCTTCATGCGCGGCACGCCGTTCTCGATGTGCCGCGAGATGTTTTCGAGCACGACGATCGCGTCGTCGACGACGAAGCCGGTCGCAATGGTCAACGCCATCAGCGACAGGTTGTCGATCGAGAAGCCCATCAGGTACATCGCGCCGAACGTGCCGATGATCGAGATCGGCACGGCCACGCTCGGAATCAGCGTGGCGCGCCAGTTGCGCAGGAACAGGAACACCACCATCACGACGAGCGCGACCGCGATCACGAGCGTGCGCTCGGTGTCCTTCAGCGACGCGCGGATCGTCGTGGAGCGGTCCGAGGTCGGCTCGATGTCGACGTCGGCGGGCAGCGACGCGTGCAGTTGTGGCAGCATGGCCTTGACGCGGTCGACGGTCTCGATGATGTTCGCGCCGGGCTGCCGGTACAGGATCACGAGCACCGAGCGCTTGCCGTTGAAGAGGCCGAGGTTGCGCAGGTCTTCGACCGAATCGACAACCTCGCCCATGTCCGAGAGCTTGACCGGCGCGCCGTTGCGATAGGCGATCACGAGGTCCTTGTACTGCGATGCCTTGCTCGCCTGGTCGTTGGTGTAGAGCTGCACGCGGTTCTCGCCGAACTCGATCGAGCCTTTCGGGCTGTTCGCGTTGGCCGAGGCGAGCGCCGCGCGCACGTCTTCGAGACCGATGCCGTAGTGCGACAGCGCATGCGGCTCCAGTTCGACGCGCACGGCCGGGTTCGCCGAGCCGTTCACGTCCACTTCGCCGATGCCGTCCACCTGCGAGAGCGACTGCTGCAGCACCGTGGCGGCCGAGTCGTACAACTGGCCGGCCGTCAGCGTGTGCGAGGTGAGCGCGAGAATCAGGATCGGCGCGTCGGCGGGGTTGACCTTATGATAGGTCGGGTTGCTGCGCAGGCTCGCGGGCAGGTCGGCGCGCGCCGCGTTGATGGCGGCCTGCACGTCGCGCGCGGCGCCGTCGATGTCGCGGTTCAGGCCGAACTGCATCGTGATGCGCGCCGCGCCGACCGAACTCGACGAGGTCATTTCGGTGACGTCGGCGATCGAGCCCAGATGCCGTTCGAGCGGACTCGCGACGCTCGTCGCCACGGTCTCGGGGCTCGCGCCCGGCAGCGACGCCTGGATCGAGATGGTCGGGAAATCGACCTGCGGCAAGGGCGCGACCGGCAGCTTCGTGAACGCGAACACGCCCGACAGCGCGATGCCGATCGCCAGCAGCGTGGTGGCGACCGGGCGGGAAATGAACGGACGCGACAGGTTCATCGCCTAGTTCCCCGCATCGGTGGCGGGCGGCGTGGCGCTGCCGGACGAGTCGCTACGGTTGAAGCGCTCGCGCAGGCGGCGGCCGAGCGAATCGAACGCGAGGTAGATCACCGGCGTCGTGAACAGCGTCAGCAGCTGGCTCACGATCAGGCCGCCCGCGATCGCGATGCCGAGCGGGCGGCGCAGCTCCGAGCCTGCGCCGGTGCCGAGCATCAGCGGCAGCGCGCCGAGCAGGGCGGCCAACGTGGTCATCAGGATCGGCCGGAAGCGCAAGAGACACGCCTGGTAGATCGCCTCGCGCGGCGGCTTGCCTTCCTCGCGCTCGGCGTAGAGCGCGAAGTCGATCATCATGATCGCGTTCTTCTTCACGATGCCGATCAGCAGCACGATGCCGATGATGCCGATGATGTCGAGATCATGGCCGGTCATGAGCAGCGCGAGCAGCGCGCCGACGCCGGCCGACGGCAGCGTGGAGAGAATCGTGATCGGATGGATGAAGCTCTCGTACAGCACGCCGAGCACGATGTACATCGTGACGATCGCCGCGAGGATCAGGAACAGCTCGTTGGCGAGCGAGGCCTGGAACGCGAGCGCCGCGCCCTGGAAGCGCGTCTGGAACGAGGCGGGCAGGCCGATGTCCTGCTCGGCCTGCTGAATCGCCTGCACGGCCGCGCCGAGCGACGAACCGGGCGCGAGGTTGAACGACACCGTGGTGGCCGGGAACTGGCTCAGGTGCGTGACGAGCAGCGGCGCGGGCCGTTCGATGAACTTCGCGATCGACGACAGCGGCACCTGGCCGCCCGTCGAGGTGGAAGAGGGCAGGTAGATCGAATTCAGCGAATCGGTGTATTGCTGCATCGTCGGCTGCGCTTCGAGAATCACGCGGTACTGGTTCGACTGCGTGAAGATCGTCGAGATGATGCGCTGGCCGAACGCGTCGTACAGCGCGCTGTCGATCGTGGCCGGTGTGATGCCGAAGCGCGCGGCAGTCGCGCGGTCGATCTCGATGAACACCGAGCGGCCGTTGTCCTGCAGATCGGTCGCGACGTCGGCGAGTTCGGGCGACTGCTTCAGGCGGTCGACCAGCTTCGGCACCCATGTCGTGAATTCGCTGATGTTCGGATCGGTCAGCATGAACTGGTACTGCGTCGGGCTCACGGTCGAGTCGATCGTCAGGTCCTGCACCGGCTGCATGAAGAGCGAGGCGCCCGGAATGTGCGCGACGTCCTTCTGCAACTGGCGGATCACGTCGCTCGCGGTATGGCTGCGGTCGTCGCGCGGCTTCAGGTTGATGAGCATGCGGCCGCTGTTCAGCGTGATGTTGCTGCCGTCCACGCCGATGAACGACGTGAGGCTGTCGACGTCCGGGTTCTTCAGAATTTGCGCGGCGAGCGCCTGCTGACGCTCGGCCATCGACGCGAACGAGACCGACTGCGGCATCTGCGTGATCGCCTGGATCACGCCGGTGTCCTGCACGGGGAAGAAGCCCTTCGGCACGAACACGTAGAGCAGCCCGGTCAGCACGAGCGTGAGCACGGCGACGACGAGCGTCGAGCGCTGCCGGTTCAGCACCCACGTGAGCGCGACCGCGTAGCGCGCGATTACCCAGTCGATGAAGCGGTGCGCCTTCGCCTCGAAGCGGTGGCTTTCGTGCGGTGGCGTGTGACGCAGCAGCTTCGCGCACATCATCGGCACGAGCGTGAGCGAGACGACCGCCGAGATCACGATCGTCACCGCGAGCGTGATCGCGAATTCGTGGAACAGCCGGCCGACCACGTCGCCCATGAACAGCAGCGGAATCAGCACCGCGATCAGCGAGACCGTCAGCGAGATGATCGTGAAGCCGATCTGCTTGGAGCCCTTCAGCGCGGCTTCGAGCGCCGTGTCGCCTTCCTCGACGTAGCGCGCGATGTTCTCGATCATCACGATCGCGTCGTCGACCACGAAGCCGGTCGCGATGGTCAGCGCCATCAGCGAGAGGTTGTCGAGCGAGAAGCCGCACAGGTACATCACGGCGAGCGTGCCGATCAGCGAGAGCGGCACCGAGAGGCTCGGGATGATCGTCGCGTAGACGTTGGCGAGGAACAGGTACATCACCAGCACGACCAGCACGACCGACATCGCCAGTTCGAACTGCACGTCGCGCACCGAGGCGCGGATCGTCGTGGTGCGGTCGGTGACGACCTGCACGTCGAGCGCGGCGGGCAGCGCCTGCTGCAGTTGCGGCAGCAGCGCCTTGATGCTGTCGACCACCTGGATCACGTTCGCGCCCGGCTGGCGCTGCACGTTCAGGATGATCGCCGGCGTGTTGTCGACCCACGCGCCGAGCTTGGTGTTCTCCGCGCCCGCGACGATGTTCGCGACGTCGGTCAGCATGACCGGCCGGCCGTTCTTGTAGGCGATGACCGCGCTCTTGTACTGGTCGGGATCGGTCAGCTGGTCGTTCGAGTTGATCGTGTAGTTGCGCGTCGGGCCGTCGAAGTTGCCCTTCGGCGTGTTGACGTTGAGGTTCGAGATCGTGGTGCGCAGATCGTCGAGATTCAGGCCGTACGCGGCGAGCGCGCGCGGGTTCGCCTGAATCCGCACGGCCGGGCGCTGGCCGCCCGACAGACTGACGAGACCCACGCCCGCGACCTGCGAGATTTTCTGCGCGAGGCGCGTGTCGGCGAGGTCCTGCACCTGGGTGAGCGGCAGCGTTTTCGAGGTGATCGCGAGCGTGATGATCGGCGCGTCGGCCGGATTGACCTTCGCGTAGATCGGCGGTGCGGGCAGGTCGGACGGCAGCAGGTTGCCGGCCGCATTGATGGCGGCCTGCACTTCCTGCTCGGCGATGTCGAGCGGCAAGTCGAGGCTGAACTGCAGTGTGATGATCGACGAGCCTGCCGAGCTTTGCGACGACATCTGATTGAGCGACGGCATCTGTCCGAACTGCCGCTCGAGCGGCGCCGTCACCGACGACGTCATCACGTCCGGACTCGCGCCCGGATAGAAGGTCTGCACCTGGATCGTCGGATAGTCGACCTCGGGTAGCGCGGAGAGCGGCAGAAAGCGCAGCGCCACGAGGCCGACCAGCATGATCGCCGCCATGAGCAGCGCGGTGCCGACGGGACGCAGAATAAAAGCGCGGGATGGATTCATGCGGTAAGTGCCGTGCCTTTTACTTTATTGCGCAGCCTGCGACGCGTGTCTGCCGCGATGCGCATGCGCGGCGGAAGCGCCCGAGGCGCCGGCCGCGCCGTGCGCGCCCGATGCACCACTGGGACGCTCGGCCGGAATCGTGATCTTCGAGCCTTCGCGCAGACGGTCCGAACCGTCGATCACGACGCGCTCGCCGAGCGCGAGGCCCGACTTGATGCTGGTGCGCTCGCCGTCCACGGGACCGGGCTTGACCGGCCGGACCGTGACCGTGTTGTCGTCCTTCACGACGTAGACGAACGGACCCATCGAGCCGTTGAGCACCGCCGAGGTCGGCACGATGACGGCGTCCTTGATCGTGTCGACGAGCAGGCGCGTGTTGACGAACTGGTTCGGGAACAGCCCGTTGTCCTTGTTATCGAAGAGCGCGCGCAGACGCACCGTGCCGGTGGTCGTGTCGATCTGGTTGTCCATCGTCTTCAGCGAGCCGACTTCGAGCGGCCGCGTGTTGCTGCGGTCGTAGGCGGTGGCCGAGAGCTGTTCGCCGTTCTGCGTGTGCTGGATGATCTGCTGCAGGTTGTCTTCCGAAGTCGTGAAGATCACGCTGATCGGCTGTAACTGCGTGATGACCGCGATGCCGTTCGCGAGGCCCGAGGTCACGTAGTTGCCCGGATCGACCTGGCGCAGGCCGACGCGGCCCGACACCGGCGCGGTGATGCGCGCATAGATGAGGTCGAGCTTGAAACTGTCGACATTCGCCTGGTCGGACTTCACGGTGCCTTCGTACTGGCGCACGAGCGATGCCTGCGTGTCGACCTGCTGGCTCGCGATCGAGTCCTGCGCGAGCAGTGTCTGGTAGCGCTTGAGGTCGAGGCGCGCGGTGGCGAGCAGCGCCTCGTCGCGCACCAGTGTGCCCTCGGCGTTGCGCAGCGAAATCTCGTACGGGCGCGGGTCGATCTGGGCCAGCACGTCGCCCTTCCTGACCATCTGGCCTTCCTTGAAATAGACGTCCTGCAGGACGCCGCTCAGCTGCGGCAGCACGGTCACGGTAGCCAGCGGCGTGACCGTGCCGAGCGCGGTCAGCACGACCGGCATCTCGCCTTGCGTGGCGGTGGCGACGTGCACCGGCTGCGCCATGTTCGCCATCGCGTTCGGACCGCCGCGGCCAAAGCGGCCACCGCCCCGCGCACCGCTTGCGCCGGTCGGGGCGCTGGCGCCGCTCGCGCCGCCCCACGGATGCCAGCGCCATAGCACCACTCCGAGAATGACCAGAACCGCGACGATCAGTGCGATGGTGCGGCCGCGATGCCGCTTTACCGCGCCGGGCGCGCCATGTTGCGCGCCGCTTGCCGACGGTTGGGAAGCGGTGGGGCGCTGGTTTTCCAGGTGCTTTTGTTGTTCGTCCATCGGTTCGGTCGGGTGGCTGGCTTTTTGATGTGCGCCGCTCGCGCGTTTGCCGCGCCCGCAGGGCGGCGACACGTGGACGGCATGACAGGCGGCTGCGGTTGCGTCAGGTTGCGTTCGGTTGCGGGTGCGTCGCGCAACGCGATGCTACCCGAGGCGCGGGACAGAGATGTTAACGCAATGCGGAATCACCACGGCGCGCGCGGCGCCGTTTTCGACGGCAAAAACGGCCAGATGCGCGTGTATCCCGCGACGGGATGCGTGATCGTACGTTGCGGTCTCTGTAACAGTCCAGCCGCCTATTTTTCGTTTAATTACGAAGGTTACAGGATGTTGGGAAATTGTTGGCCTGGTGTGAAGGGGCGCCTCGCCGGGCGCCGTCGGCCGCGTGCGCCGGCTGGTGGCGCATCCGGCCGCGGTGCTTTTCGCCGTGCCTGTCGCGGTGTCTGTCTCGGTGCCTCAGGTGTCGAGCCGGCGCGCCGGCGTGCCGCCGACTTCGAGCACGATCTTGCCGATGCATTCGAGCAGCGCGGGCGCGGCATGCGAGATGAGCCAGTCGCGCGGGCACTGGTCGGCCGCGCCGCCGCAATTGACCGCATAGCGCTCGCCCGACGGCCCGACGAAGCCGAGCGCGATCGCATTGAGGCCGTCGTACCACTCGCCGGTGGCGATCGCGAAGCCGCGCTCCAGCGTGTCCTCGATCGCGCTTTCGAGCCGTCCGCCGATGTAGCCCCATTCGTTGCCTTCGGCCGTCTGCAGACCGGCAAGCAACGCTTCGCGTTCCGGCTGCTCGAGCGCCACCAGATAGGCGCGGCCGACCGCGGTGCGCGTCAGGCTCATGCGCGAGCCGATTTCGAGCCGCGACACGAGCACCGCCGAGCGCGGCCGGATCGTGTCGATTACGACCATGTCGAAGCGGTCGCGCACGGCCAGATGCACCGAGAGGGCGGTGCGCTCGGCGAGTTCGATCAGGAAAGGCCGTGCGCGGGCGCGGATGTCGAAATTGCGCAGAAAGCCGTTGCTCAGCTCCAGCACCGACGAAGTCAGCACGAAGCGTTCGCTGTCGGGCAGCCGCAGCAGGAAGCCGGCGCTGACCAGCGTCGCCGTGATGCGCGAGACCGTTGGCTTCGGAATGCCGGTGAGTTCGGCGAGTTCGCGATTGCTCAGCGGCGCGTTCGCGGCGGCAATCGAGCGCAGCACGGTCAGGCCGCGAGCGAGGGCGGTGACTTCGTCGCCCGAGCCGTCCCGGTCTCTGGCGACGACCGCTGCGCTCGGGATCGGAGTAGGTCGTTTCATGGTTTTTTGGAACTGTATTTCAGATTCTGAGTTCGTCCCCAGTCGACGGCCGGTCTACGGAAGACGGCGGGCATCTTCCAGCCGTGGCACCAGTTCAGTTTTGTTTGTGACAAATCGATTCTATCGGAAAAAGTTGCCGGAACGACCTGGATTCGGATTTTGCTTGACTTAGTCAGCATAATCATAAAAAATGGAACATTATTTCGAAAGATGGAATCTTCCAGAAAGGTTGCCGGCCGTATCGTTCCCGTTGCCCGTATCGCGCGGGAATGCAAGGGGCTCGGCGGCGAATGCTTTCAGGCACTGCGGCACCGCTTTTAACCCCCGCTGCTTTTGCTTTAATACCGTCTCTCAGGTTCTAGCACGGCCCTCGGAATGGCTAGAACTTTTAAGGCGTCACGGCAACGTGACGCCTTTTTTTCTTTTCCGCTTTCTTTCCGCTCTCGTACGCTCAGACCTGCGGGTTGGTCTGCACCTCGTCGAAACGCTTCACGCGATAGATCGCCGCCGACACGAGCCAGCTGAGCGCGAAGATGCCGATGATGATGTAGCCGAGCATGCCGAAGTTATCGTTGAGCGCGCCGATCGCGTCCCAGATGCCGCCTTTCAGGTTCAGCTGATCCGCGAGAAGGCCGAGCGCCTCGATGCCGCCGATCACGAGCGCGACCGCGATCGAGACGAGCGTGATCGTCATGTTGTAGTAGATCTTGCGCAGCGGCCTTTCGTACGCCCAGCCGTAGGCGCCGAGCATCAGGTGGCCGTCGAGCGTGTCGACGAGCGACATGCCCGCACTGAACAGCACCGGAAACACCATGATCGCCCACGGCGAGAGCCCCTTGGCCGCCTGCGTCGCCGCGATGCCGAGCAGGCCGATTTCCGTGGCGGTGTCGAAGCCGAGGCCGAACAGAAAGCCGATCGGATACATGTGCCAGCTACGCGTCACGAGCCGGAAGAGCGGCCGGAACAGGCGCGCGATGAAGCCTCGATTCGCGAGCAGCATGTCGAAGTCGTCGTCGACATAGGCGCCGCCATTGCGCACGTGGCGCCACGCGCGGTAGATGCCGCGCAGAATCAGGAAGTTCATCAGCGCGAGCGCGAACAGGAAAAAGGACGACACGGCCGTGCTGACGATGCCGCCGATCTCCCTGTAGTTGTCGAAGCGGCCCTGGATCGCGGTGGTCGCGAGCGCCACCGCGACCGACGCGAGCACGACGACGCTCGAATGGCCGAGCGAGAAAAAGAAGCCCACGGCAACGGGCCGCTTGCGTTCCTGCATGAGCTTGCGCGTCACGTTGTCGATGGCGGCGATGTGGTCGGCGTCGACGGCATGGCGCAGGCCGAATCCGTACGCGAGCAGCGCGGTGCCGAGCAGCACCGGATAGTGGTGGAACGCCACGATCGCCCACACCCACGCGAGCAGGTTGATGGCGATCAGCACGCCGTAGATGCCGAATAATTTGCTGCGGACTCTCGAATCCGAATCGTTGAAAATCTCGGCGAGTCGATCAAGCATGTTGAATCTCCAGGAATTGCGCGTTCCGTGCAGGTTGGGAAAAGACGACATAGCGAGGTCTGACTCCGGGGTGAAACAGGTTCCCCCGATACAGTGGCGCGACCGCGCCGGAATCTCACCGGCTTCCCGCTGTGTCCGTGTTGAGGCGTAGGCCCTGTGGGCTTATACATCGCCGATACTGAAAAGTCGATTTCTGCGCCGGCCGCGAGAGTCGGCGAGACCGTCGAACGGGTTCCGGTTTCGCTCCCGGTTGGGTTTTTCGGGCGGCGGCACGCATGTCCGCACGCGAGTACTGCGCGGGTGTCGAGCCGGCTGCTCAGCGCGACAGCAGCGACACCGTTGCGATGCCGAGGATCGTCATCGCGAGCGAGGCGCTGACGTGAATCGCGACTTCGCCGGCAGCCCAGCCGAGCCGTCCGTCCTGCAGGCGTTGCACGACTTCGGCGGAGAAGGTCGAGAACGTTGAGAGACCACCCATCAAACCGGTGATGACGAAGAGCCGCCATTCCGGCGCGAGTTGCGGCACGCGCGCGAAGCCCGCGACCGCCACGCCGATGATGTAGCCGGCGATCACGTTGGCGGCCAGCGTGCCGAGCGGCAGTCCGCTAAACAGGCCGTTCAGGCGAATGCCGAGGAACCAGCGAAACAGCGAGCCGAGTGCGCCGCCGATGGCGACAGCGAGAAAGGACCAATACATGGAAGAGGATCGGAAACCGGAGTGTGTCGACAAACCGGTTCATGCGGGCGAGACGATGCCGCGTCCGCATGACCGGGCGTAGCAGGCATCATCAGCCCCAAGGGCGGTTAAGGGAGAATGCCATCTCCAGCCGCGCAGTCTAACATCGGTGTGCGCATTTGTACGCGCACCCCGGCTCACTCCGGCGTCGCCGAAATCTTGTGGATCGACAGATCCGCGCCGTTGTATTCCTCTTCCTGATCGAGCCTCAGGCCCACGGTCATGCGGATCACGCCATACACGAGCGTGCCGCCGAGCACCGCCACGACGATGCCGCCGAGCGTGCCGAGCACCTGCGCGCCGAGCGACACGCCACCCATGCCGCCCAGCGCGCGCATCCCGAAGATGCCGGCCGCGATGCCGCCCCACGCGCCGCACAGGCCGTGCAGCGGCCATACGCCGAGCACGTCGTCGATGCGCCAGCGGTTCTGCACGCAGGTGAACATATAGACGAACAGCACGCCGGCGATGCCGCCCGTCACCAGCGCGCCGAGCGGGTGCATGAGGTCGGAGCCCGCGCATACCGCGACGAGTCCGGCGAGCGGGCCGTTGTACGTGAAGCCGGGGTCGTTGCGGCCGGCGAACCAGGCGCTCAGCGTGCCGCCGACCATCGCCATCAGCGAGTTGACCGCGACGAGGCCGCTGATCTTGTCGAGCGTCTGCGCGCTCATCACGTTAAAGCCGAACCAGCCGACCGTCAGCACCCATGCGCCGAGCGCGAGAAACGGAATGTTCGAGGGCGGATGCGCGGCGATGCCGCCGTCGCGGTGATAACGGCCGTGGCGCGCGCCGAGCAGCAGCACGGCCGGCAACGCGACCCAGCCGCCGAACGCGTGCACGACGACCGAGCCCGCGAAGTCGTGGAACGGTGCGCCGAACGCCTGCGTGAGCCAGTCCTGAATGCCGAAGCGGTTATTCCACGCGATGCCTTCGAAGAACGGATAGACGAAGCCGACCAGCACGAACGTCGCGAACAGCTGCGGGTTGAATTTCGAGCGCTCGGCGATGCCGCCCGAGACGATCGCCGGAATCGCGGCGGCGAACGTCAGCAGGAAGAAGAAGCGCACGAGCCCGTAGCCGTTGTGCTCGGCGAGCGACGCGGCGCTGCCGAAAAACTGCACGCCGTACGCGATCGTGTAGCCGATGAAGAAATACGCGATCGTCGAGACGGCGAAATCCACGAGGATCTTGACGAGCGCATTGACCTGATTCTTCTTGCGCACCGTGCCGAGTTCCAGGAACGCGAAGCCCGCGTGCATCGCCAGCACCATGGCGGCGCCGAGCAGAAGAAACTCGGTGTCGGCGCCGTATTTCAGACTTTCCATCGATGTGTCCCGCTTATGCCAAAAAGTGCGCTATGTGAGCAAGAAGTGGGCCAAAGTTGTGCCGGCGGCGCCGGTGCGGTGCAAGCAGGCACCGGGATGGACTTGCACACGATTTCGCACCGTGCCGCGTGGGCTGGACTTTGCACCTGAATAGCGACAACAGGCACAAAAAAAGTGCATGCGCGCCGGATGGCGGCGGGAATGATCCAGCCGGGGGCATAATCTTCGATTTCTATTACAGTTTTATCTGGATTCCTGACGCATGAGGCGCCTGCGGTGTATGCGGCGCATACGGCGCCCGACAGCCGGGCGGCGTGTCTCGCGTCGCGTTCGCGCCGGCTTCCCGTGCGGCCCGGCCTGCGGCCCGCTTTGTCTTCCCGCGCAAACGCCGACATAATGTGCCGATTCCGTGCACGATCCGCCGGCCATTCCCACCAATGCGTACGCATGAGACTGACCACTAAAGGCCTGTTGCTGATCGCGATTCCCGCCGTTCTCGAACTGGCGCTGCTCTCCGGACTCGTGAAGGCGCAGGCCGATACGGCGCGAGCCGAGCGCTGGGCAATGCACAGCGAGGAAGTGCTGCGCCAGAGCACCGCGATTCTCGACCCGGTGCTGTCGGAATCGGTCGCGCTACGCGGCGCCGTGCTTGCCAACGACGTCCGCTTCACGACGCCGGTCGCGGTATGGGTCGACGTGGACCGGCGCATCGATCAACTGGCCGAGCTGGTCGCCGACAATCCGGCGCAGGTCGAGCGCGTGGTCGAGGTGCGCCAGGCGGTGCAGGCGTATCGCCAATGGTCGGACCGGATCGAGGACCTGATGCACGCGGGGCGCCGCGCCGACATTCTCGCGCGCTTCCACGATCTCGCCCAGGCCGACGTGCTCGACCATTTTCGTCTGCAGGTGACCGCGTTCCAGGCCGAGGAGCGGCGCCTCGACATGCTGCGCTCGAATGCCGCCGATGCCGCGCGCGACCGTCAGCAATCGCTGATCGTCGCGGCCGCGTTCGGCTCGCTGCTGTTCGTCGCGATGGCCGTGTGGCTGTTCACGCGCGGCGTGCGCGGCCGGCTCGCGCAGCTTTCCGACAACGCCGGGCGCCTCGCCAGCAACGAGCCGCTTGCGCCGATCGGCGCAGGCCGCGACGAGATCGCGCGGCTCGACCTGACCTTGCACGAGACGAGCCGCCGTCTGCTCGAAGCCGAGCGCATCGAGGCGCGCTTTCATGCGGACCTCGAGCGCCGCGCGGCCGAACTCGCGCGCATCAACGAGACGCTGCGGCAGCAGACCCAGGAAAACGAGATGTTCATCTACAGCGTGTCGCACGATCTGCGCGCGCCGCTCGTGAACCTGCAGGGCTTTTCGAAGGAACTGATCCGCGCCTGCGACGAACTGCGCGCGGCGGTGCGCGAATCGACGCTCACGGCCGGCGCGCGGCAACGCATCGAGCGCGTGATCGACGAGGACGTCGGCGAGGCGCTGCATTATCTGCAGACGGCCGTGCTGCGCTCGTCGCACATCATCGACGCGCTGCTGCGGCTCTCGCGCGTCGGCCGCGTCGAATACCGGCGCCAGAAGGTCGACGTGCGCGACATCGTGCAGCGCGTCGTCGATGCGATGCAGGGCTCGATCCGCGCGCGGCGCGCGCGCGTGACGCTCGGCGAATTGCCGGCGGTGTGGGGCGATCCGACCGCGCTCGAACAGATTTTCGCGAACCTCGTCGGCAATGCGGTCAACTATCTGGCGCCGGCGCGCGAAGGCCGCATCGAAATCGGCACGACGCCGGCGCCGCCCGGCGTGCAGTCGCTGCGTATCTTCTACGTGCGCGACAACGGCCTCGGGATTCCGGCGGTCGCGCTGCCGCGTCTGTTCAACGCGTTCCAGCGTCTGCACGGCAACGCGACGGCCGGCGAGGGCATCGGCCTCGCGCTCGTGCGGCGCATGGTCGAGCGGCACGGCGGCCGCGTGTGGGCGGAGTCGAAGGAAGGAACCGGGACGACGTTTTATCTGTCGCTGCCCGAAGCGGGGGCTGGGGCAGCCGGTGCGCGGGTGCTTGCCGATGCGGCCGGGATTCTCGCGAGCCGCGATTCGCCGGGCAGTCTCGCGCAGAGGGAGACGCGCGAGTGGGCGAAGGCCGGCGACGGTGGCGGCGATGCGAGGCTGTCCGCGCCTGCGTCCGCGATCGATGTGCAGCGGGGGATCGGGACCCGGTAGGGCGCGAGAGCGGCGTGAGGGAGAGGCGGGAGAGCGGCAGGAGAAGAGCGTCAGGAACGCGGCGCGAGGCTGCCGGCGGCCCTGCGGCCCGCGCGGTGCTCGTCCGATCGTCCACCCAGTGCCCGTTCAGCAGCCCGCGAAGATGCGCCGCGGTTTGAGCAGCCTCGTGCCGCGTATCGACCAGTAACAGCCGCAGGCGAGTAGTACCGCGCCACCCGCGAGCGCCTCGATCGGCGCGGGCCGCAGGCCGGCGAAGCCATCGACGCTGAAAAAGCCTTGCGCGACGATCAGGCTCGCTGCCCACAGCGAGCACGCGGCCTGTAGCAGCAGGCGCGTGCCCTTCATCTGCCGCGAGCGGGTGTTGCGCGACCAGGCGCCGGGCCGGCGCGCGCAGAAAAAAGCGATTGCTATCAGGATGACGGCAAGCAGGACGATCCAGTCGGTCAGTTTCATCGAAGCGGCACTCCCCAGGGCAGCCGCGACTATGGGGGAGCTTTGCTTCGAGAACTATCGGACAAATCTTAAATGAGGGGGCCGCTTGATCTGGCGGCGAGCGCGGCGTTGCGTCCGCGCTTGCCGCATGTGCTGGCGCGCAGGCGCGCCAGCGGTCGAACGCGATACCTCAATGCTCGATACGCGTGCCGAGCAGCACGAGGAATTGACGCAGCCACTCGGGATGCGCGGGCCATGCGGGCGCGGTGACGAAGTTGGCATCGGTGATCGCCGCGTCGACGGGAATGTCGGCGTATTCGCCGCCCGCCAGCTTCACTTCGGGCGCGCAGGCCGGGTAGGCGGAAATGCGCTTGCCGCGGATCACGTCGGCGGCCGCGAGCAGCTGCGCGGCGTGGCAGATCGCGGCGATCGGCTTGCCCGCCTCGGCGAATTGCCGCACGACGTCGATCACCTTCGGATTGAGCCGCAGATACTCGGGCGCGCGGCCGCCGGCGATCGCGAGCGCGTCGTACTGGTGCGGATCGGTGTCGTCGAACGAGGCGTTCAGCGTGAACTGGTGGCCCGGCTTCTCGGTATAGGTCTGGTCGCCTTCGAAATCGTGGATCGCGGTTTTCACGCGATCGCCCGCCTTCTTGTTCGGGCAGACCGCGTCGACGATATGGCCGACTGCCTGCAGCGCCTGAAACGGCACCATCGTTTCGTAATCCTCGGCGAAATCGCCGGTCAGGAACAGGATCTTCTTTGCCGCCATCGTATGCCTCCGGTTGATCAACGGAATACCGCGCCGGGTTCACTCGCGTGTATCGGCGCGAGGAGATGCTGACAGATGCTGCTCAATGCTCCGGCAGTCTACTCCATCATCGTTGACAGAACCGCGACGATCCTCGGGCCGTGCGCCGTGCGCCAGGTGTTGCGCATGGCGCGTAAAAACGGAGCGCGCGGGGCAAGGCGGTATCATGGGCGCGTCTTCGCAAGCACGGGCCGCCTCGCGGCGGTTCATGGCACCTATGATTTCCTCTCTTTCTTCTTCGCGGTTTTCTTCGCTGTTGCGCCGCGCGGCGTTCGTGGTCCTGATCTTCGGTGGCCTGGCCGCGTGCCAGAAGAACGACGCGTCGGCCGGCCAGGTGACGAGCAAGCTCGACGACGCGGCTCAGGCCGCCGGCCAGAAGCTCGATCAGGCGGCGAGCTATGTCGGTCAGCAGGTCGATGCGAGCAAGGCCGCCGCGCAGCAGACGCTCGATGCCGCATCCGCGCCGTCGCTCAGGATCGACCCCGCATCGCTGGCGTCGAGCGCGCAGGCCAATCTGCAGAACGCGGCGAGCGCGGCCAACGCGCAGTTGGGCAAGGCCGCGTCGCTAACGGGGCAGGGACTCGAGGCGGCGGGGCGCAAGCTGCAGGCGTGGTCGGCGCAGAACGCGGCGGCGTCCGCTGCGTCGGCGGCATCGGGCGAGTCGTCCGACGCGCAGAAGCAGATGGATAAATGAGCCGCGTGCGGGTCGCCCGCATCGGCTCGCCTCGTTTGACGAAGGCGATAAGTGTAATTATCATGGTTACACATTGTCGCCGCGAGGCAGGTTCGCTGTGAACACGAGTAGCCGGTTTGCGTTTGCTGTGCACGTGCTTGCGCTGTTGTCGTTGCAGGGGGGCGTGCCGCTGTCCTCGGACATGATCGCGGGCAGCGTCAATACGAATCCCGCGCTGATTCGCCGGCTTCTGAGCATGCTCGCGGAAGCGGGGCTCACCACCTCGCAGCTGGGCGCGGGCGGCGGCGCCTTGCTCGCGCGGGCACCCGGGCAGATCACGCTGCTCGACGTGTATCGCGCGGTCGAAGAGGCGCCGCTATTTTCGCTGCATCGCGAGGCGCCGAACCCGGCGTGCATGGTGGGGCGCAATATTCAGGGCGTGCTGCACGGTATCGTCGACGAAGCGCAGCAGGCCATGGAGAGCGCGCTTGCCGGCCGCACGCTCGCCGACGCGACCGCCGACGTCGTGCGCACGGAAAAGCAGCGGGCGCGCAAGCGGCGCGCGGGGGGATGACGTTGCGGCATGGCCGGCGAAGCCATGCCATGACAGCGGTAAAAGCAGCATCGCAGCACGCGTGTAGGGGTGTTGCGGCACACGTGACGCACGCACGCCTGAAAAGACGAACGAAGTCGAATGAGGTAGAACGGGGTGAGCACCCCGCTTTTTTTCACTCAATATGTAACTATAGTAGTTACATATAACGCATCAGGAGTCAACAACATGAGCAAGCAACTAAAGATCGCATTGTTCGGCGCGACCGGCATGATCGGTTCGCGGATCGCCGTGGAAGCCACGCGGCGCGGGCATCAGGTGACGGCGCTCGCGCGCGATCCGGCACGCGTGCCGGCTGGCGTCGCGAATCTGCACGCGGCGAAGGCCGATCTGCTCGACGCCGCGAGCGTCGGCGCGGCGGTGCGCGATCACGACGTCGTCGCGAGCGCGTATGCGCCGCCGCAAGGCGATCTCGCGGTGCTGTCGAAGGTGGCCCATGCGCTTGTCGAGGGCGTGCGCGCGGCGGGGATCAAGCGCCTCGTGGTGGTGGGCGGCGCGGGTTCGCTCGAAGTCGCGCCGGGCAAGCAACTGGTCGACACCGCCGGTTTCCCGGACGCCTACAAGGGCATCGCGCTCGCGCATCGCGACGCATTCGACTACTACCGCGGCGTGAGCGATCTCGACTGGACGTGCTTCGCCCCAGCCGCGCTGATCGCGCCGGGCGAGCGCACGGGCAAGTTCCGCACGGGCGCGAAAACGCTGATCGCCGACACCGAAGGCAATAGCCGCATTTCCGCCGAAGACTACGCCATCGCGTTCGTCGACGAACTGGAGCAGGGCCGTTTCATCCGCCAACTCGCGACGGCCGCTTACTGAGGCCCTGGGTGGCCGCCCGTGCAAGCGCCCTAACATTCAGTTACGCATGCGCGGGCGCGCGGGCCGGAACTGCGGCTACACTGGCGTCTGCCGTTTTCTTGCGGATTGCCATGCAGTCATGTCCCTTGCGGCGTGAGTTCGAGGCTGCGCCGTTTAGCGGCGGGCCGCCGACAACACACGCCGTCATTCCTTTTTCCACCGACCCGATTGCCGGCGAGCCGCCGGGCCGCCCGCTTGCACGAGCGCGAGCGGCGGCATCGCTCGGCGCATGGATGGCCGCGCTGTTTTGCGCCGCGCTAATCCTGTGCTTCGGCGTGATGCCGATCAAGGCCGAAGCGGCGGGCCCGGCTGCCGTTGCCGCCGCTGCCGGCGGCGGCACGCCGGTGATTCCGGCCTTGCAGAGCCTCATCAACAGCGCGACGGTGGCACCGGCGGCGCCCGCGTCCGCGGCGTCGGGCGCCTCGGCTGCCGACGCGGTTTCGGCGCCGTCGCCGGCCAGCCAGGCGGAACTCGCGCGCTCGCTCGACAGCGTGATCGCGACGCTCGACAACGACCGTCAGCGTGCCGCGCTGGTCGCCCAGTTGAAGAGTCTGCGCGACGCCTCGCGCAGCGTCGCGCAAACCGCCGGCCCCGCCGCGGCCGCGCAGCCGAGTCCGGGTCTGCTCGGCGCGATCGCTTCGGGCATCGCGTCGTTCGAATCCGACGTGCGCCAGGGGCGCACGCCCGCGCGTTACTGGAGCGGACGCATCAACGCGGCGGCCAACGAGCTCTACACGATCGTCTCGGGCCAGGGGCGCGAGAGCCTCGGCCATATCCTGCTGTCGATGCTCGGGATGCTGGCCGGCTGGGGCGCGTGCGCCGGGCTGCTGATCTATCTGCAACACCGGTTCCGGCGGCGCTTTCGCATCGACGTTCGACTACGGCCGAATCCGACCACCCGCGAATTGCTGATCTTCGCGCTGCGCCGCGTCGGTCCGTGGATCATCGCGTTCCTCGCGGCGCTCCTGTTCGTACGCGCGATGCCCGATGCGCTCGGCCGCACGCTCGGCATGGTGGTCGCCTATGCGATCGTCACGGGCGCGGTGTTTTCGGCGATCTGTCTGATCATGTTTTCGCTGTTCGGCTCGGGGCACCGGCGCGTCGCGGTGCGCCTGCTGATCGAGCAGGCGCGGCACGTACTGTTCGCGATCGGTATTTGCGGCGCGCTCGGCGACGCGGCCGTCAATTACGACGTCGCCCATCAGCTCGGCACGAACCTCGCCGCGCTGATTTCCACCGCCGCCAACATGACGGCCGCCGTGCTGACCGGCTATTTCGCGCTCGCGTTCCGGCGGCCCGTCGCGCATCTGATCCGCAACCGGCCCTATGAGCAGCGCAACGATCACAAGGCCGCGACCGACGCCTTCGAGGTGCTCGCCGCGCTCTGGCACGTGCCGGTGCTCGTGCTCGCGAGCGCGTCGATCGTCGCCACGCTCGGCGGCACGGGTTCCAGCGAGAACGTGCTGCAGATTTCGATCGTCACGGCGCTCCTGCTCGTGCTGGCGTTTTTCCTCTCGGCGATCGTGCTGCGCATGACGCGTCCGCGCAGTGCGCGCGCGCGGCGCCGCTCGCCGTATCTGACGCGGCTGCTGCGCTTTGCCGGCACGCTCGCGACGCTGTTCGTCTGGTTGTTCTGCTTCGAATCCGCGGCGCGTCTGTGGGGCGTGTCGCTGGCCGCGGTGATCGAGCGCAGCGTCGCGGCGCGCGGCATCGCGCATGCGGCGACGGCGATCGTCGCGACCGTGTTCATCGCATGGCTGCTGTGGATTCTCGTCGATACGGCGATCACCGAGGCGCTCAATCCCGGTAGTCTGCGCAACAAGGCGCGCAGCCCGAGCATGCGCGCGCGCACGATGCTGCCGCTCGTGCGCAACGTGCTGCTCGTCACGATCGCGACGATCGCGGGCATCGTGACGGCCGCCAATCTCGGCATCAACGTGACGCCGCTGCTCGCGGGCGCCGGCGTGATCGGCCTCGCGATCGGCTTCGGCGCGCAGTCGCTCGTGACCGACCTGATTACGGGGCTGTTCATCATCATCGAGGACACGGTGTCGGTCGGCGACTGGATCGACGTCGACGGCGGCCACGCGGGCACCGTCGAGCATCTGTCGATCCGCACCGTGCGGCTGCGCGACGGGCAGGGCGCGATCCACGCGATTCCGTTCTCGCAGATCAAGATCGTGAAGAACCTGTCGCGCGATTTCGCGTACGCGGTGTTCGAGGTGCGCATGTCGTTCTCGACCGACGTCGACGAGATCATGCAACTGATTCGCGAGGTCGGTGCCGAGCTGATGGCCGACTTCCGCTACCGGCGCGAGATGCTCGGGCCGATCGAGGTGTGGGGGCTCGACCGCTTCGATCCGAACTGGATGGTCGTCAAAGGGCAGATCAAGACGCGGCCGCTGCAGCAATGGAGCGTTGCGCGCGCGTTCAATCTGCGGCTCAAGCGCCGGATGGATCAGGCGGGAATCGAGATTCCGGTAGCGCAGATGCGCGTGTATACGTCGTCGAAGGATAGCGAGGGCGAGCCTTTGCGCGATGACGAGATGACGGGCTTTGTCGCGCGCGAAGGGGCCGATGAGGCCGATGAGCGCGCGCATGCGCCGCTCGCGCCGGCCCGCGACGTATCGCACGAACCGCGACCCGCGCCGCCGCCGACCGGACAGACTGCGCCGATTCCGCCGCAGATTCCCACGGCCGGCGATACGGGCGGGAATCGTTGAGGGTACGAGCTTTCGGCGGATGTGAGGGAGGGCGTGTGTTTCATGCGGACAGGCAAGCATGCCTGCCCGCCCGTGGCATGAACCTGCTATGAGGCTATAAGGCTATGAGGCGCGCGTAGCGAAGACTTTTCTCGTGATGGCTGGCTGCCTTGCTGGTTTGCCCGCTGGGCCGGCGGCTAGACCAGTGCCGCCGCATCGGCGACGCGCACGACGTCGTTCACGTGCGTGCCGAGCTGCGTGCCGGCCACGCCATAAACATGCAGCGATATAGCGGGTGCCTCGCTGCGATTGCCGAGCTGATGAATCGCACCGCGTCCGCTGCGCACGAACGACACCGCGCCGCTTGGGCGTGCCTGCATGCGCGTCGCGCTGGCGCAGTGCCGTGCGCCATCCCATTCGAAAATCGTTTCGCTGAGCGTGCCGTCGAGCACCGCGTAACCGCACCACGTGTGATGCGCATGCACGGGACTCGCCTGGCCCGGCTGCCAGACCAGCGCGGCAATCGCATAGCGTTCGCGCGGATCGGCGGCGAGCAGATGACGCCGGTAGCTCTCGGGCGAGCCCTCGCGTTGCGCCGCCGTGAGCAAGGCCGGATCGGCGGCCGCCTCGGCGAGCGCGAGGCGCATGTTGCGCGCGAAGAAGCTCGAATGCGACGGCTCGCGGAAAGTCGCGCAGGCCTCGAACATGGCGTCGAGCGTATCGCGGAGCCGTTCGAGCGGCGTGCGCTGCCGCGGGTTCGACGCGGCGGCGGATTGCCCGGCGGCGTAGGGCCGGGCCGATGCCGGCAGTGGCGCCGGGGGCTCGGAAAGGCGCTCGAAAGCGCGGGCGCGGAGGTCGTCGCTCATGGTCGTGATGCAGCGCATGCACTGCTTGTCGGCTATTTTCGGTATCGATATTTATACCGGTTTGACCGGAGAAAGAGTTTCCATATAATTCCTCCGAGGCTCTTAAAAGTAGAATAATTTCCTATCGGGAGTGCCGTATGGGTATGGATATCATCGACCGGAAACTGCTCGAATTGCTGCAGGAAGACGCAACCATGCCGATCGCGGAACTCGCGCAGCGCGTGAATCTGTCGCAGACGCCGTGCTGGAAGCGGCTGCAGCGCCTGAAGGACGCGGGCGTGATCCGCGCGCAGGTGGCGCTGTGCGACGCGCGCAAACTCGGCGTCGGCACCACGGTGTTCGTCGCGGTGCGCACGAATCAGCATACCGAGGCATGGGCCACCGCGTTCACGCAGGCGGTGCGGGACATTCCCGAGGTGGTCGAGGTTTATCGGATGAGCGGCGAGACCGATTATCTGCTGCGCGTGGTGGTGTCCGATATCGACGACTACGACCGGATCTACAAGCAACTGATTACGTCCGTGCCGCTGTACGACGTGAGTTCGAGCTTCGCGATGGAGCAGATCAAGTATTCGACGGCGCTGCCGGTGCGGCCTCATATAACGGTGTCCAATAGCTAGTAAGAGTCCGCGATCCATAAAAAGCCCCGTTGCCGGGGCTTTCATTTACTGCTTCGTGCGATAGTGCCGCCATAGCCTCATGATCGCCATATACACCACAACAGCGACGATCAATTCAATCGCCACCATGACCGGAATATAGACATCATCGGGGTCATGCAGGCCAAACCCGTTAGCGATGCTCAACCATCTCAGTGCCTGGCTCTCAGGCATCGGCCAGGGGTAGGTGTGGACATAGCGGACGGACAGAAGGAATAGCCCAATAAACAGAGCGATTTTGAAAAGCCTACGGACAAGTATTGCCATACGTGACGACCTCGATGCTTCCATATGCATGAAGCCCTGAATTGCGCACGGGGACCGCGGCGGTACGCAGAAGGGCCTGGCGGATTATTTTGAAATCGACATGGCTCGGCAGGGTAATGCAGCCGAGTGAAAGACTGCGCCCGCCTGACGGATGCAGGCGGAACTGTCCGCGCTTGACACCATTGATCCAGGTTATATCGTCAATGCTGCCATCATCGCGATACAGCGCGAACCATTCGTCATGGTGAGAGGAGCTGCCGAGGAACGTGTTCCAGGCGTCTTTTGCGCCTGCAATAGTCCTGGAGCGGATGCCGCCTGTAGGACGATCCACGATCCAGTATTTACCGGCAGGAATCGGGCCGTTATCGGGAATAGCTGTGTATCCACCCTTGTTACGGTATGCGCCGTTTCCCGAATACGCTTTAAATGTGCCAATGCCCAAAATGGTAAGTGGTGATAGAGGCTCGTTATTGACCAAAAACTTTCCCGTATAGGCCATTTTTATGCCCCCTTATTCGTGATCATTTTGAGAGTCTGTGTATTTGATATTGCCGTCAAGGTAATGCCACGTGATACGACCATACAAAGAAGATTTCCTGATATTGAGAGAAGCGTTTCAACAAAGACGCGCCTTGTTTGAGTGGCGCCTTCGCTACACTGCATCAATGGCGGAGAATCGGGAAGCGACCCAGAGCAAAGAAAAATGCAAATTGACGAGAATTAACGTCATCGCAAAAAAAGCCCGCCAGTCATGTCGGCTGCAAGCCGTGTGCAAGCTCAGTGGGCGTAGAATGCCGCCTTTCCTCACACCATCCGCGATTGCTTCGCGAACCGAGCCCGCTTCATGAACAAACCGCCGCGCAAGAAGAATCCGACCTTTGGCGTTGCCGTCTTTATCGTGGTGGCGATCCTGCTCGTGATTGCCACGCTGTTCTACAACGCGATCCACGAGAAGCACGAGTTCGACGAGAGCCAGAATGCGCAGGGGGCGTCGGCCTCGTCGCCAGCGGCCGCGTCAACCGATGCGACGAAGCCCGCGAGCGGCGCTGCGCAGTAACGTCGTGCAGTAACGCCGCACGGTAACGCCGCGGCGCGTTCACCTTCATTCGTCCGGCAGGCGGATCACGCTCGCATCCTTGCGAATCTGCGCCGACGCCGCGAGCATCTGCTTGCATTGATGCGCGAGCAGTTTCATGTCGTGCACGGCATCGGCCGTGTAGTCCGGCGATTTTTCCGTTTCGACGACCATCGCATCGAGTTCGCGGTTCATCAGCTTGATCTGCTCGCTCTGCTCGGCGGGCAGGGCAGTGCCCGCCTCGGCTTCGGTGAGGTTGTCGCGCACGAGCGAAAGGGCGCGCTGCAGAGGCTGTAGCGAGATGTCCTCGACCTGCTGCTGCTGTTGCGCGGACGTGCGCAGTAGCGGCGCGGCGGCCGTGATCTGCGAGGCGAGCACGTGGCTGCGCACGAGCAGGCCGTTCAGTTCCGGCACGAACTTTTGCGCGGACTTCGGTTCGAGCATCATGCGCTGGAATGCCTGGCCGAGATTCGCGAACGCGACGTGCACGTTCTTGCGCGCGAGCCGGTAACGGTAATCGCGATCGAGCGCGGTAGCGGCCGCAGCCGCCGCGGCCGATGCGCCATGGGCGGGCCGCGTGCCCGGGTTGCCGGCCGTGGGGGTGCCCGTGGAGGCATCGGCTGTTTTCGCTTCCGCTTTTGCTTCCGCTTGCGCGACGGGCGGTGCCGCTGTAGCGGCTCCCATGCCGACCCCGGCCTCACCCCCGACCCCCGCGCCCGCGAGCACAGGGCCGGCGAAGCCGATCCCCGGATCGGCCATGGCCATCGCCGGCGCGCGCGCGCCGGCTTCGGTCACCGTGGCGACGACCGCGGCAGCGGGCTTGCCGCTCCACCACCAGCTTGCTTCGAGATACTGCCGCGTCGCGCCGATCATCGTGTTGACGAGCTTGCCCATGAGCCGGTATTCCCAGTACGGGAACAGATGGCTCGCGGCGATCGCGATCGCGCAGCCGACCACGGTGTCGATCGCGCGCTCGCCGATGATGCGCATGCTGCCGGGCGCGAGCAGATGGAACATCAGCAGCACGTACGACGACGTGAACACCACGCTTGCCGTGTAATTGAACAGCAGCAGGCTGTAGCTCATCACCATCGACGCGAACATCACGACCATCAGGATGTGCGGCTCCTTTACGAAGACGATCAGCGCGATGCTCGCCGCGCAGCCGATCAGCGTGCCGATGATCCGCTGCCCGTTGCGCTGCTTGGTCAGCGAATAGCCGGGCTTCAGGATGATGACCGAGGTCATCACGATCCAGTAGGCGTTCGTGAGCGGCAGCAGGCGGCCGAGCCAGAAGCCGACGGCGACCGCGATCGTCACGCGCAACGCGTGGCGAAAGCTCGGCGAGGCCATCGTCAGATTCGAGAAGATCTGCCCGAACGGCACGCGGCGGCTCGATACGAAGCGGCTCAGCGCCTGGTCGATACGCAGTTCGGTTTCGGTCGGGCTCGGTTCGGTCGACAGGCTCTTGCGCATCTTGTCGATGAGCCGCGTGGCGCTCCAGATGCGCCGGAAATTCGACGACACCGCCGAATAGGCCTCGGGGTCCCGCGCCGGCAGCCCCTGCTTGCGCATCAGTTCGATTTCATACTCGATCGCGCGCAGTTCCGCCTTGACGTTCACGCGCTGGCGCGGCGCCTGGTTTTGCAGCACCGCGAGGCCGATGTCCTCGAGGTCTTCGGCTGCCTTGCGGATCAGGTCGCGGTAGAACACGAGCAGATCGGAGCCGCCGAACGTGCTGCGCACGAGCGTGTAATCGATTTGCGCGCCGACGAACAGCTCGTGCAGATCGACGGTATTGATGAACAGGTTGTAGAGCATCGCGCGGCGCGGTTCGAGCTTGCCGCGCCGGAACCTGGGCAGGTTGCGCAGCACGATGTCGCGCGCGGCGTCCTGGCGCTCGACCGCGGCGATCTGCATGGCGACGAGCTTGCGGTAGCACTCGTCGAGATCGTTGTCGAGATCGTAGAACGCGGCGCGCGCGAGCAGATAGTCGGAGCATGCGAACACGCTTTCGGCGAGCGCTTGCTGCTCGATCCGATTCAGCATCCAGCGGCTCACGAAGGTCGACCAGTACGTGTACCAGAGGCCGCCGAGCAGAATCCACGAAGCGTTGACGAGCGCCTGCTGCGGCGTGAAGTGATCCTCGAGCGTCATGATCATCATGAACAGCGTCGCGAAGCTGATCTGCGGCCAGCGGTTGCCATACACGACGATCAGCGACAGCACGAACGTGAGCGGCACGACGGTGCACCACAACGCGACCGGATTGACGGTGGCGAGGCCGGTGGCGAGCGCGGACAGAAAGCCGATCACCGTGCAGGCCAGCATCTCGTTGTGCTTGTACTTGAGCGGGCCCGGCATGTCGACGACGCAGGCGCCGAGCGCGCCGGTCGCGATCGTGAAGCCGAGCTCGCGATTGTGAAACACGATCAGGCACAGGATGGCCGGTAACGACACGCCAACCGCGATGCGCAGGCCGCCATAAAAGTACTGGCTATAAAGGAATTTTCTTATTTCGACCGAATAGAAAAATGGGTTATTTCTTGAGTCGAGTTGAGCGGTTCTGGACACCTGCAAATCCTTGTCAGCAAAGGGATTTGGTATAACAATCCGGTCTAAATCAGTTCAATCTAACGCAAAGCATTGCGCCCAATGTTGGGGGTAAAACTGGGGGGTGGATTGAGGGCTCGGAGCGTACCGCAATGCGAACCATCAACCGTCTGACCGCCGCCACCATCAAGCGACTAATCAGCAACTCGCCTAAGAAAGCACGATATTACCTGGACGGCGACGGACTGAACATCCAGATTACGCCGACCGGCGCGGCAAGTTGGGTTTTGAAGTATCGACTACACAATCGGAGCCGTGAACTTGGGCTCGGCCGCTGGCTTCGGGCACCGTGGCAAGCCTCCGGTGCCCGCATCGGGACTTTGCCTGCCCTGCGCGGGCTTTTTTTCGGTCTGTTGCGCACACACGATTGTCGAACCGGGCCGCTCGCTATCCGAAGCGAAGACGGCGGCGCGAGCCGTTCGCCGTTGCGACGAACTGTTGAAGAACGTGCCGCCAGGCGTCGGCGGTCGCCAGAAAACGACTGACGCCGCCGACAGTAGTTTTTCGCGGAAGAAGGCGGCGCGCGGCCATCGTTGTATACGTTGATTTGCATGTTCTCCATCAGGGGTTAGCCCTTCAGCGGGCAAATTCGGAGTTATCTGATAGCGCGCGAGCGGCCCGCGCTCCTACGGTGAAGGTTTCACCCACGGGAGGAACCCATGAGGCACGCAATGACCTTCACCGAACGCAAGCAAATCTGCACCGCGTGGAACAATGCCGTCAACGCGCTGGCCGCGTTGCACGTGCTGGTGAAGCACGACGAAGTGAGGGAGTTTGTTGAGCAGGCTTGCGAAGGCCTGCTTGATCGGCGCGGGGTGGTGCTCACCGGCACAGGGAACCCGCTGCATAGCGGAGTCCCTGACTGATGCCAGGTGTCTGAAAATGGAGCAAATGAAACAGGAAAACGGTTGGGCGGATTGGTTGGACCAGAAAGAGTGCCAGAGTTGTCGCATTACCTATTCGATCTATTCCAACTTCCCGCCGATGCCATCATCGGCACGGGCTTATAACGTCGAGACCGGCGAGTTCTTTCCGTTTGACCGG
>Ga0154001_1000014_pt1 | contig 45797 bp, 34 predicted proteins | sample TSNJ085MetaG_FD_104699 | JGI IMG/M metagenome (GOLD analysis project Ga0154001, IMG submission 104699) | Attine ant fungus gardens microbial communities from New Jersey, USA - TSNJ085 MetaG | ecosystem: Host-associated > Fungi > Mycelium > Unclassified | place: USA: New Jersey, Wharton State...
GTTCGATGAGCCAGTCGGCATGTTTCATTTCGCCGATCGACTCGTCGTATTCATGCTTGCCGAGCTTGTCGAGACCCCAGTGCTTGTACATCCGCGCATGCAGGAAGTACTGGTTGATGGCGGTCAGTTCGTTCTTGAGCTGCGCGTTCAGGTATTCGATGACCTTCTTGTCGCCTTGCATGTTAATTCCTTATGTGGGGACCTTGAATTTCCAACAACAATAAACGCCATACCTGAAAAAGCCAAGCTTACGGACACAACTTTTGGCATTGTTTCAGGTATTGCGTGCCGCTTTGCGCACGTCTTGCGCACAGCAAAAAAAAGCCGGGGCCGAAGCCCCGGCATCCGACCCGCGCGACGGGCACTCATTGCGAATCATTAAGCCGTGGCAACCGGAATCTTGCCGATCTTCGCCTGCCATTCCTTCGGGCCGGTCTGGTGCACCGAGGTGCCGTTCGAATCGACGGCGACCGTGACCGGCATGTCCTGCACGTCGAACTCGTAGATCGCTTCCATGCCGAGGTCTTCGAACGCGAGCACCTTCGCGCTGCGGATCGCCTTCGAGACCAGATACGCGGCGCCGCCGACGGCCATCAGATAGGCCGCCTTATGCTTCTTGATCGACTCGATCGCGACCGGGCCGCGCTCGGCCTTGCCGATCATCGAAATGAGGCCCGTTTGTCCGAGCATCGTTTCGGTGAACTTGTCCATGCGCGTGGACGTGGTCGGGCCCGCCGGGCCGACCGCTTCGTCGCGCACCGGATCGACCGGGCCGACGTAGTAGATCACGCGGTTCGTGAAGTCGACCGGCAGCTTCTCGCCCTTCGCGAGCATGTCGGCGATGCGCTTGTGCGCGGCGTCGCGGCCCGTCAGCATCTTGCCCGACAGCAGCAGCGTCTGGCCCGGCTTCCAGCTTGCGACTTCGGCCGGCGTCAGCGTGTCGAGATCGACGCGCTGGCTGGTTTCCGTGTTCGGCTCCCAGTGCACCTTCGGCCATGCGTCGAGCGACGGCGCTTCGAGCTTCGCCACGCCCGAGCCGTCGAGCGTGAAGTGCGCGTGACGCGTGGCCGCGCAGTTCGGGATGATCGCGATCGGCTTCGACGCGGCGTGCGTCGGCGCGGCCATGATCTTCACGTCGAGCACGGTGGCGAGACCGCCGAGACCCTGCGCGCCGATGCCGAGTGCGTTGACCTTCTCGTGCAGTTCGACGCGCAGTTCTTCGATCCAGTCCTGCGGGCCGCGCGCGATCACGTCCTGAATGTCGATCGGGTCCATCAGCGATTCCTTCGCCATCAGCATCGCCTTCTCGGCGGTGCCGCCGATGCCGATGCCGAGCATGCCCGGCGGGCACCAGCCGGCACCCATCGTCGGCACGGTCTTGAGCACCCAGTCGACGATCGAATCGGACGGGTTCAGCATCGCGAACTTCGACTTGTTTTCCGAGCCGCCGCCCTTGGCCGCGACCTGCACGTCGATCTTGTCGCCCGGCACGATCTCATAGTGGATCACGGCCGGCGTGTTGTCCTTCGTGTTCTTGCGCGCGCCTTCGGGCGGGCTCACGATCGAGGCGCGCAGCACGTTGTCGGGGTTCATGTAGCCGCGGCGCACGCCTTCGTTGATCATGTCGGTGACGCTCATCGTCGCGCCGTCCCAACGCACGTCCATGCCGACCTTCACGAACACCGTGACGATGCCGGTGTCCTGGCAGATCGGGCGCTTGCCTTCGGCGCACATGCGGCTGTTGGTCAGGATCTGCGCGATCGCGTCCTTCGCCGCCGGGCTCTGTTCGAGCTCGTAGGCGCGGCCGAGCGCTTCGATGTAGTCGAGCGGATGGTAATAGCTGATGTACTGCAGCGAATCAGCGATGCTCTGGATCAGGTCTTCCTGTTTGATGACGGTCATGGCTAGCTCAGTGGGGAGGGGCGCTTGTTATCGGATCGCAGCGCGGTGCGGTCAGTCTTGCGCCTTCAGGGGAGTGGAAACCTTGATGCCGCCCACGGCGTGCAAGGCCGCGGGCTCTTCGAAATGCCTGGGGTGCGTGTGCGTGGTGAGGCGGTCGACGAGCGCCATCACGAGCGCGGACACGAGGAACGCGACATGGATGATGACCTGCCACATGATCGTGTGCGTCGTGTTCTGGTCGGGGCTGATGAAGGTCTTCAGCAGATGGATCGACGAGATGCTGATGAGCGCCATCGAGAGCTTCACTTTCAGCACGCCGGCGTTGACGTGATCGAGCCACTCCGGTTCATCCGGATGGCCATCGAGACCGAGGCGCGAGACGAACGTTTCATACCCGCCGATGATGACCATGATCAGCAGGTTCGAGATCATCACCACGTCGATCAGGCCCAGCACGACGAGCATGATGCTGGTCTCGTCGAGCTTCATCGAATCCGTGACCAGATGCCAGACTTCCTTGAGGAACAGCACGACGTAGACCGCTTGCGCGACGATCAGGCCGAGATAGAGCGGCACCTGCAGCCAGCGGCTCATGAAAATGAGGACGGGCAGCGGACGCATCGGGCGGCGCTGACGGGCGGAGTCGGGTCGCGAAGCGGACATAGGCAGGAGTCGGACGAAGTGCTTTGACGGAACACGGGCCAATGCGCCGGCGGCATGCCGGCCGGCGCACGTGAGCCCGGCGCGCGCGGCGGGCAGCGTCTCGGGCAGCGGGCCCGAGCGCTTACCCGGCACGCAGGCCAGGCGCCGACGACGCGGTGCGCGGCCATGAAGGGCCGCAAACTCGCATCGGGCGCGCTATTGTACAGCGTCGGTCGGATCGGCCGCCGCATGGCGGGCAGATGAGCGGCGCCGGGGCCGCCGGGCGGGCGGCGCTACGAGGCGACCGGCGGCACGCGCTTCGCCTTGAGGCTCGCGAGCCCGATGCCGGTGATCACGCAGGCGAGCGCGATGCCGTGCGCGAGCGTGGGCCGCTCGCCGAGAAACACGATGCCGTAGAGCGCCGCCGCCACCGGCAGCACCGCGCTGAAGACGCCCGCGAGACTGCCGGGCACGTGGCGGATGCCTTTCATCCAGAGCCAGAACGAGAAGATGCTGGCCGACAGCCCGTACCACAGCACCAGCATCCAGATGCTCGCCGGCACCGCGCGATAGTCGAAATGCGCGAACGTGCCGATGCCGAGCGGCAGCATCAGCAGCAGGCCGAACAGGTGGGTGTAGGCGCAGATGTCGAGCGGCGCGAGCGTTTGCGTGAGACGGCGCGACAGGATGATATAGACCGATTCGCAGCACACCGCGCCGAGCACCATCAGGTTGCCCGCGAACGAACCCGGGCTGCCCGCGCCCTTGTCGGCGTGCGCGAGATTGATCACGACGACGCCGGCGATCGCCAGCGCGATCGACGCGAGCGCGCGGCCATTGGGCCGCTCCTTGAGAATCAGCCACGACAGCAGCGCGACGACCGCCGGAATCGTGCTCGTAATGACCCCGGCCGCGACCGCGCTCGTGCGCGCGACGCCGTTGAGCATCAGCAGCGTAAACCCGAAGGTGCCGAACAGTGCCTGCAAAAACAGGTTGATCCATTCATCGCGCTTGACGCGGCGCAGTTTGGCGACGCGCAGCAGCGGCCCCAGCACGGCCATTGCGATGACGAAACGCAGCAGCGCGAACAGGGGAACAGGGACGAAGGCGACGATCGATTTGCCGATACCGACATTGCTGCCGACGAGCAGCATCGAGGTAATGAGAAGCAGGGCGTAGCGATTCAAGCTGGAATCCGGGCGGCTAGTTCAGTTAGCATTGTAAGAGACCGTGCGAGCGAGCGTAAAGGGAAGGACGGGCAACCACGAGCAACTGCGGCGGGGCGCTGCGGCGGCGTGGCGGGTGCCCGGCCAAAGCGTTGCATGCCTGCGGGGCCGCGGTATGCGGCGTGCTCGTCGCATACCGCACTCGATGCGCTAACGCAGCATGCCGCGTCCGGCGTCTAAGGGTTTTCGCCTGTGTGCCGAAGCCGCGCGCGTAAGTGGCCGGTAAGTTGCAGCGCTTATGTTTGAACATCAGCGTTCAGGCGCAACGGCCGGCCTGCATGGCGCGCATGAATGCTGCGTTGCCGCACGGGTACGCGGGACGGCATCGCAGCATGGCATCGCAGCACACGGTCGTTCGTTGCGGCTTCAACAGGATAGGGCGCGCCTGCGCGCCGGTCAGGGTTTTACGTTTATTTTCACCAAGGGGCTGTCGATGTCTGCGATTGAATCGGTTCTTCAGGAAAGCCGCGTTTTTCCGCCCTCAGCCGAAACGGCGAAGGGCGCCACGATCTCCGGCATGGATGCGTACCGGGCGCTCGCCGCCGAAGCGGAGCGCGATTACGAAGGCTTCTGGGGGCGTCTCGCGAAGGAGACGCTGAGCTGGCACAAGCCGTTCACGAAGGTGCTCGACGAATCGAAGGCACCGTTCTACGCGTGGTTCGAAGACGGCCAGCTGAACGCGTCGTACAACAGCCTCGACCGTCACGTCGAGGCCGGCCATGGCGAGCGCGTCGCGATCGTGTTCGAGGCCGACGACGGCACCGTCACCAACGTCACCTATCGGGACCTGCTGCAACGCGTATCGCGCTTTGCGAATGCGCTGAAAAAACGCGGCGTGAAGAAAGGCGATCCGGTCGTCATCTATATGCCGATGTCGATCGAGGGCATCGTCGCGATGCAGGCCTGCGCGCGCATCGGCGCGACGCACTCGGTGGTGTTCGGCGGCTTCTCGTCGAAGTCGCTCAACGAACGGCTCGTCGATGTCGGCGCCGTCGCGCTCATCACGTCCGACGAACAGATGCGCGGCGGCAAGGCCTTGCCGCTCAAGAACATCGCCGACGAAGCGCTCGCGCTCGGCGGCTGCGAGAAGGTCACGAGCGTGATCGTGTACAGGCGCACCGGCGGCAAGGTCGCATGGAACGAAGGGCGCGACCTGTGGATGCACGAACTTGCGCAGGCCGAGTCGGATCAGTGCGCGCCCGAGTGGGTCGACGCCGAGCATCCGCTCTTCATTCTCTATACGTCGGGCTCGACCGGCAAGCCGAAGGGCGTGCAGCACAGCACCGGCGGCTATCTGCTGTGGGCCGCGCAGACGCTGAAGTGGACCTTCGACTGGAAGCCGTCCGACGTGTTCTGGTGTACCGCCGACATCGGCTGGATCACGGGCCATAGCTACATCACGTACGGACCGCTCACGCTCGGCGGCACCCAGGTCGTGTTCGAAGGCGTGCCGACGTATCCGGACGCCGGTCGTTTCTGGCAGATGATCGCGAAGCACAAGGTCACGCTGTTCTATACGGCGCCGACCGCGATCCGTTCGCTCATCAAGTTCTCCGAGGCCGATGCGAAAGTGCATCCGAAGAGCCACGACCTGTCGACCTTGCGCATCATCGGCACGGTCGGCGAGCCGATCAATCCGGAAGCGTGGGTGTGGTACTACGAGAACGTCGGCGGTGGCCGCTGCCCGATCGTCGATACGTGGTGGCAGACCGAGACCGGCGGCCACATGATTACGCCGCTGCCGGGCGCGACGCCGCTCGTGCCGGGTTCGTGCACGCTGCCGCTGCCGGGCATCATGGCGGCGGTCGTCGACGAAACCGGCCAGGACGTGCCGAACGGGCAGGGCGGCATTCTGGTCGTGAAGCGTCCGTGGCCCTCGATGCTGCGCAACGTGTGGGGCGACCCGGACCGCTACAAGAAGAGCTATTTCCCCGAGGAACTCGGCGGCAAGCTCTACCTCGCCGGCGACGGCGCGGTGCGCGACAAGGAAACCGGCTACTTCACGATCATGGGCCGCATCGACGACGTGCTGAACGTGTCGGGCCACCGGCTCGGCACGATGGAGATCGAGTCGGCGCTCGTGTCGAATCCGCTCGTCGCCGAGGCTGCCGTGGTGGGGCGTCCCGATGCGACGACCGGCGAAGCGGTGTGCGCGTTCGTCGTGCTGAAGGGCGCGCGTCCGCAAGGCGAAGAGGCCACGAAGCTCGCCAACGAACTGCGCAACTGGGTCGGCAAGGAGATCGGTCCGATCGCGAAACCGAAGGACATCCGCTTCGGCGAGAACCTGCCGAAGACGCGTTCGGGCAAGATCATGCGCCGTCTGCTGCGCTCGCTCGCGAAGGGCGAGGCGATCACGCAGGACGTGTCGACGCTCGAGAATCCGGCGATTCTCGATCAGCTCGGCGAGTCGCTTTGACGCGGCGTTGAGGATGTCATGAGCGGGGCTGTGCAAGCGGGCGGCGGCGGTTGTCAGTCTGCCGGTCGATCCGCTTGCGCGTGCGATGCGCGGCCCCGTTCGCTGCTGATTCGGATAACCGGGGTCAAGCGAGCGGGATCGAACCAACCCGCTTGACCGGCATCCTCGCGCGGACAATCCCGATTGCCTCGCCGATACCTTTTTGATACATAGGCGCATGGCCGCGCCGCACCGTCCCTCTCACGCCACGCTGAACCCCGCGCCCGAACCGCCACCGGTCTCGGCGGCGATGGCGCTCGCGCATCGCAAGTACTGGCGTTTCAATCTCGCGCTGATCGCCGCGCTGATGACGCTCGGCTTCATCGTGTCGTTCGTCGTGCCGCTGCTCGCGCCCGCGCTCGAACAGGTGCGCGTCGAGGGCTTCAGGCTGCCGTTCTATTTCGGCGCGCAGGGCGCGATCCTGATCTACCTTGCGCTGATCGTCGTGTACATCGTGCTGATGCAGCGCGCCGATCGCCAGTTGCAGCGCGCGTTCGAAGCGGATGCGACGCAGCGTGCCGCCGCCGATTCCACCGCGAACACCACGGCGGGCGCGGGCGCGCCGGCCGCGCGCGGACGCTGAGCCAATGAATCTCACGCATCGACTGATCCGCTCGTACGCGTTCTATACGCTCGGCTTCCTGCTGTTCGTCTACGTGATGTGGCGCATCGAGCGCCGCACGGGGCCCGGCGTGTGGATCGGCTATGTGTTCCTGTTCGTGCCGATCGCGGTGTATGCGGTGATCGGCGTGCTGTCGCGCACGTCCGATCTGGTCGAATACTACGTGGCGGGGCGGCGCGTGCCGTCGGCGTTCAACGGCATGGCGACCGCGGCCGACTGGCTCTCGGCCGCGTCGTTCATCGGCCTCGCCGGCTCGATCTACGCGACCGGCTACGACGGCCTCGCGTATCTGATGGGCTGGACCGGCGGCTACTGCCTCGTCGCGTTCCTGCTCGCGCCGTATGTGCGCAAGCTCGCGCGCTACACGATTCCCGATTTTCTCGGCACGCGCTTTTCGAGCAACGCGGTGCGCGGCCTCGCGGCGCTCGCCGCGATCCTGTGCTCGTTCGTTTATCTGGTCGCGCAGATTCAGGGCGTGGGTTTGATCGCGACGCGCTTTATCGGCGTCGATTTCGCGGTCGGCATTTTCTGCGGACTCGCGGGCATTCTCGTGTGCTCGTTTCTCGGCGGCATGCGCGCGGTCACGTGGACCCAGGTCGCGCAGTACATCATCCTGATCGCGGCGATCCTGATCCCGGTATCGATGATCGCGCACAAGGACGGCCTCGGCTGGGTGCCGCAAGTCAGCTACGGACGCTTGATGGAGCGCATGGAAGGGCTCGAGAAACAGGTGCGCGACGCGCCGCTCGAACAGCGCGTGCGCGACGACTATCGACGCCGCGCCGCGTTGATGCAACTGCGGCTCGATATGCTGCCGCAATCGTTCGTCGACGGGAAGCAGCGGCTCACGCAGGAAGTCGCGGATCTCCGCCGCCACAATGGTCCGCTGCGCGAGATCAAGGAGCGCGAGCGTGCGCTCGAACAGTTTCCGCGCGATGCCGCGGCCGCGCAGATCGTCTGGACCCAGCAACGCGACGACATGCTGATGCGCGCGGCCGCGCCGGTGCCGATGCACGAACCGTTTCCCGCTGTCGGCGACGAAGACCGCGGCACGCATGTGCGTAATTTTCTGTCGCTGCTGCTGTGTCTGTCGCTCGGCACGGCGAGTCTGCCGCATATTCTCACGCGCTACAACACGACGACATCGGTTGCGTCGGCGCGCCGCTCGGTCGGCTGGACGCTTTTTTTCGTGGCGCTGTTCTATCTGACCGTGCCGGTACTGGCCGTGCTGATCAAGTACGAGATTCTGACCAGTCTCATCGGCCATCACTTCGCCGATCTGCCGCAATGGCTTACGCAATGGCGCAAGGTCGAGCCGAGCCTGATCAGCCTCGCCGATACGAACGGCGATGGCATCGTGCGCTGGAGCGAGATTCAGATGCAGCCGGACATGGTCGTGCTGGCGGCGCCCGAGATCGCGGGGTTGCCGTATGTGATGTCGGGCTTGATCGCGGCGGGGGCGCTGGCGGCGGCGCTGTCGACCGCCGACGGTTTGCTGCTGACGATCGCGAACGCGCTGTCGCACGACGTGTACTACCACATGGTCGATCCGAATGCGTCGAGCCAGCGGCGCGTGACGATCTCGAAGATTCTGCTGCTCGGGGTGGCGCTGTTTGCGTCGTACGTGGCGTCGTTGAATACGGGGAACATCCTGTTCCTGGTCGGCGCGGCGTTTTCGCTGGCGGCGTCGAGCCTGTTCCCGGTGCTCGTGCTCGGCGTGTTCTGGAAACGCACGACGCGGCTCGGCGCGGTGGCGGGCATGGTGGCGGGGCTCGTCGTGTGCATCTACTACATCGTCTCGACCTACCCGTTCTTCACGCAGATGACGGGCTTCACGGGTGCGCGCTGGCTCGGCATCGAGCCGATCAGCTCGGGTGTGTTCGGCGTGCCGGCGGGGTTTCTGGTGGCGATCGGGGTGAGTCTGATCGATCGCAAAGCGGATGCTTATACGATCGCGCTAGTGGACTATATTCGCCATCCTTAGGCGGTTTGCGAGGACGTGGGGCAGGGGTGTAGCGGAAGGCGTGAAGTTTGCTATAATTCGGCTCCCCGCCGGAGAGATGGATGAGTGGTTTAAGTCGCACGCCTGGAAAGCGTGTATAGGTTAATAGCCTATCGGGGGTTCGAATCCCCCTCTCTCCGCCAGCGTACCCTTATAAATCAAGGCTCTAAAATCACGCTGCGATTTATTCAGCTATTTGGGGCTTGTTTCGGCTCTGAATCGCACGGCAATCGCAGCATGCCCGCTGCAAATTTTTCCACCGCTTTACCTCCTGCATCTGGGTCCGCGCCTGGCATCCAACGTGCGTCAATACGTACCGCGGTGTTCTGATTAGCGTGCCTCATCTGTCGAGCTACCCACATGGGATGCTCTCCCGCTGAAAGCATCATGGACGCGTACGTATGCCGGGTCCGGTATGGCTTCCTGTACCTCACCTTGGCTTGCTTAAGGGCGCGCGTTCACTCAGGATTTCCGCGACAAAGAGCGGTCAAAAGCTTAGCGCCTGGCCTCGCTTGCCGCAGCGAAGTGCGTCATCTGATCGGCATAGGCTTTCCTGAACGCGGGGCGCTCCGTGATTCGAGCCACATAGGATTCCGCCGCCGGTCGATTTCCGAAGGAGCGAACTTTTGCAACGCGGAGAACATCGGCCATCAGCAGGTCCGCGACAGTGAACCGGTCGGCGGCCAGCCATTCTCGCTCCCTGAGGATGCGCTCCATGTGGTCGAGGCGGCTTGCCAGCCAGCCGGTTAGACCGTTGTCCTTAGCGCCGGTCACTTCCAGGAACCACCAGGGAACTGACACCATCTCGATCGAGTTGAGCGCGGCGATCGTCCATTGAAGCGTTTGGGCTTCTCCGACAGGATCGCGTGGCATGAGTTTTTCGCTTTTTCGGGCAAGATGCAGCAGCCCCGCTCCACTCTCAAAGATTTCGATATTGCCATCCGTCAGAAACGGAACCTGCCCGAAAGGCTGACGGTCGAGATGGTTTGTCTCGCGACCCTCGAACGGGATAGAGCACACATCATAGGCAAGGCCTGCTTCCTCCGCAGCCCATCGCAAACGTAGGTCGCGCACAAATCCACGGGGGCCTTCGGGTACCCAATCAAGCGTCCAGATGGTTAATTTCTCGGCCATAGTCATCAGCTCGCGACAGTGCAATCGATGCTCAAATAGAACGGGATTTACGCGTCGCGCAAATCCCGATTAAAGCGACGGTTTTGCGCCTGATTTTTGCTCCGTCGCAGAATAGGGATTGCTGCGACGGATGCCAGTCTGGCATTGAGCCGCTCGGCCTGAGTTTCAAGTCCTACGGGTACCCAGTCACGAGAGGGTTATAGCGTAAACGAATTGCCCACTTTCGTCATTCACGGTCCGCCGGGGCAGAACATCAAAACCCCGTCAATCCAATGATTGACGGGGTTTTTGTTTTTCGGCTCAGCAATCGGTTATCAAACCGTCACCCCTATTCGCGAATGCAGATGCGGGGTCGCTTCGACTCATTGTGCGGATGCGCTTGCCTGCATCTCACGGGTGATGGCGCGACATGCCTTCAGATGGAATTGCCCCCGTCACTCAGGACACTCGAACGCCGTCAGGTCGATGGCACCGCAGCCCCCGCGTTTCTACGCTGAGGAGGATCACTTTGTGACGTACCACAGGGCGCTTGTTCCGGGGGAGGCTGCCGGTGGCTTGGATGCCGGCATATGGCTGGCGTCCGTCCTTTGTGCTGCTTGCGGCGCCGTTTGCTGTGCGCTCACCGGCAAAGCCTGGGGCGTCCCCATGGTGGCCTGCGGCGCAGGCAAAGTCGCGGCAGGTATTGGGGCTGTCTTGGCCGTTGACGACGTGGTGATGTACCAGAGTGCATCCGTCGACGCCCCGGCTGCCCCGCGCGCCGCAGCGGTCTTCGAAGCAGCAACCACGCCGGCTGCCGATGCCGCCAGGGCCTGCGCCTGCGCAGTCGCCGTTCCAGTTGCTGCGCCAACGGCTGTCCGTTGTGCAATAGCTTCGGCTGAGCCGATCTGGAAGATCAGCTTGCGCTCCGGCGACGAAATGATCGCGTAGGGCGGTTGCGCTTCCCAGCGCAGCACGACACGTCCGCGTGGCGTATCCGCGAAGATGGCCGGCACGTGTTTCAGGTCGCCGAACTGGACGTAGACCTTGGTTCCGTCGTCGAAAACCTGCACGGGTTTCGCCGCATCCGCTCCGGTTATGGTCCAGCCGAAGTTATAGGAGCCGGGCGTAGCCGGCGCAACGGCAGACGCCGCCGTTGCCGGAGCCGGTGCGGCTTGCATACCTCGCGGCGCGCTCATCTTGACCTGGTTGACCTCCAGGGGCGCGAAAGGGTTGTACGTTTCGGGCGGAACATAGGACGGCGGAAGAATGGGCATGGGCGAGTCCGGCGAGCTGGCGATGGATTGCGCGGTGGCGTACACCTTGCGGGCATAGGCGAGCCGCTTCTCGGGCGACGATGCGTTATAGGCGCCAATCGCGCTCCACGTCGGGCCGTACTGCCGGATATTCTCCGAGAGTATCCATGCGCCCACATACGCATTCGTACACGGATCGAACAGGCTCTGCTCCGAAATGCCCTCGCGAGCGAGCCGCGGCAGCCACGAGCTGTTGATCTGCATGAGTCCGATATCGAACGTTCCATCGCTGTTGCGGTTAATGACGTGGGTTTGCGTACCCGATTCGACCTGGGCAATGGCACGCATGAGACCCACGTTGACGTGTTGAAACGATGCCGCATCGTCTATGCAGTCGGCATGGGTAATGGCGGGTATCGCATACAACATCGCGATCTGAATCAGACGCGAGCGCAGACATGGGGTGAGAAAGGCAAATTTTCGATGCTGCATGATTTTATTGGCCGGTGCGAGTGGAATAGTTCGCGATATTCGCTGCGTCCATCACGTTCTATTCGCTTGAATTCTTCATCTCGCACCTGATTTCCGCAGTGGGATTTTATCGAAGAATTGAGGCACTGAATCGTGCGAGACAATAGAGATTGTTAAATGGCGGAGTATGTGCCGTGCATATCGGGCGTTGAGTGCTGGACCGGAAGCTATTGATGTGAATGGGGCAATTCATATAGGTCACTGCATTTCTCCGATTCAGGATACGCCATCTGGAATAGTCGGATACCGGTGACAGGCCTCAAAAAGGACGCTTCGATATTCCCGTTTGCACCGGCCGGTTGGACGCGAAATAAATGCCACTTGCATCAACTGGATGTGCCGATGCCGTAACTGTCAAGAATCATCATTGCTCTACAGTCATGCAACACTGGTTTTGATATTATCCCTGCGCGATGAGGCAGGGTTTTTCGCTGCTTTGTCTTATTTGCCGACGGACAGATTATCCGGTCAAATTTTCCTTTTTTTTCATCGAATAAAACACGCGGTGCCGGCCACTTGCAGTTGCAGTGGCCGAATGCGCAATTCAAGCACGAACGGGGTAACGCATGGCTTCCCAGGCACTGGACACGGCGCTGAACACCGGCTACGCGCAAGCCGATCGTCTTGCCAAACTCGACACGCCGGTTGGTAAAGACTGGCTGGTTCCTTTGTATGCCAAGATCAATGCCCGGCTCGGACGCAACTACGAGGTGACCGTCGATGCGGCGTCGACTTACGACACGCAGATCAAGCTCGGTGCGCTGATGCTGCAGGCCGTCACACTCTGGATCAAACAGACGGACGGCAACTATCTGCCGATCCACGGCTACGTTCAGCGAGCGAGAAGAATTGGCAGCGATGGCGGTGTGACGTATTTTCAGCTCCAGTTTTCGTCATGCCTGAGTTTCCTCAAGCTGAGTAGCGACCGGCGCGACTGGCAGGAAGTGCAGGGCCAGCAGGTGCTGTCCGACGTGATTGACAAGCATCCCCAGGCGCAGGGCCATTACACATTTGATCTGCGCTCGCCGATCCGCTCGTATTCGAATCGCGTGCAGTGGGAGACGGACTGGAATTTTGTCCACCGCAGCATGGAAGAGGTCGGTGTGTTTCCGCGCTTCGATTTCGCGAAGGACGGCAAGTCGCACACAGTGGTCATTTCCGACGATCTGTACTTCGCCCCCCCACTGCCGCAGCAGGAGATGAAATTCAGCCGCGCCGGGGCCAACGAAGAATTCGACGGGCTGACGCAACTGAGCGAGCAACAGGAGGCGCAAAGCGCCACGCTCACGACGGCCACCGCCGACTACAAGCGGCCGGACCTGGACAAGCAGGTCAGCACGCCCGCGTTGAACACCGATGAACTGCCGGCGCAGGGCGAGAACTATCTTTATACCGGCTCGCAGAGCTGGGGCGAGCGCGACCTGGGCGACCAGCAGGCGCGCATCCGCACGGAGGAATGGGCGTCGCGTGCGAAGCGTTATTTCGCGGTTGGCAGCCCGCGCTATGCATTGCCCGGATACTGGTTCAAGCTAAGCGGTCATCCCGAATTCGATACCCTGCCCGAGCAGGACCGCGAACTGGCAATCATCGCTAGCGACTGGCTGATTCAGAACAATGTACCTGGCATGGATACGCTCGCACGCTTTCCGAAGAGCCTGCGCGCGGAAGTCGAGCAGGCGAAGAGCGCGGGGAGTGGCACGGGCGTGAGCCATCCGGACGGCAGCGTGGGCTTCATTCAGGTGGAAATCGAGGCGCAGCGCCGTCGCGTGCCATTTCGCAGTCCGTTCGCGCACCGCAAGCCCGAAATGCACGTCCAGACGGGAATTGTCGGTACGGCAGAGAACGAGGAAATCTCTACGGACGACGGCAATCGCGTGAAGGTGTGGATGACGTACAGCCGCAAGGATCGCAACGACAAAGCATCGGCGTGGATACGTGCGGCGATGCCGGATGCGGGCGCGAAACGCGGCGGCTACTTCCCGCTGCGCAAGGGAGATCAGGTACTGATCGCGTTTGTGAACGGGGATTGCGACATGCCCGTGATCATCTCGAGGCTGCACGGCGGCGAGACGATGCCGGTGTGGAATACGAATGGCCTGCTCTCCGGCTTCCGCTCGCGCGAATACGGCGGCGACGGCTTCAATCAACTGGTTCTGGACGACTCCAGCGGGCAGAACCGCGTCCATCTCTATACGACAAGTTACGGCTCACACCTTCACCTGGGTTACCTCATCGACCACTCCGACAACACGCGCGGCGCGTTTCTCGGGCGCGGCTTCGATCTGAAGTCGGGGGCTTACGGTGCGGTGCGGGCCGAGCAGGGTCTGTATGTTTCGACGCAGCCGGCCAGCGCGCAGCCGATGAACGTGACAGCGGCGACGGAACAGCTCGCGGGTGCTGAGGCGGTGCTCGACACCGTGTCGAAGGCGAGCGAGACCAGCCAGGCCGAGAGCCTGCAGGACGGACATGACGCGCTCAAGGCGTTTACCGATGCAACCCAGCAATCGGTTGCTGGCACAACGGCCAACGGCGGACGCACGGCGGGTGGCGGTACGGGCAACGCGAACGGCTTCGCGAAGCCGGTGATGCTGCTGTCGAGTCCGGAAGGGATTGCGATGTCAACCCAACAGTCGGCGCATATCGCCGCGAACAGGCACGTGAATGTGGTTGCGGGCAACAACGTCAACATCGGCGCGGGGAAATCGCTGCTGGCGAGCGTGATGGACAAGATCAGCCTGTTCGCGCAGAACCTTGGGATCAAGATATTTGCGGCCAAGGGGCCGGTTAGTATCCAGGCGCAGAACGGTCCGGTGACGATGGCGGGGCTCGAAGACGTGACGGTTGAAAGCTCGAATGGCCGAGTGGTGATTACGGCGGCCAAGGAAATCTGGCTGGGCGCGGGCGGCTCGTATATCAGCATCAAGTCGGGGCTGATCGAGAACGTGACGTCGGGGCAGATTCTGGAGAAGTGCGCAGACTGGGAAAAGCCGGGCGGTGGGAGCGGGACGGTCCTCAATCCGTTGAAGTCGAGCCCGGTTTCGACAGACGGAGGGCGCGGTTCGCTGTTTTCCGGCTAGGCCAGTAGAGCTCGAGCTTCCCGATGTTTCCCCTACACCTATAGTCCGCGCAGCAGGAACAACAAGAGAGTCTGGACATCATGAGCACGCATCATCCCGCGCATCCTTCGCAGCAGCCCGCTCCGGCGGCGCCCGCCGCATCATCGACTCCTGCTCCGGCCTGCACGCCGCTGAACTGGGCCTTTCCGTTTACACCGGTGGACAGCAAGGCAGATGCTGCCGACCCGATGACGTACATGAAGGCGTTAGCGAAGGCGGAGGATGGCTTCTATCCGCTCGGTGCGAGCGGAATGTGGCATGGTGGGGTGCACTTCGACGAGAACAGTGCCCAGATGCTGAAGCAGGATGAAGGCGTGCGGGCCATTGCAGACGGCGAGGTGGTGGCGTACCGGATGGACAGCAAGTATCCCGAACAGGCTTATCAGGACGGCCGCCACGCTCTCTATTCGACGGGCTTTGTGTTGGTCCGGCACAAGTTGCAGCTACCGCCGGTCCCACCGAAACCGGCCGCTCCCGGTCAGACCGCTGCGGGCTCCGGCGGCGCTTCTAGCTCGCAACCTGTTTCCGCTGCGTCGGGCGCGTCTGGGGCACACCCTGCCTCATCGACGCCTCCTGCGGCGAACACGACCGCATCGCCCAAGCCATCACCAGATGAAACGCTGACATTCTTCAGCCTGTACATGCATCTGACCGACTGGAACAGCTACCAGGCGGCCATGAAGCAGGCTGGGAGTTCAACGGGAGACTCGGCCAAACTGAACATGGAGCCGATGCCGTACTGGGAGGGCGACCGCTATTACCGGGTTGGTGACAAGGCGAAGGACATGCAAGCGGTGCCGAAGCCCAAGGTCCCCCCAGCGCTGCCTACTGGAACGGCCAATTCCGACTCGCTTGGCGAATTCATCGATGCAGGGTTTATTGTGAAGACCGACTTGCCTGCGCCGCAGCCGGTTGACGACACCCCGTCCCCCGCACCTGCGAAGGGTATCCGGATTCGCGATCTGCCGAACGGCAAGATTATCGGCATCCTACCCAAGGGGACGGAGCTGACAGTCTCGGAGGCAGACCCGAAGCATACCGGCTGGTGGAAAATCAGTGCGCTCAAAAGCGGTCAGCCAGTCGGGCCGGTTGTCGGCGAGCAAGTCTCGGGACACGCCCAATGGGGCTGGGTGTATGTGAAGGAGCTCGATCCGGTTGTGAACCCAGCGCCACTCGATACGGTGGTTGTGCTGAAAGAGCCATACAAGATCAAAGCCGGTGAGGTGGTGGGCGAGCCGGGGCACTATCTGCGCTACACGGATGCGAAGCTGCTGCCAGCGAAGCCGACGCGGTCGCTGTTGCATCTCGAAGTGTTCGCGGGACCAGAGCTGACGGCGTTCATCGACAAAAGCCGGGCGCGCGCAAAGGACCTTCCGGCCGCAAAGACATTCCTTGAGATTTCACCGGGTGCGCTGCTCGTCACGAACATCCCCGATCCGGACCAGACGTTGCCGCAAAGTCAGGGCGGCTTGAAGCTGGTACCGGTTGGCAACGCGCAGGGTTCCCGCTGGGTCAAGGTCCAGCCGAAAACGGTAACGGTGCCAGCGCAGAGCGTCCAGAGTAGCCATAACGCCCATGGTGGGCATCAAGCACACCACGCACAAAGTCCGACGTTGACGAACGCGGGTTCTCCGGTATGGGTAGAGGCCAGGCTCGCCAATACGACGACTACTGGGGTGGTGAAGGGATGGACCAAATTCCCGCTGAGCTTCTCCAACGCGAAGGGGCCTGGCGCGGACTTCCGCGACGTTTTCCGGCGTACCGACCTCGACAAGCTCGGTGCGGAAAACGTTGCCGTTGACGAGCAGGGCCATCACTGGTGGAACATCACGATTGGTGCGAAGGACGGATCGACCCGGCAAGGCTGGGTGTGCGAGGATAATCACCCGCTTATGCGGATGTGTGGGCCATGGGACTGGCCAGGTTTTGAGCTGACTGACAACAGCGGCTTCAAGCCGATCGACATGCTCAAGCGGTACATCCATGCGACGGACCAGTACCTGCCCGGCGAGGACAAGTCGGAATTCGAACCCAGTGCGATGAGCGTGAACGCTGGGGACTTGATCGTCAAGCTGGAGAAGGCGATCGATGCGAATCACGACGGCAAGGTGACGGCGCAGGAGCTGAAACACGCGCAGGAAACGCCGTGGATGGCCGAAGCGATCTCGCATCTGGTGGTGCGCAACGAGAGCGAATGGGGAGGTGGACTCGGCAAGTGGGAGGCATTGTCGCCGATGATGAAGAAACTTCTTTGGCTTTGGCAGACCGAGATCGAACGGATCGGCAAGCTGCAGTGGTGGGAGCAGGCAGCGGGTATCGAGGGGTTTCCGAAAGAGCCAACGCCATGGCATTTCCATCCAATCGGATTGGTAGGTAATTTCAGCGCGAGGCCTGTTAATCAGGTTAATGACTTCAATGAAGAAGACGCCCGAGATGCGCTGCGATACATCTTCGACAAGTATGGCAGAACCGTTGCGGAAACTGTTGAGCGCATGTATCGAACAGAGACGCGGCATTTTCAGTCGATACAGTATCGCCGTTGCGGTACGGGTGGCATGGAGGTTCACGGTGATGCACCATATTATGGATGGTCGCCGGATTTCTATTCTGAGTTACCTACAGGGACGTGGAGCGCCTACGAGGGTGCAGGGCTAAGTGGTGTTGGCGGAAACGCTCAGGTTACCGACAGGCCGAAGGTGTTTGTCGTTGTACCTTCGGTTCGAGTCGGCATGGAATTTAAAGCCAAATATATCGTCCATTACAACGGGAATTACGCGAGATGGTTCTCCACTGACGCGCATGCGCAGGAAGTTTACCGACAGACGCTGCAGTCCATTTCACCTCGAATCGTCAATTCGTTTCAATAACTAGTCTATGACCATGAAATTCTATTCGCGTTGGCTGTTCGCACTGGTTGTTTTCATTTTTTCGCAGAGTAGCTACGCCTTGACTGGACCGTGCCAAAGCGAATTAAGGGCGTTAATAGTCCCTGCGCTCCAGCATGTCTTTATGAAAAAAGAAGATATCCATGTCGAAATGGAAGACCATGCCAATGGCGTGTACAGCGTAAGGTTATTTGTGCCAGCTGATAGTCCTGACAATCTCGATAAACGGGTTTCAATTGGCTGGGTCAATCTGGATACGAATACCATGCAAGCACTGGATGTGACGAGAGACCCGGATCACCCTGATGTGTTAAAGGTGGACGGAGGTAGATATAAACGCTTCGTATCGATGTGCATTTCCGATTTTCCGAAGAGTGACCGGAACTGCGAAGAACTCAATGTTTCTGCTTCGAAAAATGGAAGCCAGATTCCCGGGGGTGTGGCTGGGCGGACAGTTGTCGGTAAAGGACGGCTTCAATTTTATTCGGCCCCTGATCTGTCCTGCAAAATGAACGGCGTATTCATTGTCGAGGCTGATTCAGTTGATGCTTATTCAGACTATGGGAAGTTTACCTCGGTTAGTTATCTAAATTCGAAGTCAAAGAAGGTAGTAAATGGCTGGGTTGAATCTGATCGGTTGAAACCCAACGGCTTGGGGATTGCAACCCGGCAACCGTAATATCAATGCGAAGAAGCACTGCTCGATTATGATCAACTTGATTCGCGTCGGCGACGACACCGACCATGGCGGCAAGGTAGAAACCGGCTCAACAAGCATGCGCTTCGAGGGACGCTATGTCGCGCGCAAGGGAGACCGCGTCTCCTGTCCGCAGCATCCCGACGTGTCGCCAAACGTGATCGAGGAAGGCGATCCAACGATGAAGGACAATGGTATTCCGATTGCCCGGCACGGTCACCGGGCAACGTGCGGCTGCCATCTGATATCAAGCCTGATCTGACCGCCTTACAGCAGGTGCAGGCGCCCGGCGCGGAACGGGCAGCGCCGGATCTCCGAGCCGTTCGATTTCGAAAGCACGACGAGTTGCGTAAAGCTGGTCGTTGGCGCGTAGCGTGCAAAATACCGGTCGATGATACCGATGAAGGCAGCCATGCTGTGCTCGGCGAACGCGTGTTCGTCGAGTGAGAGCGTGATTTCCAGCCCCGATACGATTGACGAATTCGGCTTGCCGGGAAACATCTGCTGCAACCTTCTCCCGCGCACAAACGACACTGCATCAACGTGCTGCACCTGCGCGCCTGGCGGCATGCATTGACGCAGGATTCGCGTGAGTTCGGCCCATCCCTCGGCGCCCAGTTGGGTCGGATTCGGCGTCGTCAGCGCAATGACGCGCATGCGCGCATCTTCCTCGTTCACCGGGCGGAACGTGTGCGTCGGCTTGCGCAGCAGTGTGACCCGGCTCGCCACCGAACCCTTTTCATTGCGCAGGTCCCCGGCCGGGTCGCCGATACTCAGGTGCGCGGGCAGATCGCGATTGGTGCACGTCACGTCGATCTGGATTTGCTCGGGGCATTGCTTGGCCGCTTTTCCGTCTTCCTGCAGCAGGATCAGTGACGTTTCGTGACCCGGATGGTTGCGGGCCTGATATTCATCGGTTCGCTTCAGCCAGTAATGTCCGGGGGGGCCTGGTTTCGCTATCGTGTGTGCGAGTGCGTTGTAAGGCGGAATCACTTTCCCGCCCACCGCATCGCGGACGTTGTTGATCGCGTAGATTTCGTGGGTCGAAGGCTTTTGCGGCACTGGCACGACCGGGTATTCGACGAGGAGTTCTTCGCGCCGGGCTGTCACATCTACCTGCTCGAACAGGTTGACGACAGGCGTACAGAACAGTCGGAAATGGTGTCGCGACAGACCGGCGAGGGCTTGCGCCGGGCGGCTGTCGGGATGCAGGCTGGCGGTGAGATGCAGGGTGAGGCGACGAGCATGGCGCGTCATGCCGGAGCGCAGCAGCGCGGCGGCGTTGATATCGACGAAGTCGAACTTCTGCGGGAAGGCGGTGTATTCGAGCAACGGGCGCACGAATGATTCGGCGGGGCCGTCGTCGGGTAGTAGCGCGTCTTCGGCCGCAAAACCTGCCGCCGTCAGCGGAATACGATCGAGCGGCGTCCAGTGTCCTGAGCCGTCAGCTTCGACGAATGCCTGCCGTGTGCGCAGCAGCAGTGTGTCGCTCAGTGCCGCGACAGTCTGAGGTTGTCCGGTCAGATGAATGCGGACGACGCCCGGCATGGCAGCGGCGAGTCCCATTCCCACGCTCGATGGTTCGAACGTAATGGACACAATCAGGGTGGTGTCGGGCGACAGGCTGGCGCGGTTTGGCGCAACCGTGCCAGGAGACACGCGCGCATCCGCAATGCGGAAAGGCGCAGCCGTTACGTCGTACGCCGTGCGAAAGCGCAGCCCGCCGTCGGGGCTCGTCAGTGGTGTCCCGCGCTTGATGACAACCGGCGCAGATGGCGGCTCGACAAACTCAAGACACGCAATAGAACTGGCGGGAAAGGGGCGCAGGTAATGCGGGTGCAGTATATCCAGCAGGGCTCCCGAAAACTGCGGTGCACCGTTTTCCAGTTCCAGGCGAGCGCGCGCGGCGAGCAACGCGAACGCGTGCATGAGCCGTTGCACGTACAAGTCTTCGGAGTCGCTACCAGAGATACTTAGCCGCGCGGCGGCCCGGGGGTACTTTCGGCCGAATCCGTCAAGCTGGTTGCCGAGCAGACCGAGTTCCTGTTCGTAATAGCTGCGTAGTTTTTCAAGCATATCGGGTGCGGCGTGGTCCACGCGGCTTTATTTACTCCGGCCGCCATGGTAGCCGAAGGTTGCCCGTTCAACGTTTGTCGGGCCTGCGCCGCCGCATTGATCGCTTCTGCTGCCATCGGGCCGCTGCCGAATTGCTCAAGCAACTCGGCGAGAATGACAGGCATCCAAATGAATGACCTCTTCCACCGGCAGCGAATTTCTTTCACTCATTTCAATTCAATTCGATTACGAATTTCGCTACTGCACCTACCCATCCGCCACACAAATACATTGAATAGGCCATAACAGACCGATCCTCAATTTGCATCCGCGCTGTCCGCCGCCGACTATACAGGGTCGAAGTCCGAAAGTTTCGCGCGTATCAGACTTCTGATCCTCTGTTGATAGTACGAATCTTTGCGAGCTCTTTCATTCTGAGCAAGATATAACCTTTTTGGGATGCAACTGTCGTTTTTTCTAGGCTGCTCGGCATGTTCGGGGTACGATTTACGCCGGTTGCAGCGTTTATGGGAATATTTTTCCGTAAAATGACACTTTTACTTTGTAATCGGTAAAGTTTTCGCGAGTTTGTAGTCGCGAGCACTTGCGCACCAGCACCTGTCAATCTGGACCATCGCGAAAAGCGGTTTTCGCGAGCCCCGGTCCAATCGGACATCAGAGATGTGCGTTCCCAGCACTTCAGGACAGCGCGCTTTCAAGGGTTGACGAGTTATTTCCTCAAGCCTTTTTGCACTGTCGGTCCGAATCTCAGCAAATACATTTCAGCCTTTTTATCGGGATTTTTCCCGACCTTGGACATTACTCCACATGGTAAAACGACGTCAATTTATCGGCGGCCTGACGGCACTCAGTGCAAGCTATCTTTTGAGCGCATGTGGCGGTGGCGGCGCATCCGGAGACGGTAGCGGCAAGACTTCGGATGCCTCGGCTTCTCCTGGCTCATCGGGTTCTGCCAACTCTCCCGGCACCGCGGCTAATCCGGCGACACGCGCGAACGCGGACGCCGCGAGCAGCATCTCCATTCCGCCCGCCACGTCGATCACGGACAACACCGGCGCCGTCTGGACGCTGTCGCAGGGATCGGTCTATCGCAACGGCGAGAAAGCTCAGGACACCTATAACGTCACGCTCGTCCTGTGGTATGGCAGCAGTATCTATCACGAGGGAACCGGTGGTCAGTTCTACCAATGGACTGGCTCGAACTGGGTGGCCTGCAACGATCCGCGCCTTGGCGGCACCTCGGCCGACGGCACCACGCTGCCCGCGTCGCCGTACATCATCGACAAGGCGGGCGCCATCTGGACGCTCGTCAACGGCTCCATCTACCGGAACGGCTCGCCGGTCGGCAACACGTACAACGTGTCGCTCGTCCTGTGGTACGGCGGCAAGGTTTGGCATTGCGGAACCGGCGGCCAGTACTACGTCAATGCGGACGTCGCCGCCCAATGGCTGGCTTGCAGCGATCCGCGCCTCGCGGTCACGCAGTCCCCCGGCATGTTCTATGGCATGAACGGTCACCCCGACTACGCCTACACGCCGCAACAACTGGTGTCGATTCTGAAGGGCATGGGCTGCACCAGCTATCGCGTCGGCTGCAGCAGCGATCCGACCCAGTTGAATGCGGTGGTCAGTCTCGCGCAGGCTTTTCAGTCGGCCGGCATCACGTTGCTCGTGATGATCAATCAGGGGGTGTACGACGCCAACAACAATCTGCTGAATGGCGAGTCGGCGGCTTATAGCCAGGGCTACACGGTGGCCCGGACGATCGCCAGCGCACTGAAGCCGTATGGCGTGACCCTCTACGAATGCGGCAACGAGCTGACGAGACAGAACGCGACCGTGGTCAGCTTCACCTATGCCGGGACGAAAGCATCCGACTTCAACAACGCGAACTGGCCGGTGATGCGCGGCGTGATGCGCGGCATGATCGACGGCGTGAAGTCGGTGCAGCCGTCCGCGCAATGCGCCATCAACTTTTGCGTGGCCGATGTCGGCGCCGCGGATGCGTTGTGGGACGGCATGCAGCCCGATGGCAGCGGCGGCTATCCGACCGTGCGCTGGGACATCACCACGTGGCACAACTACGAGGTGTATGGCGATGCGTTTTCCATCGGCACGGACGGCGCGGGTCCGGGCTTCGATCTGCCGATCTACTGCAAGGCCCGCTATGGCGTGCCGTTCATCATCAGCGAATGGAACACGGGGCCGGAGCAAACCGAGACTTATCGTGCGAACTACATTACGACGCAGCTCGGCGAGTTCTATCAGAACCGCAAGACGCACAATATCCAGGCCGTGATGTACTACGTGCTCGATAGCGGCGACGAGACGTACGGCATCATGCTCAACGGTTCTCCGCTGAATCCGGCCTACAGTGCGTTTACGAGCTTCACGGCGAATCATCCGGACAACTGATCGGCGCGTGCAGGTGCAGGCAGTGTGCTCCATTCGCAGCCGATGCTGCCCGATGTCAAGGGCAGGGCGGCTGCGTCTGGGGTGAGTGCCGGCTTGCCTGGCCGCGATCGGCAAATAGCCGATGCCACTCTTCAGCATTTTCGATCGCTTGATCGATATTCCCCGTTTCTCCTTGTTGAAACCGACCATTAAACTACCTGTCGTCGATTCACGACGATTCAGGTATCGCTAGTGGACAGTGTCAATCTCGAAGTATTGAAATCGAGCGCGCGATGGCTCGAACAGGGGCATCGCGCGTTGCTCGTGACGGTGGTCAGGACGTGGGGGTCGTCACCGCGGCCCGAGGGGGCGATGCTCGTGGTGCGCGACGACGGCACCGTGGTGGGCTCCGTGTCCGGCGGCTGCATCGAGGACGATCTGATCGATCGCGTGCGCCGGCGCGGTATTGAGAAGACGAAGCCCGAGGTCGTCAAATATGGCATCACGGCCGACGAAGCGCATCGTTTCGGCCTGCCGTGCGGCGGGACGATTCAACTGGTGCTCGAACCGCTGACGGAGGCGAGCGGTATCGCCGAGCTGTGCTATGCCGTCGAGTCGGGGTGTCTCGTGGCGCGCACGCTCGACATGGCAACGGGCGCCGCGCGTCTCGGCCCCGCGAGGATGACCGACGGCGTGGACTGCAACGACCAGCGTCTCGTGACGATACACGGACCGCGCTACCGGATGCTCGTGATCGGCGCGGGGCAACTGTCGCGCTACCTGTGCAACATCGCGGTCGGCCTCGATTATCAGGTGACGGTGTGCGATCCGCGCGAAGAGTACACGGAAGCATGGAATCTGCCCGGCACCACGCTGATCCGTTCGATGCCCGACGATGCCGTGCTCGACATGAAGCTCGACGAACGTTGTGCGGTGATCGCGCTCACGCATGATCCGAAGCTCGACGATCTCGCGCTGATGGAAGCGTTGAAAACGCGTGCTTTCTACGTCGGCGCATTGGGCTCGCGACGCAACAACGCGGCACGGCGCGAAAGACTCGGGGAGTTCGATCTCGACGCGACGGAACTGGCGCGGCTGCGCGGGCCGGTTGGGATTTATATCGGCAGCAGGACACCACCCGAGATCGCCGTATCGATTCTGGCGGAAGTGACGGCGGTGAAGAACGGCGTCGCCATGCCGCCCTCGTCGCAGGTCGCGGTGGCGAAAGCGACGCGGGGCATGGCATCGCCTGCCGAAACGGGGCCCGCGTGTTTCGCATAGGGATGCGAAGCGTCTGGGTCATGCGCGGCTCGCCTGACGCGAGCCGCATTGTCCGGAGTTCCGAGCCGGAACGCCAGGCTGGAGAACTGGGTCGGAGAACCGGGTCGGCGCTCCGCGTCAATGAACCGGATCGGTGAACTGGGCTAGCGGACTCAACTGGGCCGCCGCCGCGAACATCTGCGTGAATTGATCGAGAGCGGGGAGCGTATCGCGGCCGCTGCGCGTGATCCGATAGAACGAAAATTCCACTTCCGGCCGGATCGCGTCGATACGCACCTGATAGTGACGGCAGATATGTTCGCAGAACGAAGGCATGATCGCCACGCCGAGTCCTTCGTGCGCCATGGCGATAGCGGTCTGCAAATGGCCGACGACCGTGCGCCGTCCTGTCGTCACGTCCTCCTTCGACAGCGATGCTTCGATCAGCCGTTGCAGCGGGTTGTCCTTCGGCAGCGTGATGAGCGGCAACCCTTCGAGCGCGCGCCACGGCACGCCATCGCGCGGCACGTTGCCGATGCCGTTCGCACCATGAAGCGCCGACGACACGACGACGAGCCGGGTCGGAAAAATCGGCACGCGATCGATGCCGGACAGTTGCGAGAAGAAGATCCCGAACGCTGCGTCGAGATCGCCTTCCTCGACCATCTTCAGCAACTCGCTGGGCGGCCGGTCGACGAGTTCGATCTGCGCGTGCGGCTCGATCTCGGCGAAACGCGCCAGCACTTGCGGCATCAGGCTCGCGCCGATCATCGGCGTGCAGCCGAGCAGCAGCGATGCCTTCTTTTGCCGGCCCAGCTCGTTGAGTTCGACCACGGACTTCTCGAGCGTCTCGACGATTTTCATCGCCGTCGGATAGAACAGCCGGCCCGCTTCCGTCAATGCGACAGTGCGCGTGGTGCGCTCGAACAACCGGCAATTGAGCTGCGTTTCGAGCTCGCGGATGATCGCGCTCAGCGCTGCCTGACTCAGGTGCATGCTTTGCGCGGTCTTCGTGAAGCTCGATGCGTTCGCCACGCCGAGAAAGACCTTGAGTTGTTTGAGGGAGAGATTCATCTGCGGCGATCCTTGAAGCAGGGCACGATAGGGCTGCCCGGATTTTATCGCCGCGCAGGGTTATCCGCGACCGGGACAACACCCGACTCGCGGCAGGCGTGTCCTGCGACGTGGCGCTCGGGCGTTGCGCAACCGCCGCCGCGTCGCGGTGCCGGGCGAGCCGGGTCATGAGCCGGGAGTCATGACCCGAGGGACATGACCCGAGGGACATGACCCGGCTCCCGCAGACTCACCCCCGCTCACGCAAACGCATATCGCCCTTCCTCGTCGCGGACGATCGCGCGCCTCGCGCCGGTATCTTCGAGCCAGCGCACAACTTCGCGGCCGTCACGGGTTCCCGTCGCCGACATCAGTTCGGTGAAGCGCTTGGGGCCGTGTTCCAGCGCGGCTTCGAGCGAATCGAAGCGCGTGCCTGTGAGCGCGGGCGGCGTCGGCACGCGATGTTCGAGATTGCGCTGTTCGCCCGGGCGCAGCAGCGGCAGCGTCAGATCGAAGCCGACTTTGGCCGTCACCGCGGCACCGGCCAGCGACGGATCGAGCGGCATCGCGCGCATGCCGCTGTGCATCACGAGATCGCGATCGGCCTGGAAGCGCGTGGCGAGCGCCCAATCCATCTGTTCGTCGGAAAAGATATCGATGTCGGGATCGACCACGAAGACGTGCTTGACGTTGGCGAGCGACGCGAACACGGCGGCGATCGCGTTGTGCGCTTCGCCGGGCACGCGCTGCTGCATCGCGACGCGCACGTTGAACATGCCGCCCGTGGCCGGGCTCGCATACACCGCCCGGATTTCGCGCACGGCCGTTTCGAGCGCGCGCCATACCGTCACTTCGGTGCGCAGCGCGGCCAGTTGCGCCGTATCGGTACGCGCCATCGTGCGCCCGCCGATCGTGCAGGTCTGGAACACGGCGTCCTTGCGATGCGTGATGGCCGTCAGATGAAAGACCGGGTTCGTCTTGATGCCGCCGTAGTAGCCGAGAAACTCGCCATACGGTCCTTCGGGTTCCGCGTGGCCGCGCTCGTCGAGATAGCCTTCGAGAATGAATTCCGCGTCGGCCGGCACGAGCAGATCGTTGGTCACGCATTTGACGACGCCGAGCGGCGCGCCGCGCAATGCCGCGACGAGTTCCAGTTCGTCGGCGGGAATGCGCATGGTCGCGCCGACGTGGTCGATCGGGTGTGTGCCGACCGCGAAGGCGATCGGCAGACGCTCGCCGCGCTTCGAATGGGCCATCGAGATCGCGCGCAGATCGGACGGCGCCACGAGGTCGATGCCCGCGGTACGGCGCCCGCGCAGCATCAGCCGGCGAATGCCGACATTGGTCCAGCCCGTGTCGGGATCGACGGCGAAATCGATCGACGCCGAAATATACGGCGCGCCGTCCAGATCGTGTTGCAGATGCACGGGCAGCGCCGTGAAATCGCAGTCGTCGCCGGTCAGCACGATCTGCTGCACGGGCGCCTGCGCGCGGCTTACCTCGACGAGCTTGCCTTTGGTGCGCAGACGGTCGCGCACGGTTTCGAGCAGCCGCCCGGGCGTCGTGTCGAATGCCTGGGCGAGGCGCGAGCGGCTCGCGGCCACGCTGCCCGCCAGCGAGACAGCGCCGCCCGACGGTTGCGCGAACCAGACCGCGCGCGGATTGCCTTCCATGATGCCGGCGACGTCGGCGAGATCGACCGGTTCGTCATGGCGTTCGAGTTCCGTCGCGTCGAGCGATTCGAGAAAACGCCGCAGCCGGAAGCGTTCGAGGTCGGGCAGCTCCGCGCCTTGCGCGGTTGAAGCGATGAGGGTCTTGGGTCTCAATGTCGTGTCCTTGTGCGCGAGAGGGCGCGTGGAGATCGGCAGCGCTCAGAAGCGTGCCGACAGCGCGGTGGCCGCCAGGTGGGCGGCAAAGCCGCTCGAACCCGCGTCGGACATGTCCGGCGCGAGCTGCAGGAACTGCTTGACGGCGCGCAGCGTGACCGCGCTGCAGCCGAGCAGCGTTTCGGTCAGCGCGGTGGCTTCGGCGTCGAGCGCGGCGGCCGCGACGACGCGGCTCACGAGCCCCGCCGTCAGCGCTTCCTGCGCGGAGAGCCGCGCGCGGCTCAACACCATATGCGCCACCGTCTTGACGGGCACGCGGCCGATCAGCGCCGACATCACGAGCGTCGGCGGAATGTCGCGTTCCATTTCGGGAATCTGGAAGACCGCGTCGTCGGCGGCGAGCGTGACGTCGCAGACCCCCGCGAGCGCGCAGCCCACGCCGATCGCCTCGCCGCGCACGACGGCCACGACCGGCACGCGCACGGCCTTCAGCGCGTCGTAGAGCGCGAGCGGCGGAGCCGCGACCACGCGGCGCAAGGTTTCCGCCGACGGCTTCGCGCCGGCGGGCGGCATCGGCGACTGGCGTCCCTTGCAGAAGTCCTTGCCGCTGCTGACGATGCGCACGAGCTTCGTCTCGTCGTCGAGCGTGGTGACGGCGGCGATAATCGCCTCGCTCATCGCCTGGTCGATCAGGTTGCCGTTCCCGGGCCTGTCGAGCACCACTTCGAGCAGCGCCCCTTCACGGCGAATAGCGATGGATTCAGTCGACATGAGCGCCTCCTTGTGCGCGATGAATGTATTCCCAGATGACCTTCGGCGTGGCCGGCATCGCGAGTTCGTCGCTGCCGTGTTCCTGGAGCGCGTCGGCCAGCGCGTTGAAGATCGTCGCCGTGGCCGGCGTGATGCCGCTTTCTCCGCCGCCTTTGACGCGCAGCGGATTGCCGTGGGTCGGGTCTTCCGTCAGCTCGACGTTGAGCGGCGGGATCACGCCGGCGCGCGGCATGCCGTAGTCCATGTACGAGCCGGTCAGCACCTGTCCCGTCTCGCGGTCCACGTAGAAGCCTTCGGACAGCGCCTGGCCGATGCCCTGCGCGAGACCGCCGTGCACCTGGCCCTCGACGATCAGCGGGTTGATCGGCTGGCCGACGTCGTCGACCGAGGTGTAGTTGACGAGTTGCACGATGCCGGTGTCGGGGTCCACCTCGAGTTCGCAGACGGCCGCGCCGGTCGGATGCGCGGGCACGCGCGTGTTGACCTCCGCGCAGGCGTACAGCTTTCTGAGCGACGGGTCGCCGGGCAGTCCGTGCTGCGCGACGTGCCGGGCGATGTCGGCGAGACTCGCCCGTTTGCCGCCGGATGGCGCCGTGAAGTGGGCGTCGGCGAAGGCAATGCCGGCGGCGTCCGCGTCGAGCAGCGTTGCGGCCACCTGCTTGCCGATGGCGATGATCTGCTGCGCGGTATCGACGAGCAGCATGCCGCCCAGCCGCATCGTGCGGTCGGAGTGGCTGCCGCCGCCGACGCTCACGAACGCGGTGTCGCCGGTGCGCAGCTTGACGGCTTCCATCGGTACGCCGAGATGATGCGCGATCACCTGCGCAAAGGTGGTCTCGTGGCCCTGGCCCGTCGATTGCGTGCCCGACACGATATCGACGCTGCCGTCCGTGCGCACGGTCAGCTCGATGCGCTCGCGCGGCGCGCCGACCGGCGACTCGATGTAGTTGGCAAGCCCGATGCCGCGCAGCCGTCCGTTCGCGCGCGACTGCGCGCGGCGTGCCTCGAAGCTGTCCCATTGCGCGAGCGTCAGGGCGCGCGCCATGTTGCGCGCGAAGTCGCCGCTGTCGTACGTGAGGCCCATCGGACTGCGATAGGGCAGCTTGTCGTGCGGCACGAGATTGCGGCGGCGGATTTCCGCGCGGTCGATGCGCAGTTCGGCGGCGGCGAGATCGAGCATGCGCTCGATCACGTGCGTCGCCTCGGGACGGCCTGCGCCGCGATACGGCGCCGTCGGCACCGTGTTGCTCAGCACCGCGCTCACGTGCACGGCGGCGACCGGCACGTCGTAGACGGTCGTCATGATGCGCGTGCCGTTCGACATCGGCACATAGGAGACCGTGTGCGCGCCGACGTTGCCGATCCATTCGTTGTCGATGGCGAGTATGCGGCCGTCTTTCGAAAAGCCGATCGTCGAGCGAATGATCGCATCGCGTCCCTGGTAATCGGCGAGGAAGGCTTCGCTGCGATCGCTGGTCCATTTGACCGGCCGCCCGATGCGGCGCGCGGCCCATAGCACGGCCAACTGCTCGACGTAGACGAACGAACGCGGCCCGAAGCCGCCGCCGGTATCGGGACACACCACGCGCAGGCGCGCGGTGGGCACCTTCAGCGCGGCGGCGAGGCACAGTTGCTGGCGCACGGCGCCCTGGCTGCCGGAGATCAGCGTGTAGGCATCCGTGGCCGCGTCGTAAGCGCCGATTGCGCTGCGCGGCTCCATCTGGCAATTGACGAGCCGGCTGTGATGGAACTCGCGCTGTACCACGTGATCGGCCCGCGCGATGATCTCGCGGGCCGCGTTGCGCTCGCCGATCTGCGTCTGGAAGCAGAGGTTGCCGGGGGCCCCGTCCCACAGTTGCGGCGCCTCGGGCCGCAGCGCGTCGTGGCCGTTGATGACGGCGTCGAGCGGGTCGTAATCGACCTCGATCAGCTCCGATGCGTTGCGCGCCTGCTGCGGCGTTTGCGCGATCACCATGGCGATCGCCTCGCCGACGTAGCGCACGCGATCGACTGGCAGCGGCAGATGAAGCTGGTTGAAGATGGAGCCCGTCAGCGAGGTGAGGAAGGCCTTCTTCGTCGCGTCGACCGCATCGACGGGATTCGGTACATGGTCGATGCCCTGGAAGCCGTCGTCGAGATACTGCTGGCCGACCAGCACCGCGATCACGCCGGGCGCTTCGCTCGCCGCGCTGGTGTCGATCGAACGCAGCACCGCGTGCGCGTGCGGCGAGCGCAGAAACGCCGCGTGCAGCTGTCCGTCGACGTGGATATCGTCGGTGTACTGCCCGTTGCCGGTGACGAAGCGCTGGTCTTCGACGCGAGGTATCGGTTTGCCGATCATGACGGGTGTGCCTCCGTGCGCGCGAACGGCGCATCGGGGTACATCTCGCGCGCCGCGTGACGAACCGCCTCGATGATGTTCACGTAACCGGTGCAACGGCAGATATTGCCTTCCAGCGCGTGGCTGATGCTCGCCTGGTCGAGCGCCGGTTCCTCGCGCAGATAGAACGCGCTCGCCATGATCATGCCCGGCGTGCAGAAGCCGCATTGCAGGCCGTGGCATTGAACGAAGGCATTCTGCACCGGGTGCAGCTTGCCGCCGCACTGCGCATTGAGACCTTCCACCGTAACGACCTGCCCGCCGCTCGCCTGTGCGGCGAGCACGGTGCAGGACTTGACCGCATGACCGTCGAGATGGACCGTGCACGCGCCGCACTGGCTCGTATCGCAACCGACGTGCGTGCCGGTCAGGCGCAAGTGCTCGCGCAGGAATTCGACCAGCAGCGTGTTGTCGGGCACCTCGTGCCGGACGTCCGCGCCGTTGACCTGCAATTGGACTTCAACCATGGTTCACCTGTGTTTCCTGTGCTTGAGGAGCGCTCATTGGCCGGCGTTCTGGCTGGCCGCGCTCATCGTCGCGTTGAAACGCTTGAAGAATTCGGCGGCGAGCTTGTTTGCCACCGAGGTGACGAGGCGCGAGCCGATCTGGGCCAGCTTGCCGCCGACCTGCGCTTCGGCCACGTAGGTCAGAAGCGTGCCGTCTTCTGCATCGGCGAGCGTCACGGTGGCGGTCATCTTGCCGAAGCCCGCGATGCCGCCTTCGCCCTGGCCGACGATCCGGTAGCCGTTCGGCGCGTCGCGCTCCGACAGTTCGAGTGTGCCCTTGAAGCGCGCCTTCACGGGCCCGACCGATGCCACCACGACCGCCTTGTACTGGTCTTCGCTATCGGCCTCGAACGACTCGCATCCAGGCACGCATTCCTGCAACACGGCTGCGTCGTTGAGTCCTTGCCATACCTGTTCGCGCGATGCCGCGATGGTTTGCGATCCGGTGAATTCCATCCTTGTCTCCTCGATGAGCGCGCGCCGTTACGACGCGAGCAGCGCCTGCAATGCGCGGCGGGTATAAGTTTCGATCAGATGCGCGCGATACGACGCGGACGCGTTGTCGTCGTCGGGCAGCGTGTCGCGCTCGACAGACAGCGGTTCGAGCGCCGCGGGCGCCAGGTTCTGCTGCAACGCGGTCTCGGCGTCGAACCAGCGGAACACCGAGGCGCCCGCGCCGGTCACGGCGACGCGGACCGCGTCGTCGTACTGCGCGATGAACACGCCGGCCACCGCGTAGCCGGACGCCGGATGCCGGTACTTCGCATAGGCGGCCCGGCGTGGAATCGCCAGCTCGATCGCGACGATCAGTTCGTCGGCGGCGAGCGCGGTCTCGAACGTGTCGATGAAAAACGCGTCGGCGGGAATGCGCCGCTGCGACGAGGTGACGACGTGCGCGTTCAGACCGAGCACGGCGGCGGGGTAGTCGGCGGCGGGATCGTTGTTGGCGACCGAGCCGCCCATCGTGCCGCGGTTGCGCACCTGCGGATCGGCGATCAGGCTCGCCAGATGAGCGAGCGCCGGAATCGCCTCGCGCACGATGTTCGAACCCGCCACTTCGGCATGCTTGGTCAGCGCGCCGATGCGCAGGACGTCGCCGCGCACCTCGATGCCGCGCAGCGCGTCGATCCGCGTGAGATCGATCAGATGCGACGGTGCCGCGAGGCGCTGCTTGAGCGTGGGAATCAGGGTCATGCCGCCCGATAGCGGCCGCGCTTCGTCATGCTCGCGCAGCCAGCCGACCGCCTCGGCCAGCGAGGTCGCGCGCAGATAGGTGGTGTCGTACATAGTGTCTCCTGCGGCATGCCCGTCGTTCGTTGGTCCGTCAGTTCGTCGCTGCGTCCGTACGGGCATGCCTGACTGCCGCATGGGCGGTCCGTTGGTTCGTTGGTTCGTTCGTTAGGGCTCGGCGAGCCAGTTCTCCAGTGCGGTGGCGAGTGCCACCGGCACTTCGTACATCGCATAGTGTCCCGCATTGGGCAAGCTTTCCAACGTGGCGTTGGGATACCACTTCAGCCACGTGCGCGTCATCAGGTCCACGGTGATGGCCGGATCGTGTTCGCCGACGAACAGCTTCACGGGCGTCGGGTTGCCCTCGATCTGCGCGGCGAAGTCGCCGGTGGCCCAGTGCGGCAGATAGGCGGCGAACGCTTCGCGCCGCGACTCGCGTTGCGATTGCTGGGCGAGATTGGCGCTCCAGCGCGCCGCGTGCCGGCTGCCCGTCGAAAAGTGGATGATGCCCGCGCGCTTCGCGATGTCGTCGACGGCGGCGGAAAACATCGCGAGACGCGTGTCGTCCATGCGCGAGCCGCACGCGGGCACCGCCGATACGCCGGCCATCTTCACGATGCGTTCCGGCGCGGCGAGCAGGGCGCGCTGCATCGCCATGCCGCCCATCGAATGGCCGATCAGGCTGAAGCGCGGCCAGCCGAGATGATCGGCGAGCGCGAGCACGTCGCCGGCGACTTCGTCGAAGCTAAAGGCACCGTCGATCTCGCGCGACAGCCCGTAGCCGCGATAGTCGAAGAACGCGTAGCCGAAGCGCTCGGGATCGAGTGCCGGCGTGAGCGCGTGCCAGTCGACCGAGCTGCCGAACCAGCCGTTCAGCACGATGACTTTATGCGGACCGTCGCCGAATTGCGTGAAACCGTTGAGCGTCGTCATGATTCAGTGCGCTCCGTGCGCGGCGGCGTCTGCCGGTTGAGGGTAGGGCAAGGCCGGCGCGATGCGTCCGCGGCATTCGCCGAAGCCGATCGATACGGCGCCCGGTGCGCTCGCGCGCGCGCTCAGCACGATCTCGTCGCCGTCTTCGAGTTCGATGCGCGATTCGCCGCCCGGCAGCGCGATGGGCTGCTTGCCCGCTTCGCTCAGTTCGGTCAGGCAGGCGCGCGCGGCATCGCTCGCGCCTGAAATCGTGCCGCTGCCGAGCAGGTCGCCCGTGCGCAGATTGCAGCCGTTGCTCGTGTGATGCGCGACCATCTGCGCGAACGTCCAGTACAGATTGTCGAGGTGAGTCTGCGTGATGCGCGCCGCCGTGATGCGCTCGCGGCGCATGGCCGCCGTCGACAGATGCGCGAACAGTTCGAGATGCAGGCCGCCGTGCTGCTGGTCGTGTGCGCCGTGAAGATGCGGCAGGATCGCGGGGTCGTCGGCCGCGCGCCGAGGCGGGGCCTTGCGAAACGGCGCGAGCGCTTCCTCGGTGACGATCCACGGCGACACGCTCGAATGAAAACTCTTGCCGAGGAACGGTCCGAGCACCTGCTCGAACCATTGAATGCTCTTGGCCGACCAGTCGTTGAGCAGGCAGTAGCCGAAAATATGCGCGCGTGCCTCGTCGAGCGGAATGGGTTGCGTCAGTGCGTTGCCGCGTCCGATCACGGCGGCCAGTTCGAGTTCGAAGTCGAGCATCGGCGCGGGCCCGAAGCACACGTTGCCGTGCGCGTCGCGATACTGGCCGTGCGGCCGCCGTACCTCGCCGCCGCTCGCGCGCAGCGACGACGCGCGGCCGTGATAGGCGATCGGCAGCGACTTGAAGGCGGGCGGCAGCGGCACGGCGAGGCCCTTGTAGCGGCCGTGGCGCTCGGTGTGATGCAACGAGGTCAGAAAGTCCGTGTAGTCGCCGATCGTGCAAGGCAGCGCCGGCGTCACCTCGCTCATGCGCGGCAGCACCGCATCGAGCGACGCTTCGAGCCGCGCACGCGCGGGTGCGTCGTGTTTCAGCAGGTTCGACAATGCGCCGCGCAGGGCGCTCGCATGGCGGGCGTCGAGCGCCATCAATGCGTTGAGCGTCGCCTCGCTGGCGGATGCGCAGGCGAGCGCCGCGTCGCCGTCGAGCAGCGCCATACGCTGCAGCGCGCGCAGATCGACGACACGATCGCCGATCGCGACGCCGGTGCGCTGTTCACCGTCGCGCTCGAACGTGCCGAACGGCAGATTCTGGATCGGGAAATCGGTGTCGGCGGCATTCGCCGATTCGATCCAGCTGTGCCGCGCCGGATCATGCGTGAAATTGAGCGTGCTCATGCGCCGCGTGTCTCCGGAACGGCCTGGTTCTTTTCAGCGGTCCAGGCGTCGAGCGCCGGCCGGGCCCGCATTCTATAGCCTGCCAGTTCCTCGGCGGGCGCGACGGGCACCGTCAGTTCGACACGCAAGCCGTTCGGATCGAAAAAGTAGATCGAGCGAACGAAGTGATGGTCGGTCACGCCGAGCACGTCGATGCCGTGCTCGAGCAGGCGCGCCTTCATCGCTTCGAGCTGTTCGGGCGCGCCGAGCCGCAGGGCGATGTGATTGACCCACGCGGGCGTGTTCGGCGACGGCAGCGCGGCCGTGGCGTCGCCGAGATCGAAGAAGGCGATGTTCGAGCCGTCGGCCATTTCGAAGAACAGGTGCACGTAAGGGCAGTATTCGCCCGTGCTCGGCACGTGGTCGAGCCGGATCACATGGACGAGCGGCAGGCCGAGGAGGTCTTCGTAGAAGTGACGCGTTTCCTCGGCGTCGCGGCAGCGCCAGGCGAAGTGATGCAGGCCGAGCACGGGCGCCGGGCGAGTAGGGGCGATGGACACGGTGTCTCCTTGTTGGGCGGGGTCGTACGGGGCCGCGTCGGAGGCGGCGCCCGTGCGGATCAAACTTCGAGCGTGTCGACGTTGTATTCGAACAGCCAGTTGTAGCGCTCCTTCACGCGCTCCTCGCTCCATTCGCGGTCCACATACGCGGCCGCGCCTTCCGCGTGCGCGAGCTGCGGATTGTGAAAGCGCGTCGCATTGGCCGCCGACCCGCGCACGACTTTCGCGGTGCGTTCGAGCCGCAGCGCCTCGTAGCGTTGCAGCGCCGCGGGCACGTCGCGCGCATGGCGTTCGAGGCAGCGCGCGAGCAGATAACCGTCCTCGATCGCCATGCAGGCGCCCTGCGCGAGAAACGGCAGCGTAGGGTGGCAGGCATCGCCGAGCAGCGTCGCGTGGCCGAGGCTCCAGCGCGGCATCGGCTCGCGCACCATCAGTGCCCACTTGTACGGAATGTCGATCGCGGAGATCAGCGTGCGCACGTCGTCGTGCCAGCCCGCGAAGTCGCCGAGACATTCTTCGAGCGTGCCGCGCTCCGACCACGATTCGACCTGCCAGCCCGACTTCTCGACGGCGCCGACGAAATTGATCAGGTTGTTGCCGCGCAGCGGATAGTGGATGACGTGCGCGCCCGGGCCGACCCAGTTCGCGCCGTACGGCTCGCGCAGATGCTCGGGCAGCTTGCTCGCGTCGATCACGCCGCGCCATGCCATCACGCCGGAGAAGACCGGTTCGTCGGGACCGAACAACGCGCGCCGCACGCGCGAATGCACGCCGTCCGCGCCGACCAGCAGATCGCCTTCGCAGGTTTCGCCGCCGACGGCCTGCACGCGCACCTTGCCGTCCTGTTGCGAGAAGCTTTCCACCTTGTGATTGAGGCGGATCGCGTCGGGCTTGAGCGCGCGGACCGCATCGGCGAGCTTCTGGTGCAGGTCGGCGCGATGCAGCGTGAAGTACGGATAGCCGTAGAGTGCCCGCGATTGAGTACCGAGATCGAACAGACGCCAGCTCTGGCCGGTGTTCCACAGACGCACGCGCTTGCCGAGCGGTTCGCACGCGAGCCCGTCGAGCGCATCGCCCACGCCGAGCTGATACAGCACGCGCGTGGCATTCGGACTCAGCTGCACGCCGGCGCCGATCTCCTTGAGTTCCTGGGCCTGCTCGAACACCGTGACGTCGAAACCCTTTTTCAATAACGCGGCGGCGGCCGTCAATCCGCCGATACCGGCGCCTGCAATAACTATCTTCATTCGACGATTCGACCTTTTCGTAATGGGCGATTCTTATCGAAATTGCCTATCAGGCAATCGATAATATTTGTCAGTGGTAAATCCGCTGAAATCGGGAATTACTTTAATCCAGCGAATCGCGCGAAAGAAGCAAATTAATCCGAATGAATCATCACTGAATTTTGATAATTCGCGCACAGCCGGCGATAAGCCGGCCGCGCGCTTACATGCCCCAGCGATGCACCGTCGCGCTGTCGAGCCCGAACAGGTCGAGCACGCGGCCGAGCGTGTGGTCGACCATGTCGGTCAGCGACTCGGGGTTCGCGTAGAACGCGGGCACGGGCGGATAGACGATCGCGCCCGCTTCCGTGACGGCCGTCATGCTGCGCAGATGGCCCAGATGCAGCGGCGTTTCGCGCACCATCAGCACGAGACGGCGGCGCTCCTTCAGCGTGACGTCGGCGGCGCGCGCGAGCAGGCCGCTCGTCATGCCGGTGCTGATTTCCGCGAGGGTCTTGATGGAGCAGGGCGCGACGATCATGCCCAGCACCGGAAACGAGCCGCTCGAAATCGACGCGCCGATGTCGGTGTTCGAGTGGCAAACGCTCGCCATCGCGCGGATGTCGGCGACGTTGTAGTCCGATTCGTGGGCCAGCGTGACCTGCGCCGAGCGGCTCATCACGAGGTGGGTTTCGATCTCGAGCTTGCGCAGAAGCTGCAGCAGCCGCACGCCGTAGATGACGCCCGAGGCGCCGCTGATTCCGACCACCATGCGCCGCGGCGGCATGCCTTTCCCATTCATAGGAGTCTCCCGAACGCCAATCCATAATCTCGACGCGGCGGATGTTAGCACCGGGTTTCATCTAATAGAAGCGCGCGCATTGATTAATCGCGCTCTCCTGGTGTTTTTACCGATCGTTAAAGACTTTATTCGTTTTGTTCGATGGATTGATAAAGAATTCACGATTCAAAAGCCTGAATCCATTGGCTACACTCTCGGCAACCTCTGGCGTAAAGGTAACTCAAGGCAGCTTAAAGACAGCCAGGCGCGCGGCGAACGGGCCCGCGCGCAGGCCAGGTGGGGATCGGTCCGCAAACAGGCGGTCGGCGATAAGAAAGACATTGGAGACATTTTTTGAAAACGACGAGCTTGTTGTTGGGTAGCTGTGCGTTCGTGCTGGGGTGCCCGGCGTTCGCGCAATCATCGGTGACGCTGTACGGCAGCGTCGATGTGGGTGTCGATTTCGTTTCGAATTCGCACGGGTCGCATCTGTATCAGCAGTCGGCGGGCAAGCGCACGCCGGACCGCTTCGGGTTCCTGATCAAGGAAGACATCGGCGGCGGCAACACGGTGTTTGCGCGGCTCGAATCGGGTTTTCTGACCAACACCGGCGCGCAGATCAATCCGACGAGCTTCTTCAACCGCGACGCGTACGTCGGCATCAGCAACGACCGCTTCGGCTCGCTGAGCCTCGGGCACATTCCCGACTACGTGTACCAGTACGTGGGCGCGCTGAACAACTCGGTGCCGGGCATCTCGTCGTTCTATACGGTCGGCAATCTGGACGGGCTCGCGAACACGCGGGCGCTCGACAATTCCGTCAGCTACGAAACGATCAATTACCGCGGCTTCCAGGCCGGCGTGATGAACAGCTTCGGCAACCAGCCGAATTTCAGCGACGGGCGCCAGTACAGCATCGGCGCGCATTACGAAAACGGCGCGGTGAAACTGGGCGCGGCGTATTCGATGTCGCACGACCGCACCGCCGATCTGAACGGTATCTTCGGCGTGACCTCGGTGCTCGGGCAGACGCTCAAGCCGGGCACGCTGTTCAACGCCGATCGTTACAGCACGATTGCGCTCGGCGGCTCCGTTGCGGTGGGCTACTTCGTGCCGCACCTTACTTTCACCGACGTGAAGCTCGAAAACTCGCAGGGCTCGATCTCGGAGCGCAACTACCAGGCCGGCGTCAACATCGACCTGAGCGGCGGCAAGCGCTTCTACATCCTCGGCATTTCGTATAACCGCTCGATGTTCGACGGGCTCACGTACAACCAGTACAACCTGTTTCTCACGCACTACCTGTCCAAGCGCACGCAGATTTACGCGGGCGTCGGCGTGCAGCGCGCGTCGGGCCCGAATGCCCACGCGCAGCAGTTCGGTTACCAGACGTCGAGTTCGAGTGCGCAGACGGTGGGGCGCATCGGTATCAATCAGATGTTTTGACGCGTCGCGCGCGCCGGCCATCTGGCGGGCAGGCCGCGCGGTGCAACGTTCTTCAGCTATTTCGATGGGATCATCGGGATTTTTTGATTCTGCCGCCCGCTCGCGGGCCGTATATTGAGGCTCCCGGCGATGGCGTCGACGGGAAGTAAGAACAGAGGGGCGGCGCGCGGCAGCGCCGCCGTCTGACCGGCATTTTGGAACGCACATGCAAGCAGACCGTACATTTAACATCTCGACACTCATCGAAGAGCAGAAGACAGGACGTTTCGCCATCGGCTTGCTGTTCTGGTGCTTCCTCATCATGCTGATGGACGGCTACGATCAGACCGCGGTCTCGTTCGCCGCGCCGGCCATCGTCAAGGAGTGGCATGTCGCGCGCGGCGGCTTCGGGGCGGTCTTCGGCGCGGGGCTGTTCGGCACGCTGATCGGCTCGTTCATCTTCGGCTATTTCGGCGACCGCTTCGGCCGCAAGCGCGCCATCGTGTCGGGCAGCCTGTTCTTCGGCGCGCTGACGCTCCTGTCCGTCTGGGCGACTTCGTTGCAGGACCTGATGCTGCTGCGTTTCATTGCCGGGCTCGGCATGGGCGGGGTGGTGCCGAATTCGGTCGCGCTGGTCGCCGAATACGCGCCCAAAAGATTGCGCGCCACCTGGGTGACCTTGATGTTCTCCGGTTTTTCGATCGGCGCGGGGTCGGGCGGCATCGTTTCGTCCGCGCTGATTCATCGCTATGGCTGGCCCGTGATGTTCGTGGTGGGCGGTATCGGCTCGCTCGCGGTCGCGCTGCTGCTGGCGGTGATGTTGCCGGAGTCGGCCAAGCTGCTGGTGGTGCGCCGGCGCAGCAACGAAACGGTGCGCCAGCTCGTTGCGCGCCTGCGTCCCGAGCTTGCGCTGCCGGCCGACGCGCTGTTCGTACCCGGCGAAGTGCAGGAAAAGAAGCGCTTCGTGCTGAAGCTGATTTTCTCCGACGGCCTGCGTGCGATCACGCCGCTCCTGTGGATCGTCTTCATCGTCAATTCGATGGCGCTGTATTTTCTGCAGAACTGGCTGCCGATCCTGATGGAAGGCGTCGGCATCAATCCGCAGAGCGCCGGTCTCATCACGACGATGTTCTCGGTGGGCGGCGTGCTCGGCGGCTTGATCCTGTGCCGTTTCGTCGACCGTCACGGCGTGCTCGCGATCATCTCCCTGCCGGCGATCGGCTGTCCTGTCGTCGCCTTCCTCGGTCATGGCATGTCCGAGGCGTGGCTGATGTTCGCCGTGTTTGCGACCGGCTTCTGCGTGGTCGGCGCGCAATATGGCCTGTATGCGGTGGCCGGCATGATCTACCCGGCGTCGTTCCGCTCGGCGGGCGTCGGCAGTGCGATTTCGGTCGGCAAGATCGGCTCGGTATCGGGGCCCGTAATCGGCGGAATTCTGCTGTCGATGCATCTGCCGATTGCGCGGATGTTCTACGCCGCGTCCGGGCTGTTCCTCGTCGCGGCGATTTTCTCGGCCGTGCTCGCAGTGCTGTATCGCGCGCGATTCGGCGACGAGCACAAGCAAGAGGACGCGCGCGTCAAGGAGATGCGTTCGGCACTCGGCGATTCGCGATGAACGGCCTCTCACGAACGGTCCCGCAGACCGGGCGCGCTATCGACGTTTCGGCCCTCATCGAGCAGCAAAGATTGCGCGGCTTTGCGCTGCGCCTGATCGCATGGTGTTTTCTGATCGTGCTGATCGACGGCTACGATCAGGTTGCCGCGGCGTATGCGGCGCCGACGCTGATTCACGCGTGGCACGTCAAGCCCGCGGAATTCGGCCATGTCTTCGGCTACGGTCTCGCCGGCGTGCTGGTGGGCTCGTTACTGCTCGGCTTCATGGGCGATCGCATCGGACGACGCTTGACGATCATCTACGGCGCGCTGTGGTTTGGCATCCTGACCTTTGCGTGCAGCTTCGCGACCTCGCTCGATCAATTGACCGTACTGCGCTTTCTGGCCGGCATCGGCATGGGCGGCGTGGTGCCGAATACCGTTGCGCTGGTTTCCGAATACGCGCCCAAGGCGCGCCGCGCGACATGGATCACGCTGATGTTTTCGGGCTTCTCGATAGGCGCCGGCGGTGGCGGCGCGATCGCGTCGTGGCTGTTGCCGCGTTTCGGCTGGCCGGTTCTTTTCGAGCTTGGCGGAGTGGCGGCCGTCGCAGTGGCCGTCGTGTCGTTCGCCGTGTTGCCGGAGTCCATCCGCTTTCTGATTCTCAACGGACGCGCCCCACGGGAGATCGCCCGCATCGTGCGCCGTCTCGGTTCGGACGGTTCGGGCGCCGCCGACCCTGGTCCGCACGCGCGCTACCTCGTCCATGACGAACAGCGTATCCGGGCGACGCCGCTTGCGCTGTTCGGCAACGGCCTCGTTTCCGTGACGCCTTTGCTGTGGGCGCTTTTCATTCTGAATTCGCTAGCGTTGCAGTTTTTGCAGAACTGGCTGCCGATCCTGTTCAGCATGAGCGCGCTGCCGGCGGCTCACGCGGCGAAGGCCGCGATGATGTTTCCGGTCGGCGGCACGGTTGGCGCGCTCGCACTGAGCCGCTACGTGGACCGCTACGGCGTTGCCGTGATCCTGCTGCTCGCGCTGCTCGGTTTGCCGGTGTGCGTATCGCTGGGCATGCCGATGCCGGCTGTCTGGCTGTATGCCGCGTCGTTCGCGAGTGGTGTCTGCGTGATCGGCAGCCAGTTCGCGCTCTATGCGGTCGCGGGCATGCTTTATCCGACCTTGCTGCGCTCGGCCGGGGTCGGCTCGGCGATCGGCGTCGGCAAGCTGGGGTCGGTCATCGGGTCCGTGCTCGGCGGCGTGCTGCTGGCGATGAATCTGCCGGTTGCGAGCCTCTTCGCGAACGTGTCCGGCATTTTCGTCTTCATCGCTTTGCTGGCGGTGTGGCTCGGCTGGAACCGGCGGCGCGTGATGGGCCGGTCGATTGCGTGACCGGAATGCCGTCCGCTTCGGTGCGGATCACCCAAAAAAACAAAGAGGCAACGGCGCATGCCGTTGCCTCTTTGCGAGCGGTCTAAAACACAGGCTCAATACACCCGCGGCTTCAACAACTCCGCCATCCCGACTCGCTGCAGCATCTCCGCCCTGAGGCGATCGAGCACGGCAAAGCCGACGTCCGCGCCGTCCTGCGCCGGGTCCACGTGCACGCGGAACGGCCGCTGTCCCGCCGGCGCATCGACCACGTCGACGAGCGCCTGTGCCACGAGTCCGACATCGGCATCGGCCGGCACGATCGCGGCGAAGGCCTGCTGGATGCGCTCGCCGAGCCCGGCGTTCGGTCCGTTTTCGTACGCTTCGAGCACGCTTTCATCGGCGGGACGGCCCGCATGCGCGAAGTGGTTGGTGCCGGAAGTGAAGGCGCCCGGCACGATGATCGACGTCTCGATGCCCCAGCCCGACAGTTCGCGCGCATATTGAACCGCGATCGAATCCATCGCCGCCTTCGCCGCGAAATACGGTGCGAGATAGGGCGGCGTGCCGCCCGCCGAGCTGCTGCTCGACACCCAGGCGACGAGACCGCGCTTCTGCTTGCGCATCTGCGGCAGCACCGCGCGATTCACACGCTGCGTGCCGAGCACGTTGACGTCGTAGAGCTGCGCGAATTGCTCCGGCGTGAACGCTTCGGCGGGACCGAAGGCCATATGGCCCGCGTTGTGGACGATGACGTCGATGCGGCCGTGTTCGGCGATGATCTGCGCAATGCCGGCGTCGACCGATTCCTGCGAGAGCACGTCGAGTTCGACGGTGCGCAGATCGACACCATGCTGTTGCGAGAATGCCGCCATCTGCGCGACGGTCGGCGCGTTGCGTCCCGTGGTGGCGCGCATCGACGCGTAGACGATATGGCCGGCCTTCGCGAGCGCTTCGGCGCTCAGGCGCCCAAAGCCGCTCGATGCACCGGTCACGACGATGATGTTTTTCATGTCGGGCTCCTTGCTTGCAATGAGTTCAGGGTGATGAGTCGAGGCGACGCGAAGGACGGCTTAGATAATGCCGCCGTTCACGCGCAGCGTCTGACCGTCGACCCAACTGGCCGCGTCGCTGGCGAGGAACGCGACCACGGCCGAGATGTCGTCGGGCTGGCCGAGGCGTTCGAGCGGCGGCATCTTCGCGAGGCGCTCGATCTGCTCGGGCGTCTTGTCCTTGAGGAACAGCTCGGTGGCGGTCGGTCCGGGAGCGACCGCATTCACGGTGATGTTGCGGCCGCGCAGTTCCTTCGCGAAGATGTTCGTCATCGTTTCGACGGCCGACTTCGTGGCGGCGTAGACGGAATAGCCCGGCATCGCGAGTGCCGTCGCGCTGCTCGAGAAGTTGACGATGCGCCCGCCGCTGCGCAGTTTTTTCGCGGCCACGCGCAGCGTGTTGAACGTACCCTTGAGGTTGATCGCGATGAGGCGGTCGAACAGAGCGTCGTCGGTATCGACGAGCGGCACGAGACCCGGCTGCATGATGCCCGCGTTGTTCACGACGACGTCGACGCCGCCGAACAGCGTGACGGCCTGGTCGAACATCGCGGCGACCTGCGCGGGCACCGAGACGTCGGCCTGAATCGCGGTGGCGCGGCCGCCCGCGGCTTCGATCGATGCCACGACGTCCTGCGCGTCGGCCGCGCGGCCCGCGTAGTTGACGACGACGGCGAAGCCGTCCGCAGCGAGGCGCTTCGCGATCGAGGCGCCGATGCCGCGCGATGCTCCGGTAACGATGGCGACTTTGGCTTGGGTGGTCATGGTGAGGCTCCTTCTGACGGGGTGATTGATCGGTGATCGATGCGATGGGTGAATCATCGCGCCGTCCGGACCCCCACGGTAGCCGTATGACCAGTATATGGGTTATGCTTCCAGCGTATGAGCATATTCGACGACCTCAACCTGTTGCGCGCCTTCGTCGCCATCGTGGACAGCGGCAGCATCTCCGCTGCGGCGCGCAAGCTGCGCCTGAGCCAGCCCACCTTGAGCCGCCAGTTGCGCTCGCTCGAAGATCAATGCGGCGCCGTGCTGCTGCGTCGCGATACGCATCGCATGAGCCTCACCGAAGTCGGGCATCAGTTGCTGGCCGACGCGCGGGCCTTGCTGTCTCTGGCCGAAGAGTCGGCGCAGCGGCTCAGCAACGACCAGACCGAGCTGAGCGGCAATATCCGGGTGTTTTCGACGATCGATTTCGGCCAGTCCGTCATCAGCCGGCTCATCAGCAGCTTTATTCAGGCACATCCGGCCGTGCGCATGGAGCTGGGGTATTCGAACCGGCCGCTGCACATGATCGAAGAGGGATGTGACGCCGGCATTCTCGCGGGCGCACTGATCGACGAGCGCGTCGTGGCGCGCTCGCTCGGCGAGATCAGGCGCTACCTCGTCGCGTCTCCGCCGTTTCTGAAAGACCACCCGATTCCCACCCGGCCCGAAGGGCTCGACGCGCTGCCGTGGATCGCGCTTGCCAGCGACCAGTTCGGCGGCGCGCGCGAGGTCACGCTGTATTCGCGGAATTCGACGCAGATTCTGCAGGTCGAGCCCGTGTTCATCACCGAGGGCGTGACGAGCATGCGCGAGGCGGTGCGCATGGGACTCGGCATCGCGGTGCTGCCGGAATGGCTCGTCGAGGAAGACCTGGTCTCGGGGCGCCTCGTGCGGGTGCTGCCGCAATGGCGCGCGAAGTCGCTGCCCGCGCAGATCATTTACCCCGTGCAGCGCAGAATGCCGCTGCGCGTGAAAGCGTTTATCGACTTCGCGACGGAGTACATGACGACCGTGCTGAGGCTGCGGCGCGACGGCAGCGATTAGGGCTTAGAGGGATGCGTTGCAGATGGCGAGCGCGACATAGCGGGCGCGTGGTGCCGCGCCCGCGTGTCCCGGCAAGCCGGGACGACGGCCCGGATACCGCGGGTCGTCCCGGCCGGTCGCGCTTAAAGATCCGCGTAATCGATTCCGGTCAGCGCGCCGAGGTGCGAGATCGTCGTGAAATGCGATTCGTGCTTCGTGTCGATGTTCAGCTCCCGCACGTTGCCGCCGAGATCGGTCACGAAGGCACGGCGCCCGCGCGGGTCGAGCGACACGCCGATGCCTTCCTGCAGATCGCGCGCGAGCACCTCGCGATCGGCGAGCCCCGCCGCGCTGATCTTCGCGCGATTCAGCGTATTGCCGTCGTGCGTGTCGTCGCCGCGATCGGTCCAGTAGAGCATGCTGTCGCGATGGTCGATGTCGAGATCGATCGGTTCGGGCAACTGATCGAGCAGGCATTCGAGGTCGGGGCGCGCATCGGGCTGCGCGCCGGCCGGCAGATCGAGGCCGGCGCGGAAGATGCGGCCTTCGCCCGCATCGGGCGGCCCCTTCTGCGTCCAGTAGAGATGGCCGTTCGGCTTGTCGAGGGCGATGCCCACGCAATGGCGCGTGGCGTCGCCGGTATCGGCGGGGAAGTTGCCGGTGCGCACGAGTTCGGTGACTTCGCTGCCGTCCGTGCGCGCGCGCATCACGCGCATGCCTTCGCGATCGCACCAGTACAGAAAGCCGCCTTCCTTGTCGAGCACGAGTTCCTTCGGCGTGCCCGCGACGCCGGCGGGCACCAGCACGCGATGTTCGCTGCCGTCGAGCTTCGCGCTTTCGATCGTGCCGTCGTTCGGCGGCACCGCGCCGGACACCGGATCGCCGTCGATCAGATGGATGCCGCTGCCCATGTTGGTCCAATAGACGATCTGGTTCTCGACGTCGACCTTGATGCCGTCGGGCGTGCGCGTCAGGTTCGCGACGACCACTTCGTGCGAACCGTCGGGCCACAGGGCGATGATCGCCGGTGGACGTGCCTGCAGGACATACAGCGAACCGCCATTCTCGGTAGCCACAGTCGATACCCTCCATCCAGATGATTGAAACTTCGTCGTCTTGCCGGAGCAAGTCCGCTTACTGCGAGGCGGCTATTGCACAAGCCGCATCCCGCAGCGTACCCGAGATTGAATGAGGACTTCGTGAATCCGCGCAGCCTCGTTGCGCGCGCCCGTTTTCGGCCGTGCCATAATCGGCGCACCTGAGTTCCGCGCGCGGCGCCGGCGGGGCAGGAAGCGGAGCGGAACGCCAGGCCGGCGGGCCCCGCCCGATCCCGCTTCCGGCACGTCATGCCGTCTTGCTCTAAACTAGCGCCGCCCCATTCAGGCCACCGCGAGCCATCGCGAGCTACCTACCGCGCATCACGTAACGAACCAGTCACCGATGTCACCCGCCCCCGTCGATCCCGCCGATTCCCCGTCTTTCAGCCTGCCGAAACACCCGCCTTTCCAGCGTTTCTGGTGCACCCGCATCCTGTCCTCGCTGTCGTTCCAGATGCTCGCCGTCGCGATGGGCTGGCACGTCTATGCGCTGACCCATAGCGCATTCGCGCTCGGCCTCGTCGGCCTCGCGCAATTCCTGCCGATGTTCCTGCTGACGCTCGTCGTCGGCCACGTCGCCGATCGCTACGATCGCCGCCGCATCGCCGCCGTCTGCCAGAGCCTCGAAGGCGTCGCCGCCTTGCTGTTCGCGCTCGGCACGTTCGGCGGCTGGATCAGCGCGCCGGTCATCTA
>Ga0154001_1000015_pt1 | contig 45171 bp, 38 predicted proteins | sample TSNJ085MetaG_FD_104699 | JGI IMG/M metagenome (GOLD analysis project Ga0154001, IMG submission 104699) | Attine ant fungus gardens microbial communities from New Jersey, USA - TSNJ085 MetaG | ecosystem: Host-associated > Fungi > Mycelium > Unclassified | place: USA: New Jersey, Wharton State...
ACCAGAAGCAACGGGGTTTCAGATGGATCTATCGACCGAGCGGTACGAAGAAATCGTTCACCTGCTATACGAGGCAGTCACGGAACCCTCAGGATGGCCAGGCTTTTTTACGTCACTCGGTGAGGCTATCGAAGCCAGCGCGGTTTACATAAGTGACATGCCGCGCGATTCGCGTGAGCACATTGCATTGCATGACCGGCCCCAGCGAGTCGCGACGGTAATGGACACATGATGGTCAAAACGGAAAGAACGACTCCGGCGAGGACGTCGGCGAGATCATGCCCGCCTTGCGTCGGCGTGGACGCAGTGAGTATTAGATCGAGAAGAGTCACGAGCCAGAACAGGCATCGAACCCGACGAAGCGAGTCAACAAATATGACGGCCAACGCCGTGTGAAAAGGCGGCAGCGATACCCGTTTCGCACAACAGCTCGACCGGTACTCAACGGACACGCTTCGTGCGAAGAGGCCGGCAAAGATTACTCGACACACCTGAACCTGCCCCTTGTTATGATTCATCGATTACCAATCAATGAATCGTTACCGCCATGCCTATTCCCGGGTTTCAGGAACTCATGCTGCCGCTGCTAAAGCTAGCTGCCGATCAGAAAGAGCACCGACTACGTGACGCCACCGAAATGCTGGCAATTGCGTTTGGATTGACTGACGACGAGCGGAACAAAATGCTTCCTAGCGGCACATTCCCTGTGTTCGACAACCGCGCGGGTTGGGCACGCACCTACCTGAAACAAGCCGGACTGCTTGAATTGCCGAGGCGTGGTTATTTCAGGATCACACCTCGCGGACTCGAAATGCTCGCACAGCAGCCTGCGAGGATCGACATCCCGTTGCTGAATCAATTCCCGGAGTTTGTCGCCTTTCGACAGAAGCGAGTTGACTCAACCCAGAATGAGCCGAGTACCGACCCGCTGGTTCAGGACGCGCCTACCCCGGCTGAGACCACGCCGGAGGAATTGTTTGCTCAGGCGTATCAGCAGTTGCGATCCAATCTTGAGGCGGAACTGCTCGACCAGATCAGGAACGCGACGCCCGCGTTCTTTGAGCGTCTGGTCATCGATCTTCTGGTAGCAATGGGGTACGGCGGTTCGCGCCAGGACGCGGGAAGCGTTCTTGGTCAGAGCGGTGACGGGGGCATCGACGGAACCATCAAGGAAGACAAGCTCGGCCTCGATGTGATTTACGTGCAGGCCAAGCGCTGGGACAGCACGGTTGGACGCCCCGAAATCCAGAAATTCGCAGGCGCCCTGCAAGGCCAGCGAGCCAATAAAGGGGTATTTCTCACCACGTCGAACTTCAGCCGTGAAGCCCGTGATTACGCAAGCGTTATCACATCGAAAATCATCCTCGTGGATGGCGCTCTGCTGGTGAAGCTCATGGCCGATCATGGCGTGGGAGTGTCGACCGCCAGCACCTACGAGATCAAGAAAATCGATACGGACTATTTCGAGGGCGATTCGATCTGAACGCAGAAGGCCCCGTTCAATCCCCCCATGAAGCCACAATGCTCGGCGATCGAAAACCAAAGCCAGCAAAATCACAAGCAATGACAGCATGAGCACGCCGAGCCGTGACCGTCTCCACGCCAGCGCCCAAGCGACACCCCTGCCCAAACCACCAAAATCCCTGTAAAATCGCGCATTCTGCGGGCGTCGTATAATGGTAATACCCTAGCTTCCCAAGCTAGAGCCGTGGGTTCGATTCCCATCGCCCGCTCCACTTTCCGGCTGAACATTCAGCGGAATCCAGCAAGAGCCGCCTCCCTGAAGGCGGCTTTTTTGTAGTGACATGGCGGACGGAGCGCGCCGCCAGCATCGCTGGCCATCCCGCAAGCCGCAGCGCGCTGCATATGCCGGATCCGCGCTTGGCCGCACCGCGCGGCGCGCATCGGCGGCAAACAGCGCACGGCTCGCCACGCAGGCCGTCAGGCCCTCACCCTTGCAGCACATCGACGATGATCCACGATCCCAACGACTCCGGCCTGCCGGACGAACTCCCGGCGCCCAGCGGCAACCACACGTCCCATGCGGATAGCGCCGACAACACGCTCGACGACGCACACGACACGGAAGGCGCGAGCCCGGAAGAAGCACTGCATCGCCGCCGCATCCGCAGCTTCGTCACGCGCGCGGGGCGCGTCTCGACCGGTCAGCGCCGCGCGCTCGACGAGTTCGGCCCGCGCTTCGTCGTGCCCTTCTCGCCGCAGCAGCCCGACTGGAGCAGCGTGTTCGGCCGCGCGGCGCCGCGCGTACTTGAGATCGGCTTCGGCATGGGCGCGACCACCGCGGAAATCGCGGCGCAACGTCCCGGCGACGATTTCCTCGGCGTCGAAGTCCACGAGCCCGGCGTCGGTGCCTTGCTGAAGCTGATGGGCGAGCAGTCGCTCGCGAACATCCGCATCATCCAGCACGACGCGGTCGAAGTGCTCGAACAGATGATCGCGCCGGACAGCCTCGACGGTGTGCATATCTTCTTCCCGGACCCGTGGCACAAGGCGCGCCATCACAAGCGCCGGCTGATCCAGCCGAAGTTCGTCGCGCTGCTCGTGTCGCGCCTGAAGCCGGGCGCGTATCTGCATTGCGCGACCGACTGGCAGAACTACGCCGAGCAGATGCTCGAAGTACTCGGCGCCGAGCCGCTGCTCGATAACACCGCCGACGGTTATGCGCCGCGGCCGGACTATCGTCCGGTGACGAAGTTCGAGCGGCGCGGTTTGCGGCTCGGCCACGGCGTGTGGGATCTCGTGTTCCGCAAGCGCGGCGCGGCGTAAAGCAAACGCGCGACGGTCATTCGCCGCCGGCAACGCAAAAAGGTCCGCATACGCGGACCTTTTTTACATGGCGCAAGCGCCGGATAAAACGAAATCGCAAACCGCGGGCGATAACCCTCAATCCCCCAGCCCAACCCGCCGCTATAACCGATCAGCAGAATCAGCAAACCGAAGCCGATCCTATACCACGCGAACACCGTGAAGTCGTGCGACGCGACGTAACGCAACAGCCAGCGCACGCAGATAAACGCGCTCACGAAGGCGGCCACGAAGCCGAGCGCGAAGCTGCCGAGCGCGTCGGTGGTGAGCAGGTGCCAGTCCTTGTACAGCTCGTAGGCGGTCGCGCCGAAGATGATCGGAATCGCGAGAAAGAACGAGAACTCGGTGGCGACGCGGCGCTCCAGACCGAACAGCATGCCGCCGATGATCGTCGAGCCCGAGCGCGAGGTGCCCGGGATCAAGGCGACGCACTGTGCGAGACCGACCTTGAGCGCATCGAGCGCGCTCAGATCGTCGATGCTGCGCACCCGCACCGCCGCTTCGCCGCGCGCACGCTGGCGCGCCTCCGCCCACAGGATCACGACGCCGCCCGCGACGAGTGCGAACGCGACCGGCACCGGCGAAAACAGCGCCGCCTTGATCGACTTCTCGAACAGCAGGCCGAGCACGATCGCCGGAATCGTCGCAATGATCACGTTCAGCGTGAAGCGACGCGCCTCGGGCTTGCCCGGCAAGCCCACGATCACGCTGCCGATGCGCCACCGAAACTCCCAGCACACGGCGAGAATCGCGCCGAGCTGGATCACGACGTCGAAGGTTTTGGCGTGGTCGTCGGAGAAGTCGAGCAGGCTGCCGACGACAATCAGATGCCCGGTGCTCGACACCGGCAGAAACTCCGTCAAACCCTCGACGACGCCGAGAATCAGCGCCTTGCAAGCCAGTAGCCAGTCCATCCGTGCCCCTTTATCGCGGTAGGTTGTCGCAACGATCGGGGCCCGCAGGTCATCCTCGGCACGCGCGGCCCCATCGGCCGCGCGTGCAGGTCATTTTTCGACGATCTGCACGCGTATGCCGTTTGTAAGGATTGTGATTGTACCGGGTTCGTAGTGGACGCCGGCAAATTGCAGCTGCTCGGGCTTGAAGGTGTAGATCGGATAGTTGGTCAGCAGCTGCGTCGCGAGCAGTGCGGCCGCGGCGTTGATCTGCTGCGTATAGGCCTGTGCCTGGCCGTTCACGCTGACGTTATCGACGCTCGGCGATTTGAGGATCACCGAGCGGCTCGCCGGGTCGTACGCGAGTTCGCTCGACAGCGTGAACACGCCGTCCACCGGCTGTTGCAGGAACGGGCTCGCGAAGCGCGCATCGAGCTTCACCGAGACGCGGTTCGCATCGGGCAGCATGCCCACCACCGGGTTGCTCAGCGCGACGTCGAACACCTGCGACACCGTGCGCTGATACGGGAACTTGCGCTGCACCGCTTCCTGCACCTGCTGCTGCGAGAACGTGTAGTGCGACGGGATGAACGGAAACGTCGGGCTCGCGCAGGCCGCGAGCGACACGGTGATGCCAAGCGCGCCGCAGCCGGTCAGCGCCGCGCGCAGAAAGCGGCGCCGGGTGGGCGCTGCGAGTCGGGTCATGCGAAATCTCCTGGGGAAGGCTGGCGGGCCGTCGGCTTGGGTGGGCGGATGCGATGAACGCGGTTTCCTGGTTTCTTGATTGAGTATCGAAGTGAATAGCGGAAGCGAGCAGCGGGTCGAACGAAGCGCGCCACGCGCTACGAAGCGGACAGCGCCTGCGGCCCGGTCAGCACTTCGAGCCGGGTCAGCCATGCGAGCGCTGCGTCGCGATTCGCGCCGCACATTTCGAGCTGCGGCTGCAGACCCGAGCAGCACGCGGGCCGCTCGGGCTGGCCGAAAATCGCGCAACGCAGATCGTCGCCGAGCTGCACGCAGCGCACGCCCGCGGGCTTGCCGTTCGGCATCCCCGGAATCGGACTCGAAATCGACGGCGCGATACAGCACGCGCCGCAATCGGGACGGCACGCGTGCCCGGCCACCCGAAACGGAGATTCGCGCGTCGCGGGATCGCTCGCTCCGACACTCGCCGACCCGGCGCTATTCAAACCTTCCATCACGTCATTCCTGAACTCGAAAACCGGCACCGCATTACCAGACCCGCATTGTGCCATCGCAATCCCGTGCGGCCTTTTTTGCATTTTCGCGCGGGGTCTGAGTGGGCTTGAGCCGATGCCGACGCTACGCGGCGAGCGAAAGCAACTGGCTTGCTCGTCGGACGATTTTCGGCCATAATCTGCGTCTTCCTCACGCGCGGTCATTCCGCTACGCGCGCTGCAGAATCTGCCCAGGTGGTGAAATTGGTAGACGCAGGGGACTCAAAATCCCCCGCCGCAAGGCGTGCCGGTTCGATTCCGGCCCTGGGCACCAGAAGCTGTTCCGGCGAGAGCTGAAGAATTCCGGGAAACCCCGCTAGATCAAGGTCTTGCGGGGTTTTTTATTCTTCGGCGATCCGACTTGATTCAGTGACAGCCGGTGGTATCTGGTGGTATTTTTGGTGGTATCTGGCTTGTTTCTGGGTTTTCCCAGCGGGAGATACCACCATGTCGCTCACCGATGTGCAGGTTAGGAACGCTCGCTACAACCCCGAGGGAACCGGCAATCGCCTCGCGGACAGCGGTCGCATGTATCTTCAGCTCGACAAGTCCGGCGCGAAATACTGGCGGATGAACTTCCGGTTTGCGGGGAAGGATAAGACGCTCGCGCTTGGTGTCTATCCCGACGTGTCGCTTGCGGCAGCGCGAAAAAAGCGAGACGAGGCCCGCGAAAAGCTGACGGCGGGATTGGACCCAAGCAATGTCAAGCGCCTTGAGAAACGCGCTGCCAGACTGGCAGCAGCCAACTCCTTCGAGGCGGTCGCGCGGGGCTGGATGGACGAGCGCAAGAGCAGCGTCGAGCCGGCCCAGCACGTCAAGACTCTCGCCCGTATGGAAAACGACGTGTTCCCGTGGCTTGGCAAGCGTCCGATCACTGACATCGATGCACCGGATATTCTGGCCGTACTGAAGCGCGTAGACAGCCGTGGCGCTCGCTTCACCGCCCATCGTGTGCGCAGTGAAATCAGCCGGGTATTCCGGTACGGCATCAAGGAAGGACATTGCAAGGCCGACCCCGCTCGGGATCTGGTCGGCGCCATTCCACCGGCACAAACAACCCACTTCGCTTCGATCACTGAGCCAACCAAGGTCGGCGAGATGCTGCGCGCCTTCGACGGATTCTCCGGCACCTTCCCTGTCCTCTGCGCACTCAAACTTGCGCCGCTACTGTTTGTCCGGCCTGGCGAGCTTCGCAAGGCCGAATGGTCTCAAATCGATCTGGACAAGGGCGAATGGCGCTACCTCGTCACCAAGACTGAAACTGAGCATCTGGTGCCGCTTTCCAGGCAGTCGATCGCCATTCTGCGCGAACTGCACGCACTCACCAGTGCCGGCAGCTATGTCTTCCCTGGCGCGCGCGATCGCAAGCGGCCAATGAGCGAGGCCACGATCAATGCAGCACTGCGCAGACTCGGCTACGACACGCGCACGGAGATCACCGGACATGGCTTTCGTGCGATGGCGCGCACGATCCTGCATGAGGAACTGGAACAGAAGCCGGAAGTGATCGAACATCAACTGGCGCACACTGTGCCGGACAACCTTGGAACAGCCTACAACCGCACGAAATTCATCAAGGAACGCCGAATGATGATGCAAAAGTGGGCTGATTACCTGGATCGGCTCCGATCGGGCGCAGAGGTCACTCGTATTGACGCTGCGAAAAACGTCTCCTAGCGACCGACTTGAGAAATTTCGGCGTATCCGAATGTGCACGACCGGATCGCGATTAAAGATCTTCTGTATCCGGCCTGATCGGAAAACTGTATGCATCGCTAATGACCATCGCTCCCGTTTTGCCGCGAACAGATCCCGTCTCGGTTCGTGATGACAGACTACCCCGCTGATCTGATGCTCGCGGAGCTTGATGAGTCGCAAGTGGATTCGCCTTGCTCCGGGCTTTTCGAGTGTCCGTTCGCCGCTTCGCTTTCTCCTGGAGCGCATAGCGAAGCGTGTTTGCCCTCACATCGATACCCGCCTGCCTCGCCTGATCGACCAGTTGTTCGACGGAATAGCCCTTGGCCCGGGCTGCATTTATATGGCCGCGCACCTTTGGCATTGCATCGCGAATCGTCAGGCGCCGTTCCGATGGCGGTTTCTCCGGTAGTGCATCAAGTAGCCGGGCAAACTCATCCCATTGCGCTTTCGTATAGGTCTTCGGTGCAGGCATGGTGACCTTCCGTTCGACTCGGTTATCAGGAGGACATGAAGCCATCCTGTACCGCATCAAATGGTTCGTCAATGCTGCCTTCGAGCGACGACCGGAAGTTCGCGGAGGTCACCGAACACGCGCAGTACATATCGGAACAACGTACTTTTTTTGATTCGTAGCGAACGAGCAACGCCAGGCATCGGAGCACAGTCGATATTCACGTACGCGCCCGATTTGATGGACATAACGACACGTTCGCTGCCTGGTGCGCGCCCGGGGTGACGACATCAGATCGCCTTATCGAGGCGGCCAGGAAACTTGCCGATACGCATCCAACTCCGATACGAAGCAAAGGCATAGGGTTCATCCGTATTCGCGTTACATCGAGAATTGAAGGTGCATCGGTGCAGGTACTGTTCCGATCAAGCAAACATCACGTTCGACATCGGTTTGAAAACATCTTGCTACGGTCAAATTTCCTTTGGAATTGCACGTTAAAAAACAACAAGGAAATTAGGAACTGCAGGATAGGCTTGCGCCGGTTTTGGGCGCCATGCAGAGGCGACATCCATCAACTAACGTCGAAGGTGCCGGTGGGAGACCGTCGATTTCGTCGCCTGATGCGAATGCATATCGATCTCGGCGACGAGCACGCCACTGTATGGCAAAGGAAATTGGCCTTCTCAAACTACGTACCGCCAGCAGGGAGTTCGATCGCCCCACCCGGACAACTGGCAACGTCGATACGGTGGCTGTGGGAAAAACCGCCGTGCTACATTCCACAGACAAATCGTCGGGAAAGTATGCAAAATGGGTTTTGCGTTCATCCGCGAGGGGGATACGACCTCGCACGGCGGCAAGGTTCTAGCTTGCACGTCGACCAATATCGTTCATGGAAAGCCGCTCGCCCTCCTCGGCGATATGGTGTCTTGCCCGAAGTGCGGGGGAGTCTTTCCGATCGTGACCGTCAAACCGTTGGGGATGACCTTCGGGGGCCGACCCGTCGCATCCGAAGGTGACAAGACGGCCTGCGGTGCCTCTCTTATTGCAACGCAGGCTGTCGCTACTGCGGCACCAACCAGCGGACAGGGAGGCGCCGTGGGTGCCGGTCGCAACATCATGCCTGAAACCGCTACTAACCAGGACGGTACGCACCGGGGACGCTTCCAGGTCCTTGACGATAGCACCGGCCAAGCGATCCCCAACCATCCGTACACCGTTACATCATCGACGGGGCAAACGGTCACGGGGCGAACAGATGCGAACGGCTACACCGACTGGCTTGAGGACCACACGTCATCGTCGCTGACCTTCGAGCATCCTGGCGGATCGAGCGGCGCATGACCGATTACGCACAAGAGTCCGGCACTGGGTCCACAGGACCAGGCGCAGGAACTACGAACACTGTCCGGTTGCGCCCGAACGCCCTGGATCCGAAGGACCGCCAATTCCTCTGCTCCGCGATCTGCAAGTGCAACGCCACGCCCTCTATCGGCATCAGCGGCCAACGGCTAAAGCAGCAATGCGTGAGCGGGCGACTGAGAGCAATGGATTCGGTGGTCGACCATCAGAGCCCGTACAAGCCCGAGGTCAACTACGATATGACGCAGGATCCGCCGACACCGATTATGGACAGCGCGGTCATCACCAAGGCACATGATTGGCTCCCCGGGTGGATCCAGAAGTATTGGCCAGGTGGCCTGTCAGGCTACACTCCAGGAGTCGGGAACATCCGCCGACCGGATGTGGTAATCGTCAATGACCCATCGTTGCCGCCGACACAGGACAATCTGAAGAACGTGGTGGAGTTGAAGTTTCCGCCAGACGCAATTGACCTCAAACAGCAGGCCGCGTACGAGGAAATTGCGGGTGACCCAAGCAAGGTAGCGACCATGGGGCCAGGCGACTGCGGATGCTCAGACGACAAATCGCAGGAAGACTCCGAGACATCATCGGCTCCGTCCTTTGCGTCGCAGATCGGCAAGCTCTTCAGCCAAGGCCTGAACGGCTATGTGCATGGCACACCAGGCGGAATGCCCCCTCCCCCTGTGCCGCTCCCTGTACCCTGATCAACGAGCGAAAGACAATGAGCAGCAACGATTTTGAAGAATGGGCGCGGGACCCGAAGCGGGCAGGCACCCTTCCTTATGCAGTGTTCGAACCGAAGCACCCGCACAATGGCGTGGGCGCAGCACTAACCGTGCGTGCGTGCCTGTATTTCAAGGGCGGCTACACAACCGACAAGCGCCAGGCGATTGCCCTGGCTTTCGACGCGTATCTCAAGGTCACGCGCCAGGCCGTCGAAAAGGACAGCCAGCCGATCCGCTGGCTGTGGTTCAACGGAAAGCCAGCACTGACATTGGAGAAGGCTCCAAGCCTGGCAACGCTAGCCAGGCAGGTCGGCACTGACGAAGGATTCGACGCGATCTACCTCGGCGGCGAAACCGCGCGTGAGGCTTCGTTCTGCGAATTCATGACCTTCTGCCTGGAAAAGTTTCAGGCCGATCTTGGCACCCGCGGGTTCGATGTCCTCGTGTTCACACTGCCCGTGCCGTTTGTACGCGCTACCCCCGAACCGTTTGTTGAGCTATTCCAGGAAGTGGCGGTGCTGCTTAACGCCGCGCGCGGGCACGCGGGACTAGCCGTCAATCTCTCACCCACCGGGCGCCCCGAGAACGAGAGCAGCGAATACTTCATGGCGAAGCAACTAGGCCCGGGAGTGGATGTCGGTGATCCGATGGCGATGAAGGTACGCAAGCTATCGAGCAAACTGAAGACAGTCGACTGGCTCACGCTCATTGACAGCGCGATGCTTGAACAGGTCGGCGGTCTTCAGACGCTGCGCTCTGAACTGCCTCTCGATTGGTTCCGGCTCGATGCGTGCGGCCCAGGGCTGCTGATTCGTACGGGCGTTGCTCCGCAACCCGGAATACCTCAAGGCGAAGATCTGCCCATCGCCCCACCTCCAGCGTACGTGGTGCTCAATGCCGCGCTGCGCGACGTGCTGGCCGACAGCGTGAGCAGCTTGCAACGCGGAACCGTCAATGGCGACGCGCCGGTCTACAACACAGCACCGAGCAGCGACGCGTGGCTACGACGTTTCGATGTCAAGTCCGATGATCTCATACGCGCGAAGGCCGCCGTGCTGAACACCCAGAAGCTGTCGGACACCTAACAAGAGCCGTTGCGACGCGTGCGATTCGAGCACGCGTCGCACCCTATCGCCAAGCAGCGGCACGAGCGCGACGATTGTCGCTCTCGGTCGTGGGGCGGCTCGCGGCCAGGAGCGGTCGTTAGCGCCGGCACTGATGAGACGTTTGATTGTTGCAATTCATTCAGATATCGGTCATCCACACGACTACGTTGTCCGGCAACTGCGTGGCACGCTTGTGAAGTCACCAATGTCCTCGTGCCACGCTGACGCGCTCGCCGAACTGGGCCAACATCAAGTACAGGGAGACGCACGGCCGCTTGGACCAGCAAATGCAGTATTGCTTGAGGCCGAGTCACAGCTTCCATACCTCGACAAGCCCAGAATATTGCTTACTATTTCGCGCGACCAACAGCGACAACGTAAGGAGCGCTGTGAAATGCCGAAAAAAGTTGGACTCTGCATAGCAACAGATCCCCGTCTTGTCGTAGCTCTACGAAGTGCAGATAGTTAGTTCGCGATTCGAATTCAATCCATTCGCCGCCGACATAGTCCCACGGACGCTCTTCTTCCCCCAAACACAACCTGCGTACCAGCGGAAGAAAGCTATCGAGCCCGAGTACCGCCACCGTGTAACCATGCGCGATCTTAGCCAGCATTGCCCAGAGTCGACCAGGGGCTAGATCGGCTTGCATCTGCACACTGGTGGCGTCGAGCGCCACCATCCTGACTTTGAAATCCGGTTGGACTGTACACAAGTCAAGTTGCATTTCTGGCGAAGTAGGACTGCTGATCCCTCTTACAATGCCCGGAGGCGGCATTCTCAGCACGGGATAAATTGCCGGCATAGCCTCAAAAGGTATGTCGACGATTTCTGTTGCATCATTCCCCTGAACCAAAGCAGTCACCGTGCTTTTTCGAGAATCCTTTCGTCTCGCGGAATAAATGCCATTGGTGCCACGAAGCACGCCCCACCAGTCCCTAAGAACATGCATTTCGGCTTGACTTGTAAGTTTGCTGCACGATTCGCAGCTCGCGGCGGGTAGCACCATGTGCCCCTTGATTCCCGCAGGAATGATATGTTCGCGACTGAGCAGCAAATCTCGTCTATCGCAGTAGATGCATCGACCGGGGCTTGAAAACCGCTCCGTTCGAAATTCAGGGTTGGATAGCGACACGTACGCCTCCAGTTCTTTTTCAGCGATCAGGCCGACGTTCGTCAATCGACGTGGAAATGAATCGCTTGATCTAGGAGCGCGATGGATTTAGTAAGGCCAGAAGATCGTCAACCGCATCGACAGCCTGTGTTGCGGTGCCTTTGATCGTGGCTTTTCCTTCATGTACTGCGTCGTTTCGGGGTTCAACTACCAGTTTGTAAAGATCAATGCTTGGCAGGGGGATGACATGTTTGCGCGCCAGTTTCAGTCGTCCACCAAGTGTCTTCTTTTGCTTCAGAACCTCTTCGGAGTCTTTCCCATTCTCGTTACACCACTTAACGATGGCTTTCGTGAGCACCACTTCTGCTGCGGTTGCTGAATCGATCACAGCCTTACGATAATCAGCCGCTCGCAATGCTCTATACGCATCAAGCTGGAGCGAATATTCGAGTGATGGTTGTGCGTTGGACGAACACAAACGACAAATCTGTTTCAGCTGTGCCAGTTTCAGATACGTGTCTCCACCCGTGCTTGTGATGGTGACGTGGATGTTGTCATCGTAAGCCCAAGCATGCTTGCCGTCTACGTCCCAATAGAACAAGTGCAGTCCAGAAACTTCTCCGGTGACTTCGACAGCGCGGGTCCGTCTTTGCTTGGTGATCAACTCCAAAAAATCATTGAACATTGATCGCCACTGCATGAACGCATCTCTAATTTGGTTCGCGGCGGCCCTCAATTCCGAATCTGGAATCACGAATTCGAGCAGCACACAGCTAACGCTGGCGTACCCCGCTGGATAGCTCGTTGGTCGGCCCCAGCAAACCGGTTCACCGCCGAGCTTCCAACCTTTCGCAGTCTCGGGAGAGACTAGAGGCATGTGCAGCGGATCACTGTCAGTGGGTGACCAATAGGGCAGGCTGGGAAACTCTATGGTTCCTTCCACCCCGCCAATGGAGATCACTTCCCGATGCCCTAACACGTCACGCGCGCATGCGATCGCTTCTTCAAATCCTACGATCCCGTAGACGGTGCGCGTGGAAGTCGCCAAAGACGGTTCTATGGTCATTGTGATTTTGTCGCGTAACCCCGGTATGCGAGTATTCTACGTGATACACGAAGTCTGTCGGCAGCAATGGCCGACAACTTGCCGGCCGACGTGCCCCGCAAATGGCCGTTCCATTTGAAACCCGTCATATCCCTCGCATTGGGTCGAGAGGCAGTTGTAGGTCGGCTCCAGCCATCCGCGTGTCGCCCGGCCGCGGGAGCAGCGCGACGACACCATCGGTCCGCGGTCGGCCAGAAGCAGTCAATCGACACGACTATGGGAATCGCTGACAATACATCGATTGTTGCACGGCAAGACAACATCTCGGTCGAGCACAATTGATCCCATATCTATGGAAGAAACCACGCGAGTCATGCCGAATCTAGTTAAACGGGCAACCGATACCGAGGAAACTATCGAGTTCAGGCTGGGTGGGTGGCCCTTGGGACTGAGTCTTGTGCTCTTGCTGTGGTCGTTCTATTCCATTTTTTGTCCGAGCAACTGGATGATTTTGTTCCGGTGGCCTTGGCTATCGGCCTTCTGGTGCCTTACGTTGCTCATCGTAATCTTGCGCAATCTGGAATGGTCACCGCTCTACGTTGGGCCGACAATCAAACTGACCGACTCCGCGCTATCGGGTCGGGGCGGTTGGGGGCGCGGCCCCTGGCAACTAACCTTAGATCAGGTGGACCGCGTAGATTGTGGGCGCAACGGCATCTTTATTTACAGGAAAGGGCGACACAGTTGGGACGTTCCATACTGTCAGCCCGGGCCATTCAACGCGTCGTGCTCGACGATTGTGCGATGTATCGAAGCGCGACTGAATAAACGTCAATAGACATGCCGCCGGGCGTCCGCTTCCGAGAGCGATGACCGGCTGCTTTGGGTCGATTACGGCCCAATGCTAAGTGAACTCTCAACATGAGACACATGCCAACGACCGAATGACGCGCCAAGAGTGCGTGAATGACCCAGCACCCACTCCCGGTGGTATTTTTGGTGGTATCCATACCAGCGAAATTCTGTAAACCCGCGCCAGCAAAGCGATAGCAGGAATTTTTTCATTCCGGCCCTGGCACCAGAAGCTGTTCCGGCGAGAGCCGAAGAATTCCGGGAAACCCCGCTAGATCAAGGTCTTGCGGGGTTTTTTGTTGTCTGCCGTTGTAAAGCAATGAATGCTGACAATAGGCGCCATTCTGGGGCATGTCGCTACACTGACGTTTTGACCGGCGTAAATGTCCCCATGAATCGCAACCTATGGCACTGACCGACGCAGTCAGTGGTATCTGGCTCGTTTCCGGGCCTTCCCAGCGGGAGATACCACCATGCCGCTCACCGATGTACAGGTTAGGACCGCTCGCTACAACCCCGAGAAAACCGGCAATCCCCTCGCAGACGCCTAACCTGCACTCCCGCACCACCGTCGACAGCGAAAAATATCGCACGCCGCAAAATGCATAAACAATCAGCGATGCTGACGATACAAAAAACAACCCACACCGAAAAAATCGCGCATGCCGCGAGCCGAGCCTCTCCCGCGACATACCTATCGGCGCTTACCGGCTCGCGGCGCCCACCCCACCCCGCGCAACCTCGCGCCGACGCTTGACCACATAACCGCCCCACATCAGCACGAGCCACACGGGCACGAGCCATACCGACACCGACAACCCCGGCGTCATCGCGAGAATCACGAGGATCAGCGCCATGAACGCGAGGCAGATCCAGTTGCTGACCGGGAACCAGAACGAGCGGAACACGAGCGTTTCGCCGGCGGCCAGCATCGCTCTGCGCGACTTCAGGTGCGTGAGGCTGATCAGCGCCCAGTTCAGCACCAGCGCCGCGACCACGAGCGACATCAACAGGCCGAGCGCTTCGGCCGGAATCAGGTAGTTGATGATTACGCACGCAAACGTCGCCAGCGCCGACAGACCGATCGCCAGATACGGCACGCCGCGGCGGTCGACCTTCAGCAGCGCGCGCGGCGCGTTGCCCTGCTCCGCGAGACCGTAGAGCATGCGGCTGTTCGCATACACGCCGCTGTTGTACACCGACAGCGCCGCGGTCAGCACCACGACGTTGAGCACGTTGGCGGTCAGCGTCGAGCCGATCTGCGAGAAGATCATCACGAACGGGCTGCCGCCCGCCGCCACCTCGTTCCACGGATACAGCGACAGCAGCACCGCGAGCGAGCAGATGTAGAAAATCAGAATCCGCACGATCACCTGGTTGACGGCCTTCGGAATGCTCTTCTGCGGCTCGGCGGCCTCGGCCGCCGTAATGCCGATCAGCTCGAGCCCGCCGAACGAGAACATGATCACCGCGAGCATCATGAAGAGCCCATGAAAGCCATGCGGGAAAAAGCCGCCGTGGCTCCACAGGTTCGCGACCGTCGCCTGCGGGCCGCCGTGACCGCTCGCGAGCAGATAGCCGCCGAACACGATCATGCCGATCACCGCCGCGACCTTGATGATCGCGAACCAGAACTCGGTTTCGCCGTATGCCTTCACGTTGGCGAGATTGATCGCGTTGACGATCGCGAAGCACACTAGTGCCGACACCCACGACGGCACGCCCGGCCACCAGTAATGCACGTAGGTGCCCACCGCGGTCAGCTCGGCCATGCTCACGAGCACGTAGAGCACCCAGTAGTTCCAGCCCGACAGGAAGCCCGGAAAGTCGCCCCAGTATTTGTAGGCAAAGTGGCTGAACGAGCCGGCCACCGGCTCCTGCGCGACCATCTCGCCGAGCTGGCGCATCATCATGAAGGCGATCACGCCGCCGATCGCGTAGCCGAGAATCATCGACGGACCGGCCGCCTGCAATACGCTCGCCGAGCCGAGAAAGAGACCCGTGCCGATCGCGCCGCCCAGCGCGATCAACTGGATGTGGCGATTCTTGAGCCCGCGCTTCAGGCCTTCCTGCTGTTGTGTACTATTCATTGCGCCTTGCCGTGTGGAAACCGTTGTGTCCGGACCGTTGTCTCCGGTCCCCTGTATCGGGGCCCATTGCCCGGCCAGCTGTGGTTGCGGTGACGGCCTGGCCCGGCAAAACCGGTAATGTTACCTTGGCCGATATTCCTCAGACATTCGTGGCAACCCGCGTTGGTTCAGCACCGCACCTAAGCGCGAGGATTGTGATTGTCGCCGCGATAGGGCTTCGGTATGTTGCCGGAGTCGAACTCTCAGCCCGCGGAGATTCAGCATGTTGCCCAAACGCCTGCTTTGCGCCGCCGTTCTGTCTCTCTGCTTCGCGAACGTAAGCGCGCTCGCGCAAACGGCGCCCGACGCCGCATCGGCGGAACAGCCACAGCCCTCGGCCGGATCGCCGTCCGGGAACGAGCCCGCAGACCAGGCCGCGCCAGCGGCTCCGGTGGCGACGGCCCCGCCGGCGCCCGCCGCCGCTCCCGCTGCCCCTGCCCCTGCCCCTGCAAAAGACCAGCCCGCCGCCGCGCCGCTCGCCGGCCCGGTGCGCAACATCGTGCTCGTGCATGGCGCGTTCGTCGACGGTTCGAGCTGGAACGGCGTCGTCGCGAAGCTGCAGCAGAAGGGCTATCACGTGACGTCGGTGCAGAACCCGCTCACCTCGCTCGCCGACGACGTCGCCGCGACCCGCCGCGTGCTCGCGCGCGAGCACGGTCCGGTGCTGCTCGTCGGGCATTCGTGGGGCGGCGTCGTCATCACCGAGGTCGCGGCGAATGCGCCGAACGTCGCGGGGCTCGTGTACGTCGCGGCGATCGCGCCGGAACTGCACGAATCGGCGATGGACGTGATGAAGCAAGGCACGCCGATGCCCGCCAGCCAGAGCATCAGCAAGGATGCGAACGGCTTCCTGTGGGTCGATCGCGCGCGCTATCGCGCCGACCTCGCCGCCGACGTGCCCGAGAACGTCACACGCGTGCTCGCGGCCGCGCAGGTGCCGATCGCCGCGCAGGCGTTCGACGAAGCGGTCGATCAGGTCGGCTGGAAAGATAAACCGTCGTGGTACGTGCTGACGACGAAGGACCGGGCGGTCTCGCCCGCGTTGCAGAAAGCGCTCGCCGAGCGCATCGGCGCGAAGGTCGTGCCGGTCGCGTCGAGCCATCTGGCGCCGGTGTCGCACGCGGGCGCGGTGGCGGAAGCGATCGATCACGCGGCGCGCGAGCTGAGCCGTCAGCAGTAGACGCTGCCGGTAACGGTCCACATCGGCGCCGCGTCGGCACGGGACCCTCCCTTGTCATGCGGAAGCCCGGCGTGACAGCACCGGCCCTCTGTGCTTGCCTGCGCCCGACGATGAGCCTCGCCGGGACAGGCAAGCGTGCTACACGCTCACGGGATCGAACGGCAACGTCACCTTGCCATGCGCGTCGACGGTAACACAGCCGCTGGGTCCGTCTGCTCGGGAATGTCAGCAAGGCGCGCCGCGGGCGACACGACAATAATCAGCGCCTGCACGAGAAACGCGAGCGCGGCCGCGACGAGGCATGCGTCGATGCTCCAGCGTGCGCTGAGCGCCGCGCCGAGCAGCGCGCCCACCGGCCGCGCGCCATAGGTTGCGGTGCTGATGAGCGCCGAGACGCGGCCCATCATGCGCTCGGGCGTGATGGCCTGACGCAGCGTCGTCGAAGCGACGACCCACAGGATCGGTCCCGCGCCAAGCAGAAAGAAGCTCGCGAGCGCGAGCCAGAACGATGGCGCGACGAGCGTCGCGACCATCACGAGCGAAGCGAGCAAGCCGCACGACGGACCGATGACGAGCAGGCGGCCGAACGCGAGACGCCGCGCGATCGCGGGCGCGGCAAGCGCACCGCATACCATGCCGACGCCATACGCGCCGAGCGTCACGCCGACCATCGAGGCGCCGAGCCCGAGCCGATGCACCGCATAGGGCACGTACACCGCTTGCAGGATAAAGAAGCCGAGATTGAAGAACACGGCCGTCAGCAGCATCGGCAACAGCAAGGCATCGCGCAGCACGAAGCGCGTGCCGTCGCGCAGTTCCAGCATGAAGCGACGCGGCGGCACGGCGGCGCGCGGCGGTTCGCGCAGTCCCGCGAGCAATGCGACGGCCAGCGCCGACAATGCGGCCGCGCCGCCGTAGGCCCAGCCCGCGCCGATCCAGCCGACCAGCAAGCCGCCGAGCGCCGGCCCCGCCGAATACGCGACACTGCGCGCGAGTTCGAGCCGGCCGTTGGCATTCGCGTAGGCGGCGCGCGGCACGATCGACGGTACCAGCGACGGCGCCGCGACGTTGTAGGCCACGGTGCCGGTCGCGGCGACGAAGCCGAGCGCGGCCAGCAGCGGCAGGTTCAACGCATGCGTGAGAACGAGCAGCAGCACGCAGAGCATCGCGAGCACGCGCACGCTTTCGGCAAGCGTCATCAGCACGCGGCGCGAATGGCGGTCGGCCCAGACGCCGAGCGGAATCGACAGCAGCAGGAACGGCAGCGTCTGCGCGGTTTGCAACAGACCGGTATCGCGCGCGCTGGCGCCCAGCGCGAACACCGCGACGAGCAGCGCGGCGGCGAGACTGATCTGCTCGGCCGACTGCGCGCACAGATTCGACCAGGCGAGACGCTGGAATGCGGCGGGCAAGCGGCTCGCCGCGGCAAACGAAGACGATGAAGACGTGGCGGGCATCGGCCAACTCCGGAGTTCATGACGAGACGTTCATCGTCGCCGCCCGGCCGTCGCGCCGCGCTCCGCTTCTTGCGGTGTTATTCTTCGCTCGCCATGAATCTCGAAAGCATCCTCTTCACTCAAGGTTTCGGTTCGCGCCGACAATGCCGCGCCCTGATCGGCGACGCGCGCGTGAGCATCGACGGCACCGTATGCACCGATGCCGACGCCGACTTCCCCGTCGCCGACGGCACGTTGCGCTTTAACGTCGACGGTGTCGAATGGCCGTATCGCGAGCACGCGTATCTGCTGCTGAACAAGCCGGCCGGCTACGAATGCTCGCGCGATCCGCAGCATCATCCGAGCGTGTTCAGCCTGCTGCCGCCGCCATTCGCCGAGCGCGGCGTGCAGTGCGTGGGCCGCCTCGATCAGGACACCACGGGCCTGCTGCTGCTCTCCGACGACGGCAAGTTCGTGCATCAGTTCACGTCGCCGAAACGCAAGGTGCCGAAGCTCTATGTCGCGACCACGCGCCATCCGCTCGACGATGCGCAACTGGACGCGTTGCGCGGCGGCGTGCTGCTGCACGGCGAAACGAAACCGAGCGCCGCGCTCGACGCGCAAGCGCGCGATCCGCATACGCTCGCGCTCACCGTGCTCGAAGGCAAGTACCACCAGGTCAAGCGGATGATCGCGGCATCGGGCAACCGCTGCGAAGCGCTGCATCGCGAGCGGATCGGCGGACTCGTGCTGCCCGCGACGCTCGCGCCCGGCGCGTGGCAATGGCTCGACGAAGCCGACCTCGGTTCTTTACGGAGCGGGTAAACCACGGCTGCGCCACGATCGCGCTGATACTGTCCCCATAAGCCTTTGATGCGCCGGGAAAAAAGCCCGCGCACATCGTGGTACATCGTGGTGCACCGCACAGACGGCGCTGCGCCGCAGCATGCCGTTCCTTTCATGCCGCCCTATACTCGTTTAAACAAACGACTACAAAGATTTTCAAGGAGGGGCGCCATGCATATCGACAGCACGAACGCGATCTCGCAGGCGATGATTGCCTTTATCTGCTTTGCGCTGCTGCTGATCGGCGGCTTGATGGTCATGATGCGACGGCGGCATACGTATCATCCGGGCCTGATCGGCGCCCTGATCGGCGGAATGCTGTGCTTCCTGCTGCTGGAAGTACTGCCGACGCTGACCTGAAGCGAGCGGACCGCGCGGGTGACGCGGAGGGTCGTTGCACGCGGGCAAGCGCCCGATGCAACGCGACGGGTCAGTGTTTTCGCGAGGGCAGCGATATCTCGCACCCTGCCCCTACGCGCCCTTCGCCGCGTCCCGCAAAAAATCCTCGACGCTCGGATAGCGCAGACGCACGCGTAGCTCGTCCTTGAGACGCCGGTTCACGAGCCGTCTCGATTCGCGCATGAAGGACAGCAGGCTCGGATCGATCTGCTGCTCGGCCTGCGCGCGCGTGATGCGCGGCGCGCGCGCGAGCCCGAACGTGTCGGCGACGAGATCGAAGTACTCGCCCATCTTCAGCGACGAATCGTCGGACGCGTGGATCACGCGCGCGGGTTTGCCGTGCGTCGCGAGGCGCACGAGGATCGCGGCGAGATCGTCGGCGTGAATGTGATTCGTGTAGACGTCGTCGGCCGCGTTGAGCGCCGGCGTGCCCTTCTTGAGCCGCGCGAGCGGCAGCCGGTTGCGCGCATAGATGCCGGGAATCCGCGCAATGCTTGCCGTCACGGCGCCGCGCGCGGTCGCGCGCCGCAACTGCCGCTCGGCCGACACGCGACGTTTCGCGCGCGCATTGGCCGGCCTGACGGCACGCGTTTCGTCGATCCACGCGCCGCCGCAGTCGCCGTAGACGCCCGTCGTGCTCGCGTAGACGATGCGCGACGCGCCGCGCGAAGCGGCAGCCCGGCGCACCCTGTCGGGTACAATACCGGCTGCTTCAGCGTCCAGAAATGAAGCGCGCGCGCGGCGCATGCGCGCGATCGGCGCGACGGCGGGAATCCACGTACAAGCGCGCATGCCAGCGCCCATGCGGCGCACCTGACCCGCGCTGCCGAGCGTCGCCAGCAGTGCGCGAGTGCGGCGGTCGTCGTCACCTGACTTCTGTGGCGGCGCGAGATGCAGCACGGTCGGCGCGAGACCCGCGAGCCGTTTGAGGCTGCGGCGCTCGTCGAGATCGCCGACGAGCGGCGTCGCGCCCGCGGCGCGCAGTTCGGCGCAACGCGCGGCATGGCTCGTCAAGGCGAAGACCCGCGCGCGCGGTTGCAGCAAGGGCACGCAGCGCAGGCCGACGTCGCCGCATCCTACGATCAGCACGCGCGGGCGGCGGAAATTTCGTGTCGCTTTCATGGTGGACGCATTGTAGCCGTCACACACAACAGGTACCGCGCGGTCAATGCGCGCGGGTCCGCTAACGATTCCGATTTTTCGATTCGAACAACGCTATGGCATTTAACGTCACGCTCCGGCAAAGCGGCCGGCAGTTTCAGGTAGAACAGGACGAGCCGGTGCTCTCCGCCGCCCTGCGTCAAGGTATCGGCCTGCCGTACGGCTGCAAGAACGGCGCGTGCGGTTCGTGCAAGGGCACCGTGGTGAGCGGCGAGGTCGAGCAGCGCGCGCATTCGTCGTCGGCGTTGTCGAACGACGAAAAGACGCGCGGCATGGCACTGCTGTGCTGCGCGACCGCGTGCTCCGATCTCGAAGTCGACATCCGCGAAGTCGCCGGCGTCGGCGACGTGCAGGTCAAGAAGCTGCCGTGCCGCGTGAACGCGATCGAGCGCCGCGCCGACGACGTGGTCGTCGTGAAGCTGCAACTGCCCGCCAACGAACGTCTGCAATATCTGGCCGGCCAGTACCTCGAATTCATCCTGAAGGACGGCAAGCGCCGCAGCTATTCGATGGCGAATGCGCCGCACGCCGAAGGCCCGATCGAACTGCACATCCGCCACATGCCGGGCGGTGCGTTCACCGATCACGTGTTCGGCACGATGAAGGAGCGCGACATCCTGCGCTTCGAAGCGCCGCTCGGCACGTTCTTCCTGCGCGAGGATTCGGACAAGCCGATCGTGCTGCTCGCGTCGGGCACCGGCTTTGCGCCGCTGAAGGCGATCGTCGAACACGCGGTGTTCAAGAACATCGCGCGCCCGATGACGCTCTACTGGGGCGCGCGCCGCAAGAAAGACCTGTATCTGCTCGAACTTGCCGAGCAATGGGCGCGCGAAATTCCGAACTTCAGGTTCGTGCCGGTGCTCTCCGAGCCCGATGCAAGCGACGCGTGGACGGGCCGTACCGGCTTCGTGCATCGCGCGGTCATTGAAGACCTGCCCGATCTGTCGGCCTACCAGGTGTATGCGTGCGGCGCGCCGGTGATGGTCGAATCGGCGCAGCGCGATTTCACGCAGCATCACCAGTTGCCGGAAGACGAGTTCTACGCAGACTCGTTCACGAGCGCGGCCGATCTCGCAAACGCGGTCTGATCCGGCGCACGGCGTGTTCATGGCGCGTTGAGTCCGCGCGGCGCAGCGCGGGTTCAACGCGGGTTCAACGCGGGTTCAACGCGGGTTCAACATGAACCCGGCGCGCCGAACATGTCAGCATCAAGGCAGAGGCTCAAAAATCCGCCTCGTTGCGATGTCATGCAAATTCATGGTTTACACCGGCGCTTTTCTTATCGTATTCTTTCGCGCATGAACCGCATCCAGTCCGAACTCCGACGTCGCCGCTCGCCGCTTCCTTAGGGACGCCGCTGGCTTCGTCACGGATTCGCGCCGCACACGACACTGGGCGCAAGCAGTTCGAATCATGAAAGCCACGGCATGCCGTGGCTTTTCTGTTTTTCCGGTCGCGTTTTTGCCCTGGCCAACCCGTCATATCGATTCACCGTGCTTTTTTACCCTTTGCCTGGAGCCTGCCGTTATGAATTTCAATGAGTACCCGATCGATTCGCTGATGTACATCACGAACCGGCCCGACGTCGTGTTCACGCACGGCAAGGGCTCGTGGATTTACGACAACAACGGCAAGCGCTATCTGGATTTCATTCAGGGCTGGGCGGTCAACTGTCTCGGCCACTGCAACGACGGCATGATCGAAGCGCTGAACCACCAGGCCAAACTGCTGATCAACCCGTCGCCGGCGTTCTACAACGAGCCGATGGCGAAGCTCGCGGCTCTGCTCACGCAACACAGCTGCTTCGACAAGGTGTTCTTCGCGAACAGCGGCGCCGAGGCGAACGAAGGCGCGATCAAGCTCGCGCGCAAGTGGGGCAAGAAGCACAAGGACGGCGCGTTCGAGATCATCACGTTCGATCACGGCTTCCACGGCCGCACCATCGCGACGATGTCGGCAAGCGGCAAGCCGGGCTGGGACACGATCTACGCCCCGCAGGTGCCGGGCTTCCCGAAGGCGGACCTCAACGACATCGCCTCGGTGGAAAAGCTCATCAACGCGAAGACCGTCGCCGTGATGCTCGAGCCGATTCAGGGCGAAGGCGGCGTGATTCCGGCCACGCGCGAATTCATGCAGCAACTGCGCGAGCTGACGAAAAAGCACAACCTGCTGCTGATCGTCGATGAAGTGCAAAGCGGCTGCGGCCGCGCGGGCACGCTGTTCGCGCATCAACTGTCGGGCGTCGAGCCGGACATCATGACGCTCGGCAAGGGCATCGGCGGCGGCGTGCCGCTCGCGGCGCTGCTCTCGAAGGCGGACGTCGCCGTGTTCGAAGCAGGCGACCAGGGCGGCACCTACAACGGCAATCCGCTGATGACCGCGGTCGGCTACTCGGTGATCTCGCAGCTGACGGCGCCGGGCTTCCTCGAAGGCGTGCGCGCGCGCGGCGAATATCTGCGCACGAAGCTGCTCGAACTGTCCGAGGAGCGCGGCTTCCTCGGCGAGCGCGGCGAGGGTCTGCTGCGCGCGCTGCTGCTCGGCAAGGACATCGGCAACCAGATCGTCGAGAAGGCGCGCGAGATGCAGCCCGACGGCGTGCTGCTCAACGCGGCGCGCCCGAACCTGCTGCGCTTCATGCCGGCGCTGAACGTGACGACCGAGGAGATCGACCAGATGCTGGCGATGCTGCGCTCGGTTCTCGACTCGCTGTAATCCACGCGAACCGCACCGATGACGACGCACACGACGCTATCGATCCGCTGCTTCGACACGAGCGATACCGAGGCGGTCGTCGCGCTGTGGCAGGAAGCGTTTCCCGAGTACCGGGACGTGACGAGGCCGCAGCGCAATCCGTATCTGTCGATCGAGAACAAGCTCGCGACGCAGCCGGAACTGTTCTTCGTCGCGGTGCTCGATGCGCGCATCGTCGGCACCGTGATGGGCGGTTATGACGGACACCGCGGCTGGCTGTATTCGCTCGCGGTCGACGCATCGCTGCGACGTCACGGCATCGGCACGCGGCTCGTCGCACACGTCGAAAGTGCGTTGACGAAGCTCGGTTGTCCGAAGCTGAATCTGCAGGTGCTGTCGGCGAAAGCCGAGGTGCGCGCCTTTTACGACGCGCTCGGTTATCGCGCCGATGCGGTAATCAGCCTGGGCAAGCGGCTCGGCAAATTTGCGGACGCGGCGCCGGCCGGTTGAACGTGTCGCGCCGGGCGCGGCGTCCTCTTCGCGCCTGAACGAAAAAGGCCGCATGCGATCGACAACGCATGCGGCCTTTTCTTTATCGCCGTAATCGGCGACGCAGCCGGGTTGTGGAACCCGGCGTCTTTACCCGCCTATTCGCCGAGATAAGCCGCGCGAACCTTCGGATCGTCGAGCATCTGCTTCGCGTCGCCCGACATCGTGACCAGCCCCGAGTCCATCACATAGCCGCGATTCGCGGCCTGCAACGCGAGACGCGCGTTCTGTTCGACCAGCAGCACGGTCATGCCTTCGGCCGAAATCGAGCGCACCACTTCGAAGATCTTCTCGACCATGATCGGCGACAGACCCATCGACGGTTCGTCGAGCAGCAACAGCTTCGGCCGCGAGATGATCGCGCGCGCCATCGCCAGCATCTGCTGCTCGCCGCCCGACAGCGTGCCCGCGTATTGCGAGGCGCGCTCCTTCAGACGCGGGAAGAAGCCGAACATGCGCTCGACGTCGGACTTGATGCCGTCGGCGTCGTTGCGCAGGTAAGCGCCCATCTGCATGTTCTCGACGATCGACATGCGCGCGAAGATGCCGCGCCCTTCCGGCACCATCGCGAGACCGCGCTTCAACAGCTCGTGCGCAGGCAGGCCCTTGATCGACTGGCCCATGTACTCGATGTCGCCGGCCGCGTACGCCTTCAGACCCGTGATCGCCTTCATCGTCGTGGTCTTGCCCGCGCCGTTCGCACCGATCAGCGTGACGAGTTCGCCCTGCCCGACTTCGAGGTCGATGCCCTTGACCGCCTGGATGCCACCGTAGTTGACCTGCAGGCCCTTGATTTTCAACATTGCTTGCGTCGTGGACATCAGTGGACTCCCGCACCCAGATAAGCTTCGATCACCTTCGCATCCTTCTGCACGTCCTGCGGCAGACCTTGTGCGATTACCTTGCCGTAGTCGAGCACGGTCATCTGGTTGCACAGACCCATCACGAGCTTCACGTCGTGCTCGATCAGCAGGATCGTCCGGCCGTCCGCGCGAATCTTGTCGAGCAGCTTCGTGAGTTCGACCTTTTCGGTCGCGTTCATGCCGGCCGCCGGTTCGTCGAGCGCGAGCAGCTTCGGATCGGTCGCCAGCGCGCGCGCGATTTCGAGGCGGCGCTGGTGGCCGTACGACAGATTGCGCGAGGTGTAGTCCGCGTACTGCGCAATGCCGACATAGTCGAGCAGTTCGATCGCGCGCTCCTTGATCTCGCGCTCTTCCTTGCGCTCGCCCGGCGTCTGGAACACTGCGCCGAGCAGGCCGTGTTTGGTGCGCACATGACGGCCGACCATCACGTTCTCGAGCGCGGTCATGCCGCCGAACAGACGGATGTTCTGGAACGTGCGCGCGATGCCCGCCTTCGCGACCTGATAAACCGCGGTCGGCGTGTACGCTTCGCCGTCGAGCTTGAACTCGCCCGAATCCGGCGTGTAGAGGCCCGTGATCACGTTGAAGAAAGTCGTCTTGCCGGCGCCGTTCGGGCCGATCAGCCCGTAGATCTCGCCCGCGCGAATCTGCAGGCCGACCTCGGAAAGCGCCTGCAGGCCGCCGAAGCGCTTGTTGACGCCCTTCACCGACAGACGGATCGGCGCGTTGTTGCTTACGTTATCGCTCATGTCTTTTTCTCCACCGCGGCCTTATACGCGCACCGGCTTCTTGCCGTTGCGCTTCGCCAGCTTCGCAATCCTGTCTTCGTGTTTCGGCGCGGGCCACAGGCCTTCCGAGCGATACAGCATGATGACGACCATCGCGAGACCGTACAGCAACTGACGGATCACTTCGGTATCGACGATTTCATGGCCGAAAATCATGTTCTGCAGCGGGCCCATCGTCGAGCGCAGGAACTCGGGGAACACCGCGAGCAGCACCGCGCCGAGAATCACGCCGGGAATATGGCCCATGCCGCCGAGCACCACGCAGGCGAGCACCACGACCGATTCCCAGAACGTGAACGATTCCGGCGACACGAAGCCCTGGAACGCACCGAACATCGCGCCCGACAGGCCGCCGAACGACGCGCCCATCGCGAACGCGAGCAGCTTCACGTTGCGGGTGTTGATGCCCATTGCCTTGGCGGCGATTTCGTCTTCGCGGATCGCGGCCCATGCACGGCCGATACGCGAATGCTGCAAACGCGTACAGACCCAGATCACGAACAGCGCGCACAGCACGAACAGGTAGTAGTACAGATACACGGACGGGAACTGCACGCCGAACAGCGAATGAGACTGCGAGAGACTGAAGCCGCCGACCTGCACCGGATCGATGCCGGTGATCCCCTTCGGGCCGTTGGTGATGTTCACCGGACGGTCGAGGTTGTTCATGAAGATCCGCACGATTTCCCCGAAGCCGAGGGTCACGATCGCGAGGTAGTCGCCACGCAGACGCAGCGTCGGTGCGCCGAGCAGAATCCCGAACACGGCAGCGAGCGCCATCGCGATCGGCACGATGATCCAGATCGGCATGTGAATGCCGTTCGGCGCCAGATGTGCGATCCAGTCGAATTGCGTGGAGAGGTGCGGCGAGCTCAGCAGCGCGGCCGTGTAGGCGCCGATCGCGTAGAACGCGATGTAGCCGAGGTCCAGCAGGCCGGCGAAGCCGACCACCACGTTGAGGCCGAGCGCGAGCATCACGTACAGCATCGCGAAGTCGAGCACGCGGACCCAGTAGTTGCCGCCCGCCGCGCCGATAATCATCGGTGCCGCGATCACGAGGATGGCCGTGACGACGCCGATCGCCAGCGTCTTCGTCAGGTTCTTTTCGGGGATCAGCGTCGTCGACGGCTCGATCGGTTGAATTGAGGTCATGTTCGTTTACTCCTTATGGCCCGGGATCAGGCGCGATCCGCAACGCGTTCGCCGAGCAGGCCCGACGGACGGAACACCAGCACGACGATCAGCACGATGAACGCGAACACGTCCTGATAGTTGCTGCCGAACACGCCGCCCGTGAGATTGCCGATATAGCCGGCGCCCAGTTGCTCGATCAGACCGAGCAGCACGCCGCCGACCATCGCGCCGCCGAGATTGCCGATCCCGCCGAGCACCGCCGCGGTAAAGGCCTTCAGGCCGGGGATGAAGCCCATGTAGAAGTGTGCATTGCCGTATTCGGACGCGATCATCACGCCGGCGAGAGCCGCCAACGCCGAGCCGATCATGAAGGTGGCCGAAATCACGAAGTTCGGGTTCACGCCCATCAGGCTCGCGACGCCCGGGTTCTCGGCGATCGCGCGCATCGCGCGGCCGAGCTTGGTCTTGTGCACGAGCAGCAGCAGGCCGCCCATCACGAGGAACGCCACCACGATGATGACGATTTCGGTCATCGAGATCACGGCGCCGGGCGTCGTGTCGGTGGCCTTGATCACGTTGATCGGATCGGTGGGCAGCAGCTGCGGGAACGGCAGCGGGTTGCGCGACCAGATCATCATCGCGAGCGTCTGCAGGAGGATCGACACGCCGATCGCGGTGATCAGCGGCGCGAGACGCGGCGCGCGCCGCAACGGCCGGTAGGCCACGCGCTCGATCGTGTAGCCGACCACGGCGCAGACCGCCGCCGCGATGATCAACGCGATGATGAGCGTCGGCACGTTGCCGAGGCCGGGGAAGTGGTTCTGCAGCACGCCTATGGCGGAGAGCGCGACCATTGCGCCTACCATCAACACGTCGCCGTGAGCGAAGTTGATGATGCCCAGAATGCCGTAAACCATCGTATAGCCCAGTGCGATGATGGCATAGACACTGCCAAGCACCAGTCCATTGAGGATCTGCTGGATGAAGATATCCATTTAATGCTCCTTAGCCCGTGCGGCTGGATTCGCGTTTTTCATCTGCCGGTGGGCGATGATGCGTCACGGAATCTCAACCGCACTGCGGGTACTGATATAAAAGACCGGTAAGGGTTATCCGCTGCCGGTTTGCCGTGCGGCCGGGATGCGGTCGCGGGCTCGCCTTGGGCGGATGCAAAAACGGCACCGTTGGATGGGTTCGGTGCCGTCAGGCCATACTTCCCGTCATCACATCTTGACGACGTCGAGAACCGCTTTCTTGCCGTCCTTGAAGTCGTAAAGCGTAATGGCGCCTTCTTTCAAATCACCCTTGTCGTCGAACGCGATGTGGCCGATTACCCCGTTGTAATCGGTCGAAGGCATCGCGGCCAGCACCTTGGGCGCCTCGATCGAATTAGCGCGCTTCATTGCATCGACGATCACGTACACAGCGTCATACGTGAACGGCGCGTAAATCTGCACCGGTGTGTGGAAGCGCTCCTCGTACTTCTTTTCGAAGTCCGCTCCCTTGTCCATCTTCGAAAGCGCGAGTCCCGCCTCCGAGCAGACCAGGTTTTGCACGGCGGTTCCCGCCAGCTCACCTACCTTGTCGGTACACACACCGTCGCCGCCAAGGATTTTTGCCCTGATACCGAGCGCGGCCGCCTGCTTCACAAACGGCCCGCCCGTCGCGTCCATGCCGCCGAACATGATGGCGTCCGGCCGAACACTCTTGATCTTCGTGAGGATGGCCCGGAAATCCGTGGCCTTGTCGTTCGTCGCCTCCCGCGCGACGATCTTCGCTCCGCCCGCTTCGGCCGCCTTCGCGAATTCGTCCGCGAGACCCTTGCCGTAGGCGGTCGCATCGTCCACTACCGCGATGCGTCTGGCGCCCAGCGCCTTCGTGGCGTAATTGGCGAGCGCCGGCCCCTGCTGCGCGTCGGTGGCGACCACGCGATAGGTGGTCTTGAACCCCTGTTGCGTGTACGCCGGATTGGTCGACGACGGCGAGATCTGCACGATGCTCGCGTCGCTATAGATCTTCGACGCTGGAATCGATACCCCCGAGTTCAGATGCCCGACCACCGCGACCACGTGATCGTCCACCAGCTTCTGCGCGACGGCGGTGCCCGTTTTCGGGTCCGCCGCGTCGTCCTGCGCGTCGAGTTGCAGCTGGATCTTCTGACCGTCGATCGTCAGACCCTGCGCATTGATTTCCTCGACCGCGAGGCGCGCCCCATTTTCATTGTCCTTGCCCAGATGCGCGATGCCGCCCGTCAAGGGCGCGGCATGACCGATCTTCACGATAGTCGCTTCGCTCGCGGCAGCCACCGCCGCAGCCGAAGCCGCCGATGCGCCCGCCCCCGCTTCGCCATCCTGTTTCTTGCCGCACGCGGTCAGCATCGCAACCGCGGCCGCGATAGACACGGCGTAAGCAAATTTGACTCGCATCAAGTAGGTCTCCTGCGCCTTGCAAAATCCACTGTTCAGGACCTCAAGGCCTTGAGAACGCGCGCATTGTAACTCCAATTTTATGGCTGGCAATATTGTTGAACCGGTGGGGTTTTCCTGCATTGCAACCGTATTTTGAGAACAAAATACACTTAAGGGAGCAACCTGGTTGCGATCTTTTTTCGTGCATCAGTTGCACCGCCGTCGAGCCCTTTGGCATCAAGTGTTGTAGCCGGTTCGGCCTGAATGCCAGATGCGGCGGGATTCGCGGCACGGATAAGCTTTTGGCGCTCATTAGGTAGAACGCACTAATCGGGTGCGCGGTGAAACGGGGGTCATGATTTGCGCCAGTCTAAACGGGGGCGCATGCTCCGGAAATCAATAAAACACCGGATCACGAATCAAAATAATTTGTGCGCAAACCCACGGAAATGGACCCATTCTTTCGATTTGGCACCTTTTCTGAAAGACTCGCCGGCGATGCGGCCATAAAAAAAGCGCACCCTTGGGTGCGCTTTTTTCGACGCGGATAACCAACCTGTGTCGAGCCGGGTATCGAGCCGGCTGTCAGGTCGGCAGACCGAGCCCGCGCGGCAGCGGGAACGCGATGTTCTCTTCGATGCCCTCGAGCGCGCGCACGTTGCGCACGCCCAGTTCGCGCAAGCGCGCAATGACGGCTTGCGCCAGCACCTCGGGGGCCGATGCGCCGGCCGTCACGCCGATGCGGCGCTTGCCCTCGACCCAGACCGGATCGATCTGATCGGGCGAATCGACCATATAAGCCGGCACGCCAAGCTTTTCGGCCAGCTCGCGCAGGCGGTTCGAGTTCGAACTGTTCGGGCTGCCGACCACGATCACGACGTCGCACTGCGGCGCCATGAACTTCACGGCGTCCTGGCGATTCTGCGTGGCGTAGCAGATGTCCTGCTTCTTCGGCTCACGGATGGACGGATACTTGGCCTTCAGCGCACCGATGATCTCCGCCGCGTCGTCGACCGACAGCGTGGTTTGCGTGACGAACGCGATCCGCTCGGGATCGGCGAGCTGCAACGCCTGCACGTCTTCGATATCTTCGACGAGATGCATGCCCTCGGCCGCCTGGCCCATCGTGCCCTCGACTTCCGGGTGGCCCTTGTGGCCGATCATCACGATGTCGAAGCCGTCCTGGCGCATCTTCGCGACTTCGATATGCACCTTGGTCACGAGCGGACAGGTGGCGTCGTACACCCGCAGTCCGCGCGACTCCGCCTCCGAGCGCACGGCCTTCGACACGCCGTGCGCGCTGAAGATCACCGTGTTGCCGGCCGGCACTTCGTCCAGGCTCTCGATGAAGATCGCTCCCTTCTTGCGCAGATCTTCGACCACATAGGCGTTATGGACGATTTCGTGACGCACGTAGATCGGCGAGCCATACAGCTTGATGGCCCGCTCGACGATCTCGATCGCCCGGTCGACGCCGGCACAGAATCCGCGTGGCTGGGCCAGCAGGATCTCGGCTTCGGCAAGAGTCGTATCCGTGATGCTCATGTTTACAGAATCCCGATGATTTTCACTTCGAACGCCAGCGCCTGGCCGGCAAGCGGGTGATTGAAATCGAACAGGGCCGACGTCTCGCCGACTTCCTTGAGCACGCCAGCATAGCGCCCGCCGCCCGGCGCATTGAATTCGATCAGATCACCCGGCGAAAAATCCTCGCCGATCATGCTGTTCTCCCGCAGTGTAGCGAGAGACACGCGCTGGATCAGTTCCGGATTGCGCGGACCGAACGCCTGGCCCGGCGTTAGCTGAAAGGTCGAATGGTGGCCCACCTTCAAACCTAGCAAAATATCTTCCAGCGGCGGCGCCAGTTGACCGGCGCCGAGCAGCAGCGTGGCCGGCTTGTCGTTAAACGTGTTGATGACTTCGGCGCCATCGGCAAGGGAAAGCCGGTAATGCAGCGTGACGTGTGAACCGGGTTTCACTTCGGAAATGTCGATGATGCTCATGCAATGCTCGCTCAGTCGAAGCGCGCTGCACGCGTGCGCCGCGGGCGCAGTCGACGCGTGTGGCAAACCGTCGGGTGCCGTGCGCAAAGCGCCTATTGTAAGCCACCTAGCGAGCGTCGGCTTGAGTCCGTCGCGCGCGAAGCGGCTCGGCCCCAGCGGCGCCGTCGCACCGTGGGCGCCGTCAATCCGAAGCGGAGGACACTGTATATATGACCGATTTCGCGAGCACAATCGACGAAACACCTGAGGCAACGGCCCTGCCCGCGCCGCGAACCCGCACAGCCGCGGCCCCCGGGGGCGCAACGCCGCGCAAGCGCGCCCGGTCGCGGCTTTTGCGCGGCAAATGGCATAAGCACGACATGCCGCGCGAGCGGCTCATCAAGCAAGGCGCCACCGTACTGTCCGATACCGAGATGATCGCGCTCGTGCTCGGCTCGGGACTGCCCGGCCACGACGTGTTCAGCGTCGCGAGCCAGCTGCTCGGGCGCTTCGGCTCGCTGCGCGCGATGCTCGACGCGACCTACACGGATTTCGACGGCATCCGCGGCATCGGACCGGCAAAAAAGGCGCAATTGCTCGCGATCATGGAAATGGCGCGCCGCTCGCTGGTCGACAAGATGCGCAAGCGCGAGCTGATGAATTCGCCCGAAACGGTCGAGAACTACCTGCGCCTGCTGATCGGCGGGAGGCCGCAGGAAGTATTCGTGTCGCTTTTTCTTGACGCCCGGCATCGGCTGATCGACTGCGAGGAAAGCGCGCACGGTTCGCTCACGCGCATGGCCGTGTATCCGCGCGAGATCGTGCGGCGGGCGCTGAACGCCAATGCGGCGAGCCTCATCGTCGCGCATAATCACCCGTCCGGCGCCGTGCAGCCGAGTGCGAGCGACTGCCGCCTGACGCACACGCTGCGCGATGCGCTCGCGCTGATCGACGTGCAACTGGTCGATCATCTGGTCATCGGCGCGGACAGCGTCTACTCGTTCGCCCGCGCCGGCTGGCCCGGTGCGCCGACGCATGGCGCCGTGTCGGGCATCGCAAATAAGGTTTGATTTTGCGGCTTTTTTTCTGCTAGAATTCCGGTTTGCCTATTTCCAACCCCCTGTTCCGAAGCCATCAAGGCGTTCCGCAAAGGTCAGGCGGCTGCAGTAGCGAGTCCTTCGGCTCAACTTCAGCGCGGCTCTTTTCGGGAAACTTTCACGGCGTTCGAACTCAGAATTAGCGTATTAGGAGTGCTCTCATGGCACGCGTATGCCAAGTAACTGGGAAAGCGCCGATGAGCGGCAACAACGTTTCCCACGCGAACAACAAGACCAAGCGCCGGTTCCTGCCGAACCTGCAAAGCCGCCGTATCTGGGTGGAAAGCGAAAACCGTTGGGTGCGTCTGCGCATTTCGAATGCCGGCCTGCGCCTGATCGACAAGAACGGTATCGACGCTGTGCTCGCAGACCTGCGTGCACGCGGTGAAGCCTAAGGAGTAAATCATGGCAAAGGGCGCACGCGACAAGATCAAGCTGGAATCGACCGCAGGCACGGGTCACTTCTACACGACCACGAAAAACAAACGCAACATGCCGGAAAAGATGCTGATCAAGAAATTTGATCCGGTCATCCGCAAGCATGTTGACTACAAGGAAACCAAGATCAAATAAGATCGAGGCTCCTCTGCCTGACGAAGGCAAATGTGCAAGAAAGCCCCGCATTCGTGCGGGGCTTTTGCTTTTGTGCGGGCAAAATCCGCATTGACCGCGTAACGCTCCCCGTCCGTAGCTGAGGCAGCATCGCTCGCCACGGCCAGCCGCTTTCACTGCGTCCTCGCAAACCGTCCTATCCCGTTCGGCCGACTTTCGTTCGGTCGTTACGACGCGTATCCTTTGTCGTTTCCGCGGCGCACGATTTGTGCGCCATCATCGCAAAACGAAAGAGGGAGATGGTCGGTAATGGAATTCGATGTGGCGATTGTCGGTAGTGGTCTGGCGGGCTTGAGCGTCGCGCTCAATCTCGCGCAAACGCGGCGGGTCGCGGTGATCGCCAAGCGATCGCTGACCGAAGGTGCGAGCGACTGGGCACAAGGCGGCATTGCCGCGGTACTCGATTCCGCGGACAGCATCGACAATCACGTGCGCGACACGCTGGTCGCCGGCGGCGGCCTGTGCGACGAAGCCGCTACGCGCTTCATCGTCGAACATGGGCGCACCGCGATCGAATGGCTGATCGAACAGGGCGTGCCGTTCACGAAAGACGACGCCGCCGAACTCGGTTTTCACCTGACGCGCGAAGGCGGCCACAGCCATCGCCGAATCATTCATGCAGCGGATGCGACCGGCCACGCGGTAGTCGCCACGCTCAGCGAACAGGTGCGCCGCCACCCGAACATCACGCTGTTCGAAGATCACCACGCGATCGACCTGATCACCTCGGATCGCCTCGGCCTGCCCGGCCGCCGTTGCCACGGCCTCTACGCGCTCGACCTGCAAAGCGGCCGCACCGCGACGATCGAGGCGCCGCATACAGTGCTCGCCACCGGCGGCGCCGGCAAGGTCTATCTGTACACGACGAACCCCGACACCGCGACCGGCGACGGCATCGCAATGGCATGGCGAGCCGGTTGCCGCGTGTCGAACATGGAATTCATCCAGTTTCACCCGACCTGTCTGTTCCACCCGTACGCGAAGTCGTTTCTGATTTCCGAAGCGGTGCGCGGCGAAGGCGGCATCCTGAAGCTGCCCGACGGCACGCGCTTCATGCCGAATCACGACGAGCGCGCGGAGCTGGCGCCGCGCGATATCGTCGCGCGTGCAATCGACTTCGAGATCAAGAAGCGCGGCATCGATTGCGTGTACCTCGACATCAGCCACCAACCGCCCGAGTTCCTGCACGAGCATTTCCCGACCATCCTCGCCCGCTGCCTCGAATTCGGCATCGACATCACCAAAGAGCCAATTCCCGTCGTGCCGGCCGCGCACTACACGTGCGGCGGCGTCGTCACCGACCTTGCCGGGCGCACAGATCTCGCGGGCCTTTACGCGGTCGGCGAGACGTCCTGCACCGGCTTGCACGGCGCGAATCGGCTCGCCAGCAACTCGCTGCTCGAATGCCTCGTGATCGGCCGCTCGGCCGCGCAGGCGATCGAAGCGGAAGGCTTCGGCGCCACCGTCCATGCGCCGCTGCCGGCGTGGGACGAAAGCCGCGTCTCCGATCCCGATGAAGAAGTCGTGGTCGCGCACAACTGGGACGAACTGCGTCGGCTGATGTGGAATTACGTCGGCATCGTGCGCACCGACAAGCGGCTCGAGCGCGCCAGGCACCGGCTTACGCTGCTGCGCGACGAGATCCACGAGTACTACGCGAATTTCAAGGTGAGCCGCGATCTGCTGGAACTGCGCAATCTGGTCGACGTCGCGTCGCTGATCGTCGAAGGCGCGCGCTTGCGGCGCGAAAGCCGCGGGCTGCATTTCAGCCGCGACTGGCCGACTACGCTGCCGAAGGCATTGCCGACGGTGTTGTCGCCGGAGTATGCGCGCAAGCGCGACGCGTGAGAAACGGCGGCAAAAGCCGGCACTGAAACGAACGCGGCAAACCAAACAAGGCCATGCCCGGAGACTCCCGGCCATGGCCTTGTTCAGCGAGCGCTCACACGTCGACGCGTCGGAGTGTCGGCGTCAGACGATCCGCATCGAGTAATCCGTTGCGCGCACGTCCTTGGTCAGCGAACCAATCGAAACACGATCGACCCCCGTCTCCGCGATCGTACTCACAGTGTCGAAGTTCACGCCACCGGATACCTCGAGCACCGCCCGCCCCGCCGTGATACGCACCGCGTCGCGCATCATGTCGAACGAGAAGTTGTCGAGCAGAATCGACTGCGCACCGTGCGCGAGCCCGGTTTCCAGTTGCTCGATCGTTTCGACTTCGATCTGGATCGGCACGCCCGCATTCAACGCAAGCGCCGCGTCCATCGCCGCGCCCACGCCGCCGGCGGCGGCAATGTGGTTTTCCTTGTTCAGAATGCCGTCGTACAACGCGAGCCGCTGATTCGCGCCGCCGCCCACCCGCACCGCGTACTTCTGCGCGAGCCGCAAGCCCGGCAGCGTCTTGCGCGTGTCGAGGACGCGCGTATGCGTATGAGCAATCGCGTCGACATAGCGGCGCGTCGCGCTCGCCACGCCCGACAGCAGTTGCAGAAAGTTCATCGCGTTGCGCTCGGCGGTCAGCAGCGCGCGTACCGGCCCGCGCAGTTCGCAGACGGGAGTGTTCGCGTTCATGCGCTCACCCTCGCGGTAACGCCATTGAACCTCGATGCGCGGATCGACCGACCGCATCACGGCGTTGAACCACAGCACACCGCACAGCACCGCATCCTCGCGCACGACGATGCGCGCGTTGCGAATCTCGTCCGCCGGCACGAGTCGGCCGGTCTGGTCGCCGGCTCCGACGTCTTCGGCGAGCGCATCGGCAACATTGCGTGCGAGCGCTGCATCGAACGCGGCGCCATATTGCGCGTGAATTTCCGCGTAGAGCGGCGACACCGCTTCGTCCCGCTCGCCCCCGACGGCCTGCTCGGGCGCCTTCTCAAGTACCGCCATTACGCTGCCCCCACATTCGAATACAGTTGCGCGTCGCGCGCGAGATCGCCGCTCGCCTGCACGCGCTTCTTGTGACGCGCCGCGAAGTCCAGCATGCGGTCGATCGGCAGACGCGCCCGTTCGCCGATCGCGCGCTCGACGAAAATCTCGTTATGGCCGCGTTCGAGCACATCGGCCAGATTCGCGAGGCCGTTCATCGCCATCCACGGACAATGCGCGCAGCTCTTGCAGGTCGCGCTGTTGCCGGCCGTGGGCGCGGCAATCAGCGTCTTGCCGGGCGCGGCGAGCTGCATCTTGTGAAGAATGCCGAGATCGGTCGCGACGATGAAATGCGTCGCATCGAGCTTCTGCGCGGCGTCGATCAACTGGGTCGTCGAGCCGACCACGTCCGCCTGCGCGACCACGTTGGGCGGCGACTCCGGATGCACGAGCACCTTTGCTAGCGGATACTCGGCGCGCAGCAGATCGAGTTCGATGCCCTTGAATTCGTCGTGCACGAGGCACGAGCCCTGCCACATCAGCATGTCCGCGCCGGTCTTGCCCTGGATGTAGCTGCCGAGATGGCGGTCCGGCGCCCAGATGATCTTCTCGCCGCGCGCATGCAGATCGGCGACGATCTCGAGCCCGATCGACGACGTCACCATCCAGTCCGCGCGCGCCTTCACTGCCGCGCTCGTGTTCGCGTACACGACTACCGTGCGGTCCGGATGCGCATCGCAGAACGCCGAGAATTCGTCGACCGGACAGCCGAGATCGAGCGAACAGGTCGCATCCAGATCCGGCATCAGAATGCGCTTGTCGGGGCTGAGGATTTTCGCGGTCTCGCCCATGAAGCGCACCCCCGCCACCACGAGCGTTTGCGCGTCGTGATCGCGCCCGAAGCGGGCCATTTCCAGCGAGTCGGCCACGATGCCGCCGGTTTCGTCGGCGAGCTCCTGCAATTCCGCGTCGACATAATAGTGCGCGACGAGTACGGCTTTCTCGCGCTCGAGTAATGCACGAATCCGTGCCTTCAGTGCCGCCTTTTCTGCCGCCGACGGCATCTCGGGCACCTTCGCCCATGCCTGACCGATCCCGCAAGTCGTGCCTTGCGCCTGCGGCCGGTCATATTCGACGGTCCTGATCGCCTGCTGCTCCATGATCTCCTCTGTCCTCGCCGCGCCGCCGCTTGCCCATCGAGTCACTACAGTCGCGACGGCTTTCCACGACGCCAAAAAGAAAAACCCCGCCAACGCGGGGTTTTGTGACGTTCTGAAATTTTAATGGATTTTTTCGCGCTCAAGCATAGCGACGCAGTCGCGTCGCGAAATCGTGCAGCGCCTTGATGCCGCTCTGCTCGGCGCGATGGCACCAGTCCTGCAATTGCGCGAGCAGTTGTTCGCGCGATGCGTTGGAGCGTTCCCACATCGACGCGAGTTCGTTGCGCATATCGATGTAGGTCTTGAGCTTCTGGCTGTTGGCGAAGATTTGCGGCAGCTGGCGCTTCTGCGGCTCGTTCAGCCCAGCCTCTTCCTTGTGGAACCAGCTACGCGCACCGCGCATCAACTGATACTTCTCGCGCGAGCCGACATCCTTCAGATGCGCAAGCTCCTGGCGGTACGCGCGCTTGAGCGCCTTGCCGTAACGCGCCATCACTTCGTAGCGGTTTGCGAGCACGGCCTGCAGCGTGTCCTGGTCGAGCACGAGCTTGCCGGTGGTCAGACGCGGCGTGGGCGCGACCTTCTTCACCTTGGCAAGACGGAACGCCGACATGATGCGGATGTACATCCAGCCGATGTCGAACTCGTACCATTTGTTCGACAGCTTGGCCGACGTCGCATACGTATGATGATTGTTGTGCAGCTCTTCGCCGCCGATGATGATGCCCCACGGGAAGATGTTGGTGCTCGCATCCGACGAATTGAAGTTGCGATAGCCCCAGAAGTGCGCGAGGCCGTTGACCACGCCGGCAGCCCAGAACGGAATCCAGATCATCTGCACGGCCCAGATCGTCAGGCCGACGACGCCGAACAGCGCGATGTTGATCACCATCATCAGGCTCACGCCGAGAATCGGGTACTTCGTGTAGACGTTGCGCTCCATCCAGTCGTTCGGCGTGCCGTGGCTGAACTTGCGCATCGTTTCTTCGTTTTTCGCTTCGGTGCGATACAGCTCGGCGCCTTCGAGCAGCACCTTCCAGATACCGCGCGTTTGCGGGCTGTGCGGATCTTCCTCGGTCTCGCACTTCGCGTGGTGTTTGCGGTGGATCGCGGCCCACTGGCCGGTCAGCATGCCGGTGGTCATCCACAGCCAGAAGCGGAAAAAATGACTCGCGATGGGATGCAGCTCCAGCGCGCGATGCGCCTGGCAGCGATGCAGATAGACGGTCACGCCGATAATCGTGATGTGCGTCACGATGAGCGTGTACACGACGAGTTGCCACCACGAGAAGTGCAACAGGCCGTGAGCAAGAAAATCGAGCAAAGAATTCAACAAGGTAAGTTACCTGCAGAACGAGAGATACGGAGCACACGCATTGCGTGTGTCAAGAAAGTGAAAGCATACAGCGGGATAGCACGATATTCTACTTGAAGCATCCCAAGTGTTTGTAACAAATAGGGATTTTTTGTGTGATATCAATATCATAACGGCCGCTGCGGACCGTTTCGGGCGGCGCGGCGGGGCGTCGATCCCGTCAGCGAACGTCGCTCGCAGCGCCGTCCATCGGCCCGGGCGCGGCCTCGGGCAAGGAAGCGGACGCGGCAACAGGCGCCGCGCCGGAGTCGGAGCCGGGGCCGGGGCCGGTCATAGTTACCGGATGCGGCATAGCGCCGCCCGCCGGTCCGACGATCCGCACTTCGCGTTGCGCGAGCGGAATCGAGATGCCGTGTTCGGAGAACAGGCGCCACATGTTGCGGTTGACCGCCGAGCGCACGCCCCCCGTGCCGGTCGCCGCGTCAGCGATCCAGAAACCCAGTTCGAGATTGATGCCGTCGGGGCCGAAGCCCACCAGATACGGCGTCGGCGCCGGCTCGCGCAAGACGCGCGGCACGTCGTCGGCGGCCTGGACGAGCAGCGCCATGGCCTGCTCGACGTCGGACGTATAGGCGATCTGCACGGCCGCCTTGGCATAGCCGCGCGTCAGGTACGACGACTGGTTCTGCACCACGTCGGTAATGAGCTTTTCGTTCGGAATCAGCGTTTCGATGCCGTCGAGCCCGCGCACGACGGTGTAGCGCGTGCGGATCTGCGTGACCATGCCTTGCAGGCCGCCCGTGCTGATCGTGTCGCCGATCCGCAACGACCGGTCGAGCAGGATGATGAAGCCCGACACGTAGTTGCTCGCGATCTTCTGCATGCCGAAGCCGAGCCCGACCCCGAGCGCGCCACCGAACACGCCGAGCACGGTGATGTCGATGCCGACGATCGACAGGCTGATCAGGATCGCCGCCAGCACGAAAGCCGCCCGGCCGACGCGCGCGACCACGACCTTCAGGTTCGCGTCGAGCGTTTTCGAGCGCATCAGGCGGTCTTCGAACGTCGAGCCGAGCCACATCGCGACGATCATCGTGATGCCGACCCACAGCAGGCCGGTTACGAGCGAGAGCAGCGTCATGTGCGCGTTGGCGACACGGAACCGCACGCTGCCCATCCACGCGATCACCTCGTCCTGGATGCCCATCAGCGTGAGCACCATGCCGATCCAGACCACCACCGAGACGGTCTTCTCGACGAGGAAAAGCCACGGATGCACGCCGCCGTCGCGGCTGAAGACGCGGCGCGCGAAGAAGAACACGATGTAGATGAGGCCGATGCCGGCAAGCGGCACCAGCGCCAGATCGAGCAGCGCGGTGTGCATGAACTGGCCGGCGATCGCCCGCGCGAGCCACACGAGCGCCGCGCCGAGCAGCGGAAAGGCCGCGCGGTTCAGGCTTTCCATGCCGAAACGCAGGGTCTGGTAGCGCGGATGCCGCGGGCCGCCGAGGCGGCGGCGCAGCGTGCGCGCAAGCAGCCACGCGACGAGCAGCGTCGCGAGCAGGATGCCGACCTGCCACAACATCACGGGCTGACCGAAGTCGTGCGCGATGTCGCTGAAGCGATGGAAAAAAAGACTCGTCTGCATGATCTCGCCGAAAGCGCCGGCGCGCCGCGACTGCAAGGCAGCCCGCGCACGCCGGCAAAAAACCGGACGCGCCTAGCTCTGGCGCTCCAGCACGGCGGCGAAGAAGCCGTCGGTGGCGTGACGGTGCGGCCACAGCTTCAGGTAATCGTCCATGTCGAGCTCGATGCGCTGCTCGGCGAGCACGTCGCGCACGGGCACCAGCGCGAAATCGGGATGATCGGCGAGGAACTGCTGCACGATCGCCTCGTTTTCCGCTTCGAGAATCGAGCAGGTCGCATAGACGAGCCGGCCGCCCTTCTTCACGAGACGCGCCGCGCTCGCGAGAATCGACGCCTGCTTCGGCGCCAGCTCGGCAATCGACTCCGGCGACTGGCGCCACTTCAGGTCCGGGTTGCGGCGCAGCGTGCCGAGGCCGCTGCACGGCGCGTCGACGAGCACGCGGTCGATCTTGCCGGCGAGGCGCTTGATCTTCGCGTCGTGTTCGCTGTCGATCAGCACCGGGTTCACGTTCGACAGGCCGCTGCGCGCAAGGCGCGGCTTCAGCTTGGCGAGACGCCGCTCGGAGATGTCGAACGCGTAGAGCCGGCCGGTCGAGCGCATCGCCGCGCCGAGCGCGAGCGTCTTGCCGCCGGCGCCCGCGCAGAAATCGACGATCATCTCGCCGCGCCGCGGCGCGACCAGCGAGCACAGCAACTGGCTACCCTCGTCCTGCACTTCGAGCCAGCCCTGCTGGAACGCGTCGAGCTTCGTCAGCGCCGGCTTGCCGACCACGCGCACGCCGAGCGGCGCGAACGGCGTGGCGCCCGCCTCGATGCCGGCCTTCGACAGCGCGCCCAGCACGTCGTCGCGGCTCGCCTTGACCGGATTCGCACGCAAGTCGAGCGGCGCCGGGTAGTTCAGCGCGGCGGCCAGTTGCGCCAGCTCGGCGCCTTCGAAGCGCGTGCCGAGCGCCTGGCAGATCCAGTCGGGAAGATTCAGGCGAATCCGCAGCGGCAGGCTCTCCGGGTCGATCCTCGACACGTGTTCGAGCCACGTCGCCTCGGCTTCGCTGACGAACGGCTTGAGCGCGTTGCGCCCGACCGTCTGCATCAGGCCGAGCAGCGCCATGCGGCGCGCGGGGTTGCCGGTGCCGCTTTCGGCCAGATGCGCGAACTCCATCCGGCGGCGCAGCACCGCGAACACCGCCTCGGCGATCACACCGCGCTCGGCGTGCCCGAGCTTCGGATGCGCGCGGAAAAACCGGCTCGTGGTGGCGTCGGCGGGACCGTTGAGCCGCAGCACTTCGGCCAGCAGCGTTTCAGTTTGACCAATCAGGAAACCATGCAATCTCATGCGCCCTCTCCGGCGGGGTGACCGGCAAAGAGCCATTGAGGCTCCGGCGGCGTAAGCGTGACGCGCAGGCCGTCGAGAGCAAGACGCCCTTCGACGAACCAGCGCGCCGCGCGCGGATAAATGATGTGTTCGGTGGTCAACACGCGTGCGGCGAGCGTCTCGGCGGTGTCGCCCGCCACGACCGGCACCGCCGACTGCGCGACGATCGGCCCGTGGTCGAGCTGCGACGTGACGAAGTGCACCGACGCGCCGTGGAACCGCACGCCGGCGTCGAGCGCCTGCTGATGGGTCTTGAGGCCCGCAAAGCTCGGCAGCAGCGACGGATGCACGTTGAGCATGCGCCCGGCGTAATGGTCGACGAAGCGCGCGGTCAGCACGCGCATGAAGCCCGCGAGCAGCACGAGGTCCGGTGCGAATGCGTCGATCTGTTCGGCGAGCGCCGCGTCGAAGCTGTCGCGGTCGGGAAACTGGCGGTGATCGACCACCGCCGTGGCGATGCCATGCGACGCCGCGAACGTGAGCCCCGCGGCATCGGGACGGTTGGCAATCACGGCGGCGACCCTGGCCGGCCAGCCATCGCTCGCGCAGGCGCGCACGATGGCTTCCATGTTGCTGCCCCGTCCGGAAATCAGGATGACGAGTTTTTTCATGCGCGGATTTTATCATTCGGCAATCGCCTGACAGCGGCCTCGCAGCCGTGCGCTGCGCCAAACGTTTATAATCGTTTGTTTTGCGGCACCCTGGCCGCGCCCCTATTGCCACCGCAGCAAGCACTGCAACCCGTTATCGTGAGAGTCTTCCGCGGTCTTCCCAATGCCGAGAGCCGCGCGCCGTGCGCGCTGACCATCGGCAACTTCGACGGTGTCCACCGCGGCCACCAGGCTCTGCTCGCGCACGTGCGCGCGGCCGCCGACGCCCGCGGCCTGCCCGTCTGCGTGATGACCTTCGAGCCGCACCCGCGCGAATTCTTCAACCCGGCCGGCGCGCCGCCGCGCATCGCGATGCTGCGCGACAAGCTCGAGGCGCTGCGCACCAACGGGGTCGACCGGGTCGTCGTCGAGCACTTCAATCACACGTTCGCGAGCCAGTCGCCGGACTCGTTCGTCGAGCGGATCATCGTCAACGGGCTGCACGCGCGCTGGATCATGATCGGCGACGACTTCCGCTACGGCGCGAAGCGCGCCGGCGATTTCGCCTCGCTGCAGGCGGCCGGCAAGCAGTACGGCTTCGAAGTCGAGCAGATGGCGACCGTCGCCGATCCGTCGGGCGCGCGCATTTCGAGCTCGGGCGTACGCGCGGCGCTGGTCGCGGGCGACCTCGACGCAGCGCGCGCCGCACTCGGCCGCGACTACCTGATCAGCGGCCACGTCACGCACGGCATGAAGCTCGGCCGCGATCTCGGCTTTCCCACGCTCAATCTGCCGATCGCGCACAAGCGCCCGGCGCTGGCCGGCATCTTCGTCGTGCAGGTGCACGGCATCGCCGAGCAACCGCTGCCCGGCGTCGCGAGCCTCGGCGTGCGTCCCACCGTCGACGATTCCGGCCGCGTGCTGCTCGAAGTGCATCTGCTCGACTGGCACGGCGACGCGTATGGCAAACTCGTGCGCGTCGAATTTCTGAAGAAGCTGCGCGACGAGGAGAAATTCGTCGATCTCGAAACGCTGACCGCCGCGATCGCGCGCGACGTCGCCAATGCGCGCGCGTGGCTCGCCGCGGCCGGCGCCGGCACGCCGGGCAGCCGTTCCACCGGGTTCGCCACGTCGGCCACCGACCGAATTAGATAACCGCCGCGGTTCGGGCCGGCGCACCGCCCCGCCCGAACCGTCGCCGCGCGCATCGAAGGGCATCGGCATCATGCGAGCCGCCTGCCGGGCGCGTCCCACGCTCCTCGCGCAGCGTGCGCAATCCGCGCCCCGCTGCGCATAGAACGAATTCACCGCCATCCACATCATGAGCAACAAGAAAGCCGATTCGAAACCGCAGTCACGCTACCCGGTCAACCTGCTCGACACGCCGTTCCCGATGCGCGGCGACCTGCCCAAACGCGAACCGCAATGGGTCAAGGACTGGCAGGAACGCAAGGTCTACGAGACGATCCGCGCCGCGTCCAAAGGCCGCAAGAAGTTCATCCTGCACGACGGCCCGCCGTATGCGAACGGCGACATCCACCTCGGCCACGCGGTGAACAAGATCCTCAAGGACATGATCGTCAAGGCGCGCAATCTGGCGGGCTTCGACGCGGTCTACGTGCCGGGCTGGGACTGCCACGGCATGCCGATCGAAATCCAGATCGAAAAGCAGTTCGGCAAGTCGCTGCCGGCGGCCGAGGTGATGCAGAAGGCGCGCGCCTACGCGACCGAGCAGATCGAGAAGCAGAAGGTCGGCTTCCGCCGTCTGGGCGTGCTCGGCGACTGGGACAATCCGTACCGGACGATGAACTTCGCCAACGAGGCCGGCGAAATCCGCGCGCTCGCGAAGATCATGGAAAAGGGCTATGTGTTCCGTGGCCTGAAGCCGGTCAACTGGTGTTTCGACTGCGGCTCGGCGCTCGCCGAAGCGGAAGTCGAGTACAAGGACAAGACCGATCCGACCATCGACGTGCTGTTCAGCTTCGCCGAGCCGGACAAGACCGCGCAGGCCTTCGGCCTCGCCGCGCTACCGCGCAGCGAAGGCGGCATCGTGATCTGGACCACCACGCCGTGGACCATTCCTGCCAACCAGGCGCTGAACCTGCACCCGGAAATCGTTTACGCGCTCGTCGACACGCCTCGCGGCCTCCTGATCCTCGCCGAGGAACGCGTCGAGGCGTGCCTCAAGCTCTACGGCCTCGAAGGCACCGTCATCGCGACCACGCCGGGCGCGAAGCTCGTGAATCTGCGCTTCAACCATCCGCTCGCGTCCGCGCATCCAGCTTACAAGCGCACCGCGCCGGTCTATCTCGGCGACTACGTGACGACCGAAACCGGCACCGGCGTCGTGCACTCGTCGCCCGCCTACGGCGTGGAAGACTTCGTGTCGTGCAAGGCGCACGGCATGTCGGACTCGGACATCATCAACCCGGTGATGGGCGACGGCCGCTACATCGAATCGCTCGCGCTGTTCGGTGGCCTGTCGATCTGGGCGGCCAATCCGCAGATCGTCGAGGCGCTGCAAGGCGCCGGCTCGCTGCTGCGTACCGAGAAGTACACGCACAGCTACATGCACTGCTGGCGCCACAAGACGCCGATCATCTATCGCGCCACCTCGCAGTGGTTCGCCGGCATGGACGTGAAGCCGAACGACAGCGACAAGACGCTGCGCGAAACCGCGCTCGAAGGCATCGAGAACACGGCCTTCTATCCGTCGTGGGGCAAGCAGCGCCTCTTCAGCATGATCGCCAACCGCCCGGACTGGACGCTGTCGCGTCAACGCCAATGGGGCGTGCCGATGGCGTTCTTCGTGCACAAGGAAACCGGCGAGCTGCATCCGCGCACGCTCGAACTGCTCGAACAGGTCGCGCAGCGCGTCGAGCAGGCGGGCATCGAGGCGTGGCAGACGCTCGATCCGCGCGAGCTGCTCGGCGACGACGCGAATCTGTACGAAAAGAACCGCGACACGCTCGACGTCTGGTTCGACTCGGGCACGACGCACTGGCACGTACTGCGCGGCTCGCACAAGGACGAGCTGCAGTTCCCGGCCGACCTGTACCTCGAAGGCTCGGACCAGCATCGCGGCTGGTTCCACTCGTCGCTCCTGACCGCTTCGATGCTCGACGGCCGTCCGCCCTACAACGCGCTGCTCACGCACGGCTTCACCGTCGACGGCGAAGGCCGCAAGATGAGCAAGTCGCTCGGCAACGGTATCGATCCGCATGAAGTGGCGAACCGCCTCGGCGCGGAAATCATCCGCCTGTGGATCGCCTCGACCGACTACTCGGGCGAACTCGCGATCTCCGAGGAAATCCTCAAGCGCGTGACGGAAAGCTATCGCCGCATCCGCAACACGCTGCGCTTCCTGCTCGCGAATCTGTCGGACTTCGACTTCGCGCAGCACGCGCGTCCGGTCGAAGACTGGCTCGAAATCGATCGTTACGCGGTGGCGCTCTCGGCAAACCTGCAGAACGACATCCTCGCGCACTACGAAAAGTACGAGTTCCACCCGGTCGTCGCGAAGCTGCAGACGTTCTGCTCGGAAGACCTCGGCGGCTTCTACCTCGACGTGCTGAAGGACCGCCTCTACACCACGGCGGCCGATTCGGTCGCGCGCCGCTCGGC
>Ga0154001_1000016_pt1 | contig 43426 bp, 33 predicted proteins | sample TSNJ085MetaG_FD_104699 | JGI IMG/M metagenome (GOLD analysis project Ga0154001, IMG submission 104699) | Attine ant fungus gardens microbial communities from New Jersey, USA - TSNJ085 MetaG | ecosystem: Host-associated > Fungi > Mycelium > Unclassified | place: USA: New Jersey, Wharton State...
CTCGCTGACGGGCAGACCGTCGAGTTCACCGACTTCCGCGCGATCAACGTCGAAAACATCTCGAACGGCAGCGGCCAGAACGACGCGCGCGGCGTCGCCGCGCATCACTCGCTGAAGGAAGCGTTCGACGAGCGCCTCGGCTCCGGCGCGAAGACCTCGAAGCCGCTCGATCTGCACAACGTCGGCCCGTCGGTGCAGTACAAGATTCGCGGCAAGGATGGCCAGGCGCGCGAGTACAACAATTACATGCTGCCGGTCGACGTGAACGGCGAAAAGATGTTCCTCGCCGGCATGCGCCTGAACCCCGACGACCCGTTCCGCTACCTGCGCATTCCGGCCGACAGTGGCGGCACGCTCAAGGAGTGGATGGGCCTGCGCGCGACGCTCGAAGACCCCGCGAAACGCGCCACGGCCGCGCACCAGTTCGCGCTGCGCTCGGTGCCGGGCTCGAATGCCGAACTGCAGCAACATCTCGAGGAAAGCGCGCTGCGCGTGCTGACCCTTTTTGCGGGCGCCGACAGCAGCCTGAAGATGCCGAATGGCGAAACGCCCGGCGGTTTCCAGGCGATCGCCGGTTTTATCGACCATTCGGTGCCGAAGGGCGAGCAGGAAAAGGCTGCGAGCCTGCTGCTGCGCATGCTCGAAGGCGTGACGTGGGACTTGTGGCAACTGTCGCGCCAGCAACTCGGCGAGCCCGCCGCGCCGGCCAACGCGGACTCGAGCCGCTTCATCCAGAGTTCGCTCAACGCGATATCCGACAGCTTTCTATATGGATCGCCCGTCTATTTGCAGCTTGACTCATTCAAGCAGGTGCAAGCTTCGGTATTTCAGTTGACGCGCGCACCTGGCAAAAAAGTCGTGTATCTTGGCAGCCTGCTTCTCGTGTTGGGCATCTTTTCGATGTTCTATGTCCGCGAACGGCGTCTGTGGTTCTGGCTCAAGGATACCGAACACGGCACGAACGTCGTGATGGCGATGTCGAGTGCGCGCAAGACGCTCGACTTCGAAAAGGAGTTCGTCCAGACGCGCGACGCCGTTGGCGCCGCACTGGGCGCGAAACTCAGCGCAGCAGCCGACGCCGGCCCGTCCGCTCAGGCCGGCGCGCCAAGCTCACAGGATTCGACCCGGTAAGATCATGGACTTGACTCACGTTTCCTCATCCGCTTCTTCTCCCGCTTCCGCCGCGCGTGCCGACAAGGCGTTCGCGGGCGGCACGCCCGAACAGCTTCCGTACTACGACGAACGGCCGTTCCTGAAACGGCTCGGTATCGTCGACTGGCTGTTCGCGCTGGTGCTCGTCGGGGGCGCCGGGTTCGCGCTGTCGCGCTATCACCCGTTCATGAATTACTACGACAAGCTGGTGCTGGTGTGCTCGGTGCCGGTTTTCGTCGTGCTCGGCTGGCGCTGGAAGCCGGTGCGTCCGCTGATGGTGGGGATCGCCGCGCTGTCGCTGTTCGCAATCCAGATCTATCACGGCGATCTGAGCCGCGCCGACAATGCGTTCTTCCTCAAATACTTCCTGTCGAGCCAGTCCGCGATCCTGTGGATGAGCGCGCTGTTCGTATTTGCAACCGTGTTCTACTGGATCGCGCTGCTGTCGCGCTCGCCGACCGGCGCCGCGATCGGCTCGAAAATGACGTGGGCGGCTGTGCTGATGGGCTTCGTCGGCATGATGGTGCGCTGGTACGAGTCGTACCTGATCGGCGCGGATGTCGGCCATATTCCGATCTCGAACCTCTATGAAGTGTTCGTGCTGTTCAGCCTGATTACGGCGCTGTTCTATCTGTACTACGAGCAGCACTACAACACGCGTGCGCTCGGCGCATTCGTGCTGCTCGTGATCAGCGCGGCGGTCGGCTTCCTGATGTGGTATTCGGTCGCACGCGATGCGCAGCAGATCCAGCCGCTCGTGCCGGCGCTGCAAAGCTGGTGGATGAAGATTCACGTGCCGGCGAACTTCATCGGCTACGGCAGCTTCGCGCTGTCGGCGATGGTCGGCGTCGCGTATCTGGCGAAGGAACGCGGCATACTCGCGGATCGTCTGCCCGAGCTCGAGGTGCTCGACGACGTGATGTACAAGTCGATCGCGGTCGGTTTCGCGTTCTTCACGATCGCGACGATTCTCGGCGCGCTATGGGCCGCCGAAGCGTGGGGCGGCTACTGGAGCTGGGACCCGAAGGAAACGTGGGCGCTGATCGTCTGGCTGAACTACGCGGCGTGGCTGCATATGCGTCTGATGAAAGGCCTGCGCGGCGCGGTGGCCGCATGGTGGGCGCTGACCGGCCTGCTGGTCACGACGTTCGCATTCCTCGGCGTGAACATGTTCCTGTCGGGCTTGCATAGTTACGGCAAGCTGTAAGATCGGCCGCGCTGCACCGACTAAAAACCGCCGAGTGCCTGGTCACCGGCGGTTTTTTCATGGCGGACGGAATATCCGCTGCATCCAGACGTTTGCCGTTCGAGTGCCTGCGCCAGTACCGGCGCGGGGATTGGCGTCAATACCGCGGATGACAGATGCCCCCGAACGGGCGATCATCAATACGGCCCTGCGACGCGCGCGACGCGGCGGGGCAGCAAGGAGCAGCACCATGTGGATCAAGCGAAGCGACAGCATTCAACTGACCGGCGATGACATCGCGCGCAGCGAAATCACGCCGCGGCATGTCTTCGAGAACCGGCGGCGCATTCTGCAGGCGGCGGGCGCGATGGCGCTCGGCAGCCTGATCGGCGTGAGCGGAGAGGCACTTGCGACGTACTCGTCACCGGACCCGAAGGCGCAGAAACTCGCGGCGAAAACGAACACGAAGTTCGTCGCGCTGGACAAGATCACGCCGTACAAGGACATCACGACCTACAACAACTTCTACGAGTTCGGCACCGACAAATCCGATCCCGCGCAGAACGCGGGCACGCTGCGCCCGCACCCGTGGAAGGTGAGCGTCGAGGGGGCGATCAAGAACCCGAAGGTGTACGACATCGACGAATTGCTGAAGCTCGCGCCGCTCGAGGAACGCGTGTACCGGCTGCGTTGCGTCGAAGGCTGGTCGATGGTGATTCCGTGGATCGGCGTGTCGCTGTCGGAACTGATCAAGCGCGTCGAGCCGACCGGCAACGCGAAGTACGTACAGTTCATCACGCTTGCCGATCCGTCGCAGATGCCGGGGTTGTCGACGCCCGTGCTCGACTGGCCCTATTCCGAAGGCCTGCGCATGGACGAAGCGATGCATCCGCTGACGCTGCTGACGATGGGCGTCTACGGTCAGGTGCTGCCGAACCAGAACGGCGCACCGGTGCGGGTCGTGGTGCCGTGGAAGTACGGCTTCAAGAGCGCGAAGTCGCTCGTGAAAATCCGCTTCGTCGAGAAGCAGCCGCCGACGAGCTGGAACACGTATGCGTCGAACGAATACGGCTTTTATTCGAACGTGAATCCGAACGTCGATCATCCGCGCTGGAGCCAGGCGACCGAGCGGCGCATCGGCGAGGACGGTTTTTTCACGCCGAAGCGCAAGACGCTGATGTTCAACGGCTACGGCGATCAGGTCGCATCGCTCTATCAGGGCATGGACCTGAAGAAGAATTTCTGAGGCGACGGCGATGACGATGACTTCCGAGACGCAATCCGTCACCCGGAACGAACCCGCGACGCAAGGGGCGACCTCGGCCGCGCGAGCGAAAGCGTCGGCGGCGCAGCGGCCCGTGGGCGGCGCGCGCTGGATCGTGCCGGCCAAGGTCGCGGTGTTCATCGCGGCGCTGTATCCGCTCGCGCGCATCGTGCTGTTCGGCATGACCGACCGGCTCGGCGCGAATCCGATCGAGTTCATCACACGCTCGACGGGCCTGTGGACGCTCGTGTTCCTCTGCATCACGCTGGCGGTGACGCCGCTGCGCCGCCTCACCGGTGTCGCCGCGCTACTGCGCTTGCGGCGCATGCTCGGTCTTTATGCGTTCTTCTACGCGGCGCTGCATTTCACCACCTACCTCTGGTTCGACAAGTGGTTCGATCTCGCGGCGATTCTGAAGGACATCGGCAAGCGGCCGTTCATCACGGTGGGCTTCGCGGCGTTCGTGCTGCTGATCGCGCTCGCGGCCACCTCGCCGCGCGCGATGGTGCGCAAGCTCGGGCGTCGCTGGCAGACGCTGCATCGCGCGATCTACGCGATCGGCGTGCTCGCGATCCTGCACTTCTGGTGGATGAAGGCCGGCAAGCACGATCTGCTGCTGCCGAAGATTTACGGCGCGATCATGATCGCGCTGCTCGGCTGGCGTCTGGTGGTGTGGCTGCGCGAGCGGAGTCTGAAAACGCGGCGACGGTGACGGCGGGCGCTCGGTTTACGCTGCTTGGGTGGCGATAGCGTTCAATAGCAAAAAGGCGATGCCGTAGTGGCATCGCCTTTTTGCTTTTTGCTGCTTGCACGAAGAGTCGAGGCCCGCGCGGGTTTCAGTGCGGCGCTCGACGTTCTTCGATGCTGACCGATGCTTATCGATGTTTACTCCGGCAAAATCGCCTCACCCGCAAACAGCTGCTGCACCTCTTCACGCGCGCGAACCACATGCGCCTGTGTACCATCCACCATCACTTCGGCGGCGCGTGCACGCGTGTTGTAGTTCGAGCTCATCACGAAGCCGTACGCGCCGGCCGAGCGGATCGCGAGCAGGTCGCCCGGCTCGACGGCGAGCAACCGTTCTCGGCCGAGCCAGTCGCCGCTTTCGCAGACCGGGCCGACCACGTCGTACACCTGCGCGGGCACGTCACGCTTCACGACGGGGTCGATCGCGTGATACGCCTCGTACATCGCGGGGCGCGCGAGATCGGTCATCGCCGCGTCGACGATTGCGAAGTTCTTGTCCGCGCCCGGCTTCAGGAATTCGAGACGCGTGAGCAGCACGCCCGCATTACCGACCAGCGAGCGGCCCGGCTCGAAATACACTTCGCGATGGCCGTGGCCGCGTGCTTCGATGCGATCGAGCACCGTGCGCACGAACATGCCGATTTCCGGCGGCGTTTCGTCGTCGTAGGTGATGCCGAGACCGCCGCCCACGTCGATATGGCGAATCGTCACGCCGTCCTGCTCGATCTGCTCGACGAGGTCCAGCAGTTTGTCGATCGCGTCGAGATACGGCGCGACTTCGGTGATCTGCGAGCCGATATGGCAGTCGATGCCGACCACCTCGAGATTCGCCATCGCCGCGGCCGCCCGGTACGTGGCGCGCGCGTCTTCGAAGGCGACGCCGAACTTGTTGCTCTTGAGTCCGGTGGAAATATACGGATGCGTTTTCGCGTCGACGTCGGGATTCACGCGCAGCGACACCGGCGCTTTCTTGCCCATTTCGCCGGCCACCGTGTTGAGGCGGTCGAGTTCGGGAATCGATTCGACGTTGAAGCATTTGACGCCGGCCGCGAGCGCGTCGCGCATTTCGCCCGCCTGCTTGCCGACGCCCGAAAACACGGTGTTTTCCGCTTTGCCGCCCGCCGCCAGCACGCGCGCCAGTTCGCCGCCCGAGACGATGTCGAAGCCCGCGCCGAGGCGCGCGAACACGTTCAGCACCGCGAGATTGCTGTTGGCCTTGACGGCCACGTGCACGCTCGCGCGGCGTCCGGCGCAGGCGCCTGCGTAGGCGTTCCATGTGGCGGTGAGCGCGGCGCGTGAATAAACGTAGAGCGGCGTGCCGAACTGCTCGGCGAGGGAAACGGCGGACACGTCTTCGGCGTGCAATATGCCGTCGACGTAGTCAAATGCGGATCGAGTCATGCGAAAGTCTTATTGAACGGAAGGAGCGGCAGAGGCGGGCAGCGGCACGGCGGGAGCGGAAGCCGCCGAAGCGGGCGGCGTGGCAAGCTGATCTTCGGGGGCCAGCGTGAGCGGCGTGCCCGAGGTGTCCGGGATCGAGCCCATGTCGGCCGCGCTGCCGCTAGCCGGTTGCGTTTGATCCGGCGCCGGCGTTTGCGTGCGATGAGCCGGCGGGGCAGGCATGGGCGGCACGGTTGGCAGATAGAGCGAGCCGCGTTGACCGCAACCGGCGAGCACGCAACCTGCGAAAATGGCTAAAACCGCTACAATCGCGCGGCCGGGTGCCGCCGCGCGCATCCGAGATACGACTCGCATGACTGTCCCTGAATGAATAATCGATGGAGTTTAGCATGTCCGATAGTGATTACCTGACCCGTGCGGAAGCCGTGCTGGCCGCCATCGAGAGCGCGCTCGACGACATCGGCGCCGACATCGAAGCCGAGCGCAGCGGCAATGTTCTGACGCTCGAATTCGAGAACCGCACGAAGATCATCGTCAACCTTCAGCCGCCGATGAGCGAGATCTGGATCGCCGCGAAGGCGGGCGGTTTTCACTTCCGTTTCGTCGATGGGCAATGGCGCGACACGCGCAGCGGCGCGGAGTTTTTCGCGGCGCTCTCGCAGTACGCGACCGAGCAGGCCGGCGAGCCGGTGCAGATCGCCGCGCAGTAAGCCCGAGGCGCTCTCAAAACAGAACCGCCGCGTATCGAGCCATCGAACGCGGCGGTTTTTGCTTTCCGGCGGGAGTTCTACGCAACTTCGCGACGTAGCCTCGGTGTCCGCGGCTCAATGCCCGCGGAACAGATTCATGATGTCCTGCTTCTCCTGCTCGCCGACCTGCTCGGGCGCCGCCGAGGCCGCGGAAGCGGCGCTCGCCCCGGCGTCGAGCGTGGCCTGGCTCACGCCGACCGTCGCGACGAAACCGTGCCCCGGCGTGAAGTCGTCGAAATAAAGCTCCGAGCCGATTTCGCTGACATCATCGGGGCGCGCCATCCTGTACTCGGGCACGCCCTTCAGTGCGTGGCCCATGTACTCGATCCACACCGGCAGCGCGAGGCCGCCGCCGGTTTCCTTGTCGCCGAGACTGCGCGGGTTGTCGTAGCCGATCCATGCGATGGCCGTGAGCGTGTGCTGATAACCGGCGAACCACGCGTCGCGCGAATCATTGGTCGTGCCGGTCTTGCCGCCGAGATCGGTGCGCTTGAGCGCGTTGCTCTTCGCGCCGGTGCCGCGCTGCGCGACGCTTTGCAGCAGACTGTTCATCACGTAGGCGTTGCGCGGCTGGATCGCGAACGGCGCGCTTTGTCCGGCCACGAGCGGCTGCGCATGGGCGACGACGACACCGCGCTGATCGGTGACTTCGGCGATCAGATACGGGTTGATGCGGTAGCCGCCGTTGGCGAACACCGAGAACGCGCCCGCCATCTGCAACGGCGTGACGAGACCCGCGCCGAGCGCCATCGGCAGATAGGCGGGGTGACGCTCGGCGTCGAAGCCGAAGCGCGTGATGTACTGCTGCGCGTACTTGGTGCCGATCTGGTTCAGGATGCGGATCGACACGAGGTTCTTCGACTTCTGCAGCGCGGTGCGCATCGTCATCGGACCGTCGAAGCCGCCGCCGTAGTTCTTCGGCTCCCACGCCTGGCCGCCGGTTTCGGCGGCGCTGAAAAAGAGCGGCGCGTCGTTGATGATCGTGGCCGGCCCGAGTCCCTTTTCGAGCGACGCCGAATAGATGAACGGCTTGAAGCTCGACCCCGGCTGACGCCACGCCTGCGTGACGTGATTGAACTTGTTCTTGTTGAAGTCGAAGCCGCCGACCAGCGCACGAATCGCGCCGTCCTGCGGGACCACCGAAATAAACGCGCCTTCCACTTGCGGCAATTGCGTGATCGACCAGTCGCCGTCGTCGTTCTTCACGAGCCGCACGATCGCACCGGGCCGGATGCGCTGATTCGGCTGCGCGCGCGGGCCGAGCGCGAACTGCGCATAGCGCAGGCCGTCGCCCTGGATCGTCGCGACGTTGCCGTCGATGAACGTCGCCTGCACCTGCTTCGGACTCGCCGCCGTGACGACGGCCGCGATGATCTCGCCGTTGTCCGGATGCTCGACGAGCGCGTCGTCGATCGCCTGTTCGCGCTCCTGCGCATCGGACGGCAGATCGATGAACGCCTCCGGCCCGCGATAGCCGTGCCGCCGTTCGTAGTCCATCAGCCCCTTGCGCAGCGCGCGATAGGCGACGTCCTGATCGGCCGAGTCGATCGTGGTCACGACGTTCAGCCCGCGCGTGTAGGCTTCCTCGCGATACTGCGTGTACATCATCTGCCGCACCATTTCCGCGACGTACTCCGCGTGCACGCTGTACTCCTTCCCCATGCCCTTGACGACGAGCGGCTGGCCGCGCGCGTCGTCGTACTGCTGCTGGGTGATGTAGCGCAGCTCGTACATGCGCTGCAGGATGTACTCCTGCCGCACCTTCGCGCGCTTCGGATTGACGACCGGGTTATACGCGGACGGCGCTTTCGGCAAGCCCGCGAGCATCGCCGATTCGGCGAGCGTCAGATCCTTGAGATCCTTGCCGAAGTACACCCGTGCGGCGCTCGCAAAACCATAGGCGCGCTGACCGAGATAGATCTGGTTCATGTACACCTCGAGAATCTGATCCTTCGTCAGCTTCGACTCGATCTTGTACGCGAGCAGCATCTCGTAAATCTTGCGCGTATAGGTTTTCTCGCTGGAGAGGAAGAAGTTGCGCGCGACCTGCATCGTGATCGTGCTCGCGCCTTGCGTCGCGTGGCCGTTGGTCAGCGCGACGAAGCCCGCGCGCGCGATGCCGGTCAGATCGACGCCGCCGTGGTCGTAGAAGCGCGCGTCCTCGATCGCGAGGATCGCGTTCTTCAGGCTGTCGGGCACGTCCTGGATATGCACGATGTCGCGCCGTTCCGCGCCGAATTCGCCGATCAGCACGTGGTCGGCCGTGTAGATGCGCAGCGGCACTTTCGGACGATAGTCGGTCAGCGCATCGAGCGAAGGAAGGTTCGGCGTGGCGACCACGAGCGCATAGCCGAGCACCAGCGCCATGCACACGACGCCCGCCACGATCAGGCCCACAAAGCCGAGGACGAGCTTCAGCCACAACGGGCGTTTGCGCTTTGGCGGCGCGGGCGGCGGGGACGTAGGAGACGTGGGTTGCATAGGGGTATCGAAAAAACGGTCCCGCGATTATAGCCGCCTCGCTTCCTCAGCTTTCGGCATGCTTACGAATAGTCCGGAAAGCAGTGTGAAAACCGGCGGCGCGCCGTGCCTGGAGATGACTTCACTGTAGCCGCTTTGATCCCGCGAGGGGCGTCCTCGCCGCAACGTTGGCCATTTGGCTGAATGTCGCTCGGAGCCCTGTCTCTCCACAATGGTCCCTCGTTGCTCGCGTTCGAATGGTTCGTCGCGTGAGTCAGAGGGAGGGCCTGATGGCATATAAAAATTCGTGGCTTGAAGCGATGCAGTCGGGGCGGCAGCGCTTCGCCGCCGGGATCGACGTCGGTTCGCAAAGCGTGCGGCTCGTCGTGCTGAGTCAGCGTGCGCGTGCCTATGGCGCGCTGCATCTCGAATATGTGAAGACGGTGCCGCTTGCGGCCGGCGCGATGGCGGGCACCGAGATCGCCGACCGCCAAGCCATCGCGCGCGCCTTGCGCGATGCGTTTGCGGGGCTGCCGCGGCTGTGCGCGACGCATGCGCTGCAATGTTCGATGGCGGTGCCCGCGTCGGCGACGCTCACGACCACGGTGCCGCTCGCACAGCTCGCGGCGCAGAGTCATTGCGTGGAAGAGGACGGTGGTCCCGCGCTTGCCGGCCTCGCGCCCGCGGTAATGGGCGAGGCGGAGCGCATCGCCGGCATCGAGCGGCATGCGCTCGCGGTCGACTGGTATGTCGACGACACGCCGGCGCCGGTGCGTTCGGTGACGATCGCGGCGACCGCTCGCCAGCATCTCGAAGCGCGCATCGAATGCGCGGCGACCGCGGGCATTTCGCTGACCGCGATCGACGGCGAGCCGCATGCGGCGTTGCGCGCGCTGCGCTATGCAGCGGATCAGGAACTCGATGCGCACGAGCCGTATGCGGCGCTGTGGATCGGCACGGACGGCGTGTACGGGTGGCGTGTCGTCGACGGCGCGATCGAGGGCGAGATGCATTACCCGGCGCCCGAGCACACCGATCTCGCGGATGCGCTGCGCGACCTCGTTCGCGGGCCGGTGTTCGATTGCGCGCTGGTCGGCGGCGAGATCGATCTGCTCGATGGCGTCGGCTTTTCGATGGCCGATATCGGCGACGTGCTCGGCTGCTCGGTGCTGCCATTCGAATGCGCGCTGCTCGGCAGCCGCATGCGGCCGCTCGACGACGGACTGCTGTACGAGCCGGCCGGCGCGGTCGCGTTCGGGCTCGCGCTGCGCGGGGTGATCGAATGATGCGCGGCCTTTCGTTTGTGTTTCTGCCGTTCTGGCCGGCGGCGCGCCCATCGCTGCCGCCGACGCCGCCGGTCGCGTCGCGTGAGACGCGCTTCGCGAAGCCGTGGCTCGGCGGTTTCAATCTGCTGCCTTACCGGCAACGCAATGCACGGCTGGCGCGGCGGCGCTGTCTGCGCGACTGGGCGGTGGCGGCGAGCGTCGGCGCGGCCGGCGTACTTGCATTTGCCGGCTGGCAGGCAGTCGAAAAGACGCGGCTCGAGGCACGGCGTGCGTTGGCCGAACAGGCGCTCGCGCAACTCGCGGCGCCGCTCGCCGAGCACGCGAAGCTGCGGCGAGCGCAGGACGAGCAGCGCAACGACGCTGCGCGCGCAACGAGCCTGTCGGTGCCGCTCGCGCACCTGCTCGATCTGCTCGAAGTGCTGAGTTTCGAACCCGGCGACGGCGTCGTGCTGCGGCAGTTGCGCCAGCGCGAGTATGAGACGGAGTTGCTCGCGACGTCGCGCAGCCATGTTGCGTCGGCTGAATGGCTCAAACGCGTCGGGGCGGTTCACGGCGTGCAGGGCGCGGAGATGCGCGACCTGCATCGGCCGGCCACGCGCGGCGGCGCGGCGACGGATAAGACGGTAAATAAGGCGGCAAATAAGACGGCGGATACGACGGCAAGCGGTCCAGTCGAGTTCGACGCGCGTTTGCGCTGGGGGGAGCCGCCGCCGAAAAACACGCTGCTGGCTGGGGCGTCGGCGGCGCACGGGGCGAAGTCCGCAAAATCGGGAGGTGAAAAATGAGCACGACCTTTTTCGAAGCGGGCGGCGTGCCGTACGCCTCGTTCGATCTTTCGCGCTGGATAAGGCGTGTGCGGGTGCCGCTCGATGCGTGGAGCCGGCGTCGCCGCTGGCTGGTCGCGTCGCTGCTTGCGCTGCTCGTGTTTGGCCTCGGCGCGTATGGCTGGATTGCCGTCGATCTTGGCGGTCTGGTCGCGAGCCGAGCGACGCTCGCGCTCAGCACGCAGCGTCTCGCCGATGCGCGGCGCGCGCTCGCACAATTGCCGTCGTTGCGCCGTCAGGCGGCCGCGCTGCCGGTTGTCTCTCCGGCTGCTGCCTCATGGGGTTCGGCGGACGACGTGCGCGTCGTTTCCGAACTGGCCGCGCAGAACGGCGTGGCGTTGCTCTCCGTGGAACCCGGTGCCGCGAGCGGCGACGGCGCCGAACGCATGCGCCCTTTGCAACTCACGGCGCGCAGCGACTTCGTTCATCTGATGGCGTTCTTTCATGGGCTCGCGCAATTGCCGGTGCTGATCGTTCCCGTCGACGTGACCGTCAAGCAGGACAGCACGGCGCTCGCGGTGAGCGCGACGTTGCGCGTGTTCGAGGCGCTGCGGCCGGCCGTGGCGGCCGACGCGGCTCGGCTGCGCGATGGCGTGAGCGTCGATGCCAGCCTCGATCCGGACGAGACCGATGAAGACGACGAGGAGCTCGTGTTCTTCGATCCGTTTGCGCAGCCGCCGACGTACACCAGCGGCGCACCGGACGATGCCGAACCGTTGCGTCTGGTCGGCCTGCTCAGCGATCGCGGGCACGGGCTCGCACTGCTCGATACGCCGGACGGCGCCACCACGGTCACGGCCGGGCAGCAGCTTGGCACCGAGCGTGTCGCGCGGCTCGACGCGCTCGGCATCACGCTCGCGAACGGCGCGGCGACACGCACGCTCACGTTGACGGAGGCGTCATGACGAATCGGGTGAAGCGATGGGGCATGGTCGTGTCGCGCATCGGGCGCGGCTGGAGCGGCAGTGCCGGTCTTTGCCTCGGCCTCTGCATCAACGCCACGGTGGGTGCAGACCTCGCGCAGGCTTCGATACCGCCATTGTTGCCGCCGCTGCCGGCCTATATGTCGCTCGAAGATACGGATTCGTCAGCGGATTCGGGATACGGAAAGGCGCCGTTGTCAAGCGGTGGCGGCGGCGAGGTGCCGAATCCGTTTCGCGACGGTTCGGCACAAAACGCGGCACAAAGCGCGGCGCAAAACACCGCGCAAGATGCGGACGCTACCGGAACGGCCGCGCCCTCGGCCGATGCGCCAAACGCATCCCTGAGCGACTCCGCCGACGGCACGGCAAGCACCGGCAGCGCCGTCCCGTCGCCGAAACAATCCGCCGCAGCCGCGCGCGACGACACCGCCGGCGGCACGCTCGAAGGCCCACCCGTCCCGCTGCCGCCGCCCGCACGCCTGAGCGACGCAGCGAACGCTGCCGCCGATGCCGGTCTGCCGGCCGGCGACAAACCGATCTCGCTGAATTTCCAGCACGCGGAACTCGGTGCCGTGCTCAAAGCGTTCGCCGAGTTCACCGGCCTGAACATCGTCGCGAGCGACAAGGTGCGCGGCGCCGTTTCGCTGCGGCTCGACAAGGTGCCATGGCGCACCGCGTTCGACACGTTGCTCGACGTCAACAATCTGTCGATGGAACGGCACGGCAACGTGCTCTGGGTGGCGCCGGCCGCGGAGCTGGCCGCGCGCGAACGGCAGCGCTTCGAAGCGCACGCGCGGGCCGCCGATCTCGAACCGCTCGCGAGCCGCACGTTCCAGTTGCACTACGCGCACGCCGAGGACGTGCGGCGTCTGCTGACCGGCTCAGGCACCCAGCGCGTGCTCTCCAAACGCGGCGCCGTGACCGCCGATCCTCGCACCAACCTGCTGTTCGTGACCGATCTCGCGGGGCGGCTCGAACAGATCGCGGCGCTGATCGCGGCCGTCGACCGGCCGACCCGCCAGGTGCTGATCGAGGCGCGCATCGTGGAGGGCGACCATGGCTTTTCGCGCAATCTCGGCGTGAAGCTCTCGCTCGCGGGCACGAGTGCGGACGGCACGGCAAGAGGCCTCGGCGGCGGCGCGGACGGCACCGTCTTCGATCTGTCCGCCCGGCCGGTCTCGGGCTTCGATGCCGCCACCGCGGGCCTCACGTTGTTCGCGGCCCACGCCACGCGGCTGCTGAATCTCGAACTCTCCGCGCTCGAGGCCGAGGGGCATGGGAAAATCGTCTCGAGCCCGCGGGTCGTCACCGCCGACAGGATGAAGGCGATCGTCGAGCAGGGCACCGAGCTGCCGTATCAGGCCAAGGTCGGGCAGGGCGTGTCGGGCGTGCAGTTTCGCCGGGCCACGCTGAAACTGGAAGTCGAGCCGCAGATCATGCCGGACGGCCGCGTCGTGCTCGATCTCGACGTGGCGAAGGACAGCGTCGGCGAGCAGACCGACGCCGGGCCCGCGATCAACACCAAGCACGTGCAAACGCGCGTCGAGGTCGAGGATGGTGGTACGGTGTCGATAGGCGGAATTTACGCGACCGACGACCGGGACGACGTGGAACGGGTGCCCTTTCTCGGCAAAATACCGGTTCTGGGCGCGCTTTTCCGCAACCGGGCCCACCGTGACTCGCTTAGCGAACTGGCGGTTTTCATCACGCCGAGCGTCGTTCACGAAAATTAGGGCGCGTCAGGCAGGCCACCGCTGCCGTTCACGGGCGGTGCGCAGGCTCGACAAGGCAGCCGCTTTGCCAGTAAGCTGCGGCACGAACTACACCGGATTAGCCAGAGGACACCGTTGCAAGCGCGGGACGCACACGCCAATGTTTTTTTCGTAGGGCTCATGGGGGCAGGGAAAACCACCGTGGGTCGGGCGGTTGCGCGCCGTCTCGAGCGCCCGTTCTTCGATTCCGACCATGAAATCGAGGCTCGCACGGGCGCGCGTATTCCGACGATCTTCGAGCTGGAAGGCGAGGCGGGCTTTCGCGACCGCGAAGCGGGCGTGATCTCCGATCTCACCGGGCGCGACAATATCGTGCTCGCGACCGGCGGCGGCGCGGTGCTGCGGCCGGAAAACCGCGAAGCGCTGAAAAGCCGCGGCCTCGTGATCTACCTGCGCGCCAATCCGCACGACCTGTGGCTGCGCACGCGGCGCGACAAGAATCGTCCGCTGCTGCAAACGGAAGACCCCAAGGCGCGCCTCGAAGCGCTCTATGAAGTGCGCGATCCGCTCTACCGCGAGTGCGCGCATTTCGTGATTGAAACCGGCCGGCCCTCGGTCAACGGACTCGTCAACATGGTTCTGATGCAGCTCGAGATGGCCGGTGTCGCCAAACATCCTGCGTCATAATGGACCGTATGATTACCGTCAACGTCGAACTGGGCGAGCGTGCCTACCCCATCCATATCGGTGCCGACCTGATCGGACAGACCGCGCTGTTCGCGCCGCACATCGGCGGCAGTTCGGTCACGATCGTCACCAATACCACCGTCGATCCGCTCTATGGCGACAAGCTGCGCGCGGCGCTCGCGCCGCTCGGCAAGCAGGTGTCCACGGTCGTTTTGCCGGACGGCGAAGCGTACAAGAATCTCGAAACGCTGAACCTGATCTTCGACGCGCTGCTCGGCTCGCGCGCCGACCGCAAGACCACGCTGATCGCCCTCGGTGGCGGCGTGATCGGCGACATGACCGGGTTTGCCGCGGCCTGCTACATGCGCGGCGTGCCGTTCATCCAGGTGCCGACCACGTTGCTGTCGCAGGTGGATTCGTCGGTAGGCGGCAAGACCGGCATCAACCATCCGCTCGGCAAGAACATGATCGGCGCGTTCTACCAGCCGCAGGCCGTGATCGCCGACATCGGCGCATTGCGAACCCTGCCCGCGCGCGAACTGGCGGCGGGCATCGCCGAGGTCATCAAGACCGGTGCGATTGCCGACGCCGGTTTCTTCGGCTGGATCGAAGCCAATATCGAAGCGTTGAACCGCTGCGAACCCGAGGCGCTGGCCGAGGCGGTCAAGCGCTCGTGCGAGATCAAGGCGTCGGTGGTTGCGCAGGACGAGCGCGAAGGCGGATTGCGCGCGATCCTCAACTTCGGCCATACGTTCGGCCATGCGATCGAAGCCGGGCTCGGCTACGGCGAGTGGCTGCACGGCGAGGCGGTTGGCTGCGGGATGGTGATGGCGGCCGATCTGTCGGTGCGTCTCGGCCATCTCGACGAAGCGTCGCGCAAGCGTCTCGTCGACGTAATCGTCGGCGCGCATTTGCCCACTCGCGCGCCCTCGCTCGGCGCCAACCGCTATGTCGAACTGATGCAGGTCGACAAGAAAGCGGAGGGCGGCGCGATCAAATTCATTTTGCTGAAGCGTTTCGGTGAGACGCTGATCACCCGGGCGCCCGACGCCGAGGTGCAGGCGACGCTGGCCGCCGCCGTCTAAACACGCCGCGGCATGGCTGCCACGCGTCGCGCATCGGAGTCAGGAGAGGCCGCCCATGTTTCGGAGAACCCGGTGACCGACAGGCGCAGCGACGACCTCAAGCATGAACCGGCGGCGCGTGCCGCTGCCGCTGCGAACACAGCGAGTACCGCAACCATCGGCGCGCATGCGACCGCTGTCACCGCACCGACCCAGCAGGCACTCGAAGCGCATCTCGCGCCGTATGCGGCGCACTCGGCCGAGTCGCGCGGGCGCCGCTATCCTGAGGCCGCGCCGAGCGCGCGCACCGAGTTTCAGCGCGACCGCGATCGCATCGTTCACTCGACCGCATTCCGCCGGCTCGAATACAAGACCCAGGTGTTCGTCAATCACGAGGGCGACCTGTTTCGCACGCGCCTCACGCATAGCCTCGAAGTCGCGCAGATCGCGCGTTCGGTTGCGCGTAATCTGCGTGTCAACGAAGACCTCGTCGAAGCGATTTCGCTGGCGCACGATCTCGGCCATACGCCGTTCGGCCATGCGGGCCAGGATGCGCTGAACGAATGCATGCGCGAGCACGGCGGCTTCGAGCACAACCTGCAGAGCCTCGCGGTCGTCGACGAACTGGAAGAGCACTACGGCGCGTTCAATGGCCTGAACCTCTGCTTCGAGACGCGCGAGGGCATTCTCAAGCATTGCTCGCGTGAAAATGCGCGGCGTCTGGGGGCGCTCGGCGAGCGCTTTCTCGAAGGACGGCAGCCGTCGCTCGAAGCGCAGATCGCCAACGTCGCCGACGAAATCGCGTACAACAACCACGACGTCGACGACGGCTTGCGCTCGGGCCTGCTCACGATCGAGCAGCTTGCCGAAGTGGAGCTATGGCAGACGCACTACGCGGCGGCGCGCGGCGATTTTCCGCACATCGAGGGGCGCCGGCTGATTCACGAGACGGTGCGGCGCATCATCAATACGCTGATCGTCGATCTGATCGAGACGACCCGCTCGAATCTCGCGCGTTACGCGCCGGCGTCGCTAGACGACGTGCGCGGCTCGCCGCCACTCGTCGCGCACAGCGAGGCGGTCGCCGCGCAAGCCGCTGTGCTGAAGCGTTTTCTGTTCAGAAACCTGTACCGTCACTACCGCGTGATGCGCATGGCCAACAAGGCGCGTCGCGTCGTCGTCGGCCTGTTCGACGCATTCACCGACGATCCGCGGCTTTTGCCGCCGGCTTACCAGTCGGCCGATGCGGCACTGCAACCACGTCTGATCTCGCATTACATCGCGGGCATGACGGATCGCTACGCGGTGAAGGAGTATCAGCGGCTGTTCGTGATCGACGATAGCTACTAGGCAGGCTCGCCCGGCTTGCCATTGGTTCATCCCCCGCACGGCTCCGGGCGCGCCTGCCTCACTGCATTGCGCGCGCGCGTCCCCTCAACGCAGGCGCGACGCGAACAAGGCGCCGGCAAGCAGCGCGAGTCCGCCGACGATCGCAATCGTCTGCCACGGGTTTTCACGCACGTAGGTGTCGGCATCCGCCATGGCGACTCCGGCGCGTTGGCGCATCGAGTCGCGCGTGTCGTTCAGGCGCGTGCGCGCCTCGTCGAGCCGTTTGTTGAGCTTGCCGCGCAAGGCCACGGCATCGGCATGCGTGCCGTCCGCGAGCGTCGATTCGAGTTCCGACAGCAGCGTGCGCAATTCGTCCGCGATGTCTTCGGCCGCATGCCGGCTATGGCGGGCGATGCGCCGCGCGCGGCGGCTCGCGCTGGTCCAGGATTCGCCGAGGGCGTCTCTGGTATTCGGAAGTGCTGTCATGGTCGCTCCGTCGATGAGTGGAAAGTGTCCCGCGCGCAGTCGCGCACAGCATGACTGTTGCCATGCGGGAAACGCCACCGGAACGCAACTTCAGTGCCAAACCGCGGAGCACCTTCGGCGCATGGCGGTCGGGAGCCCGGACCGCGGCGAAGGCGGGCTTATCGTCAGCAGATATTGCACGCGCTCGCGCGCACTCACGTCAAATTTACAAATGCGCGAGGCGCACCGCAGCGCGCGGCGCTCGCCGCATGAAAGCGCCGCCATCGGATCGATGACGGCGTTACCCATGCCCCGAAAATTCGACTACCCTAACTGAACGACCCCTAATATTCCGAAGCGTTAGAAACGGTAACCGATGTTGACGTAAGTGACGATCGGGTTCAGTTTGATCTTGGTTTGCGATTGCACGGTCAGCGTGCCGACCGGCGTAGCCGCTGCCGAGCTCAGCTTGGCGGTCGTGCTGAGCGGCAGGTACGAGATCGACATGCCGGCGAACCAGTGCTGATTGAACGCGTACGTGAAGCCCGCATTAAACACAGGTTCCCACGAACTATCCGTGGAGACGCTGGTCGGACCATGCAGAACGTTCGCTTCGAATGCGCTGTTGGTGATCTGCTCGCCCGTGAACCAGATACGGCTTACGCCGACACCGAGATACGGCCGGAACGAAGTTGTCGGCGCATTGAAGTAGTACTTGAGCAGCAGCGTCGGGCTCCACTGTTTCGCCTGCCCGATCTTGCCGAACGGTTCGAGGCTGCCCGTGCCGTACAGGTCGAAAGTAGGCGGAACACCCAGAACGAATTCGGTGGCGATGTGATCGGTAATGAAGTAGCCGGCGGTGAAACCGATGGTGTCGGCCGAACTGAGCGAGGCGCCGGTGTTCGGCTGGGTGATGTTGGTTGGGCTGCCGCCGATGCTGGTCACTGTGAGCGGGTCGCTGCTCGACTGAGGCGCAAGGTGGAACCAGCCTGTCGTGACGTAAATGCTTCCGGCCGATTGCGCGTGCGCTGCCGTGCTCATGCAGGCTAGCACTGCCATCCCCGTTACGGCCTGTTTTAATTTCATATGTGCTCCTCCATAAAAGGCCTGCTCATTATGACGAGAACGTTTGAAACAAACCATACGCGGCGGTTAGAGCTTTCTCCCTAAGCGCCGCGTGGTTTCTGGCTTGGCCGCGTGGCGCCGAACCTCGCGCGCATGTGGCTCTTCGGACCTTCGGGTATATACCAACGCGACTATTGGATACTCCAGCATGGCACGGCTTGCACGTCTTTATGTCCCCGACCAGCCGCAACACGTCATCCTTCGCGGGCTCGACCAGCAGCCCGCTTTCGTCGACGACCAGGACTACGAGCTTTTCATCGACTGCCTGAAGGCGGCTTCGCGGGACCATCACCTCTCGATTCACGCATACGCATTGATGCCGGGCGCCGTGCAACTGCTCGTCACGCCGACCGAGGAGTCGAGCCTGCCCAAGGCGATGCAGGCCGTCGGCCGGCGCTACGTCGCGCATTTCAACCGCCGTTATGCGCGCCGCGGCACCTTGTGGGAAGGCCGTTACCGGGCCACGGTAATCGAAGGCGAGCGTTATTTCCTGCTCGCGAGCCGCGTCGTCGAGATGTGTCCGGTACGCGCGCAACTGGCCACGGCGCCTGAGGATTATCGCTGGTCGAGCTACCGGCATCACATCGGGCTGACCCTCGACAGCCTCATCACCGATCATCCGCTCTACTGGTCGCTCGGCAATACGCCGTTCGAGCGGCAGCGCGCGTACCGCGAACTGTGCGAGCAGCCGCTCGACGAGCGCGAAGCCAGCCAGCTCCAGCAGGCCACGCTGAAAGGCTGGGTGCTCGGCAGCGACACGTACCGCGAGTGGGCGGCGCGCGCCGCGAACCGGCGCGTTTCGCCGCTGCCGCGCGGGCGGCCGCGCAAGGTGCGCGAGACGCCGCATACGCAGTGAGGCGACGCTGGTGCAGCGTAGGGCCCTCATAGCGCCGCCCTGAATCGAAAGAAAGCGTTTTGCATCAAAGGGCTGCATGAAAACGGCATTGCGCATGCCGTTTTCTTTTGCCCTGTTTTGATATGGAACCAATAAAAAATATCCGCGATGCACCAATTCGATAATTGGGGATCAATCATCACGTTTTATTTGCTATTCCATTGATTCGTCGCGTATATTCCGAATTCCGACGCTTTTTGATACGCATGGTCCGTCCGCGGGAAGAGCGTCGTCGTGGCTGCGATCCGCACTGCGGCAAAAGAAAACGGTTTAACGGCCTGTCCGGCCCCTCACAGACGGTGTCCCCATGAACGACCACCAGCAACACCCGGTTCCCGCCGCCCAAGGTCTGTACGACCCGCAGAACGAGCATGACGCCTGCGGCGTCGGCTTCGTCGCCCACATCAAGGGCCAGAAGAGCCACGAGATCATCGAGCAGGGTCTGAAGATTCTCGAAAACCTCGACCACCGGGGCGCCGTCGGCGCCGATCCGCTGATGGGCGACGGCGCGGGCATCCTGATCCAGATTCCGGACGGCTTCTATCGCGAAGAGATGGCCAAGCAGGGCGTGACGCTGCCGCCGGCTGGCGAATACGGCGTCGGCATGATCTTCCTGCCGAAGGAACACGCCTCGCGCATCGCCTGCGAACAGGAACTGGAGCGCACGGTGAAGGCCGAAGGCCAGGTCGTGCTCGGCTGGCGCGACGTGCCGGTCGACCACACCATGCCGATCTCTCCGACCGTCAAGGCGAGCGAACCGCTGATCCGCCAGATCTTCATCGGCCGCGGCAAGGACATCATGGTGACCGACGCGCTCGAGCGGAAGCTGTACATCATCCGCAAGACCGCGAGCCACCGCATCCAGGCGCTCAAGCTCAAGCACGGCAAGGAATACTTCGTGCCGTCGTGCTCGGCGCGCACGGTCGTCTACAAGGGGCTGCTGCTGGCGGGCCAGGTCGGCGTGTACTACCGCGATCTGCAGGACGAGCGCACCGTCTCGGCGCTCGCGCTCGTGCACCAGCGCTTCTCCACCAACACGTTCCCGGCATGGGAACTGGCTCACCCGTACCGCATGATCGCCCACAACGGCGAAATCAACACGGTGAAGGGCAACGTCAACTGGCTGAACGCGCGCACCGGCGCGATCGCCTCGCACGTGCTCGGCGACGATCTGCCGAAGCTGTGGCCGCTCATCTATCCGGGCCAATCGGATACGGCATCGTTCGACAACTGCCTCGAACTGCTCGTGATGGCCGGCTACCCGCTTGTCCACGCCATGATGATGATGATCCCGGAAGCCTGGGAACAGCACACGCTGATGGACGAGAACCGCAAGGCGTTCTACGAATACCACGCCGCGATGATGGAGCCGTGGGACGGCCCCGCCGCGATCGCGTTCACCGACGGCCGCCAGATCGGCGCAACGCTCGACCGTAACGGTCTGCGTCCGGCGCGCTACATCGTTACCGACGACGACCTCGTCATCATGGCGTCGGAAGCCGGCACGCTGCCGATTCCCGAATCGAAGATCGTCAAGAAGTGGCGTCTGCAGCCGGGCAAGATGTTCCTGATCGACATGGAGCACGGCCGCATCATCGACGACAAGGAACTGAAGGACAACCTCGCGAACGCCAAGCCGTACAAGAGCTGGATCGACGCCGTGCGCATCAAGCTCGACGAGATCGAGCCGAAGGCCGAGGACGTCGTGACGGAACGCCGCGAAGCCGCCGCGCTGCTCGATCGCCAGCAGGCGTTCGGCTACACCCAGGAAGACCTCAAGTTCCTGATGGCGCCGATGGCGCAAGCGGGCGAGGAAGCGGTCGGCTCGATGGGCAACGACTCGCCGCTCGCGGTCATGTCCAACAAGAACAAGACGCTCTACCACTACTTCAAGCAGCTGTTCGCGCAGGTCACGAATCCGCCGATCGACCCGATCCGCGAAAACATGGTGATGTCGCTCGTGTCGTTCATCGGCCCGAAGCCGAACCTGCTCGACACGAACAACATCAACCCGCCGATGCGCCTCGAAGTGTCGCAGCCGGTGCTCGACTTCAAGGACATCGCGAAGATCCGCGCGATCGATCAGTACACCGGCGGCAAGTTCAGCTCGTACGAACTGAACATCTGCTATCCGGTCGCTTGGGGCAAGGAAGGCATCGAGGCGCGCCTCGCGTCGCTGTGCGCGGAAGCCGTCGATGCGGTCAAGTCCGGCTACAACATGCTGATCGTCTCGGACCGCAAGACCGACCGCGACAACGTCGCGATTCCGGCGCTGCTCGCGACCGCCGCGATCCACACGCACCTCGTGCAGCAGGGTCTGCGCACGAGCACGGGCCTCGTCGTCGAAACCGGTTCGGCGCGTGAAACGCACCACTTCGCGCTGCTCGCGGGCTATGGCGCGGAAGCCGTGCACCCGTACCTCGCGATGGAAACGCTCGGCCAGCTCGCGGCCGGCCTGAAGGGCGACCTGTCGGCGGAGAAGGCGGTCTACAACTTCACGAAGGCGGTCGGCAAGGGCCTGCAGAAGGTCATGTCGAAGATGGGCATTTCGACCTACATGTCGTACACCGGCGCGCAGATTTTCGAAGCGGTCGGCCTCGCCGAAGACCTCGTGTCGAAGTACTTCTACGGCACGTCGTCGAAGGTGGGCGGCATTGGTCTGTTCGACGTCGCCGAAGAAGCGATCCGTCTGCACCGCGACGCGTTCGGCGACAACCCGGTCCTCGCGAACATGCTCGACGCGGGCGGCGAGTACGCCTACCGCGTGCGCGGCGAAGAACACATGTGGACGCCCGATGCGATCGCCAAGCTGCAGCACTCGGCACGCAGCAACTCGTACCAGACGTACAAGGAATACGCGCATCTGATCAACGATCAGACCAAACGCCACATGACCTTCCGCGGCCTGTTCGAGTTCAAGTTCGATCCGACCAGGGCGATTCCGCTCGACGAAGTCGAACCGGCGAAGGAAATCGTCAAGCGTTTCGCGACCGGCGCGATGTCGATGGGCTCGATCAGCACCGAAGCGCACGCCACGCTCGCCGTCGCGATGAACCGCATCGGCGGCAAGTCGAACACCGGCGAAGGCGGCGAAGACGCGAACCGTTATCGCAACGAACTGCGCGGCATTCCGATCAAGAATGGCGACACGATGAAGTCGATCATCGGCGACGAAGTGGTCACCGACATTCCGCTCAAGGAAGGTGATTCGCTGCGCTCGCGCATCAAGCAGGTCGCGTCGGGCCGCTTCGGCGTGACGGCGGAATACCTCGCGTCGGCCGACCAGATCCAGATCAAGATGGCGCAGGGCGCGAAGCCGGGCGAAGGCGGTCAGCTGCCGGGCCACAAGGTGTCCGAGTACATCGGCAAGCTGCGCTGTTCGGTGCCGGGCGTCGGCCTGATTTCGCCGCCGCCGCACCACGACATCTACTCGATCGAAGACCTGGCGCAGCTGATCCACGATCTGAAGAACGTCAACGCGTCGTCGAGCATCTCGGTGAAGCTGGTGTCGGAGTCGGGCGTCGGTACGGTTGCCGCGGGTGTCGCGAAGGCGAAGGCCGATCACGTCGTGATCGCCGGTCATGACGGCGGCACGGGTGCGTCGCCGCTGTCGTCGGTCAAGCATGCCGGCACGCCGTGGGAACTGGGTCTCGCCGAAACGCAGCAAACGTTGGTGCTGAACCAGCTGCGCGGCCGTATCCGCGTGCAGGCCGACGGTCAGATGAAGACGGGCCGCGACATCGTGATCGGCGCGCTGCTCGGCGCGGACGAATTCGGCTTCGCGACGGCGCCGCTCGTCGTCGAGGGCTGCATCATGATGCGCAAGTGCCACCTGAACACCTGCCCGGTCGGCGTCGCGACGCAAGATCCGGTGCTGCGTGCGAAGTTCCAGGGCCAGCCCGAGCACGTCGTGAACTTCTTCTTCTTCGTCGCCGAGGAAGCGCGCGAAATCATGGCGCAACTCGGTATCCGCAAGTTCGACGACCTGATCGGCCACGCGGAACTGCTCGACATGAAGAAGGGCGTCGAGCACTGGAAGGCGAAGGGTCTCGACTTCTCGCGCGTGTTCTATCAGCCGCAAGTGCCGGCGGAAGTCGCGCGCAAGCACGTCGACGTGCAGGATCACGGCCTCGACCGCGCGCTCGACCATACGCTGATCGAGAAGGCGAAGGCGGCGATCGAGAAGGGCGAGCACGTCTCGTTCATCCAGCCGGTGCGCAACGTGAACCGCACGGTCGGCGCGATGCTGTCCGGCACGATCGCGAAGAAGTACGGCCACGAAGGCCTGCCCGACGACTCGATTCACATCCAGTTGAAGGGCACGGCGGGCCAGAGCTTCGGCGCGTTCCTCGCGAAGGGCGTCACGCTCGACCTCGTCGGCGACGGCAACGACTACGTGGGCAAGGGCCTGTCGGGCGGCCGCATCATCATCCGTCCGACCAACGATTTCCGCGGCAAGTCGGAAGAGAACATCATCTGCGGCAATACGGTGATGTACGGCGCGATCGACGGCGAAGCGTTCTTCCGCGGTGTCGCGGGCGAGCGTTTCTGCGTGCGTAACTCGGGCGCGACCGCGGTTGTCGAAGGCACGGGCGACCACGGTTGCGAATACATGACGGGCGGCACGGTGGTCGTGCTCGGCGAAACGGGCCGTAACTTCGCGGCCGGCATGTCGGGCGGCATTGCCTACGTGTTCGATCCGGACGGCACGTTCGCGGGCAAGTGCAACAAGTCGATGGTCGCGCTCGACCCGGTGCTGCAACAGGCCGAACAGGAGCGCACGGTCGACCAGGGCGTGTGGCATCGCGGCACGACCGACGAAGCACTGCTGCGCGGTCTCATCGAGCGTCACTTCCAGTTCACGGGCTCGCCGCGTGCGAAGGCGCTGCTCGAAAACTGGGACGCTTCGCGCCGTCAGTTCGTGAAGGTGTTCCCGACCGAATACAAGCGCGCGCTCGGCGAACTCGCCGCGAAGAAGGCGAACAAGGAAGTGCTCGCCGCCTAAATCTCCGCACAAAGCTCCGCAAAAAATCATTTAGCCGTACCCGCCGCGTCTCGAAGGTTCGACGCGCGGCGGGTCCAGATCACCCTACATACAGATTAGAGAAGAGAACCACATGGGCAAGGCAACCGGTTTTCTCGAGTTCGAACGTCGCCACGAGACGTACGAGGCTCCGCTCACGCGTGTGAAGCACTACAAGGAATTCGTCGCGGCACTGAGCGACGACGAAGCGAAGATTCAAGGCGCACGTTGCATGGACTGCGGCATTCCGTTCTGCAACAACGGCTGCCCGGTCAACAACATCATTCCGGACTTCAACGACCTCGTGTTCCACCAGGACTGGAAGAACGCGATCGAAGTGCTGCATTCGACCAACAACTTCCCCGAGTTCACGGGCCGCATCTGCCCGGCGCCGTGCGAAGCGGCGTGCACGCTCGGCATCAACAACGACCCGGTCGGCATCAAGTCGATCGAGCACGCGATCATCGACAAGGCCTGGGCCGAAGGCTGGGTCGCGCCGCAACTGCCGAAGCACAAGACCGGCAAGAAGGTCGCCGTGGTCGGTTCGGGCCCCGCGGGTCTCGCGGCCGCGCAGCAACTCGCGCGCGCCGGTCATGACGTGACCGTGTTCGAGAAGAACGACCGCATCGGTGGCCTGCTGCGTTACGGCATCCCCGACTTCAAGCTGGAGAAGTGGCAGATCGACCGCCGCATGCGCCAGATGGAAGCCGAAGGCGTGACGTTCCGCACCAACGTGCTCATCGGCCGCGCCGATTCGCTGCCGGCTTACATCGGCAACACCGCGAAGGAAACCATCACGCCGGCCGAGCTGAACGAGCAGTTCGACGCGGTGGTGATCGCCGGCGGTTCGGAAACGCCGCGCGATCTGCCGGTGCCGGGCCGCGAGCTCGAAGGCATCCACTATGCGATGGAATTCCTGCCGCAGCAGAACAAGGTCAATGCCGGCGACAAGGTGCCGAACCAGCTGCTCGCGAAGGGCAAGCACGTCGTCGTGATCGGCGGCGGCGATACGGGTTCGGACTGCGTCGGCACGTCGAACCGTCATGGCGCGAAGAGCGTCACGCAGTTCGAACTGCTGCCGCAGCCGCCCGAAGAAGAGAACAAGCCGCTCGTGTGGCCGTACTGGCCGATCAAGCTGCGCACGTCGTCGTCGCACGACGAGGGCTGCGAGCGCGACTGGTCGGTCGCGACCAAGCGCCTCGAAGGCAAGAACGGCAAGGTCGAGAAGCTGATCGCCGCGCGCGTCGAATGGAAGGACGGCAAGATGGTCGAAGTGCCGAACTCGGAATTCGAAATGAAGGCCGACCTCGTGCTGCTCGCGATGGGCTTCACGCAGCCGGTGTCGCCGGTGCTCGAAGCATTCGGTGTCGACAAGGATGCGCGCGGCAACGTGCGTGCCTCGACCGAAGGCGACAAGGCGTACTACACGTCGGTGGACAAGGTGTTCACCGCGGGCGACATGCGCCGCGGCCAGTCGCTCGTGGTGTGGGCGATCCGCGAAGGCCGTCAGTGCGCACGTTCGGTCGATGCGTTCCTGATGGGGCATTCGGAACTGCCGCGCTAAGGCGTCTCTGGTCAGTGTCTCCGGCACGGCTTGCGCGCTCGATGTCCGATGCGCGCGAGCCGGCCACGATTTGCAGGAAGACGTGGAGACGACAATGTGCCGGTTCACAGGCACAGGTAGCGGTAAAGCGAAGCAGTGAATAAAAGAAAACCGGGCTCGCCTGAAAGGGCGAGTCCGGTTTTTTTATGGCGCGCTGCGTTTGCTGGCCCGGCTTCTCGCGCCGCTACTTGCGATAGCGCGCCAAGGTCAGCCCATCGAGATCGATTTCCGGCTTGCGCTGCGTGATCAGGTCCGCGACCACGCGCCCCGAGCCCATCGACATCGCCCAGCCCGTCGAGCCGTGCCCGAGGTTCAGCCACAGATTCTCCACGCGGCACGGACCGAGCAGCGGCGCGCCGTCGGGTGTCATCGGCCGGCGGCCTACCCAGAAATGCGCCGAGGTCGGCTTGGCCGCATGCGGAAACCAGTCGCGCAGCACCTTGAGCAGCGTCTGCAAAGCCTGTTCGCGCAGTGTCGTCTGATGATTGCCGAGTTCCGCCGTGCCCGCCACGCGCAGGTTGTTGCCGAAGCGCGTGATCGCCGTTTTCAGCGATTCGTCCATGAGCGCCGCGTGCGGCGCCTTTTCTTCGTCGATGACGGGCAACGTCGCCGAATACCCCTTCACCGGATAAAGCGGCACCTTCACGCCGAGCGGCGCCAGCAGCGCCGGGCTATCGACGCCGAGCGCGACGACCACGTGGTCGGCCCGCAGCGTCTCGATGCCGCGCTCGCTCTGAATTTGCACGCCGCGTACCGCACGGCCTTGCACGTCGAGCGAGTCCACGCGCGTATCGAAGCGGAAGCGCACGCCGTTGCGCTCGCAGATCGCGCGCAACTCGCGGGTGAAGCGCGCGCAATCGCCGGCCTCGTCGTCGGGCAGATAAAGGCCCGCGTGCGGCGCCTGCTGCGCCCAGCGCAAGCCGGGCTCGATCTCGACGCACTGCGCCGCGCTGACTTCCCGATGCGCGATGCCCGCGTCGCGCAGCACCGCGAGCGCCGGCTGGGCCAGCTCGACGTCGAAGTTGCTGCGAAACAGTTGCAGATAGCCCTGGCTGCGGCCGTAGTCGAACGGATGACGGCCGCGGAATTCGTGCAGACACGTGCGGCTGTAATACGCGACGCGCTGCATGCGCTGCTTGTTCACGCGAAAGCGTTCGAGGTCGCATTCGCGCAGCCAGCGCGCGATCCAGCGCCATTGGGCCGGATCGAACGTCGGCCGGAAGATCAGGGGCGAAGCGGGCTTGAACAGATATTTGAGAATCTTCGCCGGCATGCCGGGCGCGGCCCACGGCGTCACGTAGCCCGGTGCGATCACGCCGGCGTTGCCGAAGCTCGTGGAGAGCGCGACGTCGGGTTCGCGCTCGATCACCGTGACTTCGCAGCCTTGCTGGCACAGGTAAAAAGCCGTGGCGACACCGATCACGCCGCCGCCGAGAACAATCGTTTTCATGAGTATGTGCAGCGAATTCAGGCGGCGGAGCGGCTCGCGCCGAGCACCTTGCCTTTCGTTTCCGGCAGGCACAGCGCGGCGACGATCACGAGCAGATAGCCGGAGCCCGCGACGATGCCCATCGCCTTCACGAGCGTCATGCCCTGCGCGAGCGTGCCGACGAGGATCGGAAAGAACGAGCCGACGCCGCGCCCGAGGTTGTAGCAGAAGCCTTGTCCCGAGCCGCGTATCTCGTTCGGATACAGCTCGGACAGATACGCGCCCACACCCGCGAAAATGCCCTGCACGACGATGCCGAGCGGGAAGCCGAGCGCGAGCATCATCGTGTCGGTGACCGGCAGCATCGTGTAGACCATGCCGAGCACGAACGAGCCGATCGCGAACAGCACGAACGACGCGCGCCGGCCGATCCGGTCGCACAGAATCGCGCCGACGATATAGCCGGCGAACGAGCCGACGATCAGCACGATCAGATAGCCGCTCGTGTTGAACACCGACAGATGGCGCACGGTCTTCAGGTACGTGGGCAGCCACGTCGTGATCGCGTAGTAGCCGCCGAGCATGCCGGTGCACAGTGCGCTGCCGAGCAGCGTCGTCTTCAGATGCGCGGCCGAGAAGATCTGCATGAAGTGCGAGGTGTTGAAGCCGCTTTCGCGCGCGCGGCGCGTCTCCAGAAAGATGTCCGGGTCGCTCACGTTGCGGCGGATGTAGATGATCCACGCGGCGGGCAGCAGGCCGATCCAGAAGCAGGCGCGCCACGCGTACTCTTCAGGCAGCAGCGCGAACGCGGCCCAGTAGACGATCGCCGCGGCTGCCCAGCCGAACGACCAGCTGCTCTGCACGGTGCCGACCGCCTTCGCGCGATGCTGCGGAGAACGGATCGTCTCGGCCATCATGATCGTCACGACCGACCACTCGCCGCCGAAGCCGATGCCTTGCAGCGTGCGCGTGGCGAGCAGCTGCCAGAACGACTGCGTGAAGCCCGACAGGAAGGTGAAGATCGCGAAGGTGGCGATCGTCCATTGCAGCACGCGAATGCGGCCGTGGCGATCGGCTAGAATGCCGGCGAGCCAGCCGCCGAGCGCCGACGAGATCAGCGAACTGGTGGCGATCATCCCCGCTTCGCTTTTGCTCAGACCCCATGTTGCGATCAGCGTCGGGATCAGAAACGAGTAGATCATGAAGTCGAACGCGTCGATCGCGTAACCGCCGAAGCCGGCATAAAGCGTGCGGCGCTCGCGCGGGGACAACTCGGTGAACCATTGGAGAGAAGCCATGTTTTGTTGTGGTCTCCAGGTTTCTTTTGCCTGCGGGGGCTGAACGATAGGTTTTCTGTATTTTACGGGGATGCGGCGTCGTGCGGTCGGATGTGGCAAAAATGGCATCGAGCGGTAACGATCGCGTAATCACCGATAAGACACGCAAGCTGGCAGAAATCGGTTTCAGAACGGCGCGTCGCCTCTGCCCGGTCCCGCACACGCTGCCGTACGCGCTTCGCGAAAGGCTGTGTTGATCTCGCCCTTTTCCTTACCGCCTACTACGGTGTAACGCAAAAGTTATTGACGAACGTTAAACTGCGTCTGCAGCCCGGCTGCACGCCCCCTTCCTTACCGTCACCCCTGATGCCCGTTTTCGCGAAAAACCGTTCGCCGTTCCGCCTTGTTGCCAGCACGACCGTGCAGGCAGGCCATGACGCGTCGGGCGAAACGTCGGTAGCGCGGCGGCGTTTCCTCTGGGGTTCGGCCGGCGCGCTGCTGGCCGCCGGGTTCGGCAGCACGCTGCTGTCGGCGTGCGGCGGCAGCCTCGACCCCAATCAGGTGGAGACGCCGCGCCTCGCATCGGTCACCAATTTCCGCGATCTCGCGGGCGTGGGCAGCGGCTATCCGACCGTCGACGGCAAGCAGATGCGCCGCGGCGCGTTCTATCGCTCGAATGCGTTGACCTTGAGCAGCGCCGACGAAGCGACGATCGACAAGGTCGGCATCGCAGCGATCTACGACCTGCGTACGCCCGCCGAAATCGCGCGCAATCCCGACAGCCTGCCGGCCGGCGCGTTCGCGCGCCGGCTCAATGTGCTCGGCACGAACGACTTCATTGCGCCCACCTTCGATACGTCCGCGGACGCCGTCGCGTTCATGGAGGCGCAGGCGCGTGCCTACGTGACGGGCGACGCGCAGCGGGCCGCGTACGGCACGTTGCTCGCCGCGCTCGCCGACGGCGCGGGCGCGCAGCTGTTTCATTCGAATGCGGGGAAGGATCGCGCGGGCTGGGTCGCGGCGCTGCTGCTCAGCATCGCCAACGTGCCGCTCGACGTCATCATGCAGGACTATCTGCTCAGCAACACCTATCTCGCGCAATCGATCGCCGCGCAAACGGCCACGCTGCGCGTGCAGGACGGCGCCGCCGTCGCCACGGTCGAAGCGCCGTTGCTCGACGTCGAGGAAGGCTATCTGCAAGCGGGTTTCGAGCAGGTGCAGGCGAGCTACGGCACGATGACCGGCTATCTGACGCAAGGGCTCGGTCTTTCCGCTGCGACGATCGACGCGTTGCGTAATCGGCTTGTGCACTGAGGTAACCGGCTCGCACTGAGCGACGTGTGCACTAAGCGGCTCGTGGACTGAGCCGCACGGCGATCGGCCGTGAAGCCGCGCGGCAGGAGCAGCGCGGGCAAGGGCGGCACCAAAAAGAACCGGACAAAAAGGCCGGGCAAAAAAAATCCGCCCCAAGGGCATGGGCGGATGGAGAAGGGCGGCATTGAGGTTGCCAAGGCCGACTATAAAGCCGTAGCCAGTGCCGAAGGCGATCCGGTAAGGGCGTGTAAGCGCATGGCGCCGTGTGCGTGAGCATGTGCATGAGCGGGCGGCGTCCGTTCGAGCGCGCCTCGCCCATGTGCCGGCGCCGCGTTGCTCGGGTTGGCCGCGCCGCCGCTTGCCGCGTCATCCTTACGTTACTGTCGCATTCACCGGCAATTCGATCCGCACCTCGAGTCCACCCTGCGCATGATTGCGCACCTGGCAGCGTCCGCCGCGATCGTGCGCGAGCCGCGCGACGATCGCGAGGCCGAGGCCGCAATGACCTTCGCCGCCGCGCGCGGCGTCGAGCCGCACGAACGGTTTCATCGCGGCGGCGATGCGGTCGTCGGGAATGCCGGGGCCATGATCGCGCACGCGGATCGTCCAGCGCCCGTCGTTGCGCGCGGTCGCGATCTCGACCGGCGGCATGCCGTGTTCGAGCGCATTGTCGACGAGGTTCGTGACGAGCCGGTCGAGCAGCGTGCGCGGCAGCGTGAACGACGCTCCGGCGCGCAGATCGAGCGCGAAGAGCGGCGCTTCGGCGGTGTCGGCGGCTTCGGCCATTTCCGCGCCGCCGGCGTTTTCACCGGCGGAAAACTGCTCGCGCAGGAACTCGTCCACTTCGACAGGCGGCCCGGCGTCGGCCGACTGGCCCGCGAATTCGAGGAACTGCTGGACGATGTTGGTCAGCGAATCGACGTCGCGAATCAGGCCGGCGCGCTCGCTTTCCTCGACCAACACGCTCGCGCGCAGCTTCAGGCGCGTGAGCGGCGCCTTCAGATCGTGCGCGACGCCGGCCAGCATGACGGCCTGGTCGTCGCCGGCTTCGTTCAGGCGCCGCATCATGTCGTTGAACGAGCCGATCAGATCGCGCAGCTCGCGAGGGCCCTGCACGGGCACGGGCTCGGGCCGCACGCCCGAGCCGAACTCGCGGGCCGCGTCGGCGACGCGCGAGAGCGGCCGTTGCATCTGCCAGACCGCGAATAGCGAGAGGATCAGCGCGGCAAGCAGCATCGAGACCGCCTCGACCAGAAAGCGCGGCGGCGGCGGCACGTCGACCGGCACGACGACCCAGTTCGATTTGCCCGGAAACAGCACCCAGAGTTGCGGCGGACGCAGATCGTCGACGGCGATCTGCGTGCCGCCCGGCAGGTTCTCGCGCAACTGCTGGCCCAGTTCGATCAGCAGACGTTCCTTCGGCTCATGCAGATGCACGCTCGTCGGCATGTTCCAGGTGGGCACGAGATGCACGCGCATTGCGGGCGCGAGCGCGGCGCCCTTGATCGGCTCGCCGTTGATCGCCTGCAGCACGAGCAGAATGCCGCGCGCGAAGCCGTCGATTTCATGGCGCGGCGGCTGCATCGTCACGAGCACGAACCAGCTTGCCTGAATCGCGAACAACACCGCGGCAGACAGCAACGCCATTCTGCCGAACAGCGTGTTCAGCGGATTTTTCATGCGCTCGGGGCGGCCTCGTCCTCGAAGGGCGCGCTGCTGGCGTCGGGCACGAACACATAGCCCTTGCCGCGTACCGTTTGCACGTAGCACGGATTGGACGGGTCGTCCTCGATCACGCGGCGCAGACGCCAGATCGGCACGTCGAGGCTGCGGTCGCGGAAGGCCAGGTTGTCGCGATGCACGAGGTCGTGAATCAGCACGCGCGACAGCACCTTGTACGGGTTGTTGACGAAAATCTTCAGGAGCGCGAATTCACTGTCGCGCAACGGCAGTTTCGCGTCGTCGCGGGTCAGCGAGCGCGTGGTGAAGTCGAGTTCGAACGGCCCGAAGCGATAGCGCTTGCGCGCTTCGGGCGCGCTCGTGGTAGACGGCCCGCGCCGGCGCAGCACGGTCTGGATGCGCACGAGCAGTTCGCGCGGATCGAACGGCTTGGTCAGGTAGTCGTCCGCGCCGAGCGAGAGGCCGACGATGCGGTCGGCCACCGTGCCGCGCGCGGTCACGAAGATCACCGGAATGTCGTCGCCGGCGGCGCGCAGCGCGGTGAGCGCGCGCAGGCCGTCGGTGTTCGGCATCATGATGTCGAGCACGACGACCGACGGCCGCTCGCGTTCGAGACGGCGCTGCAGATGCGTGCCGTCGTGCAGAACCGACGCATCGAAGCCGTTCGACTGCAGAAACTTGCAAAGCAGATCGCGTACGACCGGATCGTCGTCGACGATGAGGACCTGTGGATTCATGGCGAAATTCTAGATGGGCGCGTGCGGCAGGCGGCCGGGCGTTTCCTTACCAATGCTTACGGTGTGACGCGGGGCTTGCCGGCGCGCGACGCAAGGTGCAACGCTTACCAGCGCTTACTTTAGCACTGCTTCGACGGGCTGCCGGGGTTGTGGCCGGCCGATGCGGCGCACTGCGCCGGCGCACGGAAGCGCGGCGTTTCGAGCCCCGGTTTCAGTGTTCCCGGAGCGGCGGCGCGAGCCCGCGCCCGGTTGCGCCGATCTCGCCATCGGGCACGAACACGTAACCGCGTCCCCACACCGTTTGCACATAGCGCGGCGCCGACGGGTCCGCTTCGATGAGCCGGCGCAAACGCCAGATCGACACGTCGAGGCTGCGATTCCGATGCGTCTCGTCGTTGCCGCGCAGTTTTTCGAGCAATTGCGCGCGCGTGAGCACGGTCATCGCATGCGTGACGAACACTTTCAGCATCGCGAATTCGCTCGAACGCAGCATGATGCGTTCGCCGTCGCGGCGCAGCTCGCGCTCGGGGAAATTCACTTCGAAGTGGCCGAAGCGATAGGGCGCGCGCTGCTCGGGCGCGCCCGGCGCAACCGTGCCGCGACGCCGCAGCACGGTGCGAATTCGCGCGACCAGTTCGCTCGGTTCGAACGGCTTGCCGAGATAGTCGTCCGCGCCGAGTTCGAGGCCGATCACGCGGTCGATCGGCTCGGCGCGGGCGGTCAGCAGGATCACGGGAAGGTCGTCGCCGGCGACGCGCAACGCCCGCAGCGCGCTGATGCCATCGAGCTCCGGCATCATGATGTCGAGTACGACGAGCGCGGGGCGTTCCTCGAGCAGGCTGCGCTGCAGCGCCATGCCGTGTTCGAGCGCGACGACCTTGAAGCCGCGCCCTTGCAGATATTCGCTGACGAGTTCGCGCACGACGGGATCGTCGTCGACGATCAGGATGGTCTGGTTCATTCAGGGCATCTTAGTGATCCGCGCGGGCCGGGCAAAGCGTGTCCGGCTTTCGAATCCTTTCCGATGTAAGACGTGGCAAGCCGCCGGTGCTTGATGGGGCGGCGCGGGTGGCCGGTGCTGTGCCGGCTGTCGTACGCACGGTTTTGCACGTACGGTTTGCGCGCTGCGCTGCGTGGCGAGGGACGCGGCTCAGCCGAGCGTGAGCCCGCCATCGATATGGATCACCTGACCGGTGATGTGACGCGCTTCGCCGGAAAGCAGGAAGGCGATCAGCGCGGCGACGTCGGCCGGCTCGGCGACGCGGCCGAGCGGTGTTGCTTCGGCGGCGCGTGCCCATGCCGCTGCGTTGTCGGCGCTCGGGCCGCGGTCCTTGCGCGTATAGCCGGGCGCTACGCAATTGACGGTCACGCCGCGCGGCGCAAGCTCGGCGGCCGCGGTTTTCGCGAGTGATTCGAGGGCCGCCTTCGCCGCGGCCGTCGCGGCAAACGGCGCGTCCGCGCGATAGCGATGCGCGACGAACGAGCTCACCGCGACCACGCGGCCGCGCCGCGACGTTTCGAGCGCGGGCAGCGCGCGTTTGAGGAGCGCGGCGAACGCGGCCGGCATCGCGGCAAACGCTGCGCCGAACGTGTCGGGGTCGAGTGCGGAAAGAGTCTGGCGTTGCGCGTGTCCGGCGTTGGCGACCAGTTGATCGAGCGCGCCGAAGTTCGCGAGCGTTCGATGGACTACGTGCTCCGCCGCGCCGCGCTCGGCGAGATCGCCGAACACGGTCGCGCAGCGCGCGCCGTTCGCGGCGCATCGATCGGCGACTTGCGCGAGGCGTTGGCGGGAAGCGTCGTCGGCGCCGCGCGCGTGCAGCATCAGCGCGGTGTCCGGCGCGGCGAGACGTTGCGCGAGCGCCGCGCCGATGCCGGAGCCGGCACCGGTAATCAGCACGACGCGCGCGCTGCCGTTGGTGTCGTTGTCGATGCCAGCGTTGGCGTTGCTTGCCTGCTCGCTCATCGCGTCGTTCGGTTCGCCGGGTTGCTCGTTGGATTGCTCGCCGGGCGGATCAGGCCGCCACCGCTTCGCGGCTGCGTTCGACGTCGAGCGTTTCGTCGTGGAACGCCGAGAGCGACTCGCGATGCGCGACGCTGACGATCGCCGCCTTCGGCAGCCGCTCCGTGAACAGGCGGTACAGGCGCGCCTCGTTTTCCGCGTCGAGCGCGCTGGTCGCTTCGTCGAGGAACAGGTAGTCGGGCTTGTGCAGCAGCACGCGCGCGGCGGCGAAGCGCTGCTGCTCGCCCGGCGACAGCACACGGGTCCAGTGCGCCGATTCCTGCAGACGGTCCGCGTATTCGGACAGATGGCAGGTGACGAGCGCTTCGCGGCATTCGTCGTCGCTATAGGTGTCGGCCGCCGACGGATACGCGAGCGCCGCCTTCAGCGTACCGATCGGCATGTAGCTGACCTGCGGGATGAACATCATGCGCGCGTTGACGGGCGCGTCGATCGAGCCGTCGCCGAACGGCCAGAGGCCCGCGAGCGCGCGCATCAGCGTGCTTTTGCCGGCGCCCGACGGACCGCGCACGAGCCAGCGCGAGCCCGGCCGGATCGCGACATCGCGGATGCGCGAGAGCGGGTTGCCGTTCGGCAGCGCGAGTTCGAGGCTGGCGGTGGAGAGCTGGTTGGCGTCGACGAAATGCAGGTTGATGCCGCCGTGTTCGGTGGCCGGCGAGACCGATTCCTTCAGGCGCGGCGCATGCATGATGCGCTTGAATTCGCGCAACCGGTTCACGGTGGCGCGCCATTCGACGAGGCTCGTATAACTGTTGATGAACCACGAGAACGAATCGCTGACGGTGCCGAACGCGCTCGAAATCTGCATCAGCACGCCGAACGTGAAGGCGCCCGCGAAGTAGCGCGGCGCGGCGACCACGATCGGGAAGATGATCGCGATCTGGCCGTAGAAGCTCAGCACGAAGGTCAGGCGCTTGGTGTACTTCATCACCTGCCACCAGTTGTCGCGGATGCGGCCGAACAGCGTGCGTGCGTTGTGCTTCTCGGTTTCCATGCCGTTGTAGAACGCGATCTGCTCGGCGTTCTCGCGCAGACGGATCAGGCCGAAACGGAAATCCGCCTCGACTTTCTGTGCCTGATAGTTGATCGACACGAGCGGATGACCGACCTTCTGCGTGACGAGCGAGCCGACCACCGCATACAGCGCAGCAGCCCACACCATATAACCGGGGATATGCAGCGGCATGCCGCCGAGCGAAAGGGTCAGCGCGCCCGCGAGCGACCACAGGATCGTGATGAACGACACGAGCGTGACGACCGTGGAGAGCAGATCGAGCGTGAGCGAAAGCGTGGTGGTGGCGAACGATTGCAGGTCGTCGCTGATCCGCTGGTCGGGGTTGTCGGCGAGGCGGTCGCGCTCGATGCGGTAGAACGCGCTGTCGTCGAGCCACTCGTTCAGGTAGCGCGTGGTCAGCCACTGGCGCCAGCGGAAGCCGAGCATCTGGCGCAGATAGCGGCCATACACGGCGAGGATGATGAAACCGAACGCGAGCCCGCTGAAGATCATCAGCAGGTGCGGGAAGTCGTGGACGTTCTTCTGCTGCAGCGCGTTGTAGAAATCGGCGCTCCAGCGGTTCAGGCGCACGTTGATCCAGACGACGAGCAGGTTCATCACGACGATCGCGATGAGCAGCCCCCACGCCACGAAGCGTTCCTCGGAAACCCAGTAAGGCTTGATCAGGCTCCAGGCGGAGACTTTTTCGTCGGGCGGCAGCGCGGGGCTGGCGGAAGTATTGGATGTCATGAGCGTCCTGGTGATGTGCTGGCCATGGGTCGAGCCGGTCGATCCTCGGTGTCGGGCTGGTCGGGTTGCGCCATGTCGGGCGATCCCGCGACGAGCCGGTCCGTATGCTGGGTTGCCCTGCGGCGGGTCTGCGATGCCTGCCCGGGCGTCGTGCTTTCGTGCTCGGGCGCGCGACGCCGGACGGGCGCCCGATTCTGGCGTGACGTCCTTAAGCGGGCATTAATTTGCGCCGCCGGCGCGCCCCCATGTAAGCGCCGCGCATACGGCCTGAAGCGCCGCGCGCGCCGCGTTCGCGGCACCGATCACGGCATTGTGCCAGAGCGTCGGCTCGCGGCGCATCGGCACCGCCATAGAGGGTGCCGGAGCGAAATCGCGGCCGCCTCGGCGCCCCGCTGGTTTGCGGGCGTCCGGCCTTTTATGGTCTAATGACCCGTGACGAAACAGGGGTGCTTCGCCCACGGGCGGCATGATTTCCATGCTGCGGCGGCGAGGCTGAGAGAGACCCTTTGCACCCGATCCGGGTAATACCGGCGCGGGAAGTTTCCGGAAGCAACCGTCTTCCATTCCCCGCCGGGCGGCGCTGGCGCATGACGCGCGCGCATCTTGCCCGGCCGGCTTCACCCGCCGGTTTCGTCCTCGGTACGTGCGTTTTTGGGCCGTACGGAAAGGACTTGATGACCGCCTATTCTTCATACATGTACGTTGCTTCCCGTCACGCCGCCGCAGGCGCGCCGTGCCGCCTTGGCATTGCCCGCCTAGGAGATGCACTGCGCCGCGTGGCCGTGGAGCGTGCGCGATGAACCGTCCCGCCCGACCCGATTTCGCCGTGCTCGGCGGCGGCCTGTGTGGCCGGCTGGTCGCGTGGCGGCTTGCCGGCGAGGGGCATCGCGTGGCGCTGTACGAGCGCGGCGATGCCGCCGGGACGCAGGCGGCCGCGTGGGTCGCCGCCGCGATGCTGGCGCCGCTCGCCGAGGCCGCCAGCGCCGAATTGCTGATTACGCGGCTCGGCGCGAGTTCGCTCGAAAGCTGGCCGCGCGTGCTGGCCGAATTGCCGGAGCCGGTGTTTTTCCAGCGCAACGGCACGCTCGTCGTCTGGCATCACGCCGATCGCACCGAAGCGCCGCTGTTCGAGCGCCGCGTGCGCGCGAATGCGCCGGCCGAACTGCTCGACGGCGGCTTCGTCGCGCTGGCCGGCGCCCAGCTCGGCGCCGCCGAGCCCGCGCTGGCCGGCCGCTTCAACCAGGGCTGGCTGCTGCCGCGCGAAGGCCAGCTCGATAACCGCCAGGTGCTGGCAGCGCTCGCCGCCGGTCTCGCCGAACGCGGCGTGCAGACCCACTGGAATACGCCCGTCGACGAGGCTGCGCTGCCCGAAGCCGGCATCACGATCGACTGCCGCGGTCTCGGCGCGAAGCCGGTGCTGCCGACGCTGCGCGGCATCCGCGGCGAAGTCGCGCGCGTGCATGCACCGGGGCTGCACCTGACGCGTCCGGTGCGGCTGCTGCATCCGCGCTATCCGCTCTATATCGCGCCGAAGCAGAACGGCCTCTACGTGATCGGCGCGACCGAGGTCGAAGGCGAGGACATGTCGCCCGTCAGCGTGCGCTCGGCGCTCGAACTGCTGAGCGCGGCGTTTTCGGTGCATCCGGGTTTCGGCGAGGCGCGCATTCTCGAACTCAACTCGCAGTGCCGCCCGACCTTGCCGGATCATCGCCCGGCGCTGCTGTGGGACGGCGCGCGCACGCTGCGCGTGAACGGCCTGTACCGGCACGGCTATATGATCGCGCCCGAAGTCGCCGACGAAGCCGTGCGTTTCGCGAGCGCCTTGCTCGACGGCCGCATCGGCGACGCCGACGCGTTCGCCGGCTGGCGGCGCGAGGCACGCTGGAGCGAGCTTTTCCAGCAGGATTTCATGCGGGAGCCGGCCTGAGCGCCGCGGCCGCCGCGCCGCGCATCGGGCCGCTTTCGCCATCGATTGAACCGTATTCGAGCACCATGGACATTCATATCAATCAGAAGCCGTTGTCGCTGCCCGAGGGCGCGACTGTCGCCGATGCGCTCGCCGCCTATGGCGCGCGCCCGCCGTTCGCGGTCGCGCTCAACGGCGATTTCGTCGCGCGCACCCAGCATGCGGCGCGCGCGCTGCAAGCCGGCGACCGGCTCGACGTCGTGCAACCGGTTGCAGGCGGCTGAGCGCCGGCGCGCCGGCCTGCCGCCGATTCATTGCCGGGCCCGTTGCCGCAAACGAGCGCCGGAAACCCCTTGCCGCAAGGCCGTTGCGCAACGTCGCAGCGGCAAACCAGGATGACGCACATGACCTCCCATCAGACCGCCGACGCCCTCACGCTATACGGCCAAACTTTCGCGAGCCGCGTGCTGCTCGGCACCTCGCGCTATCCGTCGCTGCAATCGCTGTCCGATTCGATCGACGCGGCGCGGCCCGGCATGGTCACCGTCGCGCTGCGCCGGCAGATGAACGAGGGCGGCGCCGAAGCCGGCTTCTTCGATCTGCTCAAGCGCCACGCCGTGCCGCTGCTGCCGAACACGGCGGGCTGCCTGACGGTCGGCGAAGTGGTCACGACCGCGCACATGGCGCGCGAAATCTTCGAAACCGACTGGATCAAGCTCGAACTGATCGGCGACGACTACACGCTGCAGCCCGACCCGGTGGGCCTGATCGAGGCCGCCGCGCGGCTCGTCAAGGACGGCTTCAAGGTGCTGCCGTACTGCACCGAAGACCTCGTGATCGGCCGCCGTCTGCTCGACGCCGGTTGCGAGGCGCTGATGCCGTGGGGCGCGCCGATCGGCACCGGCAAGGGCGTGATCAATCCGTACGGGCTACGCGTGCTGCGCGAGCGGTTGCCGGACGTGCCGCTGATCGTCGATGCCGGGCTCGGCGTGCCGTCGCACGCGGCTCAGGTGATGGAGTGGGGCTTCGACGGCGTGCTGCTGAACACGGCCGTGTCGCAGGCGACGCACCCCGACGCGATGGCGCGCGCGTTCGCGCTCGGCGTCGAGGCGGGCCGGCAGGCGTATCTCGCGGGGCCGATGGCCGAGCGCGAAAGCGCGCACGCGAGCACGCCGGTGGTCGGCATGCCGTTCTGGCATCAGGATGGGAGTGCCGCATGACACAGTCCTTGACGTTGAAGGACCGCGATCTGTTCTGGCCGCCCGCCGACGAACTGGTCGAAGCCGCCGAGCGCATCCGCGCGCGTCTCGGCGACTGGCCGCCGACGCACGCGCCGTGGCGCATCTGCCTGACCGCGCCCGATGTGCCGAACGGCGGCGACCTGATCGTGCTTGCCGACGCGCAACAGCACGGCGAGCAGATGGCGCGCTGGCTCACGCAGGGCGCGGGCGTGATCGTCGCCGCGGAAAACCGCGCGACGCTGCATCTGGGCGGCGAGAAGTACGGCCTCGAAGGCCATCTGGCGGACGACTGGATTGCCGCGCTCGCTGCGTTCCTCGACTGCGGTTTCGATCCGCACGACGCGCTCGTGCTCGCGCTCGCCTGGCGCGACGGTGACGAAACCCGCGCCGCCGACGCATTCCCATCCGACCTCGCGCGCTTTCCGCGCCTGACCGGCTTGCCGGCCGCGCCGGCGCAGCCGTTTCCGCGCTGCCCGCACAAGCTCGGCCTGTACCCGGTGCTGCCGACCGCGGACTGGGTCGAGCGGGTGGTCGGCCTCGGCGTGAAGACCGTGCAGTTGCGCCGCAAGTCGGCCGAACCCGCCGACGAACTGAAGCGCGAAATCGCCCGCAGCGTGGCGGTGGGACGCGCGCACGACGCCCAGGTGTTCATCAACGATCACTGGCAGGCCGCCATCGAGGCGGGCGCGTACGGCGTGCACCTCGGTCAGGAAGACGTGCATACCGCTGATCTGTCCGCGATTGCGGCGGCTGGCGTCCGGCTTGGTCTGTCGACGCACGGTTTTTATGAGACGCTGAAGGCGCTGCACTTCCGTCCGAGTTACATTGCACTGGGCGCGGTCTTTCCGACCGCGACCAAGGTGGTGCCGACCGCGCCGCAGGGCTTGCGGCGTTTGGCACGCTACGTGCGGCTGCTCGACGGCGTGGTGCCGCTCGTCGCGATCGGCGGGATCGATCTGCAGGTGCTGCCCGACGTGCTGGCAACCGGCGTCGGCTGCGCCGCGGTGGTGCGCGCAGTGACCGATGCGGCCGATCCGGCTGCCGCGGTTTCTGCGTTGCAACACGTGTTTACGCAATAATCCTCAGGCATAGTCAATGGACGGGGCACCTCACGGCAGCTTTTGCATGATGGCCCTATAATTCGGCCTTCCGTGTAAAAGGATTGTCAGCTTGGTGCCTTCCTCCCGCGAGCCCCTACTCGAACTGCGCGACGTCGACTTCGGTTACGGCGACCGGCTCGTCCTGTCGAATCTGAACCTGCGCTTCCGTCGCGGGCAGGTCGTCGCGGTCATGGGCGGCTCCGGTTGCGGCAAGACCACGGTGCTGCGCCTGATCGGCGGCCTCGTGCGCGCGCAGCGCGGCGAGGTGCTGTTCCACGGCCAGGACCTCGGCCGGCAGACGCGCGAAGGCCTTTACGCGCTGCGCCGCAAAATGGGCATGCTGTTCCAGTTCGGCGCGTTGTTTACCGACATGTCGGTGTTCGAAAACGTTGCCTTCTCGCTGCGCGAGCACACCGATCTCCCCGAAGAACTGCTGTGCGACCTCGTGCTGATGAAGCTCAACGCGGTGGGCTTGCGCGGCGCGCGCGATCTGCTGCCCTCGGAGATTTCGGGCGGCATGGCGCGCCGCGTGGCGCTCGCGCGCGCCATCGCGCTCGACCCCGAACTGATGATGTACGACGAGCCGTTCGCCGGCCTCGATCCGATCTCGCTCGGCATCACCGCGAACCTGATCCGCACGCTCAATCAGGCGCTCGGCGCCACCTCGATTCTCGTCACGCACGACGTGCCCGAATCGTTCGCCATCGCGGATTACGTCTACTTTCTCGCCAACGGCGGGGTGCTCGCCGAGGGCACCCCGGACGAACTGCGCGCCTCGACCGATCCGACCGTGCGGCAGTTCATCGACGGCGCGCCGGACGGCCCGTTCAAATTCCACTATCCGGCCCAGACGCCGCTCGCGGCGGACTTCGGCATCGGCGGAGGCCAGTCATGATCAGTGCGCTCGGTCGCTCGGTGATCAGCGGGCTCGGCACGGCCGGTTACGCGACGCGCTTCTTCCTGCGCCTCGTGCTCGAGTTTTTCCCGCTGCTGCGCCGGCCGCGTCTTGTCACGAAGCAGATCCACTTCGTCGGTAATTATTCGCTCGTGATCATCGCCGTGTCGGGGCTCTTCGTCGGCTTCGTGCTCGGCCTGCAGGGCTACTACACGCTCAACCGCTATGGCTCCGAGCAGGCGCTCGGCTTGCTCGTCGCGCTGTCGCTCGTGCGCGAACTCGGGCCGGTGGTCACGGCGCTGCTGTTCGCGGGCCGCGCGGGCACTTCGCTCACGGCCGAGATCGGCCTCATGAAGGCGGGCGAGCAGCTGACCGCGATGGAAATGATGGCCGTCGATCCGGTCAAGGTCGTGGTCGCGCCGCGCCTGTGGGCGGGCATTATCTCGATGCCGATCCTCGCCGCGATTTTCAGCGCGGTCGGTATTCTGGGCGGTTATGTGGTGGGCGTGCTGCTGATCGGCGTCGATGCCGGCGCGTTCTGGTCGCAGATGCAGGGGGGCGTCGACGTGTGGCGCGATGTCGGCGCCGGGGTCGTCAAGAGCGTGGTGTTCGGCCTTGCGGTGACGTTCGTCGCGCTGTTTCAGGGCTACGAAGCGAAGCCGACGCCGGAAGGCGTGTCGCGCGCGACGACCCGCACGGTCGTGTACGCGTCGCTCGCGGTGCTCGGGCTCGATTTTCTGCTGACCGCACTGATGTTCAGCTAAAGACCGCGCCGCACACCGGCTGCCGGCGGCGCATCGTGCGCCGCGCGCGACGGGGTGCCGATGGCGTGGCGGATTCACTTTGGGATGACGATGAAAAAGACTGCTCTCGACTTCTGGGTCGGCCTGTTCGTGGTGCTGGGTTTCGTGGCGCTGCTGTTTCTCGCGCTGAAGGCCGGCAACATGAGCTCGTTGTCGTTCCAGGCAACGTATCCGGTCAAACTCAAGTTCGACAACATCGGCGGGCTGAAGGCGCGCGCGCCGGTGAAGAGCGCCGGCGTGACGGTCGGCCGGGTCGCCTCGATCGGCTTCGACAGCAATGCCTACCAGGCGCTCGTCACGATCGATATCGACAAGCAATACCAGTTTCCGAAAGATACTTCGGCGAAGATACTGACTTCGGGCCTGCTCGGCGAGCAGTACATCGGGCTCGAACCGGGCGGCGACACGGAAATGCTGAAGGCTGGCGATACGATCTCGATGACGCAATCGGCGATCGTGCTCGAAAACCTGATCGGCCAGTTCCTCTACAGCAAGGCGGCGGATTCCGGCGCCTCGAAGCCCGCGGGCGGGGCGAATGCGCCGGCGGCGCCTGCTGCTGGCGCCGCCAGCCAATAAGGAGAACAAGAATGCAAACCACACGTTCGGCGCGCGTGCGCGTCTTCCAGTTAGGCAAGGTGGCGGTGGCCGCGGCGCTCGTCACCGGCTGCACGACCGTGCAGACGCCGACCAAGGGCGATCCGTTCGAAGGCCTGAACCGCACGGTGTTCACCGTCAACGACAAGATCGACCAGTACGCGCTGAAGCCGGTCGCGCAGGGCTATGTCTGGGCGACGCCGCAGCCGGTGCGCGACAGCGTGACGAACTTCTTCTCGAATATCGGCGACGTCTACATCGCGGCGAACAACCTGCTGCAGTTGCGCATCGCCGACGGCGTGTCGGACATCATGCGCATCGTAATCAATACGGTGTTCGGTGTCGGCGGCCTGTTCGACGTCGCGACGCTTGCGAAGCTGCCCAAGCACGACAACGACCTCGGTCTGACGCTCGGCCACTACGGCGTGCCGGCGGGCCCGTATCTCGTGCTGCCGCTGTTCGGCCCGAGCACGGTGCGCGACGCGGTCGGCTCGATCGGCAACTACTACGTGAACCCGATCAGCTACGTCAGTCCGTCGGGCCTGAGCTGGGCCCTGTGGGGCCTGAACATCGTCAATACGCGCGCGAACCTGCTCGGCGCGAGCAACCTGCTGGAAGGCGCGGCGCTCGACAAATACTCGTTCGTGCGCAACGCGTATCTGCAGCGCCGTCAGTATCTGCTGTCGGATAACCGCCGGCGCCCGCAGGACCTGCCGAGCTATGACGAGGAAGCGCCGCTGCCGAAGTACGACGAAGGCGAGACGGGCGCGGCCGGTGCGGCAGGCGCCGCC